>Ga0207772_100045_pt1 | contig 157447 bp, 146 predicted proteins | sample A23M3SouthBayCA_2_FD_187750 | JGI IMG/M metagenome (GOLD analysis project Ga0207772, IMG submission 187750) | Aerobic enrichment media microbial communities from Eden Landing Ponds, California, USA - A23 M3 (2) (SPAdes) | ecosystem: Environmental > Aquatic > Marine > Unclassified | place... | reverse complement strand
CGCCCGCCGCACCGGTCGTCGGCCGCCGCACGTCGGCGTCCACGGCCGGTCGCCGGCCGCACTCCGTGTGGGTCATTATCAGATTCGTTCGATGTAATATCACTTCATTCTTTCCCCCGGCGCGGTTTGGGAGTCACAAACTCCGACCGTGCTCCCCTCCGGCGATGCTTAATCATTGTTCGGATAATACAAACGAATGAAAGATATGCCTTGGTTGCGGCCAATAAAATTAAGTGTTAACCTGTCCTCAGGTGCAGACAGAGATGAATTCAAATTTACTCGACAGGCAACTTGACGATATCCTCCGCGAACTGCTCGCCGAGGCCGACGACGAGCTGTTCCTCGTGAACCCCTCGCGGGAAGCGATCGAGTCGTTCGTCGACGTCGCGACGGCGTTCGAGGACGACCGGCCGCTGGTCCGACTGCTCGCCGACGAGCGGACGCTCAAGGACGTGATGGACGACTTCATCGTCGCGAGCAACACGGCCGACCTCGTCGACGCCGACGTGCTTGAGCTTCGAACGACGGAGTCCCCGCCCGGGAACTCGCTGGCGCTGACGGCCGACGCCGTCGTCGCGCTGGTCGACGCCGGCAGCCAGGTCGGCGGCCTCGTCTCCGGCGACGACGACTTCGTCGACTCGGCCCGCGACGCCTACCAGAGCCGGTGGGAGAGCGCCGACGAGTACAACCTCCGCACGCCGCCGATCACGCGCGTCCGCGAGACGCTCTCCGAGGAGATCAGCCCCGAGGCCGAGGACGACTTCTCGAACATCCTCGACTCGCTGGAGACCGCCCGCGGCGACGGCGACGGCCTCGACGAAGTGACGATCAGCCTGCTGGTCGCCGCCAAGAACGAGGCGCTGCTGTACGACATCAGCAAGTGGGGCGAGGACGTCGGCATCGCCAGCAAGGCGACGTTCTCCCGGACCAAGACCAAACTCGAGGACATGGGCCTGATCGACACCGAGAAGGTGCCGATCGACGTCGGCCGCCCGCGCCTGCGCCTCAAGCTCGGCGACGACCGCCTGACCGACGCCGACAACGGCCAGCTCGCGACGACGGCGCAGTCGATCCTCAACTGAAGACGGTCTGCGGTTCGATTCTTCTGCTGTCCCGACGACGATCTCCGGGGCTCTGCGGGTTCGGAGTTCGCCGTTCCGGCGCCGCGACGATTCCGACCCTTTTACCGGCGTACCGACGGAGAGTCCGGCATGGACGTTGCTATCGTAGGATCCGGACCCGCGGTCGACGCCGTCGAGGCCGCGCTCGGCGACGTGGACGTGCGAGCGCGGTCGGCGACGGCCGACGAGATCGGGGCGGCCGATGTCGCAGTTGTCTGCGACCTCGCGGGCGCCGAGACGTTCGAGCGAGCGAACACCGCCGCCCTCGCGGGGGCCACGCCGTGGCTCTCGATCGAGGTCGGCGGCGTCGGCGGGCGCGGCGTCGAGTCGCTGGACGCCGCCGTCGCGGGGTACGCCCCCTCGACGGGCTGTCACGACTGCCTCCGTGCGCGCGTCGCCGCGAACGCCGAGGACGAGCCGGTCGAACCGAGCGCCGACCGCAGCGCAGTGCGGATGGCCGGCGCCGTCGCGGGCAAGGAGCTCGTCGCCCTGCTTTCCGGCGAGGAATCGTCGCTGCTCGGCGGCGTCGTCGAGGTGCCCCACAACCGGCGCGAGTTCCTGCCGGTACCCAACTGCGGGTGCACAGAGGCGACCCCAGACCGCAGGCTCGATCGGGACTACGAGTCGCTGCCCGTCGAGGATGCCCTCTCGCGGGCCGAACGTACGTTAGACGAGCGCGTTGGGATCGTCCGGTCGATCGGCGAGATCGAGTCGTTCCCGGCGCCGTACTACCTCGCGCAGCTCGCGGCCACCGACGGGTTCAGCGACGCCAGCGCACCGTCCCAGGCCGCCGGCGTCGACGACGACTGGAACCCGGCGTTCATGAAGGCGCTGGGGGAAGCCCTGGAGCGCTACGGCGCGGCCGTCTACCGGACCGACGAGTTCGAGCGCGCTCGGCCCGCGGAGCTCGACGACGCCGTTCCGCCCGCGGCGTTCGTCCTGCCCGACGGCGTCGACGCCGATTCCGCCGGCTCGCTCCCCTGGATCGCGGGTGAGGAACTGGCAAGCGGCGACGCGGCGAAATTACCCGCCGAGAAGGCCGTCTTCCCGCCGCCCGAGCGCCGGTTCGGGCCGTCGATCACGACCGGGCTCGGGCTCGGCGCTTCGACGGTCGAGGCGCTGCTCTCGGGGCTGTACGAGGTGATCGAGCGCGACGCGACGATGCTGGCGTGGTACTCGACGTTCGAGCCGCTCGAACTCTCGGTCGACGACGAGGGATTCGACGCGCTCGTGCGTCGAGCCGCCGGCGAGGGGCTCTCGGTGACGCCGCTGCTGGTCACGCAGGACGTCGACGTTCCGGTCGTCGCGGTCGCCGTCCACCGCGAGGGCGAGTGGCCCCGCTTCGCCGTCGGGTCGGACGCCGACCTCGATCCGGTCGCGGCGGCGCGGGGCGCCCTCGCCGAGGCGCTCCAGAACTGGATGGAGCTGCGCTCGATGGGGCCCGAGGAGGCGGCCGACCAGAGCGGCGCGATCGCCGCGTACGCCGAGTTCCCCGAGGAGGCCGAGGCGTTCCTCGACGCCGGCGGCCCGGTGCCCGCCGACTCGGTCGGCCCCGCCGAACCGCCCACGGGAACCGCCGAGCTCGACGCCGTCGTCGAGCGAACGAGCGACGCCGGTCTGACGCCGTACGGCGTCCGACTGACGCCCCGAGATCTCGACGCCGTCGGCTTCGAGGTCGTCCGCGCGCTCGCGCCCTCGGCCCAGCCGCTGTTTACCGGCGATCCCGTCTTCGGCGAGCGAGCCCGCTCGGTTCCCGACGATCTCGGGTTCGAGCCCCGACTCGATCGGCGGATGCATCCCTATCCCTGACTCGGGTCCTGAACCGCAGGTGCCGGGCCGCGCCACGCTGTAGTTTTAAGATGCCGTCCACCGTTAGATTACACGGTGTGTCAATTATACGCATGAATGGGATAATCGAGGGGGAGGGGCGACCGTGACGACCGAATTCGATCTCCCCTGTGCGACCTGCGGGGGCGACCTGACACAGCGGACGATCGCCGGCGACGCGCTCGACGTCGACGTCGCCGAAACCGTCCCGGTGGCCGAGTGCGTCGACTGCGGGGGACGCTACTTTCCGGAGCGGACGCTAAACAGAGTCAGTTGAAAGCGGGATTCGAGCGGCGGTTTGCCGCTTAGATGCCCATCGTCGCGCGCAGGAAGTCCCGCGACCCGGGGCCGAGACCGACCGCCAGCACGGTCACCAGCAACAGCAGCGAGTAGCCCGGGCTCTCCTCGAAGATCCGCTCGTCGAACACCCAGACGACGAACACGGCGGCCCCGAGCTTGACGAAGATGAAGGGCCACGTTCCGCCGATCGCTTCCGTCACCCACGCCGGCTGTATCTTCGGCGTGTAGTTGTGGATGAACCCGTTGACGACGTGTTTCGGGGCGTACGCGGGGAGTCCCAGTTCCGGCCCGAAGTCGAGGCTGAGCACGTTGGCGATGCCGTCGACCAGGTGGCCCCAGATGATCACCAGCCCCATGTAGCCGGTGCCGCGGTTGACGTGCGGGGCGAACCGCTCGATCGCCAGCCACGTCGCGCCGGACAGCAGCGTCGCGCCGCCGAGCGTGACCAGCGGGACAACGGCGTTGAATCCGACGACGTCCGCAACCTGAATCGCGTAGGCCAGCCACGCCAGCGTGATCGCGAGCACGCCGGCACCGACCGTCGCGAGGGGGACCTGGAAGCGATCGACGACGCCGCGCCGTTCCAGCACGATGCCGGCCAGCACGCCCGCGAGCGTCACGAAAAACACGGTGAAGTAGATGAAAGGACTGATGAACAGCGCGCTGAGCGGGAACGAGATCGCCACCGGCGACTCGGGGCCGACGGCGACCGAGACGTCCTCGACGACTCGGAGCGCCCCGCCGAAGAAGACGAACGGGACGAGCGCGTAGAACGTCGCCGGGGAGTAGTCGAAGTCCAGCCGCTGGATCAGGAAGTAGACGCCGACGAGCATGAATACCAGCACTAGCGCGTAGGTGACCGTCGAGACGGTCGTGTACCCCGGCGTCGCCGCGTAGCCGGCCGCTTCCTGGCACTGGGCGACCGAGTCGTAGAACGTCGTTTCGCCGTTGTGACGAACGGCACACGCCTCGCCCCGGGTGCCGTCCGCGACCACGGGGCCCCAGTAGTAGCGCCAGAGGAAGCCGTCGTAGACGCGACCCGGAAAGAGGGCAGAACCGAGCACGAGGAGGGTGGTAATCGCCCCGGCGACCGCGACCCACGCCCGGGTGGGATCGATCCGATCTGACAGCTCGTCCATACAGGTGTGCCCGTATGCGCGGGGTTTCAGCGTTCCGGTCTCGGGTACACGACGCGCACGATCCGACTGCGAACGGCTCGACGGTGCGAGGTCGGCTCAGTTATCGCCGCCGACGGCCTCGACCAGCCGCTCGTGAGCGCGGCCGTTCGACGCCACGAGCCCTTCGCCGTCGACCGTCCAGCGGTCGCCGTGAACGTCGGTGACGACGCCGCCGGCCGCCCGGACGAGCTGGACCCCGGCGACGGCGTCCCACGGGTTCGGCGGGATCGGCGTCGCCGCGGCGTCGAGCGCGCCGGACGCGACCAGCGACAGCGTGGCCTGCGCGGAGCCCAGTCGGCGCAGGTCGCCGAACCGCTCGCCGAGGCGCGCGATCGTGTCGCCGTACTCGCCGTCCTCGGTGAACCCCCACCACATCGCGATCGCGACCGCGAACGCCGCCGGGTTCGAGCGCTCGCTGACCGCCATCGGCTCGCCGTTCATCCGGGCGGTCGACCGGTCGGCGACGTAGACGTCGTCGAGCGCGGGCAGCGCGTTCGCCGCGGCGATCGGCTCGCCGTCCTCGACGGCGGCGACGCTGGTCGCCCACACCTGGATCCCGCGGACGTAGTTGGCGGTGCCGTCGATCGGATCGACGATCCACGCCGGCCCCTCCGCCGGGACTTCCTTTCTGGCGTCTTCCTCCTCGGCGACGATCGGCACGTCGGGCGTGGCGTCGCGCAGTTCGGATAGCACCGTTCGCTGGGCCGCCCGATCGGCCTGCGTGACGAGGTCGGCTTCGTTCTCCTTCGTCTCGACGTCGAGTCGCCCGCGGAACGTCTCGGCGGCCGTCTCGCCGCCCGCTCGGGCGGCGCGCTCGGCGACGCTCGCGGGATCGTCGATCTTCATGGGTCGAGTACCGCCGCCGCGGCAGTTAGGGGCGTCGATGCTAGTGGTCGGCCGCCTCCCCGCGATCTCCCGAATCTGCTACCTGTCGATCGACTGCCTGTGTCGATGCTATTACAAGGATTGCAGACCACTCGGCTACTAATGGAGGCCGTCCTGTGGTACGTGTTTACGGGTACTCGGGGCGGAGCGAATCGCGCACGGATTCTCCGGGCGATCGACGAGCGGCCCCGCAACGCCAACCAGCTCGCGGAGGACCTCGAACTGGACTACAAGACCGTCCGGCATCACCTCGACGTCCTGCGGGACAACGAGATCGCCCAGAAGAGCGGCGACGACTACGGCGCGATCTACCTGCCGACAGATCGGGTGCGCCACCACTGGGACACCGTCGAACAGATCCTCGAACAGGTGAACTAACTATGTACGAATTTGGGAAAGAGTATAACCGGACTGGGTGGATAGAGGTGGACAGATGACGCTCTGGGTCGACGTGGTGCGCGTGGCAGTCCTCGCGAACGTAGCGCTGCTGCTGGTGCTTGGCTACGTCTGGGGACGGAACTACCTGCAGTTCCGATCGAAGCACACGCTCGGGCTGTTGCTGTTCGCCGCGTTCCTGCTCACCCAGAACCTGCTGAACCTGTACTTCTACCTCGTCCATCCGGACCTCTCGCCCTGGTGGCACAGCGCGGCCGTGCCGCCGATCGTCTGGCGCGCCCAGATGCTGCTCCACGTCAGCCAGACGGTCGGCCTGGCGTTCCTGACGTGGGTCACCTGGGACTGACCCTCGCTGGCCCGCCGGTCCGCCGGTCGTTCGCGATCGCTTTTTATACTCCGTTAGTTCATCACACCAATATCGATATCGACGCATAGATGGCCACTGTACGCTTTTTGGAACGGAATACGAACGAAATTGGGTGACAGTTCGGGAAACCGACTTTAAATACCTCTCCGACTGTCGGAGTATGCGGCAACGCATCACCGCGGCACTGATGATCGTCGTCGTGACGACCAGCATCGGGCTGGTCGGCGCGGCGCCCGCAGCGGCGGGAGATACAGCAACGGCAACCTCGAACCACGCGGCGTCGGTGACGTTCGCCGACCAGACGTCCGGCGGTGCGACGGTCACCGTCGACGAGGTGACGCTCCCCGACGGCGGCTTCGTGACGATCCACGATAGCAGCCTCGCCGACGGCGAGACGTTCGGTAGCGTCGCCGGCACGAGCGCGTACCTCGAAGCGGGCACCCACGAGAACGTGACGGTCACGCTCGCGGACTCGCTGAGCGAGGACGAGGAGCTCACCGCGATGGCACACCGCGACACCGACGGCGACCGCGCGTACACGTTCGTCTCCAGCAACGGCCAGGCCGACGGCCCCTACACCGCCGACGGCGGCGCCGTCGTGGCGAGCGCGAACGTGACGGTCTCGGCCACGGTGTCGATCTCCGACCAGCCCACCGACGGCGGCTCGATCGTCGTCGACTCGGTCGAGCTCTCGGAGGGCGGCTTCGTGACGATCCACGACGCGAGCCTGCTCGACGGCGAGACGTTCGCGAGCGTCCGGGGCACGAGCGAGTACCTCGAAGCGGGCCACCACGAGAACGTGCGCGTCCACCTCGACGACGAACTCTCGGCGAACGCGACCGTGATCCCGATGCCCCACACGGACTCGAACGGCAACGAGATGTACGACTTCGTCGCCGAGGAGGGCGGCGCCGACGGTCCCTACGTCGACGGCGACGGCGCGATCGTCGACACCGCGACCGCCACGCTCCAGTCCGAGGCGAGCGCGACCTTCGACGCCCAGGCCTCGGGCGGCAACCACGTCACCGTCGAGCAGGTGTTCGTACCCGAGGGCGGCTTCGTCACGATGCACGACTCCTCGATCAACGACGGCGCCGTGTTCGACAGCGTTCGCGGCACCAGCGAGTACCTCGCGCCCGGCCTGCACCACGACGTGACGGTCGCCCTCGACGATCCGCTGACCGAGGACGACACGCTCGTCGCGATGCCCCACACGGACTCGAACGACAACGAGATGTACGACTTCGTCGAGAACGAGGGCGGCGCAGACGGCCCCTACACCGCTGACGGCGGCGCGGTCGTCGACGCTGGCACGGTGAGCGTTCCGGCCGCAGTCTCGATCAGCGATCAGAAGAGCGACGGCACGATCGTGGTCGACTCCGTCACGCTCTCGAACGGCGGCTTCGTCACGATCCACGACGCGACGGTTCTCGACGGCGCCGTGTTCGACAGCGTTCGCGGCACCAGCGAGTACCTCGGCCCGGGTACCCACGAGGACGTCGAGATCAGTCTCGACAGCGCCTACGAGGAAGACGGCGTCGCGGTCGCGATGCCCCACATGGACACCGACGGCGACGCGACGTACGACTTCGTCGCCGACGAGGGCGCGAGCGACGGGCCCTACGGCGCTGGGGGTGGCGCCATCGTCGCCGACGCGTCAGTGACGGCGTCGGGAAGCATGGACGAATCGGACGGAATGAACGAGTCTGACGACATGGACGACTCCGACGGGATGGACGGGTCGGACGGCTCCGCCGATATGGACGAGTCCAGCGGGATGGACGATACTGACAGCTCGAACGACGAGTCCGCCGAGTCGGACGGCAGCCCCGGCTTCGGCGTCGCGATCGCCGCGCTCTCGATGCTGGGCGCGAGCCTGATCGCCCTGCGGTCTCGCCGGTAACCCGGCGTTTTCGGCCCTCCCCGCGCTTTCGACGCTCCTTTTCGCCGCCGATTTCGCATCGACGAGCGCACGCTCTCGAGACCCTCCCGAGCCTGCGGGACGCCGCGGTGCGGTCGGCGTCCCGCACCACGGCCGTCCCGCGGCGTCCCGCACTACTGCCGCACCGCAGCGTCCCTGCGCCCCGCCCCCCGGTTCGCGAAGCTCGGCGGCGTCCTACACCGGGCTGACCAGCATCTGCTGGTCGCCCAGGTAGCGCTGCATCCCCTCGGCGGCCCGGTAGGCCAGCGCGCCGACGGTGCCGGTCGGGTTGTAGCCGCTGTTGTGCGGGAACGCCGACGCGCCCGGGATGAACAGGTTCTCCGCGTCCCAGCACTGGAGGTAGCTGTTGACGACCGACTGGGATGGATCCGAGCCCATGATCGCCCCGCCGGTGTTGTGGGTCGACTGGTAGGGGACGATGTCGAAACTCCCCTCCAGCGACGTGCTCGCCTCGACGGTGCTGGCGCCCATCTCCCGCATGATCTCCTCTAACTGCGGGCCGATGTGCTCCACGAGATTCCGATCCTGCTCTCGCCAGTCGAACGTCATCCGCAAGAGCGGGTTGCCGTACTGGTCGGTGTAGGTCGGGTCCAGATCGAGGTAGTTGCGCTGAAACGGCAACACCGCACCTTGCGCGGCGATCGACAGCGTGCTGTGGTTGTTCTCTAGACTCCGTGCCTTGAACTCCGACCCCCACGAGGGGGCGTCCTCCTGGACGGGATTGTTTACGATCGGCCGGTCGCCCGTCTGGTTGAGCGCGACGTTGCCGCCGTGGAGGAAGTCCAGATTCGAGTGGTCGAAGTTGTCGCCGTTGTAGTCGTCGATCGACGCCCCGAGCGCTCCGGCGCCCATGTAGAGCTTGAACTGCTCGTCGAAGTAGCCGGTCGCGCTGGCCTGGAAGTTCTGGTAGCAGTAGTTCTTCCCGACGACCCCCTCGCCGGTTTCTGGGTCGTACGGCTCGCCGATCCCCGACAGCAGTAGCAGCCGGACGTTGTTGAGCACGTACGCCGTGAGCGCGACCGACCGAGCCGGCTGCTCGTACACCTGCCCGGTTTGTTCGTCGACGTACCGGACGCCCGTGACCCGGCTCGCGTTCTCGTCGTACATGAGTTCGACGACGTTCGAGTGGGTCCGCAGCTCGTAGTTGCCGGTCTGCTGGGCGACGGGCAGCACTGTCAGGATCGGCGAGGACTTCGCGCCCCACTCGCAGCCGAAGCGCTCGCAGAAGCCGCAGTACTGGCAGGCGCCGAGTTCGACGCCGTCGGAGTTGGTGTACTCCTCCGAGAGGTTCGCCGAGGGCGCCATGAAGGGGTTGTACCCGAGGTTGCTCGTCGCGTCCATGAACCGCTGGAGCGGCGGCGTCGTCTGCATCGGCGGCAACGGGTAGTCCCGCGCCCGGGCGCCCTCGTAGGGATTGCCGGCGTCCTGCGTCTCGCCCTCCAGGTTGCCGGCCTCCCCCGAGATCCCAGCCATGTACTCGAAGGTGTCGTAGTACGGCTCCAGTTCCTCGTAGGTGATCCCCCAGTCTTGCAGTTGCATGTTCTCGGGAATCGCCTCCGCACCGTAGCGCTCTCGGGTCAGCGAGCGAATCTGGAAGTCGTACGGCAGAAATCGCCAGGTCTGGCCGTTCCAGTGGACGCCCGCGCCGCCGACGCCCGTCCCCGGGAGGAAGGCGCCGTACCGCCGCATCGGCAGGGCAGTCTGGTCGACGTTGTTCCGGAAGGTGATCGTCTCCTTCGAGAGGTCCTGCATCAGCTTGTACCGGAGCGCGTACCCCAGCTCGTCGTGGACCGTCAGGAAGTCCTCGGTCGACACCTCGCCGCCTCGCTCCAGGCCAACGACCTGATACCCCGCCTCCGAGAGCTCTTTTCCCACGATGCCGCCGGTCCAGCCGACGCCGACCGTCACGACGTCGACCGGATCGAGTTGTTGTGCCATCTGTGATGTTGGGTCGTGCGCTGCAGTCCGGCAGCGCGTCGTTCCGTCGCCGATTCCACGAATTCGTGGCGTCGGCGTCGATCAGTGCGAGTGGCCCGCGCTGTTCGCTCCGCCGCTCGAGCCGTCATCGCCAGCGACGTTGCCGTCGCTGCCGCCGCCGTCCGACGTGTTGCCATCCGAGGCGTTGCCGCCCCCGCCGTCCCCGCTGCCGGACGCGGTAGCGTCGCCGCCGGTCGCGTTGTCGCCACTGCCTGACGCGTTTCCTCCCGACGCGTTCCCGCCGTCGGAGACGTTGCCGCCCGCCGGATCGACGCTGCCGGACGGTCCGAGATCGGCGACCTGATCGACGTCGTCGGCGATCGAGCGGAACTCGTCGGGCGCGGAGTACCCCTCCTCGTCGATGATCTGTCGGTAGCTGCCAAGCGCACCCGGCGTCCCGGGGAAGTTCTTCAGCCGCCAGCCGACCATCTCGCGGTTGCCGCCGTACATCGGGTCGGCGAACATCCCTTCGAGGGTGTTCTGGCGCAGCAGCAGGAAGAACGCGTCCGGCGTGATCCCCCGGAACGTGTCGACTTCGCCGCTCTCGAGCGCCTCGAGCACGGCGTCCTGCTGGCCCGGATCGAGGTCGACGAAGCTCGATCCGAACTCGTTCTGGCAGTACTCCTCGACGTAGTCCAGCGAGTAGTCGTACGCCTCCGCGGGCGACATCGGGTACTGCCAGCCCTGCGTGGCACTGGGCTCTTGATTCGCGAAGGAGATCTCGACGTCAGGCTCGGCGGGTTCGGCGTCGCCGGCGAACGGCGCCGTCGGATCGACGCCCGCGAACGGCCCCTGCATGTACCACCGGTCGCCTCGTCCCCAGGCGTCGTTGAGCTGGCGGTCGATGAAGTAGACGACCCCCGCTTCGGGAGCGCCCGGCCCATTCTCGTCGGATGGATAGATGCGCGCCGTCATCGCGTGGACCAGCTCGGCCTGTTCGATCGTGAAGTACTGCAGCCCCTCCGGTTCGAGCTCTACCTCCTGCATCTGGTCGACGTCGAAGTCGTCGGTGAACCATCCCTCGGGGTCGATCGCCAGCCCGCCGGCGACGACGCCGCCGCCGACCTTCATCGCGTCCCTGCGCGTGAAATCGATCGGTTTGTCTTGGTCTGGCACGCGTTGGCATCCTACATTACCGTTCAAAACTGTATTCGAAGAGGGATTAGATAATCAACATGTATCGTTTGTCGCGACACTCGCCGGTAGCGAGGCATCCGGCGACAGTGTTCGAGGGTTACCGGTACGCGATGTGACCGTAATTCGGGCGGACGGACGAGCCCGCGTCGATCTCCCCCGCGTCGACGAATCAGGACCTGTCGCGAGCCAAGACGTCTCGGTCGACCCGGTATCCGCGATCGGTGACTCGTAGTCGTGACGACACGTCCATCGGGGGACAGCTACTGCGGCTGTCACGGCGATACGCGCAGGATCATGCAGTTTCGACCGGTCGGGGCGGCCCGTCCGTGCCCGACGCGCGCCGGCGCTCACAGAAGCGTGACGGCGACCCGGTGCTCGTCGTCGGTCGCCAGCGCCACCTCGTCGACGACGCACTCGCGGACCGCTTCGCGCCACGCCGCCACGGCATCCCGATGGCGTTCGCGGTGCCGCTCGCGTGTGTACTCGTCGTCGGGATCGGCGCGGAGGTCGTCCTCCGTCTCCGCCGGTTCGGGGTACGCGGGCGGCTCGTCGACCAGTTCTCGTGGACCGACGTGGATCGGCGCCGGCTCGTCGTAGGCGTCGTCGCCGGGGACGTGGAGTCGGGCCCGCATCCGGCCGCTGAAGGGCGGCGTGATCCGGAGCACGGCGTCGCCGCCGCTTCGCATCTCGGCTTCGAGCGCCGCCGCCAGATCGTCGCCGCGGACGGCGATCGACCGGATCGCGGTCGGATCGTCTGACTCCGCCATCGACGGCGGTTGGGGCCGAACCTACTTAGCGGTCCCGCGGGCCGATGCCGTCGCTACCCAAGCGGGAGTGTGAGAAGTTTGCGAGGGCAAGACGCTCCGTCTTGCCGCACTGTTGCCAGTGCGAGGGAAGGGATTTGAACCCTTGGACCACGGGAAGGCGGTCGCCTCGCTTCGCTCGGCGCTGCGACTTCCCTGCCTCGACTCGCTTCGCTCGTCGAGACTCTACAGGAGCGGATCTTGCGTCCGCCGCCGTACTCAGCCATCGCTATGGAAGTAGGAATGTGAGAAGTTTGCGAGGGCAAGACGCTCCGTCTTGCCGCACTGTTGCCAGTGCGAGGGAAGGGATTTGAACCCTTGGACCTCTACAGGAGCGGATCTTGAGTCCGCCGCCGTTTCCGGGCTTGGCTACCCTCGCACGCACCCGGACGAACGAACTCGCCCACGTTTAAGGCATCGGTTTCCCGGAGTCCGGAGGCCCTCAGCGGTCGGCGTACGCCGCCTCGACGCGGCGCCGAAGTTCGGCTCTCTCGGGCGCGAATCCGAGGTGCGCCTCGCAGTCGCAGTCCGAGGCGCCGAACCCCTCGACCGGGCCGTCCGGCAGCTCCCTTGCGACGGCACACTCCACGTCGGCGCCCGGCGCGCGGACGACGTCCCGGAGCGCCGTCGCGTCGTGACCGAGGAGGTAATCGACGTGCCAGTGGCGCACGTCGTGTTCGCCCGCCGCGACGCGCCGATGGCGATCGACCCGGGAGAAGCCGCCGGCCCCCAGCGCGGAGCCGGTGTAGGCGTACCAGCCCCGCGGGAGGGTCTTCGCTCCCAGCGCCCCGACCGACAGATCGATCTCTCGGCGCAGTTCGATCAGGAGCGTGTACGTGCCGCCGTCCATCCTATTCGACGCTGACGGGACCGTCCTCCTCGTCGCCGGGCGTCCACTCGATCTCGAACTCGACGCTGAGCTCCTCCTCGCCGCCGCCGGTCTCTCGCTCGGCCTTGATTTCGAACTCCGGGCGTTCGGAGGGGTCGAGCTCGATCGACTGCTCGCCGGCCGAGAGCGTGATCGACTCGCCGGCGTCGAGCTTGTCGGCGACGGCGCGCAGCGTCTCGGCGATCTCCGCGCGTGACTGGGTGCGCTCGGACTCGAACAGGACTTCTTCTGGCATACTTGCACCTACGTGCCGGATCGATATAAGCCGGCGGGCTGTCGTCCGACACGCGTCGACGTCGTGGCCATCATCCATGGTCGGCTGATCCGGCGCGTGGGCGCGGAGAGCGGTCAGATTACGCCCGAGACGACATATTTATTTTCCGACGTTCCGATCACACTGGTAGTTATCCAATGTACGACCTGACAGGCTTCCAGCGAGACCTGCTGTACGTCGTCGCCGGGCTGGACGATCCCCACGGGCTCGCGATCAAGGAGGAACTCGAAGAGTACTACGAGAAGGAGATCCACCACGGGCGACTGTATCCGAATCTCGACACGCTCGTCGAGAAGGGGCTCGTCGAGAAGGGCGAGCGCGACAGGCGCACCAACGAGTACACGCTGACGCGCCGCGGACGCCGCGAGCTCGAAGCCCGGATCGAGTGGGAGACGGGCTACGCGCCGACGTGATCGGCCGCGCGCCGCCGGTCGCGACTGACCGGAGCCGACTCGTCCGCCCGCCTGTCAGCTCCCTCGGCCGACCCGTCACAGGGTAGCCGGGGCGTCGACCCGCGTTCTGCAACGGCTTTAAGGCCGATATTCTCGTATCCTCACCGGTGTTCGAATCCGCCGTCGCCGAGCTGTCGGTCGCTCTCGCCGAGGCCGCGTCGTCGCCCCCGGTCGCCGACATCGCGTCGTCGTCCCCGGTCGCCGGCGGCGCGTCGCCGACGCCCCGGCCGCTACAGAGCGGGCCGATGGGCGACGACGTGCTCGACAGCACGGTCGCGCGGATCGCGCTCGCCGCGGCGCTGGGCATGTTTCTGGGCCTCGAACGGGAGTGGTCCCAGAAGACGGCCGGGATCCGGACGTTCTCGCTGATCAGCCTGCTCGGCGCGGTGTTCGTCGTTCTGGACCGGGAGACGTTGCTCGTCGTCGGCGGTCTGCTCGTCGTCGTCCAGGGCGTTCTGCTGGCCGTTCAGGGGCTGCTCGCCGACCGGGAGGAGGACGAGGGACTGAGCCTGACGACCTCCACGTCGATGCTGGTCGCCTACGGCGTCGGCGCGCTCGTCGCCGCCGAGTTCGTCATCGAGGGCGTCACCGTCGCGGTGCTGTCCTCGCTGCTGCTCGTCCTGAAGCGTGAACTCCACGACATCGCGTGGGGGCTCTCCCGCGAGGAGCTTCGCTCCGCAAGCGAGTTCGCCATCCTCGCGTTCGTGATCTATCCGCTGTTGCCGGCCGACGCCGTCGAACTCGACGTGCTGGGTACGCCGGTGCCGATCGAGGCCCGCGTCGCCTGGCTGATGGTGGTGATGGTCGCCGGGATCGGCATCGTCAACTACGCCGTCGTGATGAACTACGGCGGGCGCGGCATCGCCGTCACGGGCTTTTTCGGCGGGCTGGCCTCATCGGCGGCGGTCGTCGGAACGATGATCGACCACGTTCGCCAGCGCCCCGAGGCCGGCGCCTACGCGATCGCCGCGATCCTGCTCGCCAACGCCGCGATGGCCCTCAGAAATCTCGGCATCGCGCTGGTGTTCACGCTGGGCGGCGGGCGCGTCCTCTACGGCGCGCTGGTCCCGCTGGGCGCGATCGTCCTCGGCTCGGTGGCGATCGCGGCCTACGCCGCCGACTGGTCCGAACAGGTCGAGATGGAACTCGTCGACCCGTTCTCGTTGCGCAACGCGCTCGGGTTCGGGCTCGTGTTTCTCGCCGTTCTCGTCCTCGGCTCGCTCGCGGAGATCCACCTCGGCCGGCTCGGCTTCTACGCGACCGCCGCGGCTACCGGGCTAGTCTCAAGCGCCGGCGCCACGGCGTCGGCGGTGATGCTGTACCGCGTGGGCGATCTGGACGCCGGCACCGCGGTCGTCGCCATCCTGCTGGCGACGGCTTCGAGCGTCCTCGTGAAGGTCGCGCTCGCGGGGCTCGGCCCCGACCGGAACTTCGCTTACCGAGTTGCCGGCTGGAGCGGACTGCTGTTGCTCGGCGCCGGTGCGGCCACGGCGGTCGTCACGTTCTAATCACCGCGGCGGCGCCGGCGCCGAGTTCGCGCGCATCGCCGTCGACCGCCTTCGACCGACGGCTGCCGCCGCGCGGACGACGACCGAAGCACTCGGGTATTTTACCGATTCGGCCCTTCACTTCGAACATGGACAGAGAGACGGCGGTCCCCGAAGTCGATTCCATCCCCGGCGAGCGCGCCGAACGGTGGGTGAAACACCACCACGAGCACGCGGCGCCCAGCACGTACGTCTACGAGTTCGTCTGGGACGTCACCGAGGACGCGGTCGGCTCCTTCTGTACGGACGTCGACGGTAACGTCCTGCTGGATTTCACCAGCCACGTCGCGGCCTCCCCGCTGGGCTACAACAACCCGAAGATCGCCGACCGGCTCGACGCGTTCGATCTCCCCGATCCGACGAAGATCGCCGGGCAGGACTTCTACGTCAGCGGCGGCTGGCCGCCCGAGGACCCCGAGTTCCCCGGCCCGACCCAGCTCATGGACCGGCTCGCGGACGCCTGCGAGCAGTACGGCCTCGATCGCGTCTTTCTCTCGAACTCCGGCGCCGAGGCCGTCGAGAACGCCATCAAGATCTGCTACGCGGCGGGCGGTCACCGCGCGATCACGTTCGACGGCGCGTTCCACGGCCGGACGCTCGGCGCGCTCTCGCTGAACCGCTCGAAGGCCAAGCACCGCAAGGGATTCCCCGAGATCCCCGGCGTCGTGAGCCTCCCCTACTGCGCCTGCGACGGCGAGTGCACCTGCGGCTGGAAGACCGACGGCCCCGGCGGCAACGCCTTAGCGGACCGGCTCCACCCCCAGCGCGGCGTGATCGATCCCGAGGAACTCGCGTTCGTGATCCTCGAACCGATCCAGGGCGAAGGCGGCTACCGCATCCCGAGCGACGAGTTCTTGGCCGATCTGGCAGCCGTTCGCGAGGAGTACGACGTGGCGATCGTCGCCGACGAGATCCAGTCGGGGCTCGGCCGCACCGGCGAGTTCTGGGCGGTCGATCACACCGATCTGACGCCCGACGTCATCGCCAGCGCGAAGGGCCTTCGCGTCGGCGCCACGATGGGTTGCGCCGACCTGTTCCCCGAAGAGACCGGACGTCTCTCCTCGACGTGGGGCGCCGGCGACGTGCTCGCGGCGCTCCAGGGCGTCCTGACGATCGACGCGATCCGCGAGCACGACCTGCAGGACAACGCCGTCCGCCGGGGTGCGCAGTTCCACGAGCTGCTGGCCGACGCGGAACTTCCGGGCGTCGTCGACGTGCGCGGACGCGGGTTGATGCTCGCCGTCGAGTTCGACACCGCGGATCGGCGCGAGGCCGTTCTCCGAGAAGCGCTCCGGCGGGGGCTGCTCACGCTCGGCTGCGGGCACTCGACGTTGCGCGTGCTGCCGCCGCTGGATGTCACCGAGCGCGAGCTGCGGCTGGGCGTCGACTTGCTGGTCGGGTCGATCCGGGCGGCGGCGTAATCTCTCGAAGAATTACTCGACGAACCGGGACTGCACGTCCCCGTCCGGGACCATACACTGGTCTTTCTTCCCGAACCACTTGTAACGATGATCGGCGACGAAGTCGTACACTCGATCCCGGACGAACCGCGGCAGAATCTGAAACGGCCAGAGAAGCGCGTAGATGCCGCCGAGCAGCGTCGCGATGCGAATAACCGCTGAGGACTTTACGTAACTTTCGTCGCCCTCGATCAGGACGATCGATTCGAGTTCGTCAGTCGGAAGGTCGTGCTTCGCCAGCAATTCCTTACCGATATCCGATTGCAGCGACGCGAACTGGAATTTCCCCTCGGGATCTCGCGGCACGACGAACTGTACGAACCCGCTACAGAGGTTGCAAACGCCGTCGAAGAGGATTATCGGCCCGTCCTCCAAATTCTCCGTACTCATCAATTCAGTTTGACTTGGCATCCGCGTTAGTTTAGCGTTTCGAGTATTCGACGGTGGCGTCCGTCTGTCGTCGGTAAAATGCGTATTTGCGTATTCAGAAAGTTTATGCCACCATCTTACCGACAACTGACAAGCTGACTCACTTGCAAATTCATGACGCAACGATTTCCCACTACAGACGTTCGGAACGACCTCGAAAACGCCTTCGACTGGATCGCCCGCGTGATCGGTCAGTGGTTCGAGATCGACCTCCGAGCACTTGCCGCGTTTCGGATCTCGCTCGGATTGCTACTGATCGCCGACCTCGCACTGCGCGCCCGGAACCTGGGTGCCTTCTACACCGATTCCGGCGTACTCCCCCGAGAGGCCCTGTTCTCCGACTACACTAACGTCTACTCACTCCACGCTCTGTCGGGCGAAGCGTGGGTTCAGAGCGTGCTGTTCTGTCTAGCAGGCGCGTTCGCGCTTGCTATGACCGTTGGTTATCGGACGCGGATAGCGACGATCGCCTCGTGGCTGCTGCTCGTCTCTCTTCACATCCGGAATCCGATGGTGCTTAACAGCGGTGACGTCCTTTTGCGGATGCTCCTGTTCTGGGGAGTCTTTCTACCGTTAGACGAGCGGTGGTCGGTTTCCGCCGGGCACTCGGAGGGTAATAGAACCACGGTTGCTTCTATAGCGACGATGGCGCTGTTGCTTCAGGTTGTCCTGATGTACACGACGAATACGATCCACAAGTTCAGAGGAGAGCTCTGGCGGAACGGAGAGGCGCTGGTGCACATTATGAGTGCCGATCAGTTCACCCTCCTGCTGGGTAACACTCTCGCAGAGTATCACACCCTGCTGGAACTGTTCAACCACCTATGGCTCGTGCTCATCTTGCTCTCGCCGCTCCTATTCATTCTCACGGGCCGTGCGCGTGTGATACTCCCTACGCTGTTCGTCGGCATGCACCTGGGGATGCTCGTAACACTGCAAATCGGCCTCTTCCCACTGGTCGTTGTCGCAGCACTGATTCCGTTCTACCCTCCTGTCGTCTGGGACTTCGTGAACAGTCTGATTACCCAACTCGGGCTTGCAGACGCGCTGCGCGCGCAAAGAGAGCGTATCGGTTCTCTGTGCCCCCCCAAGTCCTCGCTTCCTGCTTCGTTCGACGCGCCTGATATCCCGACTTTCTCGTCCGTCCTTTCCGGGGGCCGGACACTGTTTTTCACCGCAATTCCGTATCTCATGCTGGTGCTCGTCGTCATGTCGAATGCCCAAGCGGTCGACTACACGGAGGTTCCTGACCCTGGGGAACAGGTCCTCGAGACTACGCAGGCGGACCAGAGCTGGCGTATGTTCGCGCCGAGCCCCGCAAGGACGACCCGATGGTTCGCGGCACCAGCCGATCTCGAGAATGGATCGACGATTGATGTATTACACCGGTCGCGCGTCGACTTGGAACGGCCGGAGCACGTCGAGTCGACGTTCGAATCGGCGCGCTGGCGTAAGTACCTCTCGAACGTCCAGTCGGCCGACAACGAGAACCACGAATCGTATCTCGCGAACCACCTCTGCAAGGACTGGAACAGCGACCACGATACTGACGTTACGACGGTCAGGATTTACCACATGTACGAACTGGTCGACCCCTACGCCGACAAGACCAAGGCAAAGGGTGAAGTGGAACTACTCGAGTACGACTGCTCCGGCGACTTCGTTCAGGAAGACTAAGCGCTTGGTAGCCGTCGATTCTCTCCCTCGGACATTGTGAGTTCTGCATCCGCCGAGTACTTACGCGGAGACTCGGTGCACTACAGCCGTTCCTCGTTTACTCTACAGTCGTCGTTGCTCACACTGCACTGGCTGACCAGCGAACCGGTCGGCCTGACCCGTTTCTATTGCCGTCTCCCCCCTCGCTCATATCGGCTGGTAGTGCCTCGAACGATGTCTTACGTATCGTCCATATCAATATCTGGATCTCTGGTGGTCCGATAGTACTGATTAGCGATTGGACCGTTCCACGACACCATCGAAGACTCGTTATCGACTCAGTGGGTGCGTCGAAGCGATCCAGTCATCTCTGACAGAGTACCGTCTCCGTCGTATTTGGAATACAACACTCCCTTCTGTGCTATCGTCGCGACGCGTTCACGGACGCCCGTGATCGGCGTTCTGGTTGACGAGCGTGGACTCATGACCTCCGTTCTCGTGAGCGATGCTTGAGTCCGTGCGATTGTTTTCCCGTCGTGCCGTTGGCCATCGAACGATGCCGAGATTTGCTGTTGACCACCGGCGTCCCTATTCTTCCACTCGATCAGAGCAGTGGTTTCCCGTGACGCTCCACCTGTGTAGCCACTATTGGTGGTGTTAGAGTCGTGGGAGGAACGCAGTCGCTGTCGAGCGTAGCGTGCCGAAAAATGGGATCCGCGCGATGCGGAAGTGAAGGGATCAGCCGCGGTGGCTGATTAGTTATTCGTTCTTGCGGAAGGCCAGCAGGGCAGCACCGAGCAGCGAGATGATCGCCACGGTGATGCCGAAGCCGGGCTGGCCTTGGCCAGAGTCACTGTCGCCAGTGTCCGAGTCGCCGGTGTCACTGTCGCCAGTGTCACTGTCGCCGGTGTCACTGTCGCCAGTGTCCGAGTCGCCAGTGTCCGAGTCGCCAGTGTCCGAGTCGCCAGTGTCACTGTCGCCGGTGTCACTGTCGCCAGTGTCACTGTCGCCCTTCTTCGTCGGCTCTTCGACCGTCAGCGTGGCCTCGTCAGAGGCGTTGTCGACGGAAGCTGTCAGGGAGTGACTGTCGACTTCGAGGTCAGACGCGTTGATCGTGAAGACCGCCTGCGTGCTGCTCTCAGCGTCTGCGGTGACCTTCTGGTTGTCGATCTCCTCACCGTTGAGGGTGAGCGAGACCGTGGCAGCGTCCAGGCCGTTAGCGCCGGCCGTCACGTCGACCGTGACGTCAGTGCTGTTGCCCTGGGTGACCGGGTAGTCGTCCTGACCGAAGGAGACCTCAGTCTCGGCGACGGGGGGAGCCGTCTCTTCGGTGATCGTTGCAGTAACTTCGTGGTTCACCGCATCATCCCCTTCCGGAACAGGGATGTCTGCGGAGAGGTCGAATTCGGTACCAGCTTCTGCCTCTCCAAGGTCGTACTCGACGGAGAAGACGTTGGCACCATCATCACCTTCTTCGACAGTGAACGTATCCGTGTCGAAGAACATACCGGGGGCGTCAGCTTCCGACGTACCTTCCGTACCAGGCGCAACGGTGGTAGTGCCGTTGGCAGTGGCGCCATCGGTAGCCGTCATCTCGACGGGATCGTTACTGAACTCGATGCTACGTTCGTTCACATTGAACGTGGTCGTAGCGGTTTCTGTCTCATCGTCGGCGGTGAACGTGCTCGATTCAGTGATCGTGAAGGTCACATCGAACTCTTCACCAGCCTCGATCTGATCAGCATCGCTAGTATCGATGACGAAGGCCAGCGTACTGGCGTTCTCGTCAACGATGCTTGCTTCGAGGTCGGCGTTGTTAACGGTCCACGTATCAACATCGCCCTGGGGACCGGGTTCGCCCTCAATCTCCAGTTTGACGTTGTTGTTGTCTCCGTTCAGACTCGTGTCCTCAGCGAAGATGCCCGGGTTCTCGACCGTGAGGATGAGCTGGTCTTCGATCGCGATCTCGTCGGTCTGCGTCAGCGTGAGATCGTTCTGAAGATCCGCGACCGTCTCGACATCCTCAGACGGAGTAGCGTCCATGGGCGCCGTCCAAGTCGACAGCGCGTCCTCGCTCATCGACTGTCGCTCGTTGAGCGTCAGGAATGCACTGTCCTTTTTAGTGGCATCGCCGTCGTAGTCCGTCCCAACCTCAAGGATGTAGTTCTGCGCGACAAGCGGTGGTTCGTAGTCTGCCGAAACAGGGTGAACCGTGATGTCGGCGTTGTCTACACCCTCAGTGGGCGAACTCCAGACCTCACCGTCATTTCCTTCACTGCCTGCCTGAGAGGTGTCCATCTCGAGGATGATTTCCTCTTGGTCAGAGTCGACATCCTGCGTGTTGATGACGAGGTCGACTTCGTAACCAGATCGTTCTTCGTCACCGACAGTGACCCACAGCTCGTCAGCGCCGGTTTCGTCGATAACGCTGATCTGAGCGTTGTTACCGATGTCTCCTTCAGCGTTCCCCTGGAAGTAGATTGCGCGGTCCGGGGCCTCTTCGAGGTCAACCGAGGCAGTCGCAGTAGCACCAGTGTCGGTCACCTCAATCTGGAACTCCTGCGTACCCGTCTCAAGTTGGCCGTCGAAGTTGAAGGCGATCTCCTCGATGTCTTCCACGTCGGAGACGACTGCACCGTCCTCACCTTCCTCAGCACCTTCGACGATCTCTGTAACTTCGCTCGCGTCAAGATCGTCATGCGTGATCTCGACTTCGTACCCGTTCCGGATGGAATCCAGTTCAAGGGTAGCACTGCCGTCAGTGTAGGTGCTGTCACTCAGGAATTCAGCGTTGAGATCCTGAGTGTTGACCGAGAACGTTGCGGAATCATCGGTCGTAGTGTCTATGTTCGTAATCTCGAACGAACCGCTCCCGACACGCGACGTGTCAAGAACGAGGATGCCGTTCTCGTTAGCCTCAGTCTGGCGTACGAGTTTGGCTTCGTCGTTATTCGTGCGGATTTCGACTTCGTCATTTGCGCCGATATCAGCGCCGTTGAGCTTGTCGATATGGATCTCTTCACCTTCCCAGAATGTTTCTCCGTTGAGGTCTGTTCCACTGTCTACGTTCGCGGCCGCCGTCCCCACAAGCGCTGCGGAGCCAGCAACCACGGAAAGAACTATCATCGCTGCCAGGAACACTGCGCGTCCCTTTTCACGATATGACTTGTTGTCTGTCATGTGTTGTTGTATCTCTTGGTTGTCTGTCGATCAGACGGCGACACCAACTTTCGCACGCGACCGGAAGTCGTTCCGGACTGTGATACTCGATGCTGCCACCATGGGTAGGGGTACACTACGAAGGTTATGCTATCGTTATAAATGCTTTGTGGTGCTGATAGTAATCTGTTATCAGTTACCACGACCGGGTATGGCTGTCCTATTCACTGATATGGTTGGCGTATCTGACCACCAACCCCGTAGTGACACTTAAAAACAACCGCCTATAGAAGGAAGAGGAGTCAGCGGTGCTCGGGATGATAGACACACTAATCCGGTGTTTGATCCCAACCTTGTTCTCTGAGTTTCTGAAACTCGACGGATCATGCACGAGCTGAGGATTCATACATACTATACTCGGCCAGGAATGGTGTATCCGCGCTATCATCCGATCTAGACCGGTGATTGATCAATCATAATTAGCTATGTAGCCCGCAAGAATGGGTAGGGATAAGAACTAAATCAGCCCTAGCCGGCGGGCTATCGCTCGATTGAATTCACGAAAAGCAGGCGAGTCTCCCATAGTGGTCCTGTGGAGCATAATTTGAAAATATGGCTTGTTCTCTCAGATCTCCATGGTCCCCAGGGTTCGTCTCATAATCGGATGCCGTCTGGTGGTTTTCGTTCCGTCGGAGAAGATAGTTGTGCTGCAGAGATCCGATTGATCGTCTGATCGCAAAGGAGATCCCCCTGAAACCCCTCTCGTTATCGTCTCACTCGACGCAGAAGCGTCATCTCAACAGCTCATAATAGCCCCGCGAACGCGGCCCACAGGCCTTCTTGCGGTGATACAGGCCGATTATGAACAGACAGACAACCGCAGTGATCGCTCGAGATCGATGTTCGGGGCTTCTGGCCGTGTTATCCTGACTATGAAGACGAACAACTCATAGCGGCGGTACCAAGAGGCAAAGAAACGGACTACGTGTCCATGCCCTGCACTTCGATAGCAGTTTTGACATCTGACCAAGAACCCCAGTTATTCTCGAAAGGCGTCGGTGAGTACCTCCCGTGTTCGTTGTACTCGGTTCTGGTCGGGAGGTGACCGAGATCGGTGGCGACACGCCGAAAGTCAGCTTTCAGAGATTCCTTGGGTATCGGTCGTTCTCGATTAGGCTCTACCCCTGCCGCTTTGAGCGCTTCATTGAACGAACCGGCGATTCGGACGTAGACGTGCGTGCTATAGGGTCCTTCTTGCTCGAGTAGCTCTTGCGTTGGCGGTTGATCTAAAGACTCGACCCAGGACTTGAGTTCCGTTAGAACGTCTTCGTCACTCTCGGTCGTCCGTTGGTTCGGCTCCAGCCCAGCGCTCTCTAAGCCGGCGTTCCAACTGTCGAACCAGTACTGAACTTTTCTAGGAGTGAACTCACCGTGTTCCCTGTACTGACTGGCAGTCGGTGTGGCCCCCAGAGCGTCTGCAACTGCCTGTAAATCTTCAATGATCTCACCCTGAGTATTAGACAATTCAGATTCTTTTTCAGTCATGATTTGGAAACCGTCCCCCAGACGGACGCGTACTTCTAATTATAGGGTGGGCTTAAACGGATCGCTCAGAGTTTGATTTCCGATCACAGTTGATCGCGTACACTGATGCAATTACGACGAACGCCGCGTTGCCATGGTGGCTTGTCGAGACGCATATCCCCCCGTACGTCTCGACAAGGTCAAACTTGGCGTCGCTGCCGGGACTCTTAACCCCATACCTGCGGCAACCGAATACGAAATTCCGATGATCAGCCGGGATCCTGTGGCCCTCATTGGTGATCGTGGTGTTCACCGTCTCAATGTGACCTTGACATCGACGATCGGCACTGCGGCGGCGTTGTGAAGCACGACATTGGTAAAATGGTTCGATAATATCGAACTCAGCAGATCGTCGGTCCAGAAGCTCACGGAGGCAAAAGTCGACAGGCTGGAACTCGCGGTCGTGCTTTGCCTCAGTCTTCCATACTTCGGCGTCTGGCACGGTGACGCTGGGCGAAAGCGTGTTCAGCGCAACCTGTCCGAGCGCTTTAGCGTCGTCCCGGCCGATGACGTAAAACCGATGGAGACAAGAGCAGAATGAAAGCGTCAATCAGTTCGCTGCCGAACTCTGCCGGTCGTTATGATGCCCGGTCAGTGTGAGACCGTTAGTTTGACCTCCTCCCGCGCCTAAAGACGCGAGAATCCCACCACGGGATTTCAGGCCGGACGTGGCCCTCTGGTTTCAAGACGCATACGTTCCACGCGTCTCTTGCTGGGTAGCATCGGCGTGGCTGTCTTGTGGGGCGGTCAAACGCCCCCCATCCTCAGCCGAGTCATCGCCATCCGTGTGTTCTCTTGAATGGCTCTCTCCGCTGAGGTAGCGGTCTGCGATATTTATCGCGCCGTTCACGTCCGCTTGGTACTCGCCCATCCAGCAAGCGTCGTTTGTACACTTGAATGTCGCCTGTCGCGGGCGGTAGCCTACTTCACCACACGCATGGCACTCCTTCGACGTGTTGCGGGGATTCACCGTCTTGACGGGAATCCCCTTCTCAACGGCCTTGTAGCGTATCTGGGCGTGAAGTTTGGCGAACCCCCATCCGTGGAGACGCCGATTCATAAAGTCGCCGTAATCCATCGACTCCCGTATGTACGTCAGATCTTCCAGAACAAGTACGGGATCCTCGACGGACTCGGCGTACTCCACGACTTTGCGGGTGACGGTGTGGAGGATGTCGTCTATCTGGTTCCACACGCCGTCCCCGAAGGACTCCGCAATACGTTCGCTATCACGCGTCTGGAGTCGGCGCTTGGCGGTGAAGTAGGTCTTGCGGAGCCGACGGACTGTCTTGCCCTCGTCGGCCCACAGCTCGGGCGCGGTCGGAGAACCGTGGTCGTCGCGGTGACACACCGTGACGAGTGACGCTTCCCCGATGTCCACTCCGATTGGCGTCCGTTCATCGGCAGACGCCTCAGAGCGGTCCTCAACGTCGCGGGTGGCGGTGACATGAAGATACCACGTCCCCTCCTGCTCGAACAGCCGACTCTCACCCATCGTGGCGTCTCCCGCGTGCAACGCTTCCAGCCAGTCTCGCTGGTCGGGATTCGGCTGTGCTGGCATCCAGAGGTGGTAGTCCTCGTGGTGCGGGATTTTGACGTACCACTCGATAGCGTTCTCGGGCTTGTGGTCGAGTCGAAGCCCTTTGTTCGTGAACCGAACGGGGTGGTCGTCGTGCAGGTCGCCTGCGTTGTACGTCGTCATCAACTGCGGGACGTACTTCTTGAGGGCGTTCTTTGCGTATCCCGACAGATCGTAGTTGACCACCACGTCGTTCGCTTCGGTCTGGGTGGTGCAACCAGCATCGAAGGCGTCGTGGAGGGCGTGCTGGTACGCCTCTCGCGTCTCTCGGAGTTTCCTCTGCTTGTGGGCGTTCGGCTCTACCAGTTTGAGTTCCAGCGTCTTCGTGAGTTCGCTCACGAATCTCCCTCCTTGTGCTGTTGGATGTAGTCCTCAATAGTCTCACTCGAAACGCACCCGGTGGTTCCTGCGTAGTATCCTCGCGCCCATCCAATTTTCTCGCCGTCGTGGTCGGCGTATCGGTGGTTGTACTTACGCGAGGAAATTCCCTTGAACCAGTTGGCGAGGAGCGACGGTTCGTTCTTGGGTGGGCTACTGACGACCAGATGAACGTGGTCGGGGTGTACGGTGAGGTCGAGGATCTCGATACCCTTGTCGTCGGCTATTTCATGGAGAATGGACCGGATACGGCTGGCGACCTCGCCTTTGAGTGCCGGTTGACGGGATTTCGGCAACCACACTATGTGATAGTTGAGGTGGTAGGTCGCGTGCCGTGTGGTCTTCATCCGTGTTGCATACTATGGTCTGTAAGCGTCTTAATACTGCCGATAGAACGTCAGGAAACCCTACCGTGGCGTCGTCGAGGGGAGTGTAGGCTATCGTCCGCTTGACTCCTGCCTAAAGACGGGGGTATGCGCTCGTATCATTACTGATGTTGATTTGTCCGACCTCTTTCTTGACGCATCGCTAGATGATGTGCTTTGCCAAGGCGTGGAGAAATGTGTACGACACTCGCTCCACTGATCATGGAGACGCATCGCCCGTTTTCCACCGCTACCGTCACACTTGGCGATCTCCTCCGGAAGTAGTACCCATGGTTGAGATTGGTAGAAAGATACTCAGTCATACTGTTGGATGATGAATTATTCATATCGTGTGCTACCTATATCATCATCTAAAGGTATGGCTACCCGCATCGTAATCTTAATAGTAGTTGCGTAACTCTCGCTGTTCGATGTCACACCGCGACGGGGCAAGTCGGGAAACGGAAAACGACTCCGACGACGCACCTCGGCCCACAGCGTCCCGCCGCTCGTTGCTGAGTGCGCTCGCCGGCGCAACGGTGCTTCCATTCACATCTGGAACACTTGCGTACGCGCGTGCGACCCCCGACGCCGATCACGACGGCGACGGACTCCCCGACGCCGACGAGGCCGGCGGGTCCCTCGAGCGGGCGTTCGCGGACACGTTCGGCGACCAGTTCGACGGGTTCGATCCCGAACGGCGGGACCTCCTGATCGACGTCCGCTACGTCGAGGGAACCGACGTCTCGTCGGGGACGAAAGCGACGATCGAACGGCTGTTCCGCCGCGAAGGCATCTACGCCCAGTGGCTCGACTACCCCGACCGATACGACAGGGATACTTTCGAGCGACGCTACGGGCCGAACGCGCGGTCGCTCCTGTGGGGCGGCGAGAGCTTCTATCGAACGGAGGTAGAGCGTCGGTTTCGGAACGCCGCACTCCAGTTGATCGTCGTGCCGGGCCGCGCACACCCCGAGTACTCGGGGCTCGTGTACAGCCCCGTGACGGACGCGCTCGGCGGCGGCGAAGACGGCAACGTCAACGGGTTCAGCATGGGCAATCGAGCGGTGGTCGCCGACCGGGACGATCCCCGCGAGGAGCGACGGCTCGTCCTCCACGAGCTCGCCCATCTCGGGCTCTGTCACGCCGACGATCCGAACAACCGGGGCGTGATGGGAGCGGGCGAGCGGATCGACCTGACCGACCGCGAGTGGGACCTGCTCCGGCAGCGCGTCGACAGCGTCCAGGACAGCTCCGGCTACGACGTCCTCTTCAGGCCGTGTCTCCGCGAGCAGTGGTTGTCGGACTGACTGAACGACTCCCCCGAGCGGGACGCCGGATCAGGACTCGATCTTCTCGACGATCTGTTTTGCCTCGTCGCGCGCGTCGTCCTCGTCGTGATCCGCCGGTATCAGCACCGACTGGACGAGCCAGTCGTCGTCGCCCTTCTCCTTGCCGGTCCTGACCTCGCTGCCCTCCGCGACCGAGCCGGCGGGCTCCTCGGCCCAGTCCGGGGTCCGGATCTCGTCGAACTGGTCCGGATCGCGGAAGCGCACGTGCACGTAGTCGTCGTCGGTTTCGACGGATTCGACGTCCGGTGTCTCCCCCATGTGCGGGCCCACCACAGATGGGAAGAAATAGGCCGGGGGCGCTCCGCTGTCACTATCGACCGGTCGAGACGTTCGTGCTCCCGCACTCGGGACAGCGCGTCATCGTCCCCAGCGAGACGACCTCGATCGTCTCCCACTCGTCGCCCCCCGCCGGCGCCTCGAAGCCGCAGGTCCAGCAGTGCGATCGCGTCGCGGACTGGTGCGTTTCGGCCATGCGTGTAGTTACCACCGGACGCTCCTTAAGTTTCACTCGGGTCCTCGCGGCCGCTCCGACGAATCGGCGTCCCCGCGAGACGTTGAAGTCGATCGAGGCCGTACAACGGTCGAACGATGACGGTCTCCGTGCACGTCGACGACAGAGAGCCCTCGACCGTCGTCGAGGCGGTCAGAACGCATCCGGACGTCTCTGACGTCGACGTCCGACGGCTCGCGGCCGCCGACGTCGTCGTCGGATCGGTCGGCATCGAGCGCAAGACTCTCCGGGACTACGTGAACGGCGTCGCCGCTCGGTCTGGACCCGACGTCGAACGCCAGGTCGAGGCGATGGGCGAGGCGTTCGATCACGCGTACCTCCTGCTGGAGGGGGATCTCGTGGATGTCGACGCGCTGCCGACCGGCGTCTCGCCCGCGGCAATACGCGGATCGATGGCGTCGATCACCGCGCGACGGGGCGTGCCGGTGATCCCCTGTTCGACGCTGCCCATACTCGTCGACGTTGCAGTGCGGCTCGGCAGGAAACACACCGAAGCCCCCTCGCGGCGACCGGTATCTCCGGGTGCAGTGACGAGCAGAAGTGAACCCACGGCGAAGCGGATGTACGCCTGCATCGAGGGGATCGGTCCGGCGCTCGCGACGGCGCTGTACGACGCCTATCCGAGCGTGGAGGCGCTTCTGGCCGCCGATCCCGACGAACTCGCTCGGATCGACGGGATCGGCGAGCAGCGCGCCCGGCGCGTCTACCGTGCGCTTCGGCAGGTCGAGTGACGACGCCGCGCGTCCGGCGCTCCGTCACTAATTAACTCTATTACGAATTACCGTACATTGATAAGCGATGCCCTCGCAACTTCACGTGATGCCCGAGATCACAGTGTCCGACTCGCTGTACCAACAGATCGAGGACGCCGCCGACGGCGGCGAGGTGGAAGACGCCATGTGGGAGATGGTGTACCTGCTCCAGCGCACGAACGACCCGACGTAGCGGTAATCGCTGAACTGCGAAGGGGAGTGCACGTGTGACGCGTATCGAGTGATTCGATTTTTAAGCCCGGCCCATCCCGGGGAGAAGCCGACGATCAGTCAGTACCGCGGCCGGTGTGGATACGGCATCCGACGTGGATACGGCATCCGACGTGGATACGGCATCCGACGTGGATACGGCACCCAGCGTCGCGACCGCTGCACGGGCTGACGCAGCCGCGGCTGCGGGCGGTAGTCGTCGTCCGAAAAAACGCGAGAGCGCGGACGCTCAGTACTGCTGGCGGCCGTGCTGGCGTCCGCCTTGCACCTGCGGTTGGCCTCCACGGGGCTGGCCGCCCTGCTGTGTCGGCTGCCCCCTCTGCTGGCCGCCTCGCGTCCCGCCGCCCGTCTGGTTGGCGCCCTGCTCGGGCGGGATGCCCTGGGACTGTTCGACCGCCGGCGGCATCTCCTGGGGCGGCTGTTGCTGGCGCTGTTCGGTCGACTGGTGGAGCTGCTCTTCGAGCTGGTGCATCAACTGCGGCTCGCCGAAGGCCTCGATCAGCTGCCACGTCGAGTCGAGCGCGCGCCGGACGGCATCGGCCGTCTCCTGGCAGTGTGCCATCCGGTGCTGTTCGATCACGTCTAGCCCGTCCTCGGCGACCGCCGCGAACAGCAGCGCTGCCTCCAGCCCGTAGATCGAGTCGCGGGTGATCATTCCCGTGTTGAGGTCGGCCAGTTCCCCGAGATCCTGGCACACGCGGATGCAGTCGGCCATCACCGGCCCCTCGTCGACCATCTTGTCGACGCACCAGCGCGTCGTCCGCGAGACCTCCTCGAAGTCGTGGAGCGCGACCCGGAGCTCGCTGGTCAGGTCCTCGTCGAGCTCCTGGCCGGTCTGGGGGACGAGCTGCTGGGGGCTCTCGTGGAACTGCTGACCCTGGCCGCCCTGCATCTGGCCGCCTTGCATCTGACCACCCTGCCTCCGTCCGCCCTGCTGTTGCATCTGCCCGCTCTGGCTCCGGCGGCCCTGCTGTCGCGTCTGCCGTCCTGTACCTCGCGATCGGCCTGCTGGCGGCTGTTGCTGAGTCATAATTACTACGTCGGCGGGAACTCCGCCGTACACTGGGTGGTCCCACGGGCGCGGTGATAAACGACCGCCACCGTTTCGGCGCGTTCGAACGCCACAACCTGCAGTTACGCCGAGTAAGTTCTCCAGTGCTGTTAGGTCACCCCGGAGAACGTGTCGTCCGGCGGCTCGCCGGGCTGGAACTACTCGTCGATCCCGGCGTCGACCGTCGCCTCGGCCCGACGGAGCAGTTCCCGAATCGGCCGACCGGTCTCGGCGGCGACCGCCGCGGCGTCGTCGTACTCCGCGCTGACGTCGTACACCGCTCCGTCGCCGTCGCTGGCGACCTTCACGTCGATCTCGTACTCGCTACCGTCGATTTCGATCCGCGCGGTCTCGAACGAGCGGTCGGCGATCCAGCGGTGGCTCGCGCCGCCCTGCCGGACGCCCAGCGTGCCGGTCTCCTCGGCCAGCCGCCGGGCGACGCGCTCGGCGTCCTCGGGTTTCGCGATCACCTTGACGAGGTGGCCCGGCCGGGACTTCTTCATCGTCGTCGGGACGATCGTCACGTCGCGCGCGCCCGCCTCCGCGAGCGTCTCCTGAAGCCCGCCGAGCACCTCGGGCGCGACGTCGTCGACGTTCGTCTCCAGCACCGCGATGTCGTCCCGCCGAAGTTCGCCCTCCCGCTCGCCGACCAGCGCCCGGAGCACGTTCGGCCGCCCCGCTAATTCCAGGTCGCCGGCGCCGTAGCCCGACGCCGCGACGCGGTGGGGCGGAAGCCGATCCCGGCCCTCGGCGACGTGCGCGAGAATCGCGGCGCCCGTCGGCGTCAGCAGTTCTGCGTCGACCGGACCGCCCCGGAGCGTCCAGTCGGCCCGCTCTGCGATCTCGACGACCGCCGGCGCGGGGACCGGGTACTCGCCGTGGCTCATTTCGACTGTGCCGCCGCCCGCCGAGACCGGCGTCGTGACGACCCTGTCGACGTCGAGGTCGTCGAGCAACAGCGCCGCCCCCACGACGTCGGCGATCGCGTCGTCGGCGCCGACCTCGTGAAAATGCGTCTCCGAGAGGTCGGTGCCGTGAACCGACGCCTCGGCCTCGCCGAGCAGTCGGAAGATGGCTTTCGCGTCGTCCTCGACTGACTCGGAGAGGTTCATCCCCTCGACGATCTCGATGACCTCCGGGAAGGTCCGGTTCGGTCCCGCGCCCTCGGCGTGGCCGTGCTGATGCGCCTGACCGTGGTCGTGGCTGTGGTCGTGCGGGTGGTCGTCGGCGTCGTGGCTGTGGTCGTGCGAGTGATCGTCGGCGTCGTGGCTGTGGTCGTGCGAGTGATCGTCGGCGCCGTGGCTGTGGTCGTGCGAGTGATCGTCGGCGCCGTGGCTGTGGTCGTGCGAGTGATCGTCGGCGTCGTCCCCGCTTGACTCGCCGGCAAGCACCACGTCGACCGCCGTCGCGGCGATGCCGGCCCGGGTTCGCTCGGAGACGACGTACTCGACGTCGAGTGCCGCCTCGACGGGGGCGAGCGCGTCGCGGTCGGCGCCGGCCGCGAGCAGCGCGGCCAGCAGCATGTCGCCGCTGGCGCCGGTCCGGCCGTCGAAAGCGAGAAGTCGCATACCGCTACTCCGGCGGGCGAAGCCGAAAAACCATCGGGATCAGTCCGAAAGCGGTCGCGCCCGACCCGAGAACCCTGGTTACGAACGAGGTTCGTGGTGCCTCGTCCGTTAGCCATATGTGTCCGGGTCACGGAGTTTCGCGTGCTAACGTGTGACACTAAACGGGACGCCGATCGACGACGACCTCCGACTAACAAAAGACATATCGGAACCGGTCCCGGACAGTCGAACATCCCCGCAGGCACTTAATCATGAATGAAGTTCAACTCGAAGTCGCGAAGGCCTACCCCAACGACTCGGGCCGCGGCATCGCTCGCCTCGACCCGGACACGCTGCTGCACCTGAAGCTGAGTCCGGGCGACATTATCGAAATCGAGGGCGCCGACACCACCGCCGCCAAGGTGTGGCGCGCCGACCGACAGGACTGGAACACCGACACCGTCCGCATCGACGGGTTCACCCGCCAGAACGCCGACGTGGGGATCGGCGAGCGGGTCTCGATCCGGAAAGCCGAGGCGAAGAAAGCCGATTCCCTGGTGCTGGCGCCGCCCGAAGAGGCGAGCGTCCAGTTCGGCTCCGACGCCGCCGGCATGGTAAAGCGGCAGATCCTCAAACGGCCGGTCGTCGAGCGCGACATCGTGCCCGTGATGAGCAGCACGAACCATCCGTTCATGCGCTCACCCGGGCAGGCGATCCCGCTGATCGCCGTCGAGACCGAGCCGGAGGGCGTCGTGCTGGTCACCGAGGACACCGACGTCGAACTCCGCGAGGAGCCCATCTCCGGGTTCGAGAAGACCGGCGGCGGGATCACCTACGAGGACATCGGCGGCCTCCAGAGCGAGATCCAGCGGGTCCGCGAGATGGTCGAGCTGCCGATGAAACACCCCCAGATCTTCAAGAAGCTGGGGATCGAGCCGCCCCAGGGCGTCCTGCTGCACGGGCCGCCCGGCACCGGGAAGACGCTGCTCGCGAAGGCCGTCGCCAACGAGACCTCCGCGAGCTTCTTCTCGATCGCGGGCCCGGAGATCATATCGAAGTACTACGGGGAGTCCGAACAACAGTTACGCGAAATCTTCGAGGATGCCACCGAGGAGTCGCCGTCGATCATCTTCATCGACGAGCTCGACTCGATCGCGCCAAAGCGCGAGGACGTCACCGGCGAGGTCGAGCGCCGCGTCGTCGCCCAGCTGCTGACGATGATGGACGGGCTCGAATCGCGGGGCCAGGTCATCGTCATCGCGGCGACGAACCGCGTCGACTCGGTCGACCCCGCGCTACGGCGTCCCGGTCGGTTCGACCGCGAGATCGAGATCGGCGTCCCGGACGAAACGGGTCGCGAGGAGATCCTCCAGATCCACACCCGCGGGATGCCGCTGTCCGACGACGTGAACCTCGGCCACCTGGCCGACGAGACCCACGGGTTCGTCGGCGCCGACATCGAGAGCCTCACGAAGGAGGCCGCGATGAAGGCGCTGCGCCGCTACCTCCCCGAGATCGACCTCGACGAGGAGGACATCCCGCCGAGCCTGATCGACCGGATGATCGTCAAACGGGAGGACTTCCGCGGCGCGCTCAACGAGGTCGAGCCCTCCGCGATGCGGGAGGTGCTCGTCGAGCTACCCAAGATCTCGTGGGACGACGTCGGCGGCCTCGAAGAGGCCCAACAGCAGATCCAGGAGAGCGTCGAGTGGCCGATGTCCAGCCCCGAGAAGTTCGAGCGGATGGGCGTCAACCCGCCGAAAGGCGTCCTGCTGTACGGCCCGCCCGGGACCGGAAAGACGCTGATGGCGAAGGCCGTCGCCAACGAGACCAACGCCAACTTCATCAGCGTGCGCGGCCCGCAACTCCTGTCGAAGTGGGTCGGCGAGTCCGAGAAGGCGATCCGCCAGACGTTCCGCAAAGCGAGGCAGGTCGCCCCGACAGTGATCTTCTTCGACGAGCTCGACTCGCTGGCGCCCTCGCGGAGCCAGGAGATGGGCTCGAACGTCTCCGAGCGCGTGGTCAACCAGCTGCTGACCGAGCTCGACGGGCTCGAAGAGATGGAGGACGTCATGGTGATCGGCGCGACGAATCGGCCGGACATGATCGACCCGGCGCTGATCCGCTCGGGGCGGTTCGACCGCCTCGTGATGGTCGGACAGCCCGACGTCGAGGGCCGCGAGCAGATCCTCAAGATCCACACGGGCGACACGCCGCTGTCGCCCGACGTGAGCCTGCGAGAGCTCGCGGAGATCACCGACGGCTACGTCGGCAGCGACCTCGAATCGATCTCCCGGGAGGCCGCCATCGAGGCGCTCCGCGAGGACGACGACGCCGAGGCCGTCGACATGCGCCACTTCCGGCAGGCCCTGGAGGACGTCCGACCGACGATCACCGAGGAGATCCTCGACTACTACGAGCAGATGGAAGAGGAGTTCAAGGGCGGCGGGAGCGGCGAGGCCGGACGCCGCGGCGGCGGCGGCCGCATCGGCTTCCAGTAGAGCGCTCGCCACCGTTTTACCAGGGGGTCTCGTTTTCGCCTCGCGTTTCGGCGTCCGACTGGAGAGCGCCGGGACACTCGCCGATCCGTCAAGAACGCGTTCGGTCCGGCCGGGGAAGTTATGTCGGAACGGCGAGTACGACACCCGCATGGTCACGGCCTCCTACGCCCTCGCGGGCGCGGCGATGTTCGTCCTGGGGGCGGTGTTCACGCGGCTCGGATCGAGCAACGACACCGAAGAACTGTACCTGCAGGTGCTCGAGTACGGGTTCGCGATCGCCTTTCTCACCATCGGCGGCGGACTCGTGGTGATCGGGCTTCTATGAATTGTCGGGATTCGTATAAACTGACGAGAACGCAGGAATAATTCTCCGCTGAGAGTAAAATCAGCCGGTCGAAGAGCCTGACAAACGAAGCGATTTATCAGGGGTGGATGTGTAGGTTTCGCCTAGGTAAACGACTGTGACGGGTTCCGAAACGGATGCGGCGGGCGGGTCGCTGTGGCGAGACGACGCGGCGTCGATCCCGCTCCGCGTCGCGCCGATGCTCATGCTGGGGCTGAGCATCCTGGTGCTCGTCATCCTGTACGTGACGACCACGTGAGCGATCGGCCGCACTGAACGACGACATCATGACAACGACAGAGACGAGGACCGGGGAACCGCCGAGCGTATCGCTGGAGATCGCATCGTGGACGCTGTCCGCGCGCGTGTGGGTTTGGTCGGTGGTACTGACCGGCGTTGTTACGGTGATGGTCGGCGTCGTGGGCTGGTTCCACTGGGATGCCCCGTTCGTGCCGACGGTCGCCGAAACCGTCACCACGCCGACCGGCGTTCTGGCGGCGTTCCTGAGCGGCCGCGCGCTGGCGTTCGTCCACTGTCAGCGCAAGCGCGACCGGGCGATGTCGGCAGGGACGAAAACGCTGAGCTCGAACGTCTCGCTTGCCTCCGTCGTCACCGTCGCGTCGTACACGATCGTCGGGCTGATCGCGACCGGCATCGTGATGCCGTTTCTCTACGAGGTGACGGGCTCTTTCTTCTACCTTGCCGCGGGGATCGCCGTCGTGGCGACGCCGATCGGCTTTCTGCTGTTGCTGTACCAGCTGACCGAGCTGATCGCCGCGGATCGCTACCGGCGGGGCTTTCGCGTGATGCCGGCGGCGTGGTTCTACGCCGCGTCGCTGCCGTGGATCGTGCTCGCGTGGCTGTTCCTGACCGAACGGACCGCGCTGTACCCGCCGATCCCGCCGGCGGTCCGCAACTCGACGGCGCTGATCTGGGGCGAGTACCTCACGCTCGACGCCTGGGAGGTCGCCTACGCCGGGCTCTGCGCGCCGACGGCGCTTGCGTTCGTCTACACCGTCCGCCGCCAGTTCGAGGCCGCGTTCCGGCGCGTGTTCGGCGTCTGACGATCTCTCGCCGCCGAGACCGGTCCGATCGGTAATATTATAGTATTCTATCGCCTGTGTCCGACAACCGACCGATGGCACAAGCATCAGAGGACGAGACGGGAGACTTCTCGGTTCAAATATCCGACATGACGCCCGAGCAGCTCGCTGCGGTGTCGATATTCGGAGCCCTGCTGACCGGCGGCGTGTTCAGCATGATCGGACTGCAACTGAACGTCAGTCGCTACCAGGCGGCCATCGCGATCACGGCGCTGTTGCTCGTGATCATGATCGGCGCCGTGTTCGCGGTCATGCGCGCGATGGTGATCAGCGCGGAGAAGGACGGCGACAACCCGCTCGATGCGCTGACGAACCCGCTCTTCGTCGTCCTCTTTCTGTTCGTCTCGATCGCCGTGACCGTCTTCATCGGCATCTACACCTGGCTGTTCTAAGTTCCCGCTTCGCAAGTTCCGCTCGCCCGTCACCGCGCGCTCTCGTCGACCAGCTCCGGTAGCGCCCGCAAGTCCTCGATCTCGTGGGTCGCCGGCGTCGACAGCTCCGCGTCCCGGCAGTGCGAGCGTCGGACGAACGCAGAGTCGATTCCCGCGCGCTCGGCGGCGACCACGTCCGTCGGGCTGTCGCCGACGTACAGCGAGTTCTCCACGCCCATGCGATCGCGAGCAGTTTCGATCATGTCCGGTTCGGGCTTCTTGCGGCGGAGCCCGTTCAGCGTCGGCGGCCGTCCGATGCAGACCTCGGCGTCGAGATCGTAGTAGTCGACGACGTACGCGACGAGTTCGGCCTGGTTGTTGCTGACGACGCCGACCGGCACGTCTAGCGCGTCCAGCGCGTCGACGTCGTCGAACGCCGGCTTCCGACCGGCCCGGATCTCGGCCTGCTGGGCGAGCGCGGCGTTGCGGTCGCGTCGACGCCAGAACGCAGCCGGTTCGAAGCCATAGGACCGGCAGACCGCTTCCAGATCGTCGATCGTGAGGTGATGCAGCGCCGCGACGTCCTCGCGGGGCGGGTCGGCGACGCCGAACTCGCCGAACGTCGTCTCGATGGCGCGTTCGAGCACCGAAAGCTCGGTGAGGTAGGTCAGCACGCCGTCGTTGTCGAAGATGACCGAGTCGTACATACTGGTCGTTACCGGTCGTTTGCGTCGGCGCCACTTAGCTTGGCCAGAAATCGGCAGTCGGGTCCGCTCGCAGGGTCGGGTCCGGACGATCAGGTCGACCGCGACAGCGCGGGCACCAGCCCGTCGGCGGCGTCCCGCAGCGTCCACCAGGCCGCCGCGAGCGCGAGGCCGCCGATCAGCCCGCCCGCCAGCGCGAGCCGGGGCTGGGCCGAGGCGTCGAGGACGAGCCGGCCCTGGAGCAGCAGTGCCGCCAGCAGCGCCGCGGCGCCGAACGACGTCCCGGCCACGCGCCGTGATTCGCTCTCCGCCCTGGTCCAGACGCCGAGCGCGAGCAGCACGGCGAAGGCCGCCAGCCCGACCGCGTAGTAGCCGATGTGGACCGGGAGCGAGCCGGAGATCAGGACGAACGGCGTCGCGACGACGACGACCGGAACGAGCGCGAGCGCGGCCAGCGCGGCTGATCGCCGCGGCGCCGAGAGGTGCGGCCGGAGCGAGAAGGCGGTCGCGACGACCAGCAGCGCGAAGATCGCGACGCCGAACAGGAAGTGCGCCGTCAGGATCACGACCTGGTACTGGATGACCGTCAGCCCGCCGAGGATGATCTGGGTCGGCAGCAGCGCGAGCGCGCCGGTCGTCGCCCAGCGCACCCCTTTCGATCGACCCCGGCGCCACGCCGTGACGGTCTGGCCGAACACGAGGAAGCCGACGACCATCGCCACGAGCCGGTGGAACCACTCGATGAAGCTCGGCCAGTTGGCCGGGAACAGTCCCAGGTAGCCGTCGCAGAAGGGCCACCGGCCGGCGCAGGTCAGCCCCGCGCCGGCGACCGCGGTGTAGATGCCCAGCAGCAGGAGGCCGAAGGTGAGGGCGGTCGTCGCCGCCGCGAACTGGTGGAACGACACCCAGCCGTCGCCGGAGTCGGATGCAGCGGACGCCATACTATACGAATCTCGGGACTTCGCGCACTTAGCTCTGACCAAACCGCGCCGGGCCGTCAAACGGCGGGATCGGCTTCGATCCGTGCGTGAGCCGTCCCCTGCGAGTGTCGGTCGATGCGATTCGCCGCGGTCCGGAGACTTGAAGGCGCTCGTCGGGATGGGAAGGAGTATGCGAGAACAGCGTCTCGACGCCTACCTCGACGAGCACGATCTGGAGTCGGTGTGGTTCGCGCGTCCGAACGGGTTCGCGTGGCTCACCGGCGGGAACAACGTCGTCAACCGCGCGGGTGACGTCGGCGTCGCCGCGGCCGGCTACGACGGTTCGGGCGTGACGGTCGTGACGAACAACATCGAAGCGCCCCGCCTGCGCGACGAGGAACTGGCCGACGACGTCGAGGTCGAGTCGTTCGACTGGCACGCCGACGGGCTAGCCGACGCCGTCGCCGAGCGGGCCGCCGACCCCGCCGCGGCTGACTTCGACGTGCCGGGTTTCGACGCCCTCGACGTCCGGGAGCTGCGCCAGCCCCTGACCGACGACGACGTCGAAGCTTACCGGACGCTCGGGCGCGAGACCGCCGCCGCTGTCGAGTCGGTCGCGCGCGAACTCCGCCCCGGCGACACCGAGCAGGAGACCGCCGCCGCGCTCCGAGTCGCGCTGTCGGCCCGCGGCATCGAGTCGCCGGTCGCGCTGGTCGGCGGCTCCGAGCGCGCCCAGAAGTACCGCCACTACACGCCCCAACCTGTGGAACTGGGCGACTACGCGCTGCTGTCGGTCACCGCCGAGAAAGCCGGACTACACGCCTCGGTGACCCGCACTGTGGCGTTCGATGCCCCCGAATGGCTGCAGGACCGGCACGACGCCGCGACGGCCGTCGAAACGCAGGCGCTCGCGGCGACCCAGGCGGTCGGACGGGAGGGCGGCACCGCGGGCGACGTATTCGAGGCCGTACAGGACGCCTACGCGGCGGTCGGTCACGACGGCGAGTGGCGCGAGCACCATCAGGGCGGCGCCGCCGGGTTCGACGGGCGCGAGTGGATCGCGACGCCCGACAACGATGCGCCGGTCCACCTGCCGATGGCCTACGCCTGGAATCCGACGGTGCAGGGCGCGAAGAGCGAGGATACCGTGCTGGTTACCGGGGACGACTTCGAGGCGCTGACGACGACCGGCGACTGGCCGATCCAGTCCGTATCGGCGCCGGACTACGACGTCGAGATCGATCGGCCGGCGATCCTCGACGCCGACGTGCCCGCGTCGGAGTAACGCCGCTCGGTGCGGCGTCGACGCGACGACGTGGACTGCCGCTACTTCGTCGATCGTCGAACCCCGCTTTGCATGGCTTTTTACCCCCTCGTCCTCTGCAGTTCTCCCATGGGACTGGACGAGGACTCACTGGAGTACCACCGAGAGGAACCGCCGGGGAAGATCGAGATCTCGACGACGAAGCCGACGAACACGCAGCGCGATCTGAGCCTGGCGTACTCGCCCGGCGTGGCGGCGCCGTGCCGAGAAATCGACGAGGATCCCGAGAAGGCCTACAGCTACACCGCGAAGGGGAACATGGTCGGCGTCGTCTCGAACGGGTCGGCCGTGCTGGGGTTAGGCGACATCGGCGCGCAAGCGTCCAAGCCCGTCATGGAGGGGAAGGGCGTGCTGTTCAAGCGCTTCGCCGACATCGACGTGTTCGACCTGGAGTTCGACCACGACGACCCCGACGCGTTCGTCGAGTCGATCGCGGCGATGGAGCCGACGTTCGGGGGGATTAATCTCGAGGACATCAGCGCGCCGGATTGCTTCGTCATCGAGGAGGCGCTGCGCGAGCAAATGGACGTGCCGGTGTTCCACGACGACCAGCACGGCACCGCGATCATCAGCGGGGCCGCACTGCTCAACGCGGCCGAAATCGCCGATAAGGACATCTCCGACCTGAAGATCGTCTTTTCCGGCGCGGGCGCCAGCGCCATCGCGACCGCGCGGTTCTACGTCTCGCTGGGCGCCAAAAAGGAGAACATCCTCATGTGCGACTCCTCGGGGATCATCACCGGGGACCGCGCCCAGCACGGCGACGTCAACGAGTACAAGCGCGAGTTCGCGCGCGACGTGCCGGAGGGCGACCTCGCCGAGGCGATGGAGGGCGCCGACGTGTTCGTCGGCCTCTCGATCGGCGGCATCGTCGACGAGGAGATGATCCGGTCGATGGCGGCCGATCCGATCGTGTTCGGGATGGCCAACCCCGATCCCGAGATCGGCTACGAGGAAGCGAAGCACGCCCGCGACGACACCGTCATCATGGCGACCGGCCGTTCCGACTATCCCAATCAGGTCAACAACGTGCTCGGGTTCCCCTTTATCTTCCGCGGGGCGCTCGACGTGCGCGCCAGCGAGATCAACGAGGACATGAAAGTCGCCGCTGCGGAGGCGCTGGCCGAATTGGCGCGCCAGGACGTGCCGGACGCCGTCGTCAAGGCCTACGGCGACCAGCCCCTGCAGTTCGGCCCCGAGTACATCATCCCGAAGCCGCTGGACCCCCGCGTGCTGTTCGAGGTCGCGCCCGCCGTCGCGCAGGCCGCGATGGACAGCGGCGCCGCGCGGTCCGAACTCGACGTCGAGGACTACGTCGAGCGCCTCGAAGCCCGGCTGGGCAAGTCCCGCGAGATGATGCGCGTCGTGCTCAACAAGGCAAAGAGCGACCCCAAGCGCCTCGCGCTCGCGGAAGGCGGCGACGAGAAGATCATCCGCGCGGCCTACCAGATCCAGGAGCAGGGGATCGCCGACCCGGTGCTGATCGGCGACGAGGCCGAGATCGCCGACACTGCCGCCGACCTCGGGCTGGACTTCTCTCCCGAGGTCGTCGATCCGACCGGCGACAACTACGAGGCGTACGCCGAGCGGCTCTACGATCGCCGCCAGCGCAAGGGGATCACCCGCAGCGAAGCGGGTGAACTGATCCACGACAGCAACTACTTCGCCTCGGTGATGGTCGAATCGGGCGACGCCGACGCGATGCTCACCGGCCTGACCCACCACTACCCCTCGGCGCTGCGCCCGCCGCTCCAGGTGATCGGCACCGCCGAGGACGCCGACTACGCCGCCGGCGTCTACATGCTGACGTTCAAGAACCGCGTGCTGTTCATCGCGGACGCGACGGTCAACCAGAACCCCGACGAGGACGTCCTGGAGGAGGTGACCCGCCACACCGCCGACCTCGCGCGGAGCTTCAACATTGAACCGCGCGCGGCGCTGCTGTCGTACTCGAACTTCGGCTCGGTGAACAACGAGGGTACCCGAAAAGTCCAGCGCGCCGCGGAGACGCTCCGCGAGGACCCCGCGGTCGACTTCCCGGTCGACGGGGAGATGCAGGCCGACACGGCCGTCGTCGAGGATCTGCTCCAGGGAACGTACGAGTTCTCCGAACTGGAGGAGCCCGCGAACGTGCTCGTGTTCCCGAACCTCGAAGCGGGCAACATCAGCTACAAGCTGCTCCAGCGCCTCGGCGGCGCCGAAGCGATCGGCCCGATGCTCGTGGGCATGGACAAGCCGGTCCACGTCCTCCAGCGCGACGACGAGGTCAAGGATATCGTGAACATGGCGGGCGTCGCGGTCGTCGACGCCCAGCAGGAGTAGCGCCGCGAGCGACCGGCGGGAGCGAGCGGCTTTTTGGCCGAGCTTTTTCGAGGAGGGTGAGCGAAGCGAACCCGACGAGAAAAAGGTCGTTTAGTCGCTCGCGTGACGGTCCGCGCGCGACGGCGGCGGATACTGCTGTGTCCGACTTTCGGTCGTCCCGGGCAGCACGCATCGCTCGGGCTCGCGATTGACGTGTGCGTACTGGTCCGGCGCGTTGGCCAGCGGGTGTGCGGGGTTCTGTTCGCTCCGGATCCGGGCCGCCCGCACCGCCTCGAACCCAGAGAGCCGAGCGCGGACGCCGCGCCAGTGGTTGGCGACGCCCGGCGGCGTCCGCAGCGGATGGGGCGGCTTGCCGTCGGGATGGCGTCCCGCGAGCACGGCGGCGTTGACGTTCTCCGCGAGGTCGTCGTGGTCGACGAGCACGCCGACGCGCGCGTCCGGGGGCGCTCGGGCCGCCAGCACGTCGAGGCCGAGGTGCAGCGCCAGATACTCGGCGACGTTGTTGTCGGGAACGACCGCGGGAACCGAGAGGCGCGCCACGCGCCGCCCGTCCCGCGTTTCGATGACGGCGCCGAGCCCGCCCCCGCCGTCAGAGCGGAAGGATCCGTCCGTCGCGACGTAGTAGTCGCGGTGGTGGGTTTCGGGAGGATGAGCGATATGCGGCGTCGGCGACTCGTCGAACAGGTCCCGCAAGCCAGACCGGCCGTGAGCGGCCATAGGCGTGGGTAGAGGACTGATCAACTTAAATCTGCGGACGGTTTCGGTCGAATTTCCGACGTTCGTCGGCCGATCGTTCGGATCCGCGGTCGTGACGGTCGTTCGGTAGCCCCGTCGACCACGTTTCGAAAGGACGTTGGGAACCCGTCGTCGACAGTGTGCCGTGAGTGTTAGACGTAACGTGCTGTTGTTCGCCGCGCTCGCGGCCGTCTGGGGGTCGGCGTTCGTCGCGATCAAGGCCGGCCTCGCGTACATTCCACCGGTGCTGTTCGCCGCGCTCCGCTACGACGTCGCCGGCGTCCTGATGCTGGGGTACGCCGCGGTCGCCGTCGAGCAGTGGCGTCCGCGGACGGCCGGCGAGTGGCGGCAGGTGCTGGTCGGCGCCGTCCTGCTGATCGCGGCGTACCACGCGTTCCTGTTCGTCGGCGAGCAGCGGGTCACCAGCGCGACCGCGGCCGTCGTCGTCAGCCTCTCGCCCGTCCTCACGACCGGGTTTGCCCGACTCCTGTTGCCCGATCAGTCGCTTTCGGCGGTCGGCGCGGTCGGGCTGGCGCTGGGGTTCGTCGGAGTGGTTATCGTCGCCCGTCCGGAGCCGGGCGCGCTGCTCTCGACGGACGTCGTCGCCGTCGGACTGGTGTTCGCGGCGGCCGCGTCGTTCGCGCTGGGGAGCGTGCTCTCCGAGCGCATCGCGGCGTCGCTCCCGATCGAGACGATGGAGGCGTGGTCGATGCTCGGCGGCGCGACGATCATGCACGCGATCAGCTTTCTGCTGCCCGGCGAGTCGCTCACGAACATCGTCTGGACCGGCGAAGCGCTGCTCGCGCTGGGATACCTGTCCGTGGTCGCCAGCGCACTGGGCTTTCTCGCGTACTTCGAACTGCTCGATCGACTGGGAGCGATCGAGATCAACCTGGTGTCGTACGTCGCGCCCGCGTTCGCCGCGATCGTGGGCTGGGCGCTCCTGGGAGAAGTGATCGACGCGGGGACGGTCGCGGGGTTCCTCGCCATCGTCGCGGGGTTCGCGCTCGTCAAACGCCGGGCGATCGCCGCGGAGCTGTCCTGAGCGACGATCGGAACAAAGCGCCAGCGGGGTGGAGAACGCGGGGACCGGCGTCCCAGAAGTCAGTGCTGTCGGTGAGGGTAGCCGACGTACAGCGCGACGAGGTTCAGCGCCAGCAGCGCGACGAACGTCATCGTCTCTTGGCCGCCTTCGATTCCCGTCGCGAGGAGCGGGATGTGGAGGAACGGGAGGGCGACGGCCGTCCAGAACCCGAACATCCGGATCGGCGTCATGATCGTTCCGGCGAGCCGGTCGTAGACGTGCTCGCTGAGCGATTGTCCGTCGGTCGCTTCGGCGGCGATCGTTCCTTGGTCGTTGTACGTGGAGGGACTTGACATGGTGTGGGCGCCTGCTCTCACCAACAAGTGCCACCTCCTTATAGGGGTGACAGCGTTTCTTTTATTTCGATTCGTTTTACTGGTACAAACCGCATTACCGACGTTTCACGAACGGCGCAGAGGAAAGTAAACGTTTCAAAATCGGATATGAGATGGTAACTACGTGATACGCAACTGTTCGGATCCGAGTCCGCAGTCGGGCGGACAGGGCTCGCGTCCACGCCAGTCGAATCGACGAACGGAACGAGATCGGATCGACGCTATTCGCCCTCGCCCGTACCGCTCGGCGAGCGGATCTCGACGTCGACCTCGACCGCGTCGTCGCGCGCCTCGATTGCCTGTCGGTAGGCGCCCGGCTCGGCGTCCGTCGGGACGTCGAACTGAACCGTCTCGGACTGGCCGGGGCCGAGAACGAGGGAGTCCGTGGCGACGAGCTCCCCGTCGAAGCGATAGTCGACACGCGCAGTGCCGACGTCGCTACCGACGTTGGCGACGTCCGCTGCGATCGACGCGCTCTCGTTTCGCTCGACCGCGTCCGGCGCATCGACGCTTCGGACACGGTAGGACGTATCCTTGACCGTCACGCTCAGCTCGGCGGCGGGGAACCGGTGCGTGGACGTGTTCGCACGCCTCGCGACGACCGGCACCTCGTCCGGCTCCGTGAACCGGACCGTCGCTTCGCCGCGCCGATCGAGCCAGATCGTCCGATTTCCGACCGTCAGCTGACCGGTCAGCGGCGCTCCCGTATCGGTTCGTTCGGCGACGAACCGAACCGCCTCGCCGGGTTCGACGTCCGTCCGATTCGCGGAGAGCGACACCGGGGCGACGTATCGGCGTATCTCCAGCGTCTGCTCGACGGGGACGAACGTCTCGGCTCTGGTGTCCGGTCTCGTCGCCTCGAGATCGTACCTGCCGGCGCGGTCGAGCGTCACCGTCACCGATCCGCCGACCGTTCGCATCGATCGGCCGCCGACGGTCAGGTTCCCCTCGACGCTCTCGCCCGTGTCGGTTCGGAACAGGGCCAGTTCGATCGTATCGCCGGGCCGGGGCGACGATTCGTTTCTGGCGACCGCGAGTCGCACTCGTCGGTGCGCCGCCGTGACGGTCAGGCTCTCCGGGCGGTACTGTCGCGTGGCCGTCGGCTCCCGGCTTGCAGTCACCTCGAACGAGCCCGCGCGCGGAACGGTGACGACCGCGCGCCCCCGATCATCGGTCGCGTACGACTCGCCTGCGACGGTCACGGTCCCGCTCACCGCGTCGTCGGTGTCGGCTCGGCGGACGGTGAACTCGACGTCGTCGCCCGCCGTGACGCTGGTGGCGTTGGAGCTCACCGCGAGCGCGACCTCGTAGCGCTCGACGGTGACGATCGTCCCGTCGGCGACGTACCTGACCGTCTCGGAGTTGGGCTTGCTCGCCGTCGCGGTGTAACTCCCCCCGGCGTCGAACGTCACTGTCGCCCGACCCCGGTCGTCGAACGAGTGTTCGGTGCCGTCGACCGAGAGCGACGCGCCCGCCGCGGGCGTCCCGTTCTCGTAGGTCGCGTTGAACCGAACCGACTCGCCGGGCCGAAGGGTGGTCCGGTTCGCTTCCAGCGAGATGCGGACCTCCTCGAGCGGGTCGTCCTCGACGTCCTGGAACGGAAACACCGTCCCGCCGCCGTCCCCGCCGACGACCGGCGTCGACCCGAAGCCGGCCATCGCCACGGCGAGCGTCCCGAACACGATCAGGGCGAGCCCGATCACCTTCGGATCCTTGCGCGGATCGTACGGTCTGGACTCGTCGCTGCTGGCGGTCTGACGGGAACGACGCGGCGGCCGGGATGTGGTCGGCGACACGATACGTTGCCTCGCTGGAACGTCGTATGCAGGCCCGCGTAATATGCGTTCGCCTGTGCGTCCGGGGTCGTCATCCGCGCGTCGGGATCGGCGTGACGGCCAAACTATAATGTATCCGACTCCGTACGAGGCACAACCCATGCCCGAGGATCCGGAGGAGCCGGAGGACGACGCGTCCGTGCTCACTCCCGAGGAGTTAGAGCTCGAAGACGAACGGGAAGACGCCGTCCGGAAGATCGGCGAGAATCGATACGTGATCCGTCCGAACGAGGACGACCACGACGACGAGCTCGATCCGGCGGAGCCGAGTTCGGGTCCCCTCGCGGACGCTGGCGGGGTCCGATCGCCATCCTCGGGATCGACGACATCCGACGAGGACACTGGAAAGCCGCGCTCTCCGAGCCCTGACTCGGCTTCGCCTCGTCGGGACGCCGATGCGCACGGCGCATCGAGCCCTGACTCGCCAGCTCGTCAGGACGCCGGAAGCCGCGATGCGGCTTCCGAGTCTTCGCTCGCCGATGAGCGAAGCTCATCGAGCCTTGGCTCGGCTTCGCCTCGCCAAGACGCTGACGCTCGCGAAAACGCCGGCGACGCGTCGGCGCCGAACGTCGGCGTCGAAGCGCGGGCGCTCGCGCTCGAACACACCGCCGGGCAGTACGGCATCGACGCGGTGGTCGACACCGGCGACGGCGTCGCGGAGCGGCGTCTCGTCGCGGACGATCAGATCGCCGTGTTCGAGCAGTTCCTCCGGTGGTACGCCCGACAGGTCGATCCCGACGCCGCTCCGGCGGCGACGATCTCGGCCCTGCTGGCCGAGGCGGATCTCAGCGAGTAGCCCGGCTTCGTTCGACGATCGAATCGTCCGTTTTCCTCGGGAATCGCCCTTCGTTCCCGGACGATGCGACCGTCCATCGTCGAGTGGTTTCGGTTCTCGTCGCCGTTCCGTCGGTCGACTGTCGTCTCGCTCTCATGCCGGTACTCGCCAAGGTTCGGGTGCTCCGCGACGGCGCTCCGGAATTGCCTCTTTAGTTAGGTACGTGATTTATCCCCGGTGCTACGCAATCAGCGTTCAGCTTTAGATGGGCGATTCATGAATATTGGAACAATCCTCGACGAACTCGGGTTGGACGCGCTCGCACCGGGCGACACAGATCGCCCCGACGCCGGACCGAACGGTCCGCTCCAGGACGACGAGGAGTCCGACGAGGACGAGGAGTCGTCGGAGGACGAGACGACCGAGGAGTCGTCCGACGACGGCGGCAGTTCCGGCGGCGGTCTGTTCGGCGGCCGGTCGAGCGACGACGAGGACGACGAACTGGCCGAGCGGATCAACGATTTCGAGTACGAGCTCTCGGAGATTCGCAACGACGTCGAGCAAAACGAGGCGACGATCGAGGGCATCGAGAGCGAACAGCTCGACATCAACGAGCGGATGGACCAGATCGAGGAGCACAACGCGACGCTGCTGGGCGTCTACGACCGTCTCACCGAGGGCGTCAACCCGTTCGCCCGGGACTGGGAGCAGTCCGAGGAGCGACGCGACACCGGCGAATCGACGTACGGCGTCATCCCCGACGACGAGTCCGATGCTCCGGGTCGCGACGAAAAGCTCCGGCGCAACGGTGGCAGTTCGTCAGCGGCGTCCCGCGGCGCCGAGTTGAGCAATAGCCGGTCGTCCGACGCCGGATCGTCGGACGACGCCGCCGACGAGTCGACGCCGACCGACCCGCCCAGCCGGGACGCTCCGAGTTCGACGCCGGTCCCCGAGTCGCCGCCGTCGGGGACGACGCCGCCGGAAAACGGCCCGTACCTGACGGAGTTCGCCGACACGTACGCCACGGACGTGCTCGTGATGGAGTGGCTCGCGATGCTGATCGAGGCGGCCGGCGAGGAGGGCGCGCTGAAGGCGCTCGACCACTACGACCGCATCGACTGGGTGAGCGAGTCGATCCGCCGGGAGCTCGAGGTCGTGCTCAGCGGCGCGTGGAGCGAGGCCGACGCCGCGCCCCGCAACGACCTCAACACCGACGTTCACGACCGGAGCTTCCGGTTTATCGCCCGGCTCTCCCAGCAAGCCCAGCTCGCCAAGACCGACGGGCGGAGGTGAGCCCGGATGGGGTTCAGCACCAGCGCGGCGGTCGCCGTCGTCTCGATCGGCTTTCTGATCAGCGTGGGACTGCTGTATCCCGCCATCGAACAGTCGGTTCAGGACGTCTCCGACGCGACCGACACGCGCGAGGATCGAATGCTCGACACCCGCAACAGCGACGCCGTCCTCTCCGACGTGACCTACAACACCACCACTGGCGTTCTCAACGTGACCGTCAACAACACCGGCACCGTCACGATGGACGCCGCCACGACTGATCTGCTCGTCGACGGCACGATCGCGACCAACCGGACGACGTTCGTCGACGGCGTCGCGGACCGCGAGCTCTGGGTCGCCGGCGAACAGCTTCGCATCAAGGCGAGAGACGTGACGGCGGCGCCCGATCGGGTCGTCGTCGTGACCGGGACGGGACTCGAACGATCGACGACCGAGATCACGGTGGTGAGCTAGATGGCGAGCGTCTCCGTGTCGCACCTGATCATCTTCATCGCCGCGCTGACGGTGTCGGTCGGCGTCGCGACCACGCTGACGGTTAACGTCCAGAGCATGACCGTCTCGATGGACGAGCGCGGCGAGAGCGTCGCGAAAGACATCGAGACCGACGTGACGATCATCAGCGATCCGGGCAGCCCGGCGTCGATCTACGACGCGGACAACGAGAGCGTCACGCTGCTCGTGAAAAACACCGGCGACAGGGCGATCGAGGTCGGGACCGACCCACCAGACGTACTGATCGACGGCCAGTATCAGCCCGCCCCGACCGTCACCGTCGTCGGCGATCAAAGTTCGTCGACGTGGAGCGAAGGCGACGTGGTCCGCATCGTCATCTCGAAGTCCCTGACCGGAGGCGAACACCGCGCGACCGTCCGCGTCAACTCGGCCGAAGACACCTTGCGGTTCCGCGTCAACTGACCTGACCATGCCTGATCTGTACAATCTCGGACTGGAGGAACGCGACCGGGTGAACCCGTCGCTGGGCGGCGGGCTCCCCGAGGGGAGCATCGTGCTGCTGGAGGGACAACACGGCGCCGGCAAGAGCGTCATCACCCAGCGGTTCTGTTACGGCCTCTGCGAGACCGGCACCAACGTGACCTACGTGTCCGCCGAACTCACCGCAGGCGGCCTGATCAAGCAGATGGGATCGATGGAGTACGACGTCGTCGACCACCTGCTGCGCGAGCAGTTGCTGTTCCTCCACGCCGACGTCGACACCAAGGATACGATCAACGGCGACGACCCCGAGGAGACGGAGGGGCGGGAGCTGCTCACTCAGCTCATGCGCGCGGAGGTGATGTGGCGCAGCGACGTGATCATCTTCGACGGGTTCGACTCGATCCTCCTCCACGACCCTCACTACGAGGCGATCAGCGAGCGCGACGACGCCGACGACATCATGCAGAACCTCATCACGTTCTTCCGACAGATCGTCGGTCAGGACAAGACGGTCGTGCTGACTGTCAATCCGGACTCGCTCTCGAAGAACGCGCTGCGTCCGCTCCGGGACGTCTCGGACGTCTATCTCTCCCTCGAGATGGAGGCGATCGGCAACGAGGTCCGCCGGAAAATTGTGGTCAAGAAGTTCGCGGGGATGGGCAACCAGGTCGACGACAACGTCGGCTTCGCCGTCCAGTCCGGTCGGGGGCTGACGATCGTGACCAGGACGGTGGCCTGACGGATGACGGAACTGGGCACCCCGCAACTGACCGGCGAACTCGCCGAGTTGGCGAACCAGCACGATCACCTTCGGGAGCACCTCGAAGCGAAGCGCGAGGAACACGGCGAGTACCCCGCCTATACCGACGAGCTGGAGGACCGCCACGAAGTGGCACGGCCGAACGTCATCTACCCGACGCGGGACGAACATCCCGTGTTCTGTCACGTTCACGGCGACGTCGGGTCGTCGACGACCTACTACGTCGTCGAGCCGACGCTCGACGCCGAGGAGAAGGCGACGTTCAAGGACGTTCGCCAGCGCATCCTCGAAAAGAGCGTCAACAAGCCCGCGCCGAGCGACGACCAGCAGTTCGTCGACCACATCGACGAGCTGCTCGGCGGCGTCACCCACGTCGGCGGGACGGCGTCGGGCGTGCTCCAGCAGGTGCTCGGCACCCGGATCTCGCTGTCGCGCCAGACGTACCACCGGATCCGATATCGCCTCCAGCGCGACATCGTCGGGCTCGGCCCGCTCAACCCGGTGATGCAGGACCCGCAGAACGAGGACATCCACGTCATCGGCCCCCACCAGTGCTACGTCGACCACGGCACCTACGGCATGCTGCCCACCACTGTGGACTTCGGGACGCCCGCGGAGTTCGAAAACTGGATCCGCAACATGGGCGAGCGGATGGACACGCCGGTCAGCGACTCGAACCCGATCATCGACTCGACGCTGCCCGACGGCTCGCGTATCAACATCATCTACTCCGACGATGTCTCCGTTCAAGGGCCCTCGCTGACGATCCGTCAGGGCGACGAGGTGCCGCTGTCGGTGTTCCAGATCACCAAGTGGGGGACGCTCTCGCCGAAGCTGGCGGCGTACCTCTGGCTCTGCCTGGAAAACGAGCAGACCGTGTTCGTCGTCGGCGAGACGGCGTCGGGCAAGACCACGACGCTGAACGCGATCACCTCGTTCATCCCGCGGGACTCGAAGATATACACCGCCGAGGACACCGCCGAGGTGCTGCCGCCCCACGACACCTGGCAGCAGCTTCTGACTCGCGAGGGGCAAGGCGAGGACGACAGCTCGGACATCGACCTGTTCGACCTCGTCGCGGCGGCGCTGCGCTCCCGCCCGGACTACATCATCGTCGGCGAGGTCCGCGGCGCAGAGGGCCAGATGGCGTTCCAGGCCGCACAGACCGGCCACCCGGTGATGCTGACGTTCCACGCTTCCGACATCGTCTCGATGATCCAGCGCTTCACCGGCGAACCGATCAACGTCCCCGAGACGTTCATGGACAACTGCGACGTCGCGCTGTTCCAGAACCGCGTCAAGCAGGGCGATCGCGTCCTCCGGCGCGTGACGAGCGTCCAGGAGATCGAGGGGTACTCGAAGGTCGACGACGGCGTCATCACCCAGCAGGCGTTCAAGTGGGATCCCAAGGACGACGACATCGTGTTCACCGGGATGAACAACTCCCACGTGCTGGAAAACCAGATCGCCGAGCTGCTGGGCTACGAGAACACTCGCGACATCTACGACGAACTCGAGCGGCGCGCTCAGATCATCGAGCGGCTGATCGAGGCCGACGTGCTGGGGTACGACGAGGTCAACGACGCCATCCAGGTGTTCCAGCGCGACGGCGTCGAGTCGCTGCCAATCGATATCATGGGGCTCACCTCGTCGCCCCAGCCGACGGTCTGACGTGCCGCTCCCGTACGCCCCGGACCGCGGTTCCTCCCGAAAACTGCCTGACAGCTGGGGGTTAACGTTTCGTACCTCCAGCGCAACCACCAGAGCGGACGGCTGACTCCACCCATGGCGACCAGCTCCGACGCGGCGACGACCGACTCGACCCGAAGAGAGGAGGGTGAGTCGGTCGACGTCAAGGAGGCGATCAGATCGCTGCTGCTCGCCTACGAGAACATGGACATGCCGATCCGTCGGTACCTGCTGGCGGTGTTGCTGCCGTCGATTCTGGGCGCGTTCGGGGTGATGTTGCTGCCGTTCTTCCTGCCGATCCCCGGCGTCGCGACGGGACCGGTCGTGATGCTCGCGCTGCTGTTGCCGTTCGTCGCCGTCGTCTACCCCAAGCTGATGCAGGATCGCAAGCAACAGCAGGTCCGCGAGCGCTTCCACCTCTTCGTCACCCACATCACGGTCCTCTCGACGACGAACATCGACCGCGTGGAGGTGTTCCGCACCCTCTCGAAGGAAGACGAGTACGAGGCGATCGCGACGGAGATGGGCCACATCGTCGCGCTGATCGACACCTGGAACCAGAGCCTCGACGACGCCTGTCGGTTCCGCGCACGCCGGGTCGCCAGCCCGCTCATGGAAGACTTCCTCGAACGGCTGGCCTACACCGTCGGCGCCGGCCAGCCGATGTCTGAGTTTCTGCTCTCCGAGCAGGATAACATCCTCCGGAACTTCAAGACGCGCTACGAGAACCAGCTCGACCGCCTCAACGTCATGAAGGACGTCTACCTCTCGGTGATCAACTCGACGACGTTCGGGCTGGTGTTCGCCATCCTGCTACCCTTCCTGATCGGGGTCGACCCGATGATCGCGCTGTCGGCCGTGATCACGCTGTACTTCTTCGTCCAGCTGGCGTTCTTGTACGTGATGAACAACGTCGCGCCTCAGGCCCCCGTCTGGAGCCACACCGAAGGGATCTCGCTCGAGCGCAACGTCCGCCTCCGGATCGCGCTGATCGTCGGGACGGGGCTGAGTCTGCTGTTCGCGGCGGTCACGTATCTCGCGCTGGACGGGATGATCCCGCGCGCCGGACTGCCCGACGCCATCTGGATGGCTGTTCCCTTCACGCCGCTTTTGATCCCCGGACTGGTCATCCGCCGCGAGGAATCCCGCGTCAAGGAACGGGATGCCGAGTTCCCCTCGTTCATCCGCGCGCTCGGCGCCGTCGAGAGCGTCAAACAGAGCTCGTCGTCGTCAGTACTGTCGAGTCTCCGGCGCAAGGACTTCGGCGCTCTGACAGAGAACGTCGACAATCTCTACAAGCGCCTCGCGATGCAGATCAACTCGACGCTGGCCTGGCGCTACTTCGCGGCCGAGACCGGTTCGTACCTGATCCAGAAGTTCAGCGACATGTACGTCGTCGGCCGCCGGATGGGCGGCGAACCCCGCCAACTCGGCAACCTCATCGAGAAGAACTTCACCGAAGTTCTGAACCTCCGCCAGATGCGGACCCAGGAGACGGGCACGATCATCGGCGTCATCTACGGCATCACCGCGACGAGCACGTTCGCCTTCTTCGTCGGGCTGGAGATCGTCAATCTGCTGAAGGAGATCACCGGCGAGATGAATCTCGCCCAGACCGGGATGGGCGCGCTGCTCCATCCAGAGGTGTACGACGTGCCCGAGATCCGATTTTACCTGTTCATCGCCGTGCTGCTCAACGCCTTCCTCTCGTCGATGATGATCCGGATCGTCGACCGTGGCCACTCGCTCAACGCGCTGACCCACTTCGTCGCGATGGTCTGGATGAGCGGGCTCATCGCCTGGATGACCACGTTCCTGATGACGGCGATCATCTCGGTCTGACCGCCGACCGTCGATTTCCGATGGTTCAGTTTGCGTCCGCTCGTTGGGACGCCGCTATTCAGCGGAGAGAACTAGAGAAGAGCGATCAGTCGTCGGCGTCGTCGTGGTGTTCGTGGCAGTACTCGCTGTCGCCGAACGCGGGCCGCGTACACGGCTCGCCCTCCGCGGTCGTCGCCGCGCACTGGTTTTCCTTCGGGACGCCGCCGTTCGAGTCGCTGTGGCCGCCGACGCCCGTCACGGCGCCCATCGCCTCGTCGCCGAGCCGTAGCGTCGTGAGGTCGCGCTCGATGCTGTCGCCCGCGATCGCCGCGACGAACTCCAGGGAGCGCGCGTGGCGCTCGTACGGCGTGTCCCGGAGTGACTCGACGCTGGTCTCCCGGTCGATGGCGTCCTCCTCGGTCAGCTCGTCGACCGAGAGCCCGCGCACGTAGTCGACCATCGTGTGGTACACGTCCTGGCTGATCCAGCTCACGTCGCGGTAGTACCGCAGTGCGCGGATCGCGCCGCTCGACCCGAACGCGCTCCCGAGGTAGCGCGCCCACGCCATCGCGGTGACTTGCTCGGCGGCCGTGCCGTCGAGCGACGACAGGTGGGGACCGTTCGCACGGGGTCCCTGCTGTGGGTGGTTCCGGCTCATCTGTGGTTACCTGCAACGAATATCTAACCGGATAGGTTTACCACTTTTGGCAGATATCCTGAAAAACCTCGACCGGGAAACCTCACCGACGATACCGTGCCCTGCAGAATCAAATTACGAAGCGATCGCCTCCGAGAACTCCCAAAACGAGGGACTACGACCACTACCTAATTAGAGAGGTCTCCCGGCTGAGACGAGCCTACTCCCCTAGGTAGCACCCTTTTTTCATATACTCTGCAAGGGAGGTGTAGCGGCCTACCGAGACGGTGGCCGTAAAACTAACGCGAGGATACACAGCATGGACATCACAATTCCAGACATTTCACGAGATAGCGACCGCGGTCAGGTCGGTATCGAGACCCTGATCATCTTCATCGCGATGATCCTGGTCGCCGCGATCGCGGCGAGCGTACTGATCAACACCGCGGGCTACCTGCAAAACCAGGCCTCCGCGACCAGCGAAGACTCCGAGGCACAGGTGTCGAACCAAGTGCTCGTGCTAAGCTCGATCGGTGAGATCCACACAGATACTGAGGTTCAGACCGAAACTGGCGTCAACTTCGCCTATGATAATACGAGCGGGAGCCCGCTTCTGAATTACTCTGCCGTGGACGGTGATCTGACCTTCACGTCGGATAAAGGTGACCTGTACGTCGAAACACAGGCTGATGATGGAAGCACTCAAGGAAACGAAACAATCACTGACAGCCAGGATTTGAGTCTGAGTGACACGTACGACGTCTCGGGCATCTATACCGAGTCCACTACTGCATATGTTGAGGTTAATTGGGTTCCCAATGAGGGATCGAGTCAGTCGTGGAATATCACGCTGACCAGCGGATCTAGTGAAGACACTGCCACCGCTGCATCCGCTGACTATCCGGTTCGCGTCAATACTGATGTTTCTGACGTCAGTATGACGGTCATGCAGTCGCCGGGCGCTAACGAAATCGACCTTGAGGGTGCGTCTGTCGAGTACATCGGTCCGGACGGCGAGGCAACGCTCTCGTACGCCGAGGCCTCCGGAGTCGGTCAGTTTGCGGTCGAAGGAACGACGGATCCGGACGGTACTGTACCGGTTCTCACGAGCCGCCAAGACCGATTCACGCTGCACATCGAATTAAGTAGCAGTGAGAATTCCGACCTCCGCTATCTACAGGAGGGTGAGGAAGCTACCATCCGCATCGTCACGCAGTCTGGGAGCCAAGCCGTGACGGTCGTCAACGTCCCTCAGTCGCTCAGCTCCTACGATAGCGGCGACGCGGTCGAACTGTAAGCAGTAACGAACCGCTTTCGATCACTCCCTTGGATGGGGTGCCTCTGACAACCACGGTGCGTGACCGATCGCGCTGATGCGGTCCCCTTTGCCCCGTCGCGGCGTCGAGACGCCGTACTCGGGCCTATTTTTTCGGCGCCCCGACTATTCTTCCCGGTTAGTTGCCACGCGATTATTGAGTAGATATATACGTGGCGTTCGGCAATTACCGCTACTCAACTGGCCAGGCATGACGGACAGGATCCACGTACTCCATCTCGACGACAACGAGCAGTTCCTCGACGTGGTCGCGACCTTCCTCGAGGCCGACAACGACGACATCGACGTGACCTCCGTGCTGGACGCCGAGGCGGCGCTCGACCGACTCGACGGCGCCGAGCGGATCGACTGCGTGGTCAGCGACTACCGCATGGGGCCGACCGACGGCGTCGACTTCCTGAAGTCGGTGCGCGAGCGCGACCCGCGGCTACCCTTCATCCTCTACACCGGGAAGGGCAGCGAGGAGGTCGCCAGCGAGGCGATCTCGCAGGGCGTCACCGACTACCTCCAGAAGAAACACAGCGACCAGCAGTACGATCTCCTGGCCAACCGGATCCGGAACGCGGTGAATCGCGCGCGCGCCGAGCGCCACCTCGCCGAGCGCGAGCGAATGCTCGGCGGCCTCAACGAGGGGATGCGCTCGCTGATGCGCGCGGAAACGCGCGACGACATTGCCGATCTGGCGGTCGAGATCGCCGACGAGGCGCTCGAACTCCCCTGGATCGCGGTGTACCTGCTCGACGAGTCCGCGGGCGTGTTGCGCCCGAGCGCCTACGTCGCCGACGTGGACGGATTCCGCGACGAGCCCCCGACGTTCAGCGGGGGGCGGAGCCTGGCCTGGGACGCGTTCGTCGACGGCGAGGTGCGTCACCACGACGACGTCCAGAGCCACGACACGATCTACACCGACGACACCGATCTCACCGGCGAGTTCACCGTTCCGCTGGGCGACCACGGCGTCCTGCTGGCGGGGACGACCGGCGACGCCGCGCTGGCCGAGGCCACCGCCGAGTTCGTCGAGATTCTGGGCGCGAACGCGCGGGCCGCCCTCGATCGGGCCGAGCGCGAGGAACAGCTCCGCGAGCGCGATCGCGAACTGGAGAGCCAGAACGCACAGCTCAAGCGTCTCAACCGCATCAACACGGTGATCCGTGATATCGATCAGGCGCTGGTGAAAGCCTCGACGCGCGCGGAGATCGAACAGGAGGTCTGCGAGCGGCTGGTCGACATCGATCCCTACGCGTTCGCCTGGATCGGCGGGTACAACGACATCAACGAGACGATCCGACCGCGCGCGAAGGGCGGCGAGGAAGGGCAGTTCCTCGCGAACGTCGACCTCGACAGCACGGACAGCCCGGTCCAGCGCACCCTCCAAAACGCCGAATCGCAGGTCGTCCAGAATATCTTCGAGGACGACCGGATCGGCAGCTGGCGCAAGGAGGCGCTGAAGTGCGGCTTCCGGTCGGTCGCGACCGTTCCGCTGGTGTACGACGGCGCGGTGTACGGCGTGTTGCAGATCTACGCCGACCGCCTGGACACGTTCGACGAGGAGACCAGCGGCGTGCTCTCCGAGCTGGGCGAGACGATCGGCTACGCGATCAACGCGATCGACCGGAAGGAGGCGCTGATGACCGACAGCGTCGTGCAGGTGGAGTTCCGCGTGCCCGACGCCGACGACTTCCTGTACGACCTCTCGGCGAACACCGGCAGCAACGTCGACCTCCGGACGATCCTGCCCCAGTCCGACGGGAGCCACCTGATCTTCTACTCGATCGCCGAGGCCGATCCCGACGCCGTGCTCGCGTTCGCCCGGGAGGCCGTCGGCGTCTCGGACGCGCGGCTGATCAGCGAGCGCAACGGCACCGCGCTGTTCGAGTGCCGGATCGCCAGCGACACGATCGCGACGACCGTCGCGGACCACGGCGGCGTCCCGCGGACGGTGCGTGCCGATCCCAACGGCGGCCGGGTCGTCGTCGACCTGCCCCAGGACGCCGAAGTGCGGTCGTTCGCCGAGCGGATCACCTCGACGTACCCCTCGGTGGAGTTCGTCGCTCGCCGCGAGCGCGCCAGCGCCGCCCGGAGCAGGCGATCGTTCCGCGAGCAGCTCGACGACCACCTCACCGACCGCCAGCGCGAGGTGCTGGAGGCGGCGTACTTCTCGGGCTACTTCGAGTGGCCCCGCGAGAAGACCGGCGAGGAGATCGCCGAAACGCTCGGCGTCGCGCCGCCGACCTTCAACCAGCACCTCCGGGCCGGCGAGCGGAAGCTGTTCGAGGCGCTGTTCGAGCCCGAGTCGCTCGAAACGGAGTGATGCGGGCGCGGCGGCCGTCCGGACACGGTACCCGCGGCGCTCGGCGCCCCGGTCGGTAACACTGATTGGTCCGCGCCAGAGAGACGGATACGATGACCGAATGGTTCCGCCGCGCCGTCGGGTCGATCGCCGCCGTAGCGCTGATCGTCGTCCTGTACGCCGCGGCGTTCCAGTTCGGCATGGCCCAGTACGAGGGGGAAGCGATCAGCTACGTCGAATCGGTGCAGTTCGTCGTCGAGGCGCTCACGACGACGGGGTTCGGCGGACAGGCACCCTGGGAGAGCGCGGCGATGAACCTGTTCGTCGTCACGACGAATCTCACGGGCGTCCTGCTGGTCTTTTTCGCGCTCCCGGTGTTCGTCATCCCGCTGCTGGAGGACGCGCTCGCGACCGACGTGCCGACCGCCACTGACGAGACCGGCCACGTCGTCATCTGCGGACACACGTCGATCAGCGAGTCGCTCCGCGCCGAACTCGAGGCCATCGAGGTGCCCTACGTGTTCGTCGTCGAGGATCTCGATCACGCGCAGGCGCTCCACACCGACGGCTGGCCGGTCGTCGTCGGCGACCCGACGGCGACGACGACGCTCGACGACGTGAACCTGCCGGAGGCCACGTCGCTGATCGCGAACGTCGACGACGAGGTCAACGCCAGCATCGTGCTGGCGGCGCGCCAGACCGCGCCCGACCGGCGGATCGTCACCGTCGTCGAGGACATCGAGACTCGCGAGTACCTCGAGTACGCCGGCGCCGACGATATCATCCAGCCCCGGCAGGTGCTCGGCGAGAGCCTCGCGCGGAAGGCGACGACCTCGCTGTCGGCCGAGCTCGACGACGCGGTCGAACTCGGCGACGACCTGGTCGTCGCGGAGCTGCGGATCCACCAGGGCAGCGACATCGCGGGCAAGACGCTCAGCCAGTCGGGAATCCGCGAGCGCTACGGACTGAACGTGATCGGCACCTGGCACAGCGGCGAGTTTCTGCCGGCGCCGAACGCGGATCGGCGCCTCGACGAGAACACGATCCTCGTGGTGGCGGGCCACCGCAGCGACCTCGCGGACCTCAAGAGCCGGACGGTCACGTCCGAACTGAAGCACCGCGGCCACATCGTCGTCGTCGGGAACGGCCTCGTCGGTCGGACAGCCGCGACAGCGATACGCAAGACGGGCCGCGAGGTCGTCGTGGTCGACGACGATCCCGAAACCGACCCCGACGTACTCGGCGACGCGCGGGATCGGAAGACGTACGACAAGGCCGACATCGACGACGCCGCGGCCGTCGTCCTCGCGCTGGGCGACGACACCGCGTCCGTGTTCGCCTCGCTGGTCGTCGAACAGGTCGCGCCGGGCGTCGAAGTGATCGCGCGGGCGAACGAGGACGACAACGTCGCGAAGCTGTACCGGGCCGGCTCGGACTACGTGGTGTCGCTGTCGTCGGTCACCGGCCGGATGCTCGCGACCAACCTGCTCGACGAGGAAGTGCTGACGCCGGAGTCGCAACTGGAACTGATCCGCGCGGAAGCGCCCGACCTGGTCGGCGAGCGCCTGGGCGACGCCGACGTGCGCGCCGAGACCGGCGCGACGGTCGTCGCCGTCGAGCGCGGCGACGACGTGATAACGGATCTTGACCCCGAGTTCGAGTTCGCACCCGGCGACGTGTTGCTCGTCGCCGGCGACGACGAGGCGATCGCCGCGTTCACTGACCTCGCGGGCGTCGCGGCGCGGGAACGGATCGCGCCGACGCCCCGGACGGTCGAGGCCACGACCGAACCGGTGGAATAACCTCGAGTCGGCGGTGTAATATCGAGCCGGCGGAGTGACGTCCCGCCGGAGAGCGGTTACGGCCCGCGGTAACGAGGACTGTCGACGTCTCCAGTTCCGACACCTCGGTATCCCGAACTATTATAGTGGCGTCAACTCACTCCTAGATCGTGGTTTACGAGACAGGAAACCGGACGGTCGACGACGCGGTTCGGCGCGTGCTCGCCGGCGAGGGCCTCGACCGGCGCGACGGGCTGGCGCTGATCGCCCAACCGGTCGAGGACCTCGCTCCGGCGGCGGATTACGTCCGCTCGGTGCTGGGCGACGACACGGTCGACGCCTGCAGCATCGTCAACGCGAAAGCGGGCAACTGCGCCGAGGACTGTGGCTTCTGCGCCCAGTCGGTTCACTTCGACACGGGGATCGACAACTACGGCTTCCTCGGCCCCGAGAAAGTCCTCGAAGCCGCGAAACGCGCCGAGCGCGACGGCGCTCAACGCTTCGGCATCGTCGTCGCCGAGAAGGGCGTCTCGAAGGAACACCGCCCCGACGAGTGGGAAGAGGTCCTCGAGGCGATCCGGCTCGTCAGGGACGAGACCGACGTGGAGGTCGACGCCAGCCTCGGCATCCTCACCGAGGAAGAAGCCGAAATCCTCGCGGAAGAGGGACTCAACCACTACAATCACAACATCGAGACCTCGCCCCGATTCTTCCCCGAGATCGTCGACAGCCACGGCTTCGAGGACCGGGTGGAGACCCTCGAAGTCGCCAAAGAGGCCGGGATGGATCTGTGCGCCGGCGTGATCCTCGGGATGGGCGAGACGCCGACCGACCGGGTCGACGCCGCGGTCGCCCTGCAGGAGATCGGCGTCTCCTCGCTGCCGGTCAACGTGTTGAACCCGGTCGCGGGGACGCCGATGGCCGAGAAGGTCGGCGATTCGGCCGACATCACGACCGAAGAGATCATCGAAACGGTCGCGGTGTACCGGCTGCTCCACCCCGAGGCGCGCGTCCGGCTCACCGGCGGACGCGAGGTCAACCTCGACGTCGACGAGCAGCACCTGCCGTTCGAGGCGGGCGCCGACGGCGTCCTCACCGGTGATTACCTCACCACCGAGGGCCAGTCGCCCGGCGACGACATCGAGGTGATCGAGCGCGCCGGCATGGAGCCCAACACCGACGTCAACGAGTTCGATCCCGAGAGCGTGAAAGCGCGCGGCCGAGGGAGTTCCGACGGCGCTGGGGGTGCGAGCGACGACGACCCCGCCGCCGAACTCGACACCGCGGCGGGAACGGCGACGAGCGAAGCGACCGACGACTGAGCACGAACGACCTGACGACACACCGACGCATGACAGACATCGACTTCGCGGTACTGGGAACCGGCGGCATCGGACGACGAACGCTCGAAGTCAGCCAGCACAAAGAGGGACTGACGCCCGTCGCGGCCTGCGACCGGAACGGCATCGCGATCGACCGCGACGGCCTCGACGTCGAGGAGCTGCTGGACGCGACGGAAGGCAATATCGCGGGAGACGGCCGCGGCGATACCGAGGGGCCGGATGCCGCGACCGACGGCGGCGTCGCTGCCGAGGACGCCGCGGCGTCGAGCGGCGTCAAGCAGACCGGCGAGGGCGCCGGGATCGTCGCCTCCGAGCAGGGCGACCCGACCGAGACGCCGATCGACGACGTGATCGCGGCGTCTGACGCCGTGGACGCCGTGCTGATCGCCCTGCCGAACCTCGAACACGACTTCATCCCCAGCGTCGCCGATCGGTTCGCCGACGCGGGCTACTCCGGCGTCCTGATCGACGTACTCAAGCGCTCGCGCGTGATCGGGATGCTCGACGAGCGCGCCGCCCGGCTGGAGGACGCCGGCATCACGTTCGTCTGCGGCGCCGGCGCGACCCCCGGATTCCTGACGGGCGCCGCGGCCCTCGCAGCCCAGTCGTTCGTCGAGGTCCACGAGGTCGATATCTGGTGGGGCGTCGGCCTGAAATCGGGCTACGAGGACAACCGCGGGACGGTCCGGGAGGACATCGCCCACCTCGACGGGTACGACGTCGAGACGGCGCGGGAGCTTTCGGACGAGGACATCGAGGCGATAATCGACGCCCACGACGGCGTGCTGGAGTTCCACGACATGGAGCACGCCGACGACGTCCTGCTGGAGCGAGCGGGAATCTGCGACGCCGATGACGTCACCGTCGGCGGCGTCCTCGACGTCCGATCGGACGAGAAGCCGACGACGACCACCGTCTCGGTGACGGGCACGACGTTCGACGGCGAGCGCGCCACCAACACGTTCGAGTTAGGCGACGAGACGAGCATGGCCGCGAACGTCAACGGGCCCGCTCTGGGATACCTGAACGCGGCCGTCCGACGCAATCGCGCCGGCGAGTACGGCGTGTTCAGCCCCGCCGAACTGATGCCGGGGTTTTGAGAGCGCCCTCGGCGACCCGCAGCTGTTGCTGCCGACCGCCGGCCCGGTACGTCGGCGGAAAGTGAGAAAGTCTTTATCACAGGAGTCGCACGAGCCACTCATCGAACGAAAGCGCCGGGCCATCCCACCTCGCCGGCGCCTCGGAACTGAGCTATGACGGGTGCACACGAGCCGATCGATCGAGACGGACGCCGGAGGACGGAGCCGTGAGCGACGAGTACGAGTCCGGCGGCGCCCGCCCGCCGGGGCCGCTCGACGGCGACCGCGGGTTCGATCTCGGGGGACGCCTCGCCGACCGCGAGCGCCGCGATCTCCGGCGGGAGCTCTCGCCTGCGAATCGCGTCGCCGAGCGCGCGCAGTTCGCGCCGGCCGCCGGCGGCGATCTCCCGGTGCTCGACGGCGAGGATCGCCTCGTGTTCGCGTCGAACAACTACCTCGGACTGACGACCGACGACCGGGTCGTCGAGGCGGCCGCCGACGCCGCCGAGATCGTCGGCACCGGCGCGGGCGCGAGCCGACTCCTCACCGGCGACACGCTGGTCCACCGGGATCTGGAGGGCCGGCTGGCCGAGAGCAAAGATACGGAGCGGGCGCTCGCCTTTTCGTCCGGCTACGCCGCCAACGTCGGCACGATCGCGGCGCTCGATCCGGACGTGATCTTCTCGGACGCGTACAACCACGCCAGCATCGTCGACGCCTGCAGGCTTTCCGGCGCGGAGGTGATCGTCTACGACCACTGCGACGCCGAGGACCTGGCGGCGAAGCTCGGCGACGCGGCGCGGGATCCGGGGACGACCGACGGCTCGTGGCTGATCGTCACCGACTCGGTGTTCAGCATGGACGGCGACGTGGCGCCGCTGTCTGATCTCTGCGACCTGGCCGAGCAGGCCGGCGCGTGGGTGATGGTCGACGAAGCCCACGCCACCGGCCTCTACGAGGGCGGCGGCGGCATCGTGCAGCGCGAGGGGCTCTCCGACCGGGTCGACGTCCAGCTGGGGACGCTCTCGAAGGCGCTGGCGAGCCAGGGCGGGTTCGTCGCCGGCGACGACGACCTGATCGAGTATCTCGTCAACGCCGCTCGCTCCTTCGTGTTCTCGACCGGGCTGGCGCCGCCGGCGGCGGCCGCGGCCTCGGAGGCGCTCCACCTCGCCCGAACCACGGACCGGCGCGACCGGCTCTGGCGGAGCGTCGAGTTCCTGCGCGAGGGGCTGACCGATCTGGGCTACGAGGTGCCCGGCGAGACGCAGATCCTCCCCGTTCTCGTCGGCGACCGGGGCGACGCGCTGGCGCTGGCCGAGGCGCTGTACGACCGCGGCGTCGTCGCGCCGGCGATCCGCCCGCCGACGGTGCCCGAGGGGACGAGCCGGATCCGCGTCGCGCCGATGGCGACCCACGCGGCGCACGATCTGGAACGGTGCCTCGACGCGTTCCGCGAAGCCGGCCGGGAGGTCGGGATACTGTGAATCGCTTCGCGCAGCTCCCCCGAGCCGACGCATGACCCGCGGCCTGTTCGTCGCCGGCACCGACACCGGCGTCGGCAAGACCGTCGCGACGGCCGGCCTGACGGGCTGGCTGCGCGACGCCTGCATCGAGGCGCGCGCGATCAAACCCGCCCAGACCGGATATCCGCCGGACGACGACGCCAGTTTCGTCGCCGAGGCGTGCAACGACGAGTCGGCCGCGACCTGCCTCCGCCGGCTCGAACCGCCGCTCGCGCCACGAGTCGCCGCGGCGCGCCAGGGCGTCGATCTTTCCTACGACGCGATCCGCGAGGGCTGCGAGCGCATCCTCGACGATCCGGCGGTCGACGCCGGCGTCGTCGAGGGGATCGGAGGGCTCCGGGTCCCGCTCGCGGAAGATCGGGAGGTGATCGACCTCGTCGCCGAGCTTGATCTCCCGGCCGTGGTGGTCGCCCGCTCGGGACTCGGCACGCTGAACCATACCGCGCTGACCGTCGACGCGCTGGAGCGCCGCGGCGTCGCGGTGACGACGATCAACGAGTACGAGGGTGCGACCGTCGCCGAACGGACGAACCCCGCCGAGCTCGAGCGCATGACCGGCGTCGGCGTCGAAACGGTGCCGCCGCTGGATCTTGACGATCCGTCGGCTGCGATCGACGGCCTCCGGGACGCCGTCGACGAGTGGTCGCCAGTCGAGGCCGTCTCGGACTGACTGGCTCAGGTGTTCGCGAACGAGACGCCGGTCACCTCGAAGCGAGCGCCTTCCTCGCTATCGGCGGCCTCGATCCGCCAACCGTGGGCCTCGATCGCGTTCTGCACGATCGCCAGCCCGAGCCCGGTGCCGTCCTCGCCGGTAGTGTACCCCGACTCGAAGATCTTCTCGCGGACGTCCGACGGGATTCCGGGCCCGTCGTCGGCGACGTAGAACCCGCTCCGCCCCGCGGTGGTGTCGTCGAGCCGATCGACGGTGATCGTGACTGCCGGCTCGTCGCCGTCGTCCCCTTCGCTTCCGCCGACACCGGCCGACGACGGCTCGTCCGCCGCGCCGGCGCCGTCGGCGGGGGCGGCTGCTGGTGCCTCGTGCGTCGTCGACGCCTCGACACCGTGTTCCACGGTGTTTCGGAAGAGGTTCTCGAAGGCCTGCAACAGCCGGTTCTCGTCGGCCGCGGCGACGCCGAGTTCGTCGTCGATCCGCACCTCGGCGTCTCGCATGTCGACGTTCGACGCCGCCGACCGGGCCACCGTCGCGAGATCGAGTCGTTCGGTCTCCGTGACCGTCTGGCCCTGGGTGACCAGCGTCCGGACATCCTCGATCAGCTCGCCCATCCGTTCGTGAGCCGAGCGGATCCGCCCGACGTGTTCCAGGTCGCCCGTCTCCGCGACGATGTCGAGGTAGCCGTCGGCGACGTTCAACGGGTTCCGAAGGTCGTGCGAGAGCACTTCGGCAAATCGGTCGAGCTGCTCGTTCTGGCGCTCCAGTTCGCGTTCCCGGCGCCGCTGCTCAGTGACGTCGTGGACGAGCGCGATCCGGCCGATCCGGCGACCGAGATCGTCGATCAGCGGCTCGATCTCGACGTCGAAGTGGCGGGCCTCGCCGTCGGCGGCGAACGTGATCTCGTGAGTTCCGTTTCTGTCCCCGATCGCCGACGCGGGCGGGGGATGGTCCGCGAACGCCTCGCCGACGGTGGCGCCAACGAGCCGGTCGTACTCCGCGCCGACGAGCCGCTCCAGCTCCGCGTTCGCGTCGAGGATCCTGTCGTTGCGGTCGACCACGGCGACGCCGCTGGGGATCCGATCGAGCACCGTGTTCCGGGCGACCGGCGTGACGTCGACGAGATCGCGCGTCCGCATCGCCCAGAACAGCGCGACACAGCTCACGACGAAGCCGATCGGCGCCCAGTCGGCCGTCGTGGCCTCCGAGAGAAAGAGCGCGTTTCCGACCCACGGCGCCAGCGCACTCAGAAACATGGCGAACGCCTGCCCGTGGTAGAGCTGTCCGAGGACGAACAGCGACCCGGCGGCGAGCAACGCGTACGAGTAGGTGGCGTGCGCCCAGAACGCCGGTCCGTACGCGACAGTGTAGTCGTACAGCGACGTGCCGGGATCGACGCTCGCCCACACCAGGTGGTGGACCCCGTTCGTCCAGACGAGCGCGTTGATCGCGACCGGCTCGACTGCCAGCAGGCCGACGGTCGGGAGCTTGAGATACCGCTCCCGCCCGGAGTACTCCAGCGTCAGGACGAACCAGAGCGTTCCGCCCAGCGTGATGCCGACGTAGCCGAACTTGCCCCAGAACACGGAGGCGTTGTACCCGCCGATCAGGACCTGTGCCAGCGTGGCGAACACCCAGATCCCGGCCCCGAGCGACAGCCCGACCAGCGGCGTCGCTCCGGGGCTGGGCCGGTGGCGCCAGGCCAGCGCGGCTATCGTGAGGCACAGTACGACGCCGATCCCGAGGAGCGACGTGTAGAGCGGAGGTCCCATCATTGCGGAGCGTCCCCGCGGCGGGGATGGATCTATTGACGCCCTGTTACTAACGAGTCATATTAAAAAGAGTGGCCGCCCGAGGCGTCGCTCTGCGCCGGGACGCGGCGCGCCCCCTCGAAGCGACGCCGCGGCTCAGGCGACCTGGTCCTCGTACTCCTCGGCCGACAGCAGGTCGTCGAGGTCGCTCTCGTCGTCGAGTTCGATCTCCAGCATCCACCCCTCGCCGTAGGGATCGTCGTTGACGAGTTCCGGCGCGTCGAACAGCGCCTCGTTGATCGCTGCGACCTCGCCGCCGACCGGCGCGTACAGGTCCGAGACGGCCTTGATGCTCTCGACGACGCCGAACTCCTCGCCGGCGGTGACCTCGTCGCCGGCGTCGGGCAGCTCCACGAACACCACGTCGCCGAGTTCGTCCTGCGCGAAGTCGGAGATGCCCACGCGGACGGTGTCTCCGTCGCGGTGGGCCCACTCGTGCGATTCCAGGTACCGGCGGTCGTCGGGGGTCTCGAAGCTCATCTATCGAGGAATTTCGGGGACTCGACCCTTGCCTTTTTCGCCTGGCCGCGCACCTCGACGCGGACGTCGGTGCCGGCGTCCGTGTACCCGGCGTCGACGTAGCCAAGCCCGATCGGTTCCGAGAGCGTCGGACTCATCGTCCCGCTGGTGACCTCGCCGATCCGATCGCCGTCGGCGGTCGTCACCGGGTAGCCGTGGCGCGGGACGCCCCGATCGAGCAGCCGGATGCCGACGAAGCGCTGGGCGGGGCCCGCTTCCTTCGCGCTCGCCAGCGCGTCGCGGCCGACGAACTCGGTGTCGAGGTCGACGGCGAAGCCGACGCCCGTCTCGTAGGGATTGCGCGGGTTCTCCTCGGGATCGAAGTCCTGGCCCGCCAGCAGGAACCCGGCCTCGATCCGAAGCGTATCGCGCGCGCCGAGCCCGCAGGGCTGGCAGTCGAACGCGTCCCAGACCGTCTCGGCTTCGTCCCACGGCGCGAGCACCTCGAAACCGGCCTCGCCCGTGTAGCCGGTGTTCGAGAGCAGGCATTCGACGCCCGCGATCGGCCGGTACTCCGCCGTGAACCGCGAGAGGTCGTCGACCGCCTCGTCCGCGGCGTCGGCGACGAGATCGGGCGCGTCGGGCCCCTGCACCGCGAACATCGCGTACGCCTCGGTGCGGTTCTCGACGGTGGCGTCGAGCCCCCGCTCGTCGCGGTGGCGCGTCCACCGATCCAGCATCTGCTCGTCGTGGCCGGCGTTGGGGACGAACAGGTACTCGGGCGTCTCGCTCGGCAGCCGGTAGACGACCGTGTCGTCGAGGATGATCCCCTCGTCGTCGGTGATCATCGAGTACTGCGCGTCGCCCGGCGAGAGCGCGGCGACGTCGTTCGAGGTGAGCCGCTGCATCAACGCTTCGGCGTCGGGCCCGCCGACCTCGACCTCGCTCATGTGCGAGACGTCGAAGATCCCCGCCGCCTCGCGCACCGCCCGGTGCTCGTCCTTGATCGAGTCGAACTCGACCGGCATCTCCCACCCGCCGAACTCGGTGGCGTCGGCGCCGGCCGCCTCGTGGACCGCCGCGAGCGGCGGCTGTCGTAGCGACATACTCGACCGGTCGCGCGCCCGAGAGTAATGCTTTGCGCGTCGCCGCTCGCCGTCGGCGTCCCGACGTCCGACCGCGGCGTCCCGACGCCGTTCCGTCACACCTAACCAGCGACGCCGGAAACGGAGACCATGATCGACCAACTGCTGGCCCTCCGCGACCGGCTCGGCGGGAGCGGCGACGCCGCGCGGGCGACCGGGGCCGATAACGGGGCTGGCGACGACGCCGGAGGCGGTACAGGCGACGTTGACGGCGTGGCCGACGACCCCGACGAGCGCCCGCGCGTCGGCCTGTTCGTCGACGGTCCCAACGTTCTCCGCGACGAGTTCGACGTCGACCTCGACGACGTGCGCGACTCCGCCGAGGAATTCGGCCAGCTCGGCATCGCGCGGCTCTACCTCGACGAGCACGCCACGCCGGGGCTGATCCAGGCCGCCGAGGCCAGAGGCTACGAGGTCGTGATCACGAGCGGCGACGTCGACGTCAAGCTCGCCATCGACGCCAGCGAGTCCGCGGTGCGGGACGAGATCGACGTGCTCGCGATCGCCTCGCGCGATACGGACTTCAAGCCCGTCATCGAGACTGCGGGACGCAACGGCGTCCGGACTGTCGCCATCGCGCCGGGTACCCACGGGCGCTCGGACGCGCTGCGCAACGCGGCGAACGACGACGTGCTGCTCGGGGAGTGATCGCCGACCCGCTGCACGCCGAGCGAGGCGGTGGTTTCGCCGTCCCTGCGGTCGGGTCGGCGTCGGGACGCCGGGTCGAAAATTCTACGGTCGGATAGTAGGACTTCTACGGTCGAATGTAGGAGTACCCCTCGTCCTGCAGTCGGGTGAGCTCGCCGGCGCCCGAGGGCACCGTCTCGACGCCGTCGACGAGGTCGGTCTCGTCGAGATCTTCCATGTCGAGCGTGTTGCCGCAGGCCTTGAACGCGACGCCGTCGTCGAGCAGCGACCGGACGTGGTCGCTCCCCTCGCCGTCGGCTGTGAGCGGCTCGATGCCGTCGGCCTGCGCGACGACCTCGATCGCGTCCATGTCGACCGAGTCGTCCTCCGTGAGGTTCTCTGCGATGGTGAGCGCGGTCTTTCGGTTCTCGGACTCGCTCTGGATGAGGTGGAACACTGTCTGCATGCACTGCAGGTTCGACGGGTCTCTCAATAGTCGTTGTACGTACGCGAAGGGAAACTTTCGAAACAGCTGATGCGGTTTCGGACCGATCGCGACGGTCGTCGAGTCCCGAAGCGAAGCGCTTTCCCACCCGGATAGCCCACCTCTCGCCCATGGAGGATCTGGACACGCCGGTGCTGGACGACCACATGCACCTCGACCCCGATCACGGTCGAGGGATCGACGCCGTCGAGGACTTCGCGCGCCTCGGCGGGACGCACCTGCTGGTGGTCAACAAGCCGTCCTGGCACCTCGGCGTCGAGCCCGGCGACCCCGACGCCGCCGACCCCGAAGCGGCGGGCGAGGAGTTCCGCGAGGTGTTCGAGCGCACGATCGAGGTCGTCGAGCGCGCCAGCGACGTCCTCGACGGCCGGGCGTGGCCGGTGCTCGGCGTCCACCCGGGGCTGATCAGCCGGCTCGTCGACGAGCGGGGGTTCGCGCCCGAGGACGCTCGGGACGTGATGCGGGCCGGGATCGACGTCGCGGCCGAGTACGTCGCCGAGGGCGACGCGCTCGCGCTCAAGTCCGGGCGTCCGCACTACGAGGTCTCGGAGGCCGTCTGGGACGCCTCGAACGCCGTGATGCGCCGGGCGTTCGAGCGCGGGGCCGAACTGGGGTGTGCCGTCCAGCTCCACGCCGAGGCGAGCGAGGACATGACCGAAGTCGCGGAGTGGGCAGAAGAGGCCGGCCTCCCGGCGGATCGGGTCGTCAAGCACTACGCGGGCGGGCGCCTCGCCGGGCCGACCCCGAGCGTGATGAGCGAGAAGGATCGGCTGCGCGTCGCGGCCGAGTCCGGCGAGCCGTTCCTGATGGAGACCGACTTCGTCGACGATCCAGATCGGCCGGGCGCGGTGCTGGGCCCGAAAACCGTCCCCCGGCGCGTCCGCTGGCTGCTCGAAGAGGGCCACGAGGACGCCGTCAGGCGGGCGCACGTCGAGACGCCGAGCGCGGTGTACGGCATCGACACCGTCGAGACGCTCGTGGAGTGAGCAGTCGCTGATCGGCGCGGGGTTCAAGCTTGGCGTCGCGCTCTGAAACGGCCTCCATTCGGGCGATTTCGTGCACTTTGGACCGCCTGTCGCCGATACTCCCCCGGCTGGCGGAGAGAAAGGGTTTTCAGGGCGCCAGCGTACGATCAAAGTATGAGCGCGCCGCCGAACGAGTTCTACTCGGAAGAACGCTGGCAAAACTGGCTCGATCGGATATCGGACGAGGATCTCGACCCCGAAGACGAGGACTCCGCCCGACTACTCCTGAACCTGCAGGACGACGCCGCGATCGCGGTCGCGAAGGTCGTCCGCGCCCACGACGACGGCGAGATCGACGCCGACCAGGCCGTCGAGGAGGTCGACGACATCCGCGAGATCGTGCTGGGCGAGGTCGAGTTCGACGACGAGGAGAAGGAACTGCTCGTCGACGACGTCCAGACCAGCCTGGTGTGCGTGTTCTACGCCGCCGAGGAGTACGTCACCGGCGGCCCGGCCGAGGAGGCGGGCGTCGAGGAGTACGTCCGCGCCGCGGCCGACGCCGAAGCCGAGGAGGATCTCGACGCCGCGCTGGGCTACGTCGTCCAGGCGGGGACGCTGATCATCGACGGCGAGGAGCTCGACCTGACCGTCGCCGAGGAACTGGAGTACGGCCTCGTCTCGACGTGGGTCAACGGGCTCGACAGCCTCCAGAGCGCGATGAGCGATCCGGAGGTCGTCGAAGAAGACGAAGACGCCGACGACGAGGAGTAGGCCCGTCCCGTTCGCCCGTCGCCGTTCGACGACGCCGAGCGTAGTTTCCTGCATCCGGCGTCCGCCGCCGGTTACGTTCGTTTTCCCGGTAGTTACGCCAACACTCTTTTGATTGCCGACCACCTGTAACTGCTCAAGCATGGAGTTTCGGGGCGACGAGCGCGCTGTGGTCATTCAGATCGGAGCGGTGCTGCTGCTGGCCGCGCTCGTCATCGCGATGTCGGGTTACCAGGCCACCGTCGTCCCGGACCAGAACAACGAGATCGAGTTCAATCACAATCAGGACGTTCAGGGGCAGATGCAGGAGCTCCGGAACGGGGTCGTCTCGGCGCCGGGCGGCGGCTCCGGCGCGTCGGTGCGAGTCGATCTCGGCGTTCGATACCCCTCACGAACCTTCTTCGTCAATCCGAGTCCCGCAACTGGAACGTTGCGGACCGTTGGCACGACTGACGGGGACGTGAATATCACTGTCGACAACGCAAGGGCGACCGGCGAGACTAGTGATTACTGGACCGGAACTAATCGCTCGTTCAACACCGGCGCGCTCGCCTACGAGCCGAAATACAGCGAGTACGACGACGCCCCGACGACGATTTACGAGCAATCCCTCCTGTACAACCGGTTCGCCGACGCCAACATCACGATCTCCGAGCAGTCGATGGTCGACGGCCGACAGATCAACCTCGTCGCCCTGAACGGGAGCCTCTCGGAGTCGGGCACCGACAGCACGTCGGTTTCGGTTCGGCCGGTCAGCGCCTCGCGCAACGCGGTCGCCGTGGAGGGCGACGGAGGCGATCCGATCAACATCACGGTCCCAACGCGCCTGGACAACGCAACTTGGCGCGACGCGCTCGAAGAGGAATACGCGAGCAACGGGGGCAACATCGTCGGGCAGTCCTACGATGACGTACCAGGAGAGGCGTACGCGCTCCTGACGATCGAACTCGACGGCTCGAAGACGTACAACCTTCGGATGGCGAAAGTCGGCCTCGGATCGGACGTCACCGAGGAGTCCGAGGACCTGTATCTCACGGACGTTGAGGGCGGCGGAAGTGTCGCCACTGACGGCACTCAGCGGGTCACCGTCGAGGTACGCGACAGGTACAATAACCCGATCAGCGGCGAGCGAGTGAGCCTCACGGTCGACGGCGACGGCAAACTCGATAACGGGACGATGACCGCGCAGTTCGTCACCGGGACGAGCGACAGCGACGGCCGCGTGACGGTCACCTACGAGGCCCCGGGCAGCGAGATGGAGGACACGGTTACCGCGAACATCGACGCGACGCCGACCCCGAGCGAGAAAGTAGAATTCAAGATAGACGTCGCGGCGGGTGGCGGTAGTGGGGGCGGTGGCAGCAGCGGTGCGTACTCCGTCGACTGGAATGATCCCGACGGAGACAATCCGAGTGGGCCGCTTTCGTCATGTAGCGCCGACAGTTGTACGTGGGACCTGGGCGCAGACGGCAACGGTGAACTCGACCTTCGAACCTCCCTGAGCGATAGCATCAGCGGAATGACCGTCGAATTCGGCGTCAACAACTCGACCGTCGCCACAGTGAGCCCCCAGAGTGCGACGACCGATTCCAACGGCGAGGTGACGGCGACGCTCAATGGGGCCGAAAATGGGCCGGTCGGCATCTACGCGGCCAGCGGCGGGAGCAGTGACGGCATCACGATCAAGATCGTCAACGCCAGCGGCGGTGGAGGCAGCACGAACTCGCGGCCGACCGCCGACTTCACTTACTCGTGTACCGAGACCGAGTGCAAGTTCAACTCGACGTCGACCGACGCCGACGGCACGATCGACCGATACGAATGGGACTTCAATAGCGACGGAACTGTCGACGCGACCGGTCGGAACGTCACGTACACGTATTCGTCGGCCGGCACCCACGACGTGACCCACACGGTCACCGACAACGACAGCGCGTCGGCCTCGGAGACCAAGCAGGTTACCGTGACAGGGTCGATTGTTGTTGGAACGAACGTGGCGTCGTCGTCGGGGAGCAAGAATAAAAACTCCATCGTCACGGTGAACATCGAGAACCGGCACGCGCAGAATGCCGACGTTACCGCGGTGACGGTGAATGGCACTTTGAACAACAAGGCCGTCGAGTTGGACGACGGAAGTCTGGGGACGCAAGGCGAAGTCGAGTTCGATATCGGTGATACGGGCACGGTCGATGCCGCTGCTGACAACGCGAACGGATACCCGTTCGGAACGATGATGTCGCTCAACAGCACGACAACCTTGTCAGGCGGTCAAACGGCCGCTATCACGTTCAACGAGTTCGACTCGAAAAACGACGGGCAAGTCAATCCCGAAGAGATGGTTGGTTCCGACGTTATTGTGACCGTCCACTACACCCACGATGGAACGGGTCAAACCGTGACAGAGACGGTAACCGTCTGATCTCGTCGCGATAGTTCGACACGCGTCGAACTCCCCATCGACAAACCCATATATCGCCTTCACACATATACGGCTATGACAGCCGTCGGCATCGACGCCATCGAGATCAGGACCGGTCGGCTCAAACTCGATCTTCCGAACACGTTCGCGCCCGCGCAGGGCGAGGACCCAGAGAAGTACACGAAGGGCCTGGGACTGAACGCCAGTTCGTTCCCCGACAGTTACGAGGACATCGTGACGATGGGCGCAAACGCCGCCCACCGACTGATGGAGCGCAAGGGGCTCGAACCCGAGGACATCGGCCGGATCGACGTCGCGACCGAGAGCGCGTTCGACAACTCCAAGCCCGTCTCGACGTACGTCGCGGGCTGCCTGGAGCAGGTGTACGACGGCGACTTCCACCACGCCAACAAGGGCGAGCGCAAGTTCGCCTGCGTCGCCGCCACGCAGGCGGTCGACGACGCCTACAACTGGATCCGCGCGGGACGCAGTCGCGGCAAGGCGGCGATCGTGATCGCGACAGACACCGCGCTGTACGCCCGCGACGACCCCGGCGAGGCGACACAGGGCGCCGGCGCCGTCGCCATGCTAATCACCGAGGACCCGAACCTCGTCGAAATCAGCGCCGAGCAGGGGTACGGCAGCGCCGACGAGACGGACTTCCTTAAGCCCCAGCAGCAGTTCCCCAGCGTCGACGGCAAGCGCTCGATGCAGGTGTACCTCGCGCGGATGCGTGAGGCCGTCGAGGACTTCGAGAGCGTCGCGGGCGCGACACATCCCGACGACTACGCGTACATCCCCTACCACACGCCGTTCCCCGGGATGGTCCGCAAGGCCGGCCTGCTGGGCTACCGGCACATGATCCGCGACACGTCGGTCGAGGACGATCTGGCCGACGAGATCGGTCGCCAGCCCCGGCCCGAGGCGTTCGAGGACGACGAGACCTACGAGGAGGCGATCCGCGAGTACGTCGACGCGCTCGCCGAGACCGAACACTATCAGGAGTGGTACGCCGCGACCGTCGAGCCGACGCTCGAAATCTCCCGCGAAGTCGGCAACTGGTACACCGGCTCGGTCCACATCGCGCGCGCCAGCGCGCTCCGGGACGCCTACGACAAGGGCGTCGATATGGAAGGCCAGCGCATGCTGGTCGGCTCCTACGGCTCGGGCGCTCAGGCTGAGGTCCACGCCGAGACGGTTCGCGAGGGCTGGCGCGAGGAGGTCGAGGCCATGAACGTGGACGAACAGCTCGACCGGCGCTACGAGATCTCCTTCGAGGAGTACGAAAAGATCCACGACGCGCACAACCACGACGTCGACTCCGACGTCGAGGAGCTCACGACGCCCGACAGCGAGTTCGTCTTCGACGGCTGGGGCCGGATGGGCGAGCGCCAGTACCGGTACGTCGAGTAACGGCGTTCGGTCGACGGCTTCCTTTTAGGGCAGCTCGCGCATCGCCTCGAGCATCTCGTCGAGGTCGGCGTTCGAGACCGCCAGGGAGTAGTCGTCGATCGTCGCCAGCTTCGGCGCGTGCTCCCAGAGCTCGCCGGGCTCTAGTCCGTGGAGCACGACGGCGTTCGGCGTCGGGTTGACGACCCGCAGCGCGACCAGCGGCGACTCGCCGCGCGTGACGCCCGTAAAGACGAGCGCGCGGTTCGTGCTCTGGCCGTACATCCGGTAGAACTCCTCGCTGGAGAGGCGGGTGATCGCCCGGATGCTGTCGATCACGGTGTGGCCGGTGATCGAGTCCTGGCTGCCCTCGGCGATCTCGGTCGCGTCGATGGCGTCGTAGAACCGGGAGAGGGGGATCGTCGCGGAGTACTCCCGCAGGTCGAGCACGACGTCGCTCTCGAAACCCGCCGACACGACGCGAGCGTACTGCCGGATGCGGTCGCCGCCGCGGCGCTCGTCGATGTCGAGCAGGCCGTCGACGATCCGCCCGACGACGCCGATGCCGGGGCTCGATCGGCGCCCGCTCTCGTAATCGCTGACGACCGACGAAGAGACGTCGAGTTGCTCGGCGAGCTCAGTCTGAGAAACGTCGAAGTCGGTTCGCCACTTGCGCAGCGTCGCTCCGGGGTCGTCGCTGAGCGTGATCTCGCCGGCGATCTTCTCGGCGAGGTCCCGGCGGGGGTCCTGGCGCTCGGTCATGGCTTACCGTGCGAGCGATTCTCCTAAAAGCGCACCGAAAGGTGGCTTCGACGTGCGTCGAACTGAGTGCGGTTCGCATCCGCGGTCGAGTGTTCAATCGATGCGTCGGGCCAGATCCGAAAGCGCTGCCGCCCCACCCTCGACGACCGGATCGCCGTGGCCCATCGCCACCACGTCGACGTCGAGTTCCCGAGCAGCCAGCTCGCAGATGCTCTCGGCGTTGCGCGACGGATCCTTGGTCATCGGGAGCGGCGGGGTCGAGAGGGCGCCGTCGTCGCCCATCACTAGGTCGCCGACCAGCGCGGTCCGAAGCTCCTCGTGGACGAAAGCGGTGTGGCCATCCGTGTGCCCCGGCGTCGCGTAGGCGTCGAACCCACCGATCGAGTCTTCGTCCTCGACTCGACGAACTGGCTCTTCGGGTGCCGTCACCCAGACACCGACGACCCGCTGGAACAGCCCCTTGCGATTCGTCGGCGACGGCGATGCCGACCCCTCGAAATGGCCAGCGTCCGGTTCGCGTGCGTAGATCGGCGCGTCGATGTTCAGTCTGGCGATCCCGCCGACGTGGTCGAGATCGTAGTGGGTGACCAGCACGCGGTCGACGTCGTCCGGTTCGTAGCCGATCTCGGTCATCCCCGCCCGGACATCCTCGGCGGAACGGGGCGTGCCGGCGTCGACGAGTGTCACCTCGCCGTCGTCAACCAGGTAGGCGTTGACCATTCCGAGATCGAATTGCCAGACCGATCCCTCGACGAGTGTCGTCGTCACGCCGCCACCCTCAGGACGACGAATAGTCCGACGGCGAGTCCGTTCGATGACATCAGTCGTATCGTGTGCGTTCCGTCGGAAAATCGTTGGCCTCTCGGCGCGGGCGTTCTCACCAGCGCTCCGGACGCCGCGAAACCCCTAAGCTGACAGAGACCTCAACCGTGTGGTATGCCATCGACGCTCGTCCACGTCGCGCTCGCGGGGCTGATCGGGACGGCGCTGCTCGCCGACCGGCTCGACGCGCGGGCGATCCTCCTCGTGATGGCCGCCTCGGCGCTGGTCGATCTCGATACGTTTCTGGACCTCTGGCTGATCGGCACTCACCGCGCCGTGTTGCACAACCTCGTCTGGCCGACGCTGGCGGGGCTGGCGCTGTGGTGGGACCTGCGCCGCGAGGAGTCGTACGTCCTCGAGCGCTGGGGCGCCCGCGGCGCCCGGGTGGCGTGGGTCGCGCTCGTCGCGGTCGTGTTCTCCCACGTCCTGCTCGACGCCTTCTTCAACGGCGTCAACCTGTTCTGGCCGCTCCACGACCGGTTCTACGACCTCTCGGGACAGTTCCTCTATTCGGATCAGCGCGGGTTCGTCCAGACGTTCGTCGAGTTCGATCGCACGCCCGACGGAACCCGGACGCTCTCGAACGCCACCGCCGAGGGGTCGGTCGGCGAGACCCACTACCGGACCGGCGTGAAGCCGACAGCCGACGGCAGCGACGCCGAACGGCTGTTCCCGGTCGCGATGACCGGCGAACGGTTCGTCCTCCTGCTGTCGGGCTACGGCGTCGTCGGCTGGCGGCTGTTCGAGGAGCGGCGCCGAGAGCGCTGAACGACCATCGCCGGGGCGACGCTGAAGCCCATCGAACGCGTACCCCCGCGTATGTACGACACCGTCCTGCTGGCGACCGACGGCAGCGACACCGCCGATCGGGCGACCGAGCGGGCGATCGACCTCGCGGCGACCTACGGCGCCGACCTGCACGCGATCTACGTCATCGAGACGCGGACCGCCTACGACAACGCGATCGTCGATCCCGAGGAAGTCGAGGCGAACCTGCGTTCGGAGGGGCGCGAGATCCTCGACGGGGTCGCCGACCGCGCCGCCGAGGCCGGCGTCGACGCCGAAACCGCGATCGAGGAGGGCGTCCCGGCCGACACCGTCGAAGCGTACGCCGACGAGCGCAGCGCCGACGTGATCGTCCTCGGTCGACGCGGCCGATCCGGCCTTCGTCGCGCGCTGCTGGGCAGCACGACCAACGCCCTCGTTCGGACGAGTCCCGTACCGGTGCTGGTGGTCGGCGACGACGCCGACGACGAGGACATCGCTGCCGAGGCGGCGTCCGCGACGCCCGACCGCGAGTGAACGGACGGATCGCTCGTCGCCGGAGCAGAAAACCTTAGTCAATCCGCCGCGCCCTACGTTACCATGACCGACCAGCGAGAGCGCGTCCGCGAGGCGTACGACGACCTCGCCGAGACGCACTTCGCGGAGCGATCCGACGAACCGGCGGAGGCGTCGCTGCTCGACGAGGTCCGGACCCGCCTCCCCGGGGGCGCGCGGGTGCTCGACGCGGGCTGCGGGCAGGGGACGCCCGTCGCCAGCGGGTTGACGCCGACGCACGACGTGATCGGGCTGGATTTCTCGGCCGAACAACTGGGGCTGGCGGCCGACGTCGTCCCCCGAGCGGACCTGGTTCAGGGCGACATGACCGAGCTCGGCTTCGGCGACGACGCGTTCGACGCGGTCTGCGCGTATCACTCGATCATCCACGTCCCCGTCCCGGACCACGCCACCGTCATCGAGGAGTTCGCCCGCGTGCTCCGGCCCGGCGGCGTACTGTTGTTCTCCTCCGGCGGCACCGACTGGGCGGGATCGAACCCAGACTGGCTCGACAGCGGCGTCGAGATGGCGTGGAGCTTCCCCGGGCCCGAGGAGACCCGCGAGATGATCGTCGAGGCGGGCTTCGACGTGCTGGACTGGTGGATCGTCACCGATCGGCTCGGCCACGACGACGAGGGCGCGGTGCTCGACCCCGACGGCGAGGACGCCTACGAGGACGGCGAGCCGGTTGGGAAGCCGTTCTTCCTCGCGACGCTCCGATAGCGCCGGTGCGGGCCGCCGGCCGAACTACTTCGCCGCGTCAGAGGCCGGCGCGACGTTCTGGTTGAACCGGAACAGGTTCTCCGGGTCGTAGGTCGCTTTCACCTCGGCCAGCCGTTCGGCGTTCCCGCCGAACGTCAACCGCGACGGATCGTCGCCGAAGCCCGGGAAGTTCGCGTACTGGCCGGCGACGCCCGGGAGGGCGCGCGCCGCCTCGATCCCGTCGCGCACCCAGGCGACGTTCTCCTCGTCGTCTTCGGGCGCCTCCCAGTTCGCCTCGAAGTTGAGCATGAACGGCGCTTCGCGGTGCCAGTAGGCGGTCGCGTCCGGCGGAACGTCGGCGATCGCGCCGCCGAGGTGCCAGATGTCGACCGTCGAGAGCGCGGAGGGGCTCGCCCGCCCGTAGCGCGCGGTGAGTTCGATCACCTCGTCGGACAGGTGGTCGAGGAACACCGACTTCCAGTAGTAGCGCAGTCCGTCGGGGTAGTCCTCGTCGAGCATCGACTGCAGCTCGACGTACGGCACGGGGCCGCTGAGATCCGCGACCGACGACGCCAGCGTCCGGAGCGGTCGAAGCACGTGGGCGGCGTCGCCGGGATCGCCCGCAAAACACCCGAGGAGAACGATCGCCGGCTCGCCCCACGAGTGCTCCGGGAACTCCTCGGTGTCGGGAACGAACGCGGTGAACGGGAGGACGCTTGCCTGCCGTGGCGCGCTCTCAGACCAGTCGCGGAACCCTCGTAGGGCGGTGACGGCGTCGTCGCCGTGATACCAGACGAACAGCCCGACCACCTCGGGGCCGACCGCGTGGAGGTCGTACTCGAACTCCGTGACGACGCCGAAGTTCCCACCGCCGCCGCGAACTCCCCAGAAGAGATCCGGACGCCGCGACTCGCTGGCCCGCACCACCTCGCCGGCGGCGGTCACGACCTCGACCGAGCGGACGTTGTCGCAGGCGAGTCCGTGCTCTCTGCGGAGGTGCCCGACGCCGCCGTTGAGCGTCAGCCCCCCGACGCCGGTTTGCGAGACGACGCCCAGCGGCGCCGCGAGCCCGTGCAGCTGCGTCTCGCGGTCGACATCGCCCAGCACGGCGCCGCCACCGACGCGCACCGAGCGGGCTTCCGGGTCGACGAACACGCCGTTCATCGGCGCGAGGTCGATCACGAGTCCCCCGTCGCAGACGGCGCTGCCCGAGACGTTGTGGCCGCCGCCCCGAACCGCGAGCGGTAGTCCGGTTTCCCGCGCGAAGTTCACGGCGGCGACGACGTCGGCCGTGCCGGTACAGCGCGCCACGACGGCGGGATATCGGTCGATCATCCCGTTCCAAAGCTCTCGAGCGTCGTCGTAGCCGTCGTCGGCCGGAAACACCGGCTCGCCGCGCAGATCGGCGGCGAACGACGCGACGTCGTCGTCCGACAGATCGTCCAGCGCCCGCTCTCCCGGTGATCGCTCTTTCGTTGCCATGGGTGAACTCCGACGCACGAGGCGATAACCATCGTTCATTGTTACCTTACATCACACGGCGATGAACGTCGCGCCGACGTTCGGCGGCGCTCCGACGTCGCCGCCCAGTAGTCTAACGGCACCGTTTTGTGTCGGCCAGCGGTAGTACCAGAAAGTATGGTCGACCTCGTCTTTTCCGCCGCCAGATTGCTGCTGGCGCTCGTCCTCGTCGCACTGAACGGCTTTTTCGTTGCCTCCGAGTTCGCGTTCGTGAAGGTCCGTGCGACGCGGGTCGACGCGATGGTCGAAGAGGGCGGGAAAGCCGCCCTGCGGGTTCAGGAGGCGATGGACAACCTCGACGACTACCTCGCAGTTACCCAGCTGGGCATCACGCTGTCCTCGCTGGGCCTGGGATGGGCCGGCGAGCCCGCCGTCGCCGCGGTGATCGAACCGGTGCTCGGCGCGGTGCTCCCCGAAGGGCTGGTTCACCTCGTCGCAGTCGCGATCGGCTTCTCGATCATCACGTTCCTCCACGTCGTGTTCGGCGAACTGGCGCCGAAGACGCTGGCGATCCAGGAAGCCGAGCGGATCGCCCTGTTCGTCTCCGCGCCGATGAAGGTGTTCTACTACCTCTTCATCCCCGGCCTCGTCGTGTTCAACGGCACGGCGAACTACTTCACCGGCCTCGTCGGCGTCTCTCCGGCGTCCGAGTCCGAGGAGACCCACAGCGAGGAGGAGCTCCTGACGATCGTCGGCCGCTCGGGCGAGCACGGCGCGATCGACGTGGAGGAAGTCGAGATGATCGAGTCGGTGTTCGACCTGGGCGACACGATCGCCCGCGAGGTGATGACGCCCCGTCCCGACGTCGCGACCGTGGCCGCGCGGACGCCGCTGTCGGAGCTGCGGTCGATCGTCGCCACCGGCCCCTACACCCGGTACGTCGTGGTCGACGAGGAGACCGACGAGCCCGTCGAGGGGTTCGTCCACGCCAAGGACGTGCTGCGCGCGATCGAGGAGACGGCCGAGGCCGGCGAGTCCGCCGCGGCGGACGACGGCGAGAGCGAGGGCGAACCGCTCGCCCGCGATCTCGTTCGCGAGGTGCTGGTCGTCCCCGAGACGCGCCGGATCGACGACATCCTCTCGGAGTTCCAGGCCCGCAACGTCCAGATGGCGGTCGTGATCGACGAGTGGGGCGCCCTCGAGGGGATCCTCACGATCGAGGACGTTCTCGAGGAGCTGGTCGGCGAGATCACCGACGAGTTCGACCTCGAAGATCACGAGCCCTCGATGGTGCAACTCGACGACGGCGCCTGGGAGCTCGACGGCGGCGTCCCGATCGGCCGGGTCAACGAGCGCCTCGGAACCGCGTTCGCGAACGACGACTACGACACGATCGGCGGCGTCGTGCTCGGCAAGCTCGGCAGCGACCCCGCGATCGGCGACCGCGTCGCGCTCGACGGCTACGCCGCGACGGTCGAGGCCGTCGACGGGACTCGGATCTCGACGGTCGTCCTCAGAGAAACCGACGCCGACGACGGATCCGACGACGTGCTCGACGACTCGGCGGGTGCCGGCGTCGCGGCCGAGCGGTCGGCCGAAGCCGGTTCCGAACCGGAGGGCGCCGACGCGACCGGATCCGACGGCGAGTGACGCGGCTCCCGGGAGCGGCGATCAGTCGTCGGCCGGTCGTCCGTCACCCGAGTGCGTGCGGTCGTCCGACGGAACCCTGTCGTCCGACGGCACGCGATCGAGCGACTCGCCGTCCGACTCCCACTGGAGCGTGATCGTCCACTTTTCCTCGTCGCCCTCGGGTTCCGAGTGCTCGATCACCCGGACGCCGCCGTCCGGCCGCGGATGTTCGTCCGCACCCGCGGGCTGCGTCTCGCCGTAGTAGCCGGTCAGATCCTCGCGGAGCGTCCAGAGGTACGCGGCGACCTGGCTGCGGTCGAGCGTGCGTTCGCTCCCCTCCTCGGCGTCGCTCGCCGCGCCGCGTCCGACGCCGCCGGATTTTCCCGTGGAGTGGTCGCCGACGACCGCGTTGATCACCGCGCCCAGCAGGAGCACGAGCCCCGAGAAATACAGGTACGTCACGAGCACGATGACGCCGCCGAAGAAGCTCCCCGCTCCGGGATCAGAGAACGCCAGGTACACCTGAAAGAGCCCCTGCAGCGCCGCCCAGCCGACCGCAGCGAACGCGACGCCGGGGAGCACCTCGCGCGGTTCGAGGTCGGCGTCCGGAAAGACGTAGTACATCGGGAAGAAGGCGATCGCGAGCCCGACCAGCAACACGAGCGGCGTCAGCAGCCCGATGAGGGGGATCGTATCCGAGAGCACGGCGAAGGCGGCGCTGACGCCGACCGTCGCCACGATGGCCACGACGAGCGCGCCGAGCACGACGACGCCGTCTTTCAGCTTGTCGCTAAACGAGTTCTCGTCGACGGTTTCGTAGATCTCCGAGAACGCGGTGTCGAGTCCGCGGAAGATCTTGAGCGTCCCCCAGACCAGCACGATCAGGCCGATCACGGAGGCGCCGCCGGACGAACCGTCGCCCTGGAACAGCTGGGCGACGACGTCGGCGATCGGGCCGGGCAGCCACGTCCCCGCAGAGTCGACGACGCGCTGTTCGAGGCCGCCGCCGAGCGTCGAGACGACCAGAAACAGCAAGATCAGCAGCGGCGCCAGCGAGATGAACGCGTTGTACGCGATCCCGCCGGCCATGAACGAGACGTTCTTCTCGGAGAACTCTGCGAACACGCGCTTTGCGACGTCGGTCGCTTCTGAGAGGCCGGGCATACGTGAGATGCCACGCGACGGGCCAAAACCGAGAGGGCGAAAGAGATTGGTCGTGGAGACGGTTGGTTCGGCGCTCTCGACCGGGACCGCTACGCGTCGACGCGAACGTCGAACTCTGTCGTGATCAGGGTTTCCTCCGGTCTAGCCTGGAAAAACAGCCGGTACCGGCCGGGTGTGGGGAACCGCGCGCCGAACTCGACGCGGCCGCCGTCAGGCGCCGTCTCTTCGGGGTGGACGTGAAGGTACGCCAAGTCGCCCTCGCGGATCGCGACGAGGTGGCCGAGTGCGCCGAGGTACGGCGACAACTCCGGCACCGGACGACCGTCGCTGCGAACCTCGAACGGCAACTTGACTCGCTCGCCCACGTCCACTTCGTCGGCGAGCAGTTCGACCTCGTACTCGCCCGCCTGCGAGCGGCGCGACGTGTCCGGACGGTCCTCTACCGACCCTGCGCCGGACGCGAACAGGTCGAATCCCAGCGTCGTCGGCCGCCCGTCGACGACGACGTCGACGAACGCGCGGTACACCCCCGGATCGGGGAGCGTCAAATCGTCGACGCGCCACGTGCCGTCCGCCGACAGCTCCGGGTGTCGGTGCTGGAATCGCGTCAGGTCCCGCCGAACGACGACGAGGTGGCTCGTCCGGCCGTGAACTTCATCGAAGTCGGTCACGACGCCGCCGTCGCTGACGACTCGAAAGGTCCAGTTGACGGGATCTCCGGGGTCGAACCGCGTCTCCGACGGGTCGAACCGGAGCCCGTCGGCCGCGAGCGCCAGTCCCCCCGGTGCGGCGTGGCCCTCGGGGGCGTAGCCGCGGTGGCGGTCGTGCGAACCCGCGCCTGAAGCGCCGGGGTGCGAGTGATCTTTCATAGTGGCAGTTCCGACGCCGGGCGTCTTACCGGTTGGCGTGGTCCGCTGACCGCGGGGTGCGGTCAGTGCCGAGCCCCTCCCTCACGGCTTCGGCGACAGCCTCGACGAGGTCGTAGAGAGCTTCTTGGGAGTCTCGGACGAAGGCGACCGCGCGACCGGCGAAACGCAACTTCGTTCAGGTCCAAACCTTCGTTCGGTCCTGACGGGGCCGTCTCCGCAACCACTAAACGCGGTTCGTTCCTACCTCACGCCAATGACCGACTGGACGGAGAAGTACCGCCCCGACACCCTTGCCGAGGTCCGGGGGAACGACAAGGCCCGCGACGCGCTGAAGCAGTGGGCCGACTCCTGGGAGGACCACCGGAAGGCGGCGATCGTCCACGGGAGCCCGGGAATCGGCAAGACCTCCGCGGCCCACGCGCTGGCCAACGACATGGGCTGGCCGGTGATGGAGCTCAACGCCAGCGACCAGCGCCAGGGCGACGTGATCGACCGGATCGCGGGCGAAGCCTCCAAGAGCGGGACCCTGACCGCCGGGGGCGCCGGGCGACGCCTCGTCATCATGGACGAGGCGGACAACTTCCACGGCAACGCCGACTACGGCGGCTCGCGAGCGGTCACAGGCGTCGTCAAGGACGCCAACCAACCGATCGTGCTGATCGCAAACGAGTTCTACGACATGTCCCAGAGCCTGCGCAACGCCTGCGAGGAGATCGAGTTCCGCGACGTCTCGACGCGCTCGATCGTCCCCGTGCTGCGGGACATCTGTCGGCAGGAGGGCGTCGAGTTCGAGGACGAGGCGCTCAAGAAGATCGCCGAGCAGACCAGCGGCGACCTGCGCTCGGCGGTCAACGACCTGCAGGCCGTCGCCGAGCAGACCGAGACGCTGACCGTCGACGACGTGATGACCGGCGAGCGCGACACCACGGAGGGCATCTTCGACTACCTCGACGACGTGATCAAGAAGCTCGACGCCGAGGAGGCGCTGAAAGCGTCCTACGACGTCGACGAGACGCCCGACGACATGATCAACTGGATCGAGGACAACATGCCCAAAGATTACGAAGGCCGGGAGCTGGCCGACGCCTACGGCTACCTTGCGAACGCCGACCGCTGGCTCGGCCGCGTGCGGGCGACGCAGAACTACTCCTACTGGCGCTACGCGGGCGACAACATGACCGCGGGCGTCGCCGCCGCGCGCGACGGACAGAAGGGGGGCTGGACCCGCTACGGCCCGCCGAGCTACTGGTCGAAGCTCGGGCGCTCGAAGGGGACCCGCCAGACGCGCGACAGTATCGCGCGCCGGATCGCCGAGACCAGCGGGACCAGCATCGGAACGGCCCGACGTCGGGTGCTTCCGTTCCTCTCGGTGATGACCCACCACTGCAAGAACCGCGATCTCACGGTGCGGATGGCCGCGGCCTACGACCTCGACGCCAAGGAGCTATCCTTCATCACGGGCAGCGGCGAGGACACCAACAAGGTCCAGTCGATCGTCGAGGACGCCGAAGGGATCCGCGAGGAAGCGGCCGTCGAGCACTCCGGCGGCGCGTTCGAGGGCGCGACGCGGTCGACGAACGAAGCGTCCGCGGACGCCGACGGTGAGGCGGACGGTGACGAGGGCGGCGACGACGACGCCGACGGTCAGGCGACGCTCGCCGCCAGCGCGGGCGACGCCGACACGGAGAACGGCGGTGCGGGCGCTCCCGAAGGGGGCGACGCCGAAGCGTCGGGCGACGATGCGGACGCCAAAGCGGCCGAGGAAGACGAGGACCAGTCCGGCCTCGACGACTTCTTTTAGGGCCGGCTGATCGCGGATTCGTTCCCCGCGTGCAAGTGACGGGCAATCGACGTGAAGGTAGCCGCGAACAACGGGTATTGCCGCCGGCCGCGTACCACGATCCGACGCTCGCAGTCGCGACCGGCCCGGTGGTGGCGTAGAGCGCGTCCGCGCTCGTTGATCCTGTGGCCGGTCGCGCTGGCGGGCATCCTACTCATGAGTCGACGCTCCTGGGGATCGCGCCGCTTCCTGTTCGCGCTCGCGGGGGTCGTCGCGGTCCTCTCGCTACTGATCGTGTTGCCGTACCTCCAGTTCGTACTGCTCGCCGTGCTGCTCGCGTACGTGCTCGATCCCGTCAACGACAGGCTCGCGCGCCGGTTCGGGTCGACGCTCGCGGCGGCGGCGACGATGTTGTTCGCGACTGCGGTGATCCTCGTCCCGGTGGCGCTGGCGCTCGTCACCGCCCTCAGGCAGGCCGACAGCGTCGTCGAGCGGGTACAGGCGCTCGACGCCGAGACGATCGCCGGCGAGGTCACCCGCCGGACCGGGATCGAGGTCGAGGTCGAGATGGTGGTCAGCTCGCTCTCGGACGTCGTGGAGAACGGTCTCCGCGGCGCGGCGGGCAACGTTGTCACCATCGTCGGCGGCATCCCCGAGCTGCTGATCGGGATAACCGTGTTTGGGTTCGTCCTGTTCTACCTGCTGCGGGACGGCGACAGGCTGGTCGGCTGGCTCCGCGGCGTGTTGCCGCTCGAACCGGAGCTGCGCGAGGAGCTGTTCGCGCACTTCGACCGGCTCATGTGGGCCGGGATCGTCGGCACCGCCGTCGTCGCGTTCGTCCAGGCGCTGTTGACCGTGGTGGCGTTCGTCCCGCTCGGGTTCGGCAACGTCGCGTTCTGGTTCGTCATCACGTTCGTGCTCTCGCTCCTCCCGCTGGTCGGCGCGTCGGTCGTCTGGTTGCCCGCCGTCGGGTTCCTCGCGCTCGTCGGGCAGCCCGTCGAGGCCGGCGCGCTGCTGGTCTACGGCGCCGTCGTGATCAGCGGTTCGGACAACGTGCTCCGGCCGCTGATTGTCAACCGCGGCGCCGCGCTCAACCCCGCGACGATCGTCCTCGGTATCTTCGGCGGCGTCGCGGTGTTCGGCGTCGTCGGTCTCTTCTTCGGCCCGATCGTGCTGGGGATGCTGAAGATCGTCGTCGAGCTGCTGGTCAGGGACGCGACCGTTGGTTCCGCGGGAACGCCCGCGGTCGCCGCCGATCGGACGTCGCAGGCTGATACCTCGCCGAGCGACGAACGGTCGGGCGACGCACCGGCGACCGATCGCGCCGAGCCCGAGGACGATCGGGACGGGACCGCCGCGGGCGCTAATCCGAACGCCGACGCCGCCGATTCGCCGGACGCCGCCGATTCGGCCGGCGGCGGCCGCGGTGACCGTGAGTCGGACGGGTGAACCGCCGGCCCGGACCTGACGTGTTCCCCCGAGAGACCTTCTTGAGGGCCGTGAGCGACGGTTATCCTCCCGGACGACGTAGTATATACCCGAGGAGAGAAAAATGGCAGAGACTTCGACGGAACGGATGGGCATCGCTCCCGATCAAAACTGGCGCGTACCGGCCGGCACGGGAATCGTCCTCGCGCTACTCGGGCTGCTGGCGATCGTGTTTCCGTACGTGACGGGCGTCTCGCTGTCGCTACTTCTCGGTGTCCTGCTCGTGGGCGGCGGCGTCGCTCACGCGGTCCACGCCTTCTCGGCGCCCGGCTGGACCGGAAGCGCCGTGCAGGCGGCCCTCGCGGTCGTGTACGTCGTCGCCGGGATCGTCTTCTTCGTGAACCCGGTGTTCGGACTGACGACGCTGACGCTGCTCGTGATCGCGTACCTGTTCGTCGGCGGCATCGTCGAACTCGTCGCCGGGCTGGGCATGCCCCGCGAGGCCAACGGGCTGTGGATCGCCGCGAGCGGCGCGATCGGCATCCTGCTGGCGGGGCTGCTGTTCGCCGGGTTCCCGTCGACGGCGCTGTGGGCCGTCGGCACGCTGTTCGGCGTCAACCTGCTGGTCAGCGGCGTCGCGCTGCTGTCGGTCGGCTCGGCCGAACGCCGCGTCGTCAACGAGGGGCCGTCGACCGCAGCGTGATCGCCCGCCGACTCTTTTTGTGACCGTACTTCGGATCGACCGCGGCCGTCGGAGACACCTCGCCGCGGTCGGCGTCGACACGTACGCCGGTCGAGGTGCCGGTCGTCGGCGGGATCGGGCCGCTCTCCTGCGCGACGACGAACGCGACGCGTACCGCGGGATCCTCGCCGGTCGCTCGGCCGATACGTCGGTCGAGCCGATTCGCGACGTCGGGCGGAACCGTCGTCGCGTTCGGCCGTCCGACGACGACGGAGACGGCCGGGTCGTTTCCGAGGAGGAGGTCCTGCGTCTCGTAGTCTACCTCGACGGCTTCGAGCTGGTACTCCGCGAGCGCCGCGTCGTCGAAGAACCGTTCGGTCTCCGCGGTCGCCTGATGTTCGAACGTGGTCGTCTGATAGGACGCGAACGTGACTAGTCCGAGCACGACCGAGAGCCCCACGAGCGCGACGACGAGCACCGCGGCGCGCCTGAGAACCGATGAACGGGCGACGTCTCGATGCTCGCGACGTTCGGGGCGGTAGCCGCTCCCCCGGAAAATTGCCAGCGCGGAAAGGTTGATCGAGAGCAAGTTGACAAGCACCAGCACCGTGGCCGACGCCGCGACGCCGGGGAATCCCCAGGCGATACCGAGCCCCGCCGTCGCGGCAGGGGGAATGAGTGCGACCGCGATGGCGACGCCGACGAGCGTCGACCCGGACCCCCGGGAGACGCTGATCGCGCCGGCGATCCCCGATCCGAACGCGATGAACAGCGAGAGAAAATCCGGACTCGTGCGTTCCGCGATCTGCGGGATCGTCCGGATGTCGGTTCCGGGCGGGACGATCACCGTCCCCCTGAGCAGCGCCCCGACCGCCCCTGCGACGACGATGGCGAGCACGAGTCCCGTCACCTGCAGCGTGATCCCTCGCGCCGCCAGATCGCGATCGGCGAGGACGCTGCCGGCGCTGGCGGTGATCGCCGGCCCCATCAGCGGCGCGACGACCATGGCGCCGATGATCGTCGCGGCCGAGTCGAGCAACAGTCCCCCGGTGGCGATGACTGTGCTCAGCACGATGAATGCGAAGTACGTCGCGAGTTCCGGCGCGAGGGACTGGGCGTTGGCTTTCAACTCTTCTCGTGAGAGCCGGTCGCCCGGATAGAGCGCTTCCAGCCCGCCGATCCGCTCGGAGACGACGGTCTCGGTCGGCAACACGATGGTGTAGGCGCTCTCGCTGACGCCGGCCGCGCGAAGGTCGCCGAGCACCGGCTCGACGCCGGCCGGAGGGACGGGAAACTGGACCATCGCCTCGAACTCGCCGCGACCGGTCTCGTCGAACACCGCGTAGTCGATCTCGTGTTCGTCGAGCGCCCGCAGCACCGGTCTCCGATTCCCCTCCGGAATCAACACCTGCACGAGGCGCATATTTCCAGTACGACGAGTCAGCGCTTAAACGCAAAACGTACGCCAGACCCGACCGGTCCGGACACGAGCGATCCGCCAGCACCGTCGGACCGGGGCAATATGCTTATGCCGAAGCCTCGAACAGTGTCCCGTGACCGACGATCGACGGACTCAGTGGGAGTACCGGAGCCTCAGACCGCCCCGCGAGCCCACCCAGAAGGAGGCTAGGGACCCGACCGACCGGCTCAACGAGCTCGGCGCGGAGGGCTGGGAGCTCGTCGAGACGATCGAGTACACCGGCGGCGGTACGAAGTTCCTGCTGTTCAAGCGGCCCGCCGATCGAGAGGACGCCGACGAATGAGCGAGGGCGAACGGGGCGGGGAGATCGGCACTGCGGACACGATGCGCGGCCGGGCCGACGAGAGTCGGGTCAAGATCTGGCTGCTGTTCCGGACGAACCGATTTCTCCTGACCGCCGGGTTCGCCGCGGTCGTCTTCCTCTCGTTTCTCGCGCTCAGCGTGATTCTCGAACCCTCAGTGTCGCGCCAGCTCACCTCCGACGACACGATCGAGACGACGTTCTCCACGATGGTCAGCGCGATCATCACCGGCACCACGCTCGTCGTCACCATCAGCCAGCTCGTGCTCTCCCAGGAGAACGGGCCGCTCGGCGACCAGCGAAAGCGCATGAGCGACGCGATGGACTTCCGGACCTACACGAAAGACCTGTTCGGATCGGCGGTGCCGGCCGATCCCTCCGCGTTTCTCGGCCAGCTCGCCGAGGAGATCGAGCGGCGAGCGGAGGTTGTCGACCGGGTCGTCCGCGAGACCGACGACCAGGAGCTGATCGATCAGACCGGCGAGTTCGTCGACAGCGTCCACGGCAACGCCGAGGAGGTCCAGAACGAACTCGACGGCGCGAAGTTCGGGACGTTCGACGTGCTGTTCGCCGCGCTGAACTTCAACTACGGCTGGAAGATCTACCAGGTCGAGCGGATCAGCGACGAGTTCGGCGACACGTTCGACGAGAACCAGAAACTCGCCTTCGAGGAGCTCCGGTCGGCGCTGGCGATGTTCGGACCGGCCCGCGAGCACATCAAGACGCTGTACTTCCAGTGGGCGCTCGTCGACCTCTCGGTGTACATCATCTACGCCGCGATCCCGGCGCTGATCGTCGCCGGTGGCATGCTGACGTTCGTCGGGTCCGATACGTTCACCGGAACCGTCCTGACGATCCCGACCGTCACGTGGGTTTTCAGCGCGGCGTTCACGATCTCGCTGATCCCGTACCTGCTGTTCGCAGCGTACATCCTCCGGATCGCGCCGGTCGCAAAGCGGACGCTCGCCATCGGTCCGCTGATCCTCCGAGAGTCACAGCGGTAGGCGGACGCCGGGTTTCAGCGTCACGCCCGTCGTTTCTCGATCCCGTTGCTGGTCTCCAGCCCCCGCGACTCGTCTTCGAACCGGTCGGGCGTCACGCGCGAGAGCCGCATCGCGTTGCCCGTCACGCCGAGGCTCATCCCCATGTCGCCGACGACCACCGCCAGCGCGACCGAGACGTAGCCCAGCGGGACGCCGACCGCCAGCAGCGCCTTGATGCCGAGGCTCGACCAGACGTTCTGCCGGATGACGGCGTTGCCCCTGTGCGAGAGATCGTACAGGTACGGCAGCTTCCCGACGTCGTCGCCCATCAGCGCGATGTCGGCCGTCTCCAGGGCCGTGTCGGTGCCCGCCGCGCCCATCGCGACGCCGACGTTCGCGGTCGCCAGCGCCGGCGCGTCGTTGACGCCGTCGCCGACCATCGCGACGCTGCCGTACTCGGCTTGCAGCGCCTCGATCGCGTCGACCTTCTCGTCGGGCAGCAGTTCGGCGCGGTACTCGTCGACGCCGACCTCCTCGGCGATCGCCCGCGCGGTCCCCTCGTTGTCGCCGGTGAGCATCACGACCCGGCCGACGCCGAGTTCGCGCAGGCGCTCGACGGTCCGCTTCGAGGCGGGCCGGACCTCGTCGGCGACGGCGACGACGCCGAGCAACTCTGCGTCGGTCCCGACGAGCACGACCGTCTTGCCCTCGCGTTCGAGCGCCCGGACGCGCTCGGCGACCGACTCGACGTCGGCGTCCGGCTCGTCCTCGGCGCCGGAATCGGGATCGCTCTCGGCGTCGGACGCCGGCGCGATCGTTCCGCCGTCGGTCCGTTCGTTTCCGCCGATGTCTGCTCGCGCCGCCGTGAGGTCGACGCCGAGTTCCTCGAACAGCGCGGGCTTCCCGGCGTAGAACGCCCGACCGTCGAAATCGGCGCGGACGCCCTTGCCGGTGATGCTCTCGAAGGTCGAGGGCTCGGGCAGGTCGTCGACGCTGGCCTCCTCGGCGCGGTCGAGGATCGCCCGCGCGATCGGGTGCTCGCTCCGGCGCTCCAGCGCGGCGGCGTGTCGCAGCAGGTCGTCGGCGTCGCCGCCGTCCGCCGGGACGACGTCGGTGACCGCCAGCTCGCCCTTGGTGAGCGTCCCCGTCTTGTCGACCGCGACGGCGTCGACCTCGCCCATCGCTTCGAGGTAGTTGCCGCCCTTGATGAGGACGCCGTTCTTCGCGGCGCTGGTGATCCCCGAGACGACCGAGACGGGCGTCGAGATGACGAACGCGCAGGGACAGGCGATCACGAGCAGCGTGAGTCCGCGGACGAACCACGTCCCCCAGTCGCCCGGGAGCGAGAGCGCGAACCCGGCCGCCTCGATCGTCGCGGTGCCGTCGATCGCGAGCGGCGGGACGGCGGCGGTCAGGATCGCCAGCACGACGACGACCGGCGTGTAGTAGCCCGCGAACCGGTCGACGAACTGTTCGGTTTCCGTCTGCTCGGACTGGGCGCCCTGAACCATCTCGATGATCCGCGAGAGCGTCGAGTCGCCCGCGGTCGAGGTGACCTCGATCTCCAGGTACCCCTCCGCGGCGATCGAGCCGGCGAACGCCTCGTCGCCCTCGGTCTTGTCGACCGGCACGCTCTCGCCGGTGATCGGCGACTCGTCGACCGCGCTCTCGCCTTCCCGCACAACGCCGTCGAGGGGGATCTTCTCGCCCGGCCGGACGACGACCGTCTCGCCGACCTCGACCTCCTCCGCCGGCACCGTGATCTCCTCTCCACCGCGCCGGACCGTCGCCTCGTCGGGCGACAGCTCCATCAGTTCGCGCAGCGAGTCCCGCGCGCGATCCATCGCGAAGTCCTCCAGTAGCTCGGCGATGCTAAAGAGGACCGCGAGCGTCGCCGCCTCGACGAAGTAGCCGATCCCCGTCGCCGCGATGATCGCGGTCCCCATCAGCAGGTCGATGTCGAGGCTGCGCTGGCGCGCCGAGTAGTAGCCTCCGCGGATCACGGGGAGCCCGCTGGCGACGACGGCGCCGACGAACAGCACGTCCGCGATCGAGAGCGGATAGTCGAGCACGCTCGCGACCTCGGGGTTGAGCCCCGTCAGGACGAACTCGAACAGCAGCCCGAGCGCGACCAGTACGGCGCCGATCCATGTTTTGATCGCGCGCTCGCTCGTCCAGATTTCGGCGGGCGGCGCGACGTCGACGCCGCTGGCTCCCTCGTCGCTCGTTTCGTCCTCCTCGTCACCGCCGACGACCTCGTACCCGGCGCCCTCGATCGCCGCGACGAGGTCCGACCGGTCGGTGCGATCTGGATCGTACGTCACCGTCGCGGTCCCCGTCGTCGGCTGTTCGGTGGCGTCGACGACGCCGTCGACCCGCTTGAGGCTCTTGTCGACCTTTCCGGCGCAGGACGGGCAGTCCATCTCGGGGACGGAGAAGCGGGCGGTCAGCTCGCGCCGATCTTCGCCCGCTGCCTCCGCGCCCTGATCCGACTCGTCTCTCATTACCTCGTCGTTGGGGCGGTACGTCGATAAGCCTTAGTTGGAATATTCCAATTCTCCCGGCGTGCCGCCGTGCGTCGTCAGAGCGACGCCGACGGCCCTTCGGCGCCCGGCTCCTCGGCGACGTGTCGCTTGGCCAGTCGCTCTTCGGCCCGTCGGAGCCGGTAGGTCAGCGTCGACCGGGGCACGTCAAGGTGCTCCGCGAGCTCGCCGACGTCGACCGCCCGCGGCGACTCGTAGTAGCCGTGCTCCACGGCGGCCCGGAGCGCGGCCTCCTGTTCCGGCGTCAAGTCGCTCGCCTCGCCGGCGGCGTCGCTCGTCGACGCCGCGCTTTCGCCGGTTCGGAGCATCTCCGTGCGCGCGCAGTCGCCGACCGACTCCTCCAAGTCGTCGAAAAACGCGCCCACGTCGCCCTCGCCGGAGTGGACCAGTCGCCAGGTGTAGTGGCGCCCCTCGTGGCGCGTCTCGAACAGCACGCCGTCGCCGAGGTGATCGCGCGCGATGTGGGGCACCGAGTCGCAGTCGGGAGTGCGCTCCCAGTAGGAGTACAGCACGAGCGCGCCGTCGGTGTGTTCGAGCACTTCGGTCGACTGGGTGGCGCCGCAGTGTTCGGTCGCCAGGCAGTCCGCGTAGTAGTCGGCCGTCAGAAAGGCGTTCTCGATCGCGTCCAGCGCGTCGGGCGAGCCCGTCGCGTGGTCGACCCGCCAGAGCTTCTCGTCGGTCGCGTGCAAGGAGAGCGACCGGATCCGGGCGTCGGGATGGTCCGCGAGCGTGTCGGCCACCCTGTTACAGCCCGGCTCGTACTCCAGGGCGAAGGCGAGTTCGCGCATGGCCGCGAGTACGGCCCGGTAACCTAAAACCGTGCCGCGAGTGCGGTTGCGGCGACGGTCCCGGCGGGCGAAGGGGGCCGACCTGCCTCAGATCACGTCGTCGGGCTCGTGGACCTCCGCCATCCGCTGCGCTTCGTCGGCGTACTGCTCTCGAAGGTCGGTGTCGTCCACCGAACCCAGGTTGCCCGGTTCGGCGTCGACCGCGGCCGTCGTGTCGCGGACGTCGGTAAAGGAGGTCAGCGCACGCTCCTTCCGGAAGTACCGCTCGCCGTCGGTCGTCGCGTACGTGAGGATGATCAGGTTCTGTTCGTCGTCCGAGTAGGTCCGCTCGACCAGCCAGACGCGGACGCCGTCGTCGCCGTCGGCTTCCATACCTCTTCGTTCGAGCACTATACAAAAGTCAGTGGCGGCGATCGGCGTTTGGCGGCACCGGCACCGATTTGCTATCGCACTATATAGTTCATAGCGTCCGAACTTCCGGAAAACCGGGGTCCTGATATGCCCCTGGCGGCAACGAACGGACGTGATAGACGTAGCCAGCAAGCGGCGGGCGACGGGGGTCCGCCCGTGACGCGCGAATCGGCACGCGAGGCCGGGAGCCCGTACGCTCCCCACGGCGACTCCGAGACCGCGGCGATGCTGTCGGCCGTCGGCGTCGACTCGGCCGAAGAACTGTTCGACGTACCCGAGTCCGTGGGGTTCGACGGCGAGTTCGGCATCGACGCGCGCGGCGAGCGCGAGATCCGCGAGGAGCTTCGGTCGATGCTCGGCCGGAACGACGATCTCGTCGAACTACTCGGGCGGGGCCACTACGACCACTACGTCCCCTCGCTGGTCGACCACATCTCGCAGCGGTCGGAGTTTCTGACCTCCTACACGCAGTACCAGCCCGAGATCGCCCAGGGGTTCCTGCAAGTGCTCTTCGAGTACCAGTCGCTGTTCGTCGAACTCACCGGGTTAGAGATCGTGAACTGCTCGATGTACGACGCCGCGACGGCGCTGGGCGAGGCGGCGACGCTGGCCGATCGGGTACGCAGCGCGAGCGGCCACAGGGTGCTCGTCCCCGACCACCTGCGCGACGAGCGTCGGGACGTGCTGGAGAACTACGTCTCGGGCACGGACCTGACGGTCGAGAGCTTCTCGATGGACGACGGAAACGTCGATCTGGCAGCCCTCGACGACCTGCTCGACGACGATGCGGTGATGGTGTACGCCGAGACGCCGACGGTTCGCGGCGCGATCGAGGAGGGGCTCGGCGACGTCGCCGATCTGACCCACGAGAACGACGCGCTGTTCTGCCTCGGCTCGGACCCGATCGCGCTCTCGCTGCTCGAAGAGCCGGCCAGCGTGGGCGCCGACGTCGTGGTCGGTGACGCGAGCGCTCTCGGGCTTCCGGCGAGCTACGGGATGGGCTTGGGCCTGTTCGCGACGCGCGAGGAGTACGTCCGGCAGGTCCCCGGCCGGCTCGTCGGCGCCAGCGACGACGCCGGCGGACGCCGCGCCTACACGCTCACGCTACAGACCCGCGAGCAGCACATCCGCAAGGAGCGGGCGACGAGCAACATCTGCACGAACCAGGCGTGGGTCGCGCTTCGAACCGCGATCCACGCCGCCTGGCTCGGGCCCTCGGGGCTCGTCGAGGAAGCCGAGCGCGCAGTCGAACAGGCACAGGAGCTCGCAGCCCGACTCGACGCCGTTTCGGGCGTCGAGGCGCCGGTCCACGACCGGCACCACTTCCGGGAGTTCGTTGCGCGCACCGGCTCGCCGGCCGCCGAGGTGGCGTCCGACCTCGCCGACCGCGGGTTCGCGGTCCACGCGGTGGACGACGACCTCGTGCAGGTCTGTGCGACCGATCACGACGAGGCGACGCTCGACGAGTTCGTCGCGGCGTTCGAGGAGGTGCTCTCATGAAGTACGACCAGGCGCGCTGGACCCGCGACGACGAGGACGTGTACGAGCCGCTGCTCTCCGAGAAAGACGAGACGACCGTCGAAATCGGCGGCGGAAGCGGCGACGACGCCGACGCGGCGTCGAGCGACGCCGACTCCCCGCTCCCCGACGACCTCACCCGCGACGAACTGACGCTCCCCGAACTCTCCGAACCCGAACTCGCGCGCCACTACACGCGCCTCTCCCAGATGACCTACGGCGTCGACAGCGGGCCGTATCCTCTCGGGAGCTGCACGATGAAGTACAATCCCAAGTTCACCGAGGACGTCGCCGCGCTGGCCGACGCCGCGGTCCACCCCGACCGACCGGAGCGCCGCCAGCAAGGGACGCTGGAGCTGCTCTACCGGCTACAGGACTATCTCGGTCGCATCGGCGGGATGGACGCCGTCTCGCTGCAGCCGCCCGCCGGCGCCGCCGGCGAGTTCGCCGGCATCCTCGTCGCGCGGGCGTATCACGAGCACAACGGGGAGAGCCACCGCGACGAGGTAATCGTCCCCGAGAGCGCCCACGGGACCAACTTCGCCAGCGCGGCGCTGGCGGGCTACGACGTCGTCGAGCTGCCGGGCGGCGAGGACGGCCGCGTCGACCTCGACGCCCTGGAGGGGGCGCTGTCGGAAAACACGGCGGCGCTGATGCTCACGAATCCCAACACCCTCGGCCTGTTCGAGCGCGACATCGAGGAGATCGCCGAGGCGGTCCACGACGTCGGCGGACTGCTCTACTACGACGGCGCGAACCTCAACGCCCTGCTCGGCCGCGCTCGCCCGGGTGACATGGGCTTCGACATCATGCACTACAACGTCCACAAGACGTTCGCGACGCCCCACGGCGGCGGCGGGCCGGGCGCCGGCCCCATCGGCGTCGCCGAGAAGCTCGCGCCGTTCCTCCCCGCGCCACGGGTTCGCCCCGACGAGATGGGCTACGAGCGCTTCGAGCCCGAGCACTCGGTCGGCAAGGTCCACGGATTCGACGGCAACTGGCTCGTGCTCGTCAAGGCCTACGCCTACATCGCGCGGCTCGGCGACGACGGGCTCGCCGACGCCAGCGCGAAGGCCGTGCTCAACGCGAACTACCTCGCCGAGCAGATCGATCTGGAGGTGCCCTACGGCCCGTTCCACCACGAGTTCGTCGCCAGCGCCAGCGATCGCGACGCGGCCGAAGTCGCGAAGCGGATGCTCGATTTCGGCGTCCACCCGCCGACGACGAAGTGGCCCGAGATCGTCCCCGAGGCGCTGATGACCGAGCCCACGGAGGTCGAGAGCAAGGATTCGCTCGACCAGCTCGCCGCGGCGTTCGACGCCGTGACGGGTGAAGACGCCGACGCGGCGGCCGACGCCCCGCAGCGGACCGCAGCCCGACGGATCGACCAGACCGCCGCCGCCCGGAACCTGCGCCTCTCCTGGCAGTCGCTGGACGAGGAGTGACGGCGTTCCGCCGCGGCGTCGTCACGCCGACGCGGTCCGGTTAGCAATCCTTAATAGATCTAGCGCGGTCGGTTAATACATGACCGTCGTGAGCGTCTCGATGCCGGAGGAGCTGCTGGAGCGGATCGACGAGTTCTCCGAGGACCACGGGTACACCGGCCGCAGCGAGGTGATCCGCGAGGCCTCTCGGAACCTGCTCGGCGAGTTCGAGGACAAGCGCCTGGAGGACAAGGACCTGATGGGCGTCGTCACCGTCGTCTTCGACTACGAGACCACCAGCGTCGAGGAGCGGATGATGCACCTGCGCCACGAGCACGAGAACCTCGTGGCGTCGAACTTCCACAGCCACGTCGGCGACCACTACTGCATGGAGCTGTTCATCCTGGAGGGCGGGCTGGAGGAGATCTCGTCGTTCGTCGGCAAGATCCGCGCGACTCAGGACACGCTGTCGGTCGATTACTCGGTGCTGCCCGTCGACGAGTTCTCGCAGGCGCTCTCCGACGCGAACTGACGACCCTGGCGGCGTCTGACTGTTCGGTCGGGGCCGATCTCTCACCAGGGGGTGATCTCGTCGTAGTCGGCCGGCGGAACCGGCCCGCTCAGCAGCGGATCCTCCGTTCTTCGCATCCACGCGACGAGCCTCCGTTCGAGTTCGTTCCGGACGTGCCGGTACTGGTCGTCCTCGGCGAGATTCTCCCGCTCGTACGGATCGGCCTCCAGGTCGTACAGTTCGGCGTACGGACGCGGGTTCGTCTGAAACTCCTCGTGGACCGCTCGTCCCGCCCTGCTCATCATGATGTCGTCCGTCATGTACACGTCCGGGAGGTGCCAGAAGCTCCGGATGTACTTGTACCGCTCCGTTCGGAGGGCTCGTATCGGGTTGTACCGGTCGTGCCAGGTCATCTCGGCGAACACGATCTCCCTCGGATAGTGCTCCTGATCGGTGAACAGCGGGAGGAAACTCTGCCCCGACACGTCGTCGAGTACCGTTCCGTCGACCATCTCGAGGATCGTCGGGAACAGATCGACGTTGCTCACCAGTTCGTCGTAGCGCTCGCCGCCGTCGATCTCGCCGGGATATCGCAGCAGCAGCGCCGCTTCGATACCGGGGTCGTAGCAACAGCCCTTGGCGCGAGGGAACGCGATGCCGTGCTCCGTCGTGAACACCACGAGCGTGTCGTCCGCGAGGCCGGCGGCGTCGAGGGTGTCGAGGACGACTTCGACGGCGGCGTCGATAGCCTCGATCATCCCCTCCATCTCGGCGAGGTCCCTGCGGATCCCCTCTCGATCGGGGAGGTACGGCAGCGCCTCGACGTCGGCGGGGTCGGCCGTCTCGTAGTTCCCGTCGTCGAACCCGTACCGGTCGTCCAGTCGGACGCGGTGGGCCTCGAAGAAGCCGAGCGAGGCGAAAAACGGGGCCGTCGGCGGATCGTTGTCGAGGAACGACCGGAACGACCGCGCGACGTCCCGGGCGCGGTTGACCGCGTGATCCGTCGGCGAAACCGGAGACGTGCGGGCGCCGCCGGGGAAGACGTGTTCGAAGCCGAGCGACTCGGGATCCTTGGCGGCGTGCTGGAGCCCGAACAGGAAGGTCTCGTACCCGCGTTCCGCGAGGGCCGCGGGCAGCGTCGCGAACCGATCGTCGATCTCCCAGCGGCCGTGGGCCAGCCCCATCAGCCCGTTGACGTGGGGGAACTCCCCGGTGTGAATGCTGCTGCGGCTCGGCGAGCACTGCGGGGCCGTCACGAAGTGGTTCTCGAACACGGCGCCGTCGTCGGCGAGCGACTCCAGCGCCGGCGTGTCGACGTCGCGGTCGTAACAGCCGATCCGCCGACCCAGATCGTGGCAGTGGATCAGGACGACGTTCGGCTTCGAATCGACCAGTGGCACACGGTACTATCGTCGAGACGGAGGATAAACGCTTCAGCGACGGTGGAGAGCGGGGCCGAGACGTCAGGCCGTCGCGCCCGTGTCGACGGTTTCGTCAATCTTCACGAAGCCGTAGTTGCACTCAGGGCAGCGCCACTTCGTCTTCGTCCCGAGGTGGAGTTCCGTGCTGGCCGCGAGCCAGAACGTGTGTTCGGCCTCACACTGCGGACAGTACTGTTCCAGTTCCATACGCGACAGTACCCGGCTCTCCGAATTTAACACTACTGTTTCGTGCGGCCGCCGTGGACGCGGCTGTCAACCGATCGAAGATCGACCGAGCGGCCGCACGGATCGATAAATGAGATATCGGTATACGAAACGCCGGCTATCCGTTCCCGTTCCGGGTCGGGAGCGGTTTGCCGCCGATACTTCTGGCCGGTCGCAGACGCAAGCCTTTTAGTAGTTTTAGGCATGCCTAAAGACATGCACGACGACGCGACGCGCGAACGGACGCGGCGGAACTACCTCGGAACGGTCGGAGCTCTGGCCGGCGGCGCCGCGCTGGCCGGCTGTCTCGGCGAAGCTCCGGGATCGAATTCGGACGAGGGATCCTATTCGGTTTCGCTGGCGCCGATGGGCGAGGTCGAGTTCGACGAACCGCCCGAGAGCGCGTTCACGATCTATCCGCAGTACGCCGACATGGCCGTCGCGCTCGGCCGCAGCGAGGCGATCGAGTCGATGTTCGCGACCAACATGGCCGAGACGACGATGGGCCACTACTACGACCACCTGGAGGGCGTCGACTACGAGTGGGGCGACCTCGTGAACCCGCTGGACGGCGACTTCAGCCGCGAGACGGTGTACTCGGTCGACGCCGACGTCCATCTGGCCGACCCCGCCTGGGTGAGCACCCAGAGCAACTGGGGCGAGTCCGAGCTCGACGAGGTCCGCGACCAGCAGGGTCCGTGGTTCGGCAACTTCTACAGCGGAACGCACGCCGACCCGCCCGAGGCGTACCGCGACAGCTACGAGTACTACGGGCTCTGGGAACTGTTCGGCAAGGTCGCCGCGGTGTTCGACGAGGTCGAGCGCTACGAGGCGATCAAGGCGATCCGCGACGACGCCGTCGCGACGATCGAAGAGAATCTGCCGCCCGAGGAAGAGCGCCCGACCGCGGTGCGGGTCACGTACAACGCCCAGAACGACCAGTTTTTCACCTACCACCTGAACAAGCCCGGCTACTGGCTGGCCGACACGCGTCCGCTCGGCGCGACCGACGCCTTCGCCGACAGGGACTGGGAGCAGCTGTGGGGGACGGTCGACTACGAGACGATGCTGGAAGCCGATCCGGACGTCATCCTGCACCTCTGGGGGCTGACACCCTGGACCGACATGAACGACGTTCGCGATACTCTGGAGAGCGAGGCGTCAGGCCGGAAACTCTCGGCAGTCCAGAACGACCGCGTGTACGCCGCCGGGATGCGCTACCAGGGACCGATCATGAACCTGTTCCAGCTGGAGATGGGCGCCAAGCAGCTCTACCCCGACCAGTTCGGCGAGTGGCCCGGCACGCCCGACGGCGGCGCTTCCTATCCCGAGATCCCCGAAGACGAGCGGCTGTTCGACCGGCAGAAACTGGCGGACGCGATCACCGGCTCGGGCGAGTAGCGAGGTCCGAGCGGGCGGCGAACATCGTCCCGGGGAAAACTAAGGTGGTCCGCCGCGTGGGTCCGGACATGAAGATCTACACCGGCCGCGGCGACGAGGGAATGACCGATCTTCGGGACATGTCCCGCGTCTCGAAGACCAGCGCGCGGATCGAGGCGTACGGCACCGTCGACGAGCTGAACGCCTTGCTCGGAACGGTTCGGCCGACCGGCCACGACGACGTCGACGACCACCTCGCCGCGATCCAGAACCACCTCCACGTCGCGCAGGCCGACCTCGCCAACCCCGATCCCGACGAGGACGATCCCGTCGTGCGCGACGAGCACACCGACGAACTGGAGGCGATGATCGACTCCTTCGACGACGAACTCGATCCCCTGGAGCAGTTCATCCTGCCGACCGGCAGCGAAAAAGGATCGCGACTCCACCACGCCAGAACGGTGTGTCGGCGCGCCGAGCGCCGGACCGTCGCGCTCGCGGCCGACCAGACGATCAACGGCGAGGCCGTCCAGTATCTGAATCGGCTCTCGGACGCGCTGTTCGTGCTCGCGCGCGTCGTCAACAAGCGCGACGGCGTCCGCGAGGAGAACCCGGAGTACTAGGGCGGTCTAGGCGCCATTCTCGGGCTCCAGGCCGACCAGCCTCCGGCGGACGACGTCGGCGTACCCCGAGGTCGTCAGCTTCATCGTCGGGACGCCGACGAACGGTAGCGACGCCAGCGAGACCAGCGGTCGCTCGACGCCGACGCCCAGCGAGCGAACCGCGTTCTCGGCGGCGTCGAGCAGCTTCGCGGTCTCTTCGACTTCCAGATCTGCGGCGCAACCGGCGACCCGGTAGGGCAGTTCCGCGATCACGTCGCCGTCGCGGACGACCGCCCAGCCGCCGCCGAGCTCGTTCACCCGTTCGACCGCCGCGCGGAGGTCGGCGTCGTCGGCGCCGACCGCGAGGACGCCGGTCGCCTCCATCGTCATGCTCGTCGCGACGCCGCCGCGCTCGATGCCGTAGCCGGTCAGAAAGCCGGCGAACCCGGAGCCGTCGGCGTCGGGATGGCGGTCGAGCAGGGCGACCTTGGCGACGTCGCGCTCGGGCGCCGCGCGGAGTTCGCCCTCGGACTCGGCAGGCTCGACCGTCGCCTCGTGGGAGAGCAATCCCTCGCCAAGCTGGATTGCGCGTACGCGACCCTCGGCGTCGGCGGCGTCGGCCGGAACGCGGAACGCTTCGGGGTCGGTCCGCACGTCGACGGCGTCGTAGAACCGCTCGGGGTACTCGTGGCTGCGGGGTGCGACGCGGACCTCGTTGTTGTGGACGACGACCTCGCCGCCGCTGATCACGGTGGTCACGTGGACCGATTCGAGGTCGTCGACGACGAGTACGTCCGCGGCGTTGCCCGGCGCGAGGCTCCCGCGGTCGTCGAGCCCGAAGTGGCGCGCGGGGTTCAGCGTCGCCATCCGGATCGCGTCCGCGGGGTCGACGCCCGCCTCGATCGTCTGCCGGACGACGGCGTCCATCAGCCCCTCGTCGAGCAGCTTTCTGGGCCACATCCCGTCGGTCGAGAGCGAGAGCTCCGCGGCGCCGACGCGGTCGACCGCGCCGGCGATCGCCTCGACGTCGTCCCGGATCGAGCCGTACCGGCCGATCGCGTGGATGCCGCGCTCGACGCGCTCGACGACGCCGTCGGCGGTGATCGCCTCGTGGTCGTTGTCCACGACGCCCGCGAACGCCGAGAGCTTGGCGCCGTCGCAGCCCGCGCCGTGGCCGCAGCTGCGCTTGCCTTCCCTCTCGGCGCGCTCGTGGAGCCGCTCGATCGGCGAGTCGCGCCCGACGACGTGGATCCAGTCGGTCTCGCCGACGCCGACGATCCGGTCGTCCGCGAGCAACTCGGCGAGCGCCTCGGCCTCGTCTTCGTCGGCGCGGGGCTCCTCGAACGTGTCCGCGAGGGGCTGGGGCGGGACGGTCGCCTTGACCGTGATCGGCAGGTACGACGTGGCCGCGAGCAGCGCCTCGACGCCCTCGGCGCCGAACGCGCCGCCCAGCCCGGAGGTTTCGGTGACGACGGTCGTCGTGCCGCCCTCCAGCGCGTAGTGGTAGGCGTTTTCCAGCGTCTGGACCGTGTCGACGTGCGTGTGGGCGTCGATGAAGCCCGGCAGCACGGCCCGACCGTCGGCGTCGATCACGCGGGTGTTCTCGCCGATCACCTCGTCCGCGTCGTCGGGGAGCGCGGCGATCTCGTTGTCGCAGATCGCGACGTCGAGCGCGCGGAACTCGCCGGTCTCGGGGAGGAACACGCGCCCGCCGGCGATCACCAGATCCGCGGGCGCCTCGCCGAGCGCGACGGCCTGCGTGCGCTTCATGCTCCCGTCGCCTCGTAGCGGACGAGCCCGTCGTCGCCCCCGGTCGGCGTCACGTCGCCTCGCGCTTCGAGCACGTCGAGGTGGCCGATCGCCTCGCTCATCGCCGGGAAGTACTCGGTCGCGGGCAGGTCGTCGAACAGCCCCTCCATCACGGCCATCGCGGTGGCGGGTTCCTCGACGAGCGCGCGGACGTTGTCCGTGCGGTCCTCGTGGGCGGCCAGCATCTCGTCGATTCTCTCGTCGGGAGCCTCGATCCGCTCGCCGTGGCCGGGCAGGATCTCGTCGAGTCCGCGGTCGCGGAGTTCGGCCAGCGAGTCGTTGTACGCCGGCAACATGCGCGGGCGCTCCCCGCCGGGCTCGGCGGGCGGCTGCAAGAGCGGGTTCGGCGTCACGTCGCCGAGGACGTGATCGCCGACGATCGCTCGGTCCCGGCCAGCCGCCTCGTACGTGAAGAGCAGTTCGCCCGGCGCGTGCCCCTCGACGGCTTCGACCGTCACGTCCAGATCGGCGATCTCCAGCACGTCGCCGTCCGCGAGCGTCGCGTCGACCTCGCAGTCGGGCGCGTAGGGGAGGTAGGCCTCCGGCAGCTCGACGACGGTGCTGGCGGTCGAGCGGGACATCCCGTGGGCGACGAAGAAGTCCTCGAAGAAGGACTGCTCGTAGTCGAGGCGGTCGCCGAACGCCCGGATGATCTCGCCTGTCGCGGATGCGGCGAGAATCTCCACCCCGGCTTCGCGAAGCCGACGCGCGGCGCCGAAGTGATCGGGGTGGGGATGGGTGATCAGCGCGCGGTCGAGATCGCCCGGTTCCAGACCGTGGGCTGCGAGCCCATCGACGAGCGCCTCCCAGGACTCCTCGCTGTCGGGCCCTGGGTCGATTATCGTCCGCCCGGCGAGGTAGGCGTTGACCGGGCCGACCTGGAATGGCGTCGGGATCGAGAGCCGGCTGAACATTCGTGGTCCGTTTGGACGGCCGAACAGTAAAACCGTTTGTGAACCGGTGACTCGCCGTCGATCGTTGTCGCGAAAGAGAGATGCTACGGGACGTGTCGAGTCCGATGCCCACGGAGCCTCGACCGTCTGGCGGGACCGTCGTCGGTCCCCGAAGTCTGCTGGCACACCACGGGACGGAGGGCAGGAGCGTCATCCACCGGGGCTCGCCTCCGACGCCGCGATTTTAGGTAGGCCTAACAATTTGTTAAAGCCACCGGTTTCGGCTCGCCTAAAAGCAAGTGTTGTGAGGCGGAACGGTTCGGCTCGCTCTGGGGCAGAAGGATCAGACGCGAGCGCGCTTCACGCGGCCTGATCGTCCAAAGGCGTGTGACACGTCAGCGCGGTGATGCCACAAGCATTATATCTGTTGCCTGCCTACGGTCAGATATGAACCGGCACTTCAGCGATGCGCGGTACTACCTGGCCCGAGCGGGAGCACACGCCAAGCAGGGCGTCGTCGAGACGCTCGAACCCGTCGTGGCGAAGGCCCGCGAACTCGCCGGGCGCGAGGAGGAACCGGAACCGGGCCGCGTCGAGCGGCTTCGCGCGAAGCTGGACGACGCCACCGATCGCACCGAGAACGAGGCGGCCGACTTCGCCGCCGACGCCCGCCGTCGCGTCCGGCGATACCGCGGGACGTGATCGCTCCGAGAAGCAAGTCTTAAGTCTCGGCTCCGAGTACCGATTTTTGTACCGGGTTGGTGGTCTAGCCTGGTTATGACGGCTCCTTCACACGGAGCAGGTCGGCGGTTCGACTCCGCCCCAACCCATACCAACTTCGTACGGATCGTAACCGTACGAACCTCGAACATTCCGGCGCGACTGGCCGACTACCCATGAAACGGACGGTCGTCCTCGGCGGTGGAGAGGCAGGTCTAATCGCCGCGGCGTACCTCGAGCGCATGAGCGAGACAGATACTGTCGTGGTTTCCGAGCGAGAGCGCCACGTGTTTTCATTCCTGCTCTATCGGGTGATGAAGGGAATGTCGTTCGACAAGGCGACACTCGACCTACGGGACGCATTCGCAGACAGGGACATCACCGTCGTCCGGGATCACGTTCAGAGGCTGGACGCAGCTGAGAAGCGAGTCGACTTGCGGAGCGGGTCGATAGAGTACGATACCCTCCTGATTGCGCTCGGTGGTGTGACCAGACTCGACGCCGTCGACCGCAGCCGCGTGTCGGACGTTCGGACAGACGCCAGGGAGATTCAGCGTGCAGTACACTCCGGGAGTGTTCGCAATGTCGTTATCGTCGGTGGGGGCCCGGTCGGCGTCGAGACGGCGGCGACGCTCGCGTCGCTCACGGACGACCTTGATGTCTCGCTGCTCACGTCGGGCAAGCGCCCGCTCGCTGACTTTCCGGAGCGTGCGGGACGCATGGCCGAGCGAGAGTTAGGGCGACGCGGCGTCGACGTCCGGACGGGAGCGCGCGCGACCGAAGCGACGGAGAACGGCATCGTACTAGACGGAGAGAGAATCGAGCGCAGCGACCTGACGATCTGGGCGGGCGGAGTAAAACCGAATCCAGTAATCGAGGGGTTCGATCTCCCGCGGAACAAGCGGGGCTTGCTCGTCGACGCGTCGTTGCGCTGTCGGGGCGTCAACAACGTATACGCTGTCGGAGACGTAGTCGACTACCCCGGAAAAGTCAAAGACGGGTACTCGGCAGGACTGGAAGCCAGACGAGCCGCGAAGAATGCGCTCCGAGAGTTCCGGGGACGGCGACCGAAAGAGTACGACGAGCGGTGGCATCCGAGAATCGTCTACCTTGGTCGGACCACTGCCCTGTTCGCGGCGGCCGGGATCGTCCATTGCGGGGCGGGGCCGGCGATTCTGCGAGCCATCGCCGCCAGAGGCTACCCGTTCTTCTGGAGCTACGTGTACTGACTGTGTCTGACGCGCTCGGGCGACCGCGGCGAGATGATTGTGCGTCGGCCGGTTGCCGAATGTCAAAGATTACCGGACGCGGGGATCACTGGACGTACCGGAGGACCCGCGCCATCCCGGACTCGAGGTGATAGAGGTTGTGGCAGTGGAACAGCCAGTCGCCGGGGTTGTCCGCGAGGAAGTCGATGGTCACTTCGCCCATGTGGCCGGGGACAATCACGGTGTCCTTGACCGCGTCGCCAACCCGGAAGAAGTGCCCATGGAGATGCATCGGGTGGAGCACCGGGCTGCGGTTCACCATCCGAATCCGGACGTGTTCGCCCTCGCGAACGCGCAGCGGGTCGGCGTCGGGGTAGGCCTGCCCGTCGATTAGCCACTCGACGGATCCGCGGGCGCGCGACAGCGTCAGGTCGAATTGGCGATCCGGCTGACCGTCGATGCCCTCCAGCGGCGAGATGGCCTGAAGGTCCCCATACTGGAGTCGTCGCCCCTCGGCCGACGGCGCGGTCGGAGACTGGTCGCTCCCCTCATACCGGACGACGGCGCGCGCCGGCGGTTCGTCGCCGTCGAGCGCGTCGGCCCGGAGCTCCCACGCGCCGGGAGTGTCGGCCTCGACGACGACGTCGTAGCGCTCCCCCGATCCGAAGACGAATGAATCTGCCGCGCTCGGTTCGACCGGCCGGCCGTCGGCATGCGTGACGGTCAGTTCGTGCCCGGCGAGCTGGACGCGGAACGCCGTCGCGCTCCCGGCGTTGACGAACCGGAACCGGACGCGCTCGCCGCGCCGGACATCGAACGTCGGTGAGGACTCGGGGAGCCGGCCGTTGACCAGCAGTCCGGCGTACGGCGGGCGACTGTCGCCCATCTGGCCGCCCATACCGCCCGGTCCGCCGCCACCGCCGCCCATCCCGCCGCCCTCGTCGTCACGTCTGCCGCCACCGCCCATTCCGCCGGGGCCGCCTCCTCCACCAGGACCGCCTCCTCCACCAGGACCGCCTCCTCCGCCCATTCCGCCGGAGCCGCCGCCGGAGTCGAGTTCCGAAAGTGGCCGGGGCTCCCCTTCGAGGTAGTCGTCAAGAACGACGACGTACTCCCGGTCGTACTCGACGTGTGGATCGGACTCTTCGACGATCAGCGGGCCGTAGAGCCCGCGGTCGAGCTGGAGCCCGACGTGACTGTGGAAAAAGTACGTCCCCGCGGGTTCGGCCCTGAATTTGTAGGTGAACGTCTCACCGGGCGAGATCGGCGGCTGTGTGACGTTCGGGACGCCGTCCATCGCGTTGGGCACCGGGACGCCGTGCCAGTGGATCGTGGTTCCCTCCGAGACGTCGTTGGCGATTTCGGTCTCGATCACGTCGCCCTCGCTCACCCGGAGTTCGGGCCCGGGGAACTCGCCGTCGTACAGCCAGTTCTCGGCCGAGGCGTCGGCGCTCGGCTCCACCGTCCCCGGCGCCGCGGTGAGCGCCGTCGACGCGTCTGCAGGAGCATCGACGGGCTCCTGAGGTGACACCGGCTGGTAGTCGTCACCCGAGTTCTGCCCGCCCTGATCAAGACAGCCCGCGGCAGCGCTCGCGCCGGCCGCGCCGAGCGACAGCAGGAACCGACGGCGGGAGGAGGACGGCAGGGTCACAGATCACCCAGCGCACGGTCGAATCGGTCGGCGGCGTCCTCTGCGACCGCGTCGAGGTCGGGGTCGTCGGCGACGCCCAGGAGCCGTTCCGGGTCGATCGCGCTCACGACGACGTCGCCGTCGTCGCTCTCGTAGACGATGACGTTGCACGGCAACAGCGCGCCGAGTTCGAGATCGACGTCGAGCCCCTGGCGGGCGAGCCCCGGGTTGCAGGCGCCGAGGATGCGGTACTGCCGGAACTCTTCGTCAAGTTTCTTCGCGAACGTCGCCCGGACGTCGATGTCGCTGAGGATTCCGAATCCCGCGTCTTCGAGAGCGTCGACCGTCTTCTCGACGACCGCGTCGAACTCGCCGTCGACCTGAGTTTGTGTAGTATATTCCACACAGAACAATACGGCACGAGAGGTTGTTACCCGTTTTGTATCGCAACCTGATGAATATGCATTCTAAGGGGCGCCTGAGGTTCATATTTCTATCACTGCGTTGCCGCAGGCGTCGATAGACTATATGTACTTGTGGTATTCGTGCAATATCTACTGTGCGGCCCAGGCAACTGATCGATTGGCGTACCGGCGTTTTACGCCCGTGGTCGGTGCAGCTGTTACCATGGATGTACTCGTAACGGGCGGCGATGGCTTCGTCGGCCGGCACCTCTGTTCCGAACTCCTCGACCGCGGCCATGACGTCACCTCGCTCTCGCGAACGCCCGACCCGTCGGTCCTGCCGAGCGAAGTGGACCTGCAGCAGGGTGACGTGACCGACTACGACTCCATCGAGGACGCGTTTGAAGGGAAAGACGTCGCCGTCAACCTCGCGGCGCTGCCGCCGCTGCACCAGCCGCCGAAGGAGACCAGCCACGACAGCGTCTGCATCGGGGGGTCGATCAACGCCGTCGAGGCCGCCGAACAACACGGCGTTTCGAAGTTCGTCGAGATGAGCTCTCTGGGGGCGGATCCGAACGGCGACACTGCCTACTGGCGGACCCAGGGACTTGGGGAGAAAGTCGTCCGCTACTCGGAGCTCGACTGGATCGTCTTCCGGCCGTCGTTCATCTTCGGCGAGGGCAGCGAGACGTTCACGTTCGTCAAGCGCCACACCACGCCGTACGTGACGCTCCTCCCTGACGGCGGGGACCGACCGCGATTCCAGCCGATCTGGATTGGTGACTGCGTCGACATTTTTGCGGACGGCATCGAGGACGACGCGTACGACGGCGAGGTGTACGAACTGGGCGGTCCCGAGGTGCTCTCGTTCGGCGAGGTCACCCGGATGCTCTACGAGGCCGACGGGAAATCGATCGAGATCCTTCCGGTGCCGATGCGACTGGCGACGGTCGCGCTGCACGCAGTCGATCCGATTTCCTCGATTCCCCTCGGCGTCGATCAGGCGCGCGCCCTGAAGATGACGAACGTCGCCGACCACAACGACGTCGACGCGTTCGGGTACGACGAGTCGAACCTGACACCGCTCTCTGCGTATCTAAAGGGCGAGCAGCGACACCGCCCGCAGCGGCGCCCCGTTCCGAGCGACTGAGCCGACCAGTGCGTCTGGGCGGCGCAGTAGACCATAGGAGGACTCTTCTCCATCACAGTTGAGCGCGTAAGTGCGATCGAGAGGAACTATAGGTGACCACGACCATTGCCGCGGCCATGAGTACGGACATGACTACAACACGGCGTCCGACGAGGTGGTGCGCCAACAGTCGATAATCGATGGCGAGGCCGAAGGATGCCGATGAGGGAGGATACCATGGAATCTACGATTGCGAATACTAGAGGGATCCACTCGCTGCCGGTGGCGCGGGGACAGAGAAGCTAAGCTACTCCTGGAACGTCTCGCTGTACAGGATACCGGGATCGAGAGCAGCGTAGAGACAAAAAAGCGCCGGTGAAACATCTGCTCGGGGACTTCGGTGCTGTGGCTCGCATCGCACTCGTACCGCTCGTCGACTTCGCGTTCGTTGGCAGCTAAACTGTGACTCTCGTCAGCTTCGTCGTGACCACTATGGTCCTCCTGCTGTCCGATTGCTCTCCGTCTCCGGGCGCGTCACTGTGATCGTCCATATGCGATCCCCTCATGAGTGGGATACGCTTCCCATGGTGAAAGTGTGAGGTCCGTTCGGTTGGCGAGGATACCGCCTCGCCGATCTGTCTGGGAATGCCCAGAGCCCAGACGACGGACAAGTTGCTCTCTGCTCTGATCGCCAACGATCAGTGTCGACTGCGACGACGCATTCCGCGTCGACGGCATCCGTGCCGATCAGAGTGCGTGTGACCGGTGGATTCGGGCGCTTGCTGGGCAGCGTTCGTCGTGTCGGCATCAACGGGGTCGTCCGACGGTCCGGGTTCGCCACCGATTTGGTCCTCCACGTGGGCGACCGAATCGGTCTCCAGCAGGGTCTCCAGTCGCCGCTCGAACTCCGCGTCGTCGATCTCTCCGACCGCGTACTGGCGTTTGAGCGTTTCCAGCGCAGCGTTCTCGTTCGTTGAGCTGGCATCAATGCCCTCAGGACGGCCGTCCGTGTCCCGTTTGGCTAGGACCCACACCGTACCAGCACCGACGAGCAGTGCTGGAAGGAGCCAGTTCCAGGGGATCGCTGATCCTGCCGCGACGAGACCGGTACCGACCGCCACCAGGACGACGATCCAGACTCGTCCCGTCGATAGATCCATTATTGTCCAGAACATACATTACTAGTAGCACTCCAAGCTCAAAAGCTCTCGCTTAAACAGGCACTATATCCTAATACTCTTCGAATCTTCGACTCCTTTGTCCCGTAGCTGTTAGGGGAAATGTGCTTAAGTTCCAATACCATAGCATAGAGTGTGACCGAAGTCATCCTCTTCGCGCAGGAAACCTGCGGAGCGTGCGCGACGCAACGAGAGAAAAATAACGGCATCGAGGACGAGTATCCGGACGTCGAGTTTCGGGAGATCGACATCCGGGAAGAGATGGACACGGCCGAGGAGTACGGCGTCCGGAAAACACCTACAACGCTCGTCTATGCCAACGGTGAGCGGACAGCCGAGTTCATCGGGATCGTCGGCCGGGACGAACTGGAGTCGGCTATCAAGGACGCGAACCAGCAGTCATCCAGTTTCGTCGGGCGCTTCGTCGACGCCGTACGTGAGTAACTGACTCCGAACCCCATTCCACAGCATGACACACAACAGACGACAGTTCCTGAGGGCACTCGGCGCCGGTGCAGTCGCCAGCGCGGGGCTCACCCAACAAGCGACAGCACAGGAAACGCCCGTCGTCCAGATGGGAAACAACTACTTCGATCCGATCGGCTTGCACGTCGAGCCCGGCACCACCGTTCGCTTCGAAATCGCGGCCGGGTCACACTCGGCGACGGCCTACTCGAATCGCATTCCCTCCGACGCGACTGCATTCGATAGCGGCACCATCTCGGAGGGCAGCTTCGAGTACACGTTCGAAGCACCGGGCACGTACGACTACTACTGCATCCCGCACAAGTCGGTCGGGATGGTCGGTCGCGTCGTCGTCGGTAGCCCTGGCGGGCCGGCCGAGGATGGTCGGATTCCGGACGGCGACGTACCCAAGAGCGACGACATCGTCGAGCAGGGATCGATCCCCTACGAGACGTTCGCCGATGGCGACGGGAGTACCGCCGGTGGACCGATGGGACATGGAATGGGATCGGGACCAATGGGCGGTTGGGGCGGCGGCTGGCTCGGCAGACTACCATTCGTAGGGGGTTCACTCGCCGTGCTCGGTGGTGTCCTCTACTGGGCGCTCGGTAGTCGCCACGACGGGTCGAAGTCTGACGACGCCGCGATAGAAACGCTCGACGCTCGCTACGCTCGCGGTGAACTCGATGAAGAGGAGTACCGCCGCCGACGGACCCAGCTAGAGGACGACAAATAGTATCTTTCGAACACGAATGGCACGCTTGTGCTTCAGCAGTGTCTCGATCAGGTACCGTTCGTCCGGGTAGTAGCTCTCAAGGCCGAGAGCGTGAACAGACCCGACGCGCATCATCGTGTATCAGGTTTGACATAACCGACTCGTTTCTGTGTCTCCGCACGCCGGCGACCCACCAAAGAGCCAACTTGATGGCCCGTGCCAGTAGGGAGCATGGGAGACGCGTATACGGGAGCGAACCTGTTCGTCGACGCTCTGGAGCGGTACGGCGTCGAGTACGTGTTCGGCAACCCCGGGACCACCGAACTGCCGGTGCTGCGTGCGCTGGCCGACGGCGACCCGGAGTACGTGCTCGGACTGCACGAGGATATCGCCGTCGGGATGGCCGGCGGGTACGCCCAGACGCGGCGCTACCACAGCCACCACGATCCGGACGTGCTGCCGGTGGGGGTCGCAAATCTGCACACCACGCCCGGAGTCGCCCACGGAGCGGGCAACCTGATGAACGCGCGCTTCGCCGGGGCCCCCATCGTCGTGACCGCCGGGCACCACGCCACCGACTTTCGCCACGAAGAGCCGATCCTGAGCGGCGACCTCGAGGAGTTGACCGACCAGTTCTGCAAGTGGTCGACGGAGGTACTGGACGTCGCGGCGTTGCCGACGATGCTCCGTCGGGCGTTCCGGACGGCGCTGACGCCGCCGACGGGGCCGGTCTTCCTCGGGTTGCCGATGGACGTGACGACGGCCGAGACGGACGCCGAGCCCGAGCGCCTCGGCCCGATCCCGGACGCCGGGCGCGGCGATCCCGGACAGATAGAACACGCGGCCGAGCTGCTCGCCGAGGCCGAGGACGCGGTGCTGGTGGTCGGCGATGGGATCGCCCGGTCGGGCTCCGACGCCGTCGAGGGGGCCGTGGCGCTGGCCGAGGCGGGGGGTTTGCGAGTCCACGGCGAGATTCTCGCCTGCGAGGTCGATTTCCCGACCGACCACGATCAGTGGGTTTCGTACATCCCGCCGGACGAGGAGCTGGCGGCGACGATCATGAGCACCGACGTGTTGCTGTTCGCGGGTTGTTCTACGAACACCACGCTGTGGAGCCACGAGCGTGATCTGGTCGGCGCGGACACGACCTGCGTCCACGTCGGCGACGATGCCCGAGAGCTCGGGAAGAACCAGCCCGCCGACGCGGCCGTACTGGGCGACCTCGGGCGGGTACTGCGGGCGCTCGCAGACCGAGTTGACGACCGCATAGACGCCGAGGCCGTGAACTCGCGGCTGGCGACCGTCGACTCGTTCAAGCAGATGGCGGCCCGGCGCGTCGACGCGATGGGCGAGGACGAGAGCGACGACCCGCGGGCCTCGAAGGCGGAACTCGTCGATGCGCTGGAGGCGGCGGCGTCGGACGCGTACGTCGTCGACGAGGGCGTCACCGCGAAGTACGCAATGCTGACTCGCTGGTCGTTCGAGCCGGAACAGTACGTCTCGAACAAGGGTGGCGGACTGGGCTACGGCCTCCCCGCGGCGGTCGGGGCCGCCATCGCCGAACGAGACCGCGACGATCGCGAACCGCGAGACGTGCTCGGTTTCGTCGGCGACGGCTCGTACCTTTACTACCCGCAGGCGCTGTACTCGGCCGTCCGCCAGGGCGTCGATCTCACCGTCGTGATACCGGACAACCGGAACTACCGGATCCTCAAGGACAACGCGCTCGAGATATTCGGCGGCGAGGAGTCCGACCACGAGTTCGTCGGGATGGACATCGATCCGCCCATCGACATCCCCGCGAACGCCGAGAGCCACGGCGCCGCCGGCCGGTTGGTCGAGCGTCCGGACGAGATCGAAGCGGCTGTCGAACGCGGGATCGAAACCGAGGGGCCGGTCATGCTCGACGTGCTGGTCCACGACTGATCCGCGTCGATAGCGGCCGCCCCGATGCGCCGTCCTGCGATCTCCGCGCGGCGTCTCTCCCTACGACGCGTCGCTGGACGGTCCGTCCAGATCCGGCGCCTCGACCCACAGCCGCTCCTCGTCGGCGGTCTCCGGGAAGATCTTCCCCGGGTTGAGCGTGTCGTTGGGATCGAGCGCTCGCTTGATCCGGCGCATCGCCTCGACGGTGGCCTCGCCGTGTTCGGCGACGAGGTACTCGCGCTTGCCGGTGCCGATGCCGTGCTCGCCGGTCGAGGTCCCGCCGAGTTCGAGAGCTTTCCGGACGATCCGCTCGGAGACGTCCTTCCCGGACTCGACTTCCGCCGGGTCCGACTCGTCGACCAGCACCGAGTAGTGGAGGTTGCCGTCGCCGGCGTGGCCGAAGCAGGGGATCAGCAGGTCGTGTTCGTCGGCCAGATCCCGGACGTACCGGACGATCGTGGGATATTCGCTGATCGGGACGGTCACGTCGCCGGGCGACGTGGCCGTGAGATCGGGATCGTAGCTCCTGACGGCGAACGCGAGATCCTTGCGCGCTTGCCACAGTTCGGCCATCCCCTCGTCGTCGGGCGCCTCGTCGAATCGCTCTACGTCGTGGGCCTCGAAGACCGTCCGACAGAAGTCGATCTCCGCTTCGATCCCGTTGTTCGCGTGGAACTCGAGGAACACCGTCGGCACGTCGGGGAGGTCGGTCCCGGAGTACTCGTTGGCCATCATCGCGCTGGTCGCGTCGACGAGTTCGATCTTCGCGACGTCGACCCCCGATCGAACCGCGTCGAAGACGGCCGACGCGGCGTCGTCGAGCGTCGGGAACAACGCCCGGCCGCCGCGGATCTGCTCCGGCCGGCCCGCGAGTTCCAGGGTCGCGCGCGTGACGACCGCCAGCGTCCCCTCGCTGCCGACCAGCAGGTCGCCGACGTTGTAGCCGCTGGAAGTCTTGACCGCTCTGGAGCCGGTCTCGATCACGCTCCCGTCGGCGAGCACCGCCTCCAGTCCGAGCACCCAGTCGCCGACTTCGCCGTACTCCACGGTCTGCATACCCGACGCGTCGTTGGCGATCATGCCGCCGACGGTCGAGATGTCGCCCGAAGAGGGGAGCGGGGGAAACCACAGACCGTGTTCGGCGACAGCCTCGTCGATCGCGGACCCGTAGACGCCCGGTTCGACATCGATCTGCAGGTCGTCGGGGCGGACGTCCAGCACCGCATCCATCCGGGTCAGATCGAGGGAGACGCCGGCGTGAGTCGGCGTCGCGTTCGCTTCCAGGCTGGTGCCCGCGGCGAAGGGCGTCACCGGGACGCGGCGTTCGTCGGCCGCGGCCAGTACCTCGGATACGTCTTCGGTCGACTCGGCGAAGGCCACGGCGTCGGGCCGGACCCGCTCGTCCGCAGCGGTTCCCCAGTCGCCGGCGTGGCTATCTCGATCGGAATCCCCGAACGAGACGTCGCCGTCGAGGTCGAGAGACGTCAGGAACGAACAGTCGTGGGTCATGGGTGTGGTGACCGAGGGAACGAAGCCGTCGGTCGCTTGCGAGACTTGTTCGGAATCGTTCGTGATGAAACTTCCAGCGGGCGCCGCTGTCCAACGGAAGCGTCGGTCAGGAGAGTCTCTACCGGCTCGTCCACGGCGGCGAGATGAGCCCCGAGGAGCTCGAACCTCGATCGATATCGATGACAGCACGCTCAACTACCACCTCGACGAACTCGTCGACGTCGGCCTCGTCGAGAAGCGCCGGCGAACCGACCGCTTCAGTCCGACTCGAACCCTCGCGGCTCGTTCCGAATCCCGAGCCGCTCCTCGGCGTCCTCCGCGTCCACGATCTCGTCCGGCAGCCGCCCGGCCAGCCGCGCGACCTGCCCGCGAACGTCCACGTCCTCGGTGCCCAGCACGGCGAAGCCGGCGAAGATCGTCAGGAAGCCGACGATCGCCAGCCCCGAGATCCGCTCGTCGAGCAGCGCCCAGCCGCCCAGCGTCGAGACGACGGGAACCGCGTAGAACACCAGGTTCGCGCGGATCGCGCCGGTGCGGTCGAGCAGGCCGAAGTAGGCGATGTAGGCGATCGCGCCGGCGAAGATGCCGACGTACGCCAGCGCCAGCACGGCCTCGGGCGTCCAGACGATCGACGCCGCGGATTCGCCGGCGCCCAGGCTGAGAGCGTGGGAGAGCGCGGCGGCGAACGGCAGCCCCCATGCGGTCCGGACGGTGCTGGAGATCGTGCTGTCGGCCCAGCGGATCAGGACGCTCCCGAGCGCGCCGGTGACGGCGCCGGCGAACAGGATCAGCTGGCCGACGCCGCCGTCGGCCAGCATCGCCGGGTCGGGGTTGACGACCAGCCCGACGCCGAGCAGGCCGAGCACCATTCCGGCCGCGCCGCGGGCCGAGAGGCGCTCGTCGGCCAGCAGCGCCGCGGCGAAGACGGGCGTGAGGATCGGGTTCAGGCTGAACACGATCGACGCCACGGCGCTGGTGGCGTACTGCTGGCCGACGAACAGCAGCGCGTTCGTCAGGCCGATGGCGAGCACGCCCGTCGCGAAGATGCCGACCGCGTCGCCGCGGGTCTTCGGGAGCAGGTCCTCGCGGGCGGTCGTCGCCACCGCGTAGGCCGCCAGCGCGACCGCGGCGACGTCGAACCGGAGCGCGACGAACAAAAGCGGCGGGAAGTACGCCAGCCCGGCCTTCGCGGCGACGAAGGTGCCGCCGAAGAAGACGGCCGTCGCGGCGAACGCGGCCAGCGTGCGTCGGTCGGCCACGGCTACGCGCACCTCCACGTGAACGTGGCGCCGCGCGACCGGCCCGTCGACGCGGGCGCCGCGCGGTCGAACGTCGGCACACTGAGCATGCGAATCATCTTACTATACCGTAGGAGAGGAGGGCTTATAGTTTCGTTCAGAAAATATTTCACGGCAAGAAATTGCCGGTCGGCGCGCCGGTCCTGCAGGGGCTGCAAGCGTTTCAGAGTGCGAAAACTGTTTATCGCGACGCGCGCCAGATTCGGTATGGAATCCGCGCTGGAGGAGATCGAGTTCCTCGCGCTGTCCTCGAACCGCGTCGACGTGCTCCGGCTCCTCGCGGACGGCCGCAAGACGCGGACCGAACTCGCCGATGCCACCGGCGCCTCACAGGCGACGCTCGGCCGGATCCTCGGCGACTTCGAGGAGCGCTCGTGGGTCCGCCGCGAGGACGGCGAGTACGTCGCGACGGCGACCGGCCGGCTCGTCGCGAAGGGCTTTACCGATCTGCTGGAGATCCTCGAAACCGAGGGCGAACTCCGCGAGATCGTCCGGTACCTGCCGACCCACGCGATGGACTTCGACCTGCGCCACCTCGCCGACGCCAACATCACGGTTCCGAGTCAGACGCGACCGAACGCGCCCGTCCAGCGGCTGCTCGACCTCGAACGAAACTCCGAGGAGGTGCGGGCCTTCTCCCACGCGTTCAACGAGCAGAGCCTCTCGGTGATCGAGGAGCGGACAACGGCCGGCGAGCTAACCTTTCGGGCCGTGCTCTCGGAGAGCGCCGTCGCGGCGGTCGCCGACGATCCGACGCTGCGCGGCCGGCTCCGATCGCTGCTGGACGCCGACAGCGCCGCGGTGCGGGTCCGCGAGGAGGGGATCCCGCTCGCCGCGACGATCGCCGACAACGTCGTTCACTTGCTGTTGCGCGACGAGAACGGCGTCCTCCGGGCGTCGGTCGACACCGACGACGACGCCGTCCGGTCGTGGGCCCACGACACGATGGACCACTACTGGCGGACGGCGACGCCGCTCGACGCCGAGGAGTTCGCGGAGTAAGCTGTCGCATTGCCGCAGGTCAGTCTCTTCTCGCGACTCAACTGTGGTCGCGCTCGGGGAACTTCCGGGTACCGGCGGGTTCGGACTTCGTGTCCGAGGCGAGCGTCACTTCCTGGTAGAGGTCCTCCAGCCGTTCGAGCGTGTGCGAGATCGCGTACTCCTGCACCGCATCGCGGGTGTCGCGCTCCTCGGCCAGACAGGTCTCGACGGCCTCGGCCATCGCGTCGAGGTCGCCGTACTCGAAGCGGACGCCGTTGTCGGTCTCGATCGTCGAGGTAAACGGCGCGACGTCGGGAGCGGCGACGGGCGTGCCGCAGGCGTTGGCCTCCAGCGTCGAGAGCCCGAGCGTGTCGGCCGTCGACGCGGTGACGAAGGCGTCGAGCGACGAGTAAAACGTCGGCAGCTCCTCGCGCGGGAGGAAGTCCTTGAACTCGACGTTGTCGGGCGCCCGGCGTTCGAGTTTCGATCGGCACGGCCCCTCGCCGACGATGACGAACGTTCGATCCGACAGTCGCTCGGCGAGGTCGACGACCTCGTCGACGTTTTTCTCTCCGCTGAGCCGGCCGCTGTAGCCGATGACCGTCCGATCCGGGTACCAATCCTCGCCGGTCGGCTCGAAGAAATCGAGATCGATGCCGACGGGCAACTGGACGTGATCGACGTCGCGGTCGATGCGGTCGGTCGACGCCGTCACCGCGTCGAAACTACCCAAAAGCGAGTTCTCCCAGGGGACGTACGCTGACGCCAGCGCCGATCCGAGCAGCTCGGACTTGACGCTCTGGGGGAAGTACTCCTCGATCGGCGTGTGGTGGGTGTACACTGAGGGAATATCGTGCTTCCAGGCGTACAGGCGCCCGAGGATGCCGACCGGCGCCGGCCCGTGGCAGTGGACGACGTCCAGTTCGGGGAGCTTCGCGGTGCGCACGAACAGGGGGATCCGGTAGCCGCTGTAGAACGGGTTCGGAATCGACGGTACGGCGATCTCCCGGTCGCCGGGGTCGTAGTCGCCGTCCGGGTAGACGACGTACACCTCGTGGCCGTCGCGCTCCAGCTTCTCGCGCCAGTGCTTGATGGTGTACGTTACCCCGTCGATCTCGGGGAAGTAACTGTCCGTGAAGAACCCGATTTTCATGTCAGATCACCTCGTCGTACAGATCGTGCAACTGCTCGGCGGTGTTCGAGAGCGCGAACCGTTCGCTCGTGGCGGCGGCGTTCTCACCGAGTTGCTGTCGTAGCTCTGGTGATTTCAATCTATCTAACTGCGCCCGAAAGTCGGCGTCGGTCTTCAGGCAGTCGTGGTCGTCGTCGAGCCACTCGAACGTGTCGATGTCACGGACGACGACCGGCTTGCCCGCGCTCATTGCCTCCAGTAGCGCGATTCCCTCGTTTTCCTCGTGCGTCGGGAAGAAGAACACGTCGCCCGCCGCGAACGCGCCGCGGATGTCGTCGACAAAGCCCGTAAAGGTGCAGTTGTCGGGCGACTCGCGGATCAGCTGTTTCGTCTCGCGGCCCTTCAGCGAGAGGTCCAGCGGGCCGAACCACGCGAAGTCGAGTTCGGGCATCTCGCGGGCCGTCTCGACGAACGTCTTCAGTCCCTTGCGCTTGATGACGTGGCCGACCTGGAACACGGTCGGCTCCGAGAGGTCGTAGCGCTCGCGGTACTCGTCTTCGAGCGCCTCGAACCCCTCCAGCTTCTCGCGGTCGACGCCGTTCGAGATCACGGTCGTCGGCGTATCCGTATACGACCGCAAGAGGTTCTGGTTGTACTCCGAGGGACAGATCAACCGGTCGCCCAGCGCGTACGCCGCCCGGAGGTAGGGACGGAGCGGCTTCGCCAGCGCGTTCGTAAAGCGGAAGCTGTCGCCGAAGTCCTCGGCGGTGACGTGCGTGTGGATCACGACCGGCGTCCCGCGACGCTTGGCGCGGGCGGCGTGGGCGACCGATCGCGGACCCATCAGGTTGAGGTGGAGCACGTCGGCCGACGGCGTCGGCTCGACGGTGTACTCGATGCCCTCCCTGTCGAGCATCTTGCGCTGGTGGCGGACGGACTCGGCGATGCCGCCGGTCACCGACCCGGAGAACTCGAAGTAGTGGCTGACCTTCATGGCGTCCCTCCGTCGGCGTTCGGTCCGCGCAGAATCGGCGTCGACGCTACTGGTCGAGTTCCAGCCACGGAACCTCCATCAGCGCCGGAATGTGCGTCTCGATGTGGTGTTCCCAGACGCCCTCCTCGCCGAACGCCTCGCCGTGGTCGGCGGTGACCACGACGTCGCCGTCGAGTTGCTCGACGAGCTCCTCGACTTCCTCCAGCGCGATCCGGAGGTTCTCCTCGTAGTAACTCATCGCGGTCGCGCGGGTGCCGTCCCGCAGCAGGCTGACCGGGTCGAGTTCGAGCCAGAGGCCCGCCTTCATCGCGAACTGGCTCTCTTCGAGCACGCTCTCGACCTTCGGTCGGACGGTGTTGCCGATCGAGGACAGGACGCCGCCGCCGTCGCCGCCTTCCTCGGCCTCCTCTTCCTCCTGTCGCCGGATGCCCTTGCGGATCTGCTTGAGCTTCTGGCCCTTGCCGCGCGTGAGATACGGCGCGTGGGGCTGCATGAAGTGGATCACCGTCCGCTCGGCCTCCTCGACGGCGTCCTGATTCTGCTCGAACGCCTCGGTCATGCTCTCGGGCGGGACCGTGCCGAGATCGTCGTCCCAGCCGGTCTTCCAGACGTCGAACACGTTCGAGATGTGGTTAGACGCCGTCCACTCGTAGTCGCAGGAGGCGCCCCACTTGAGTTCGTTCAGCGGGATGCCGAGATCGTTGATAAAGGGGTTCGAGGAGAAATAGGCGATGTCGTGATCGCCGTCGAGGGTGCGGTAAGCCCACTCGGGCGTCGAGGAGCCCTTGCTCCAGCGCTTCTCGAGCGAACCGTCAAGGTAGTCGTCGTAGACGTCGCTGAACACGTCGTACCGAGCGGCGTCGAGTACAATGCAGTAGTCCCACTCTGACTCGAGGAAGCGCTGGTCCTGCATCAGTCGTCGGAAGATTCGATCGGAGGTCTATATGCTTTCCGATACGATCGGGGTCGTCACGCGTCGAGTACGGCGTTCTCGGGGTGCCCGAGCGCGCCGAACGTCCCCGGAAAGCACAACGCCTATTGGTCAAACATCGGAATGACGGGTATGGACAGCCCCGTTTCGAATCGACCGACGAGGAGGCGGAGGGTGCCGTGACGCGAGACGACGCGTCGCCCTCCGGTTCCGACGGCTCCCCGACGGACAGCGTGCAGACGGCCCTCGATCGCGGCCGGAGCGCGATCGCCAGCGGCCGCTCCCGGCTCACGCGAAACCGGCTCCGCGTCGGATTCGTGCTCGTCCTCCTGCTGTGTGCCGGCGTGCTCGCGTACGGCGCCGCGACGGCGACGACGACGGCGAACGCCGAGGCCGTCCCCGAAGCGCCGCCGACCGAGAACCACACCGTGGTCACCGAGTCGGGCCGGTACGGGACGATCACCGCGTTCGAACCGGACGGCAGCCTCCAGTACTACAACAACAGCCACACGAAGTACTTCGACGTCGACCCCGTCGAGGGCGAGTCGATGACCGTCGAGTACGCCGCGACGGACACGATCCACACGTCGGGGCCGAACTGCCGGTCGCCGCCCTGTGCGAGGAACATCCTCGAGCGGGCGAACCTCTCGACCGGCGAGACCGAGGTCCTCTACGAGCGGGTTGACCACACGGAGACCGCCGCCGAGTGGCACGACGTCGACCGGATCAACGAGACCCACGTCGTCGTCGCCGACATGGTCGCCGACCAGATCTTCGTCGTCAACACCGAGACGGAGATCGTCACCTGGCTGTGGGACGCCCAGAGCGAGTTCCCGCTCGACGAGGGCGGCGCCTACCCCGGCGACTGGGCCCACCTCAACGACGTCGAGGTGCTCCCCGACGGCCGGATCATGGCGAGCCTACGCAACCAGGACCAGGTCGTCTTCATCAACCGGTCGACCGGGCTGCAGGAAGATTGGACGCTCGGCGCCGAGGACGAGTACGACATCCAGTACGAGCAGCACAACCCCGACTACATCCCCGAGGAGCGCGGCGGCCCCGCCGTCGTCGTCGCCGACTCCGAGAACGGCCGCGTCCAGGAGTTCCAGCGGGAGGACGGCGAGTGGGTGCGCACCTGGGAGTGGGCCGACGAGCAGATGCAGTGGCCCCGCGACGCCGATCGGCTCCCCAACGGCAACACGCTGATCGCCGACTCCAACGGCAAGCGCGTCGTGGAGGTCAACCCCGAGGGCGAGATCGTCTGGGAGGTCGACATGTCGCTGCCCTACGACGCCGAGCGCTTGGAGACCGGCGACGAAAGCGCCGGCGGCCAGAGCGCCCGGGAACTCGGACTGGAGTCCCAGACCGTCGAGGAAAGCGACGAGGGCGGCGGCGGGACGTTCGGCTTCGATCCCTTCGACCGCGTCGAGTCGACGGTCGCGGGCCTGATCCCCCACCGGATTCACAACGGGATCGTCTACATCTCCCCGGTGTGGATGGGCGACACCGAGTTCGGCGCAGCGTTCGTCGCCATTCTGATCGCGCTGAGCTGGGTCGGCCTCGAATCGCGGTGGAAGCTCCGCGACGCCGGCGTCGGGTTCCGATCGCCGGTCACCCGTCGCGGCGATAGCTGACCGGAACGGTTCTTCTTCGCACCTTTCTCGACGCCTGACGCCGACGTAGAAGCGCCGACTCCGACACGTCTATCCGGACGCCAGCGTGTCGGTGCCGACGCCGGGATGTCGATGCCGGCGCCGGGATGTCGATGCCGGCGCCGTTGCGGCATCGTCGAGGCGGTCGTAGCGACGTTCGTGCCGTGGGGTATCACGCAGTTGTCCCGCGGCGTCGACCGCGGAACGTCCGAGTGTCGGTTGCGGCGGCGTCGACGCTGATAACCGATTGCCGCGGCGTCGATGCCAAGCGCTGGTTGCGGTATCGGCGTCAGGCAGCGGGTCGCGGCGACGCCCTAGAACAGCAGCACCTGATCGAATGCGAGGAAGAGCCCCGCGAGGATCGACTGGAACGACAGCGACCCGATCGCCGAGAGCGCGACGAACGTCCGGCCGTCCATCTCCGAGAGGCCCGCCGGGATCGTCAGCAGGCCGCGGATCATCAGCATCGAGTTGCTCACCGGCACGGCGATCGGGCCCCAGCGCTCGAACCAGCCGTCGAGCGTGTCGAGCCGGTCCTCAGAGACGCGGAACCAGCGCTTCCGGAGCAGATACTCGCGGCCGCCCCGCCGGAGCAGCCGAAAGAGGACATACTGGCCGATCGTCGTCCCGACGACCGCGACGATCACGACCGCCACGACCGTCGTCGGATCGGCGCCCATCACCAGCAGCGCGCCGGGGACGACGAGTTCGCTCGGCATGAACCGCAGCATCATCGCGCCTTCGAGGATGCAGATGCCGAAGAGGACGAGCAGGCCGAGCTCCGAGCTGAGCCAGTTCTCGACCCACCCGGGGAGATGCTCGGTCTGTGCGAGCAGCATTCGCGAGTCGCTAATCCGCTGCCGAAGTTAAGGGTTGCTTGTCGCGGATTCCAGCGAGGAAATGACGGCCCGCGGCCGCCCCCGATCACTCCATGTAGCCGAGATCCCGAAGCCGCTCGCGCATCTCCTCGTCGGCGTCGTCGAGCGCGTCGGCCGCTCCGGTGTCGACGCCCTCGCCGTCGGTCCACGCGCCGCCGACCTGCTCTTCGAACCGGAAGAGGGCGCGCTCGGTCGCCGCGACGACCTCGTCGTCGTCGGGATCGATCGGCGTCAGCTCGTTGGGATCCTCGTCGAGGCGGTAGGCCTCGTCGGGGATCCGGTCGGCGCGGACGTACTTGCTGTCCTCCGCCCGCGCGGCGCGCAGCCGAGAGTACGCGCGGTGATCGTCGGGGAGTTCGATCCCGGCGGTCGCAGCCTTCTCTTCGAGGTGGTGGAGCTCGATGACGGGCCGGGAGTACTCGACGAACGCGTAGTCGCCGTCCCCGTCGCCGTCGACGACCGCGCGCTGGCCGGGATCGGCGTCCGACCCGGCGACGAACTCGCGGTAGCTGGCCGAGAGCAGCGAGCGGGTTGCATCCCGGGCGACGGCGTCGAACTCGTACCCGCCGCCGGCGGCCGGATCGACGTCGACGGCGTCGAGCGTCGTGTGATAGAGGTCGACGAGTTCGACCAGATCCTCGCGGCGGTCGGCCTCCAGGTCGGGGTGTTTCACCATCAGCGGGACGTTGATCAGCTCGTCGTAGAGCGAGAACTCGTGGCCGTACAGGTCGTGCTCGCCGAGGTTCTCGCCGTGGTCGGCACAGACCACGACCGTCGTGTCGTCCCACCGGTCCGTCTCCCGGAGCCAGTCGAACAGGCGTCCGAGCTCGGCGTCGATGTGGGCGATTTCGGCGTCGTACAGCCCTCGAATGTCCTCCCACTCGTCGTCGTCGATGTCGCGGGCGCCCGAGTTGAACTCCTTGGAGTTCTGGCACACGTCCGAGGAGTCGACGCCGGGAGCGAACTCCTCGCGGTACTCCTCGGGCGGATGGTACGGCAGGTGGGCGTCCATCAGGTTGACGAAGCCGAACCAGCCCGGATCCTCGTCGCTCTGCTCGATGAACGCCTTCGTCTGGTCGATCACGGCCGGCGTCTTCGAGGCGGCGTCGTCGTCGCCCGCCAGTTTCGCGTGGGCCTTCGCCCCGAGGTGGACGATCCGGTTCGCCAGGTTCCGCAGCCGGTCGTTGTCGTTGATCGTCTGCCAGAGGTTCGCCAGCGTGCCCGAGAGGAAGTTCCCGGGCATGATCTCGAAGGAAGTGTCGTGGTGCTCGAAGCCGCGCGTGAGCTTGGTGTACGGCGTGATCCAGGCGTTCGACGAGTAGCACGCCGTGTCGTACCCGCGCGCGGACAGCACCGACGCGAGGGTGGCGACGTCGTCGAGGTAGGGGCTCTCCTGGTCGGCGCCGTGCTGGCTCGGGTAGAGCCCGGTGAACATCGACGCGTGGACGGGCAGCGTCCAGGGCGCCGGCGCCACGGCCTCCTCGAACACCGTCGCTTCCTCGGCGAACGCCTCCAGGTTCGGCGTCGTCGGTCGATCGTAGCCGTACGGCGTCAGGTGGTCCTTCCGGACCGTGTCGAGCACGACGAAGAGAACGTTGGACGGGCCCTGACCGGTCATTATCTGGGGTTCCCAGCAGCGACGGATAAAACGCTCGAAACGCCCGTTCGATTCGGAGCACTCGAAGGGATAACAACGGAAACATTTTGAAGCGTCCCCGCCACCTTCGACCTGAATGGACGGGCGCAACTGGCGAATGCTCGCGGTCGGCGTGTCGGGCGCGCTGGCCATCTTCGCGGTGCTGTTTTACCTCATCGGCGGCGGCGAGATCATCGAGGTGCTAACGAGCGCCCAGCCGTCGCTCGTCGGCGCGACGCTCGGGTTCGGGCTCGCCTGGCTACTCGCGTGGAGTCTGATGCTCCGAACGATCCTCGGAACGCTGGGGGTCGCCGTCTCCGCGATCCGCTCGTTCGCGATCTACTCCGCGGCGGCGTTCGCCAACAACGTTACGCCGTTCGGCCAGGCCGGCGGCGAACCGGTCGCCGCGTTGCTGATCTCCCAGTCGTCGGAATCGCGCTACGAGACCGGGCTGGTCGGGATCGCGAGCCTGGACGTGCTCAACGTCGTCTCCTCGCTCGCGCTGATCGGGTTCGGCGTCAGTTACTACGCGGTCAACTTCACGCTCGGCGAGCGTCTGGAGGCGGCGGTGGTCACCGTCGCCGCGATCGTGACTCTGATCGCCTCCGTGTTCGCCTACACCTGGCGTCACCGCGAGGCGTTCATCGACCGAACCGCCGGCGCGGTGGCACGACTCGTCGGACGGGTTCCGATCGATCGCTTCGACGGCGTCGACGAGGCCGACATCGTCGATCGGATGACTCGCTTCTTCGGACACGTCGAGCGCGTCGCCGTGAACCGGCGCCGCCTCGCGCTCACGCTGGGTCTCTCGACGCTGGGCTGGCTGCTGCAGGGCGCCGCGCTGACCGCGGCGTTCGCGGCGGTCGGCTACTCGGTCCCGGCGTACGTCGTTCTCTTCGTCATCCCGCTGGGCAACATGGCCGGCGCGGCGCCGCTCCCCGGCGGGCTGGGCGGGATCGAAGCCGCCTTCGTCGCGCTGCTGGTGCCCACGACCGGAATCCCCGCGGCCTCGGTCACCGCGGCGGTACTGATCTACCGCTCGGTGATCTACTGGCTGCCGGTGCTGATCGGCGGCGGCTCGATGACGGCGCTGGGCGTCCGGTCGTTCGGCTGAGCGGCCGACGGCGCCGGCCGACCGCGCTGCGGAAACATCCGAACGCCTTTTTACGCGCGTCGCGTCAGTTCCACACCATGGCGACGACAGCCCGCACCTCGGGAACAGGCGACGAGCAGCGACGGCGCCCCGCGGCGCCGTGTCGCTGCCGGGGGTCGGGCTGGACGCGGGTGGCCGATTGGCGGTCGACCGATCGGCGGCCGAGCGCGGAGCCCGGCGCCGAGCGTGCCGCCCGTCCGGCCGCACGAGAAACGGACGTAGATCCACGGAACGGCCGATCTCGGGGTCAGTATGCTTGAACGAATCCGCGAGGACGTCCGGACGGCTCTGGAGAAGGATCCCGCGGCCAAGAGCCGCCGCGAGGTGGTCACCAGCTATCCCGGGCTACACGCGGTCTGGTTCCACCGGATCGCCCACGCGCTGTGGAACGGGGGACTGCCCTGGCTCGCCCGCCTGGTCTCCCACGCCTCGCGCTTTCTGACGGGCGTCGAGATCCACCCGGCCGCGACCGTCGGGCGGCGCTGTTTCATCGACCACGGCTCGGGCGTCGTGATCGGCGAGACCGCCGAGATCGGCGACGATGTCCACATGCACCACGGCTGCACGCTCGGCGGGAACTCGCCCCGCCCCGAGAAGCGCCACCCGACCCTCGAAGACGGCGTCACGCTCGGCGCCGACGCGACGCTCGTCGGCGATATCACGATCGGCGAGGGCGCGACCGTCGGCGCCGGCGCGGTCGTCGTCGACGACGTCTCACCGGAAACCACGGTCACGGGCGTCCCGGCCGAACCGGTCGAACCCGGGACGACGACCGCCGACTCCGTGGCCGGCGACGATCCGGACGCCGATCCGGCAGCGCAACCGACGCCGACCGACCATGGCGACGACGACCCCCGGCGACTCGGCGGCGACGCCGAGCGTGACGCCCAGAAGCGGGCCGCGCTTGCGGGGTCCGGCGCCGTCGCGCTTCTGGACGAGTCGTGCGAGGATCGATCCGGAACTCCAGACCCCGAGGAGTTGCTCGACGCCATCGACGCCGCGCTGGCCGACGCCGAGGATCGGGAGCGGCGGCTCCGCGAGCTGCGCGAGGACGTCGAGCGCCTGCGGCGCGACCGATAGCCGGCGCGGCGCTCTCGCGTCGTCGACTCCGGCGTCCTCCGCGAGTTACTCCCCGCGCTCGCCGAGCAGGTGGCGCGCGATCACGGTCTTTTGGATCTCGCTGGTCCCCTCGTAGATCGTCGTCACCTTGGCGTCCCGGTAGAGCCGCTCGACGTCGAACTCGGTGACGTAGCCGTAGCCGCCGTGGATCTGGACCGCCTCGTTCGTGACGTCGACGGCCGTCTCGCTGGCGACGTACTTCGCCATGCTCGCGAGCATCGCCGGATCGTACAGCGACTGCTCGCGCCCGCGCTCGGCGGCGCCGGCGGCGTCGTAGGTGAGCGCCCGCGCGGCGTGGATCCGAGTCGCCATCTCGGCGAGCTTGTGGCGGATCGTCTGGATGTCGCCGATCGGCCGGTCGAACTGCTCGCGCTCGGTGGCGTACTCTCTCGCCCTGTCGAACGCGTCCTGCGCGAGGCCGACCGACTGGGCGGCGATGCCGATCCGACCCCCAGTAAGAATCGACAGGGCGGCCCGCAGGCCGGCGCCCTCCTCGGTCAGGCGGTTCTCGGCGGGGATCTCGACGCCGTCGAACTGCAGCGCGGCGGTGTCGCTCGCGCGCAGGCCCATCTTGTCCTCGGTCTTGCCGACCGTGACCCCCTCCGCGTCCGCGGGGACGACGAACTGCGTTATCGAGTCGGGGTCCGATCGGTCGGTCTTGGCGAATAGCACGATCACGCCCGCGCGCTCGCCGTTGGTGATCCACTGCTTCTCGCCGTCGATGACGTACGACTCGACTTCGCCGTCCGCCCCCTCGACCGGCCGCGCTTCGGTGGTCATCTCGGCGGGGTTCGATCCGGCGCCGGGTTCGGACAGCGCGAACGCGCCGACCGGCCGCCCCTCGGCCATCTCGTGCAGCCAGCGCTCCTTCTGGACCTCGCCGCCGAAGGAGGCGATGCAGGACGTCGCCAGGCAGTGGACCGACAGCGCCGTCGCCACCGCGAGCGAGCCGTACGCGACCTGCTCGTTGACGACGGCGTAGGTCGTCCGGTCGGCGCCGTAGCCGCCGTACTCGGGCGGCGTCGTCAGCCCGGTCAGATCTAGTTCGGCCAGCCCGTCCCAGACGTCCTCGGGGAACTCGCCGGTCTCGTCGGCCTCGCGGGCGATCGGCTGGATCTCCTCGACGGCGAACTCCCGGACGACGTCCCGGACCGCTCGCTGCTCTCCGGTGAGGTTCATACCGGAACGTTCAGATTCCGAATGGAAAAATATGATCGTCCGACCGGAGGTGCGATTCGTCCCCAACTCACCCGCTCCGCCTGCTCACTCGCCGCGCAGGAACGCGACGACGTCCGCGGGTTCGGCGTCGAGCCCGCCGCCCTGGGCGACCGTCGCGTCGCCGCCGCCTCCGCCGCCGAACTCGTCCGTGACGTCGTCGACGGCCGCCGCGGCGTCGACGCCCTCGCCCGACGCCACGACGACGAACGGCGGGCGCTCGGTCCCGACCACCGCGACGGCGTCGGCCGCGGTAGCGTCGGCCGCCGTGGCGTCGTCGCCGACACGATCACGGAGCGCCTCGGCCACGTCGTTCGGGCCGACGCCGTCGATCGTTCCGACGCGCCAGGTCGCGTCGCCACGCTCGATTTCGGCGTCCGCGAGCGCGGCCACCTCGGCGTCGATCAGTCGTTCGCGGAGGTCGGCGCACTCCGCTTCGAGCTCGTCGCGCTCCTCGCGCAACTGGTCGAGCGCCGCCGGAACCTCGTCGACGCCGACGTCGAGACCGCGGGCCGCCGCCGTCGCCGCGGTCTTCTCGTCGACCCGGCGCTCGATGCCGGCCGGTCCGACGGCGAACTCGACGCGCGTCCTACCGGCGCCGGGGTTCGACCGGTCGAGCACCGTGACGGGGCCGATCTCGCGGGTGTTCCGGACGTGCGTGCCGCCGCAGGCCGCGACGTCCCAGTCCTCGATCGCGACGAGGCGCACGTCGCCCCCGTCGCCCGCGAACCCCTCCTCGGTCTTAGCGTTGTACGCCACGTCGTCGCGGTCGAACGCCTCGTCGGCCGGCACCGTCTCCCAGGTGACGTCGTGGGCGTCCCAGACGACCCGGTTGACCGCGCGCTCGAGGTCGACCAGCGTCGTGTCGTCGATCTCGGCGTCGGTCCGAAAGTCGATCCTGACCGACTCGTCGCCGCCCGGGTCGCCGTCGGGTGCGCCGATGTCGAACCCGGCGTAGTCCACGTCGTCGAACAGCCGGCGCGCCGCGCCGTACAGCGCGTGGCTGGCGGTGTGAGCGCGCATGCAGTACATCCGGCGCTCCCAGTCGATCGTACACAGGACGGACTGCCCTTCGCGGACGGCGTCGGGTTCGGCGAGTTCGTGGACGATTTCGCCGTCCTCCGGGCGAACATCCTCGACGCGGGTCGTCCCGATCCGGCCCGCGTCGGCGGGCTGGCCGCCGCTCTCGGCGTAGAAGTACGTCGTCTCCAGGCGCACGTCTCGGCCGTCGACCGACCGAACCGTCGTCGAGAACTGTGTGGTGTAGGGCTCGGCCGCCGCGCGTTGTCCGCTCATCACTCTCCGGTGGCGGGGGACCTACAAAAATGATCGGGCCGCAGATCTGTTTCTCCGCGGGTAGCTCACTCCGCGAGCTCGACGTCGAGCCGATCCTCCAGCGCCGCGACGATCGATCCGGAGATGCCGGCCTGGTTCGCCCGGCCCTGCTCGATCGCCAGCAGGTCGGACTCGGGGATCTCCAGCTCGTCGGCGAGCTCGCCGCGCTGCAGGCCGGCGTCCTGACGGGCCTCCTCGGCGACCGACCCGTAGCCGCTCACGAGGTACGGCAGCGGGTCGTCGTCGTAGTCGGTGCCCTCCTCTTCCCAGTGGGAGGTGTCGCCGTCCCACATCGTCGTGTCGGAGTTGGCGGCCTCCACCGGGTTGCGGTCGGAGCCGCCGCCGGACTGGTCGCTCGTCTTCTCGTCTTTGTGCGCGTTGTCGTCGTGGGGCGCGCAGTCGGGACAGACGTCGAGCTTCGCGCCGGCGACGTTCGCCGGCCGCAGCGACGCGCTCTCCGTTCCGCAGAGCTCGCAGGCGTCGGCTTCGCCCGACCCCGACGAGCCGCCCGTCGAATACTTCGCCATGCTACCTCGTAGGCGGGTCGCTCATTTCAATGGCGCGGTGACCGACGGCCGTCGCCGGCTCTCAGACGGGATCCAGCAGCTCGGACGGCGCGTCGCCCAGCGCCGCCAGCGCGTCGGCCTCGATGTGGTGCAGGTCGCCGGGGATCACCAGCAGGTGCAGCGGGTCGCCGAACGATCGCTCCGCGAGCGCGTCGATCCGGTCGGCCGCCACGAGCGGGTCGGGGCTGCCCGCTCGCGCGACGACGACGCCCAGATCGTCGCCGAACTCGGCGGCGAACTGCTCGGCGGCGACGTCGGCGGTCATGTACTCCTCGCGCTCGGCTTTGATGTCGAGGTAGACCAGCGTGTGCAGCCCCCGCTCGCGGTTCGCCCGGATCGTCTCGACGACGCTGTCGGGGACGCCCTCGGCGCCGTGGGCGTACTCGAACGGCAGCGTCGTCGCCTTGCCGAACCGGTAGTTCTGCAGTCCGGTGAGCCCGCTGGCGGCCGACTGGGCGGTGACGCCGTGGATCACTCGCGTGTCGATGCCGCGCTCGTGGGCGCGCAGCCGGAGGTCGACGTGGGTCGTCGAGACCATCGTGTCGCCGGCGGTGAGAAACACCGCGTCGCCCGACTCCGCGGCGTCGAGGATCGGCGCCGGATCCTGCTCGACGCCCGCCCGGTCGCGAACCTCGATCTCGACGTCGTGGTGCGATTCGAGCGCCTCGACCGTCGCGCCGACGAGCTTGCTGGTGTAGAACTCCGCGAACGCCCGGTCGGCCGCCCGCAGCGCCTCGCGGCCCTCGACCGTGATCGAGCGCTCGTCGTAGAGTCCGAGTCCGACGAAGGTGAGCATGCTCTCACTGGGCGCGTGCGGGTGAAAAGTCGTGCGTGTTCGGTCGCCCGATGGACGATCACGCCAGGCGAGCCAGCAGCGACCGGAGCCAGCCCGCGGCGGCGCGGGCGTATCGGAGGCCGGCGAAGCTCCGTTCGTCGTCCTGTCGCTCGTCGCGATCGTCCTCGTCGGCCCGTGCTTCTTCCGGCGTCGTATTGCCGTCGTCGTACGAGGTAGACGCTCCCGACTCGGACGTCTCCAACGGGACCCACGCCTGTTCGTCGTCCTCGCCGCCCTCGCTCCACTCGACGCCGGCGTCGTCCGACGCGTTCAGCGCGAGCCGCGACGCGGAATCGCTTGACGGCCCCTCGTCGCGCTCGGTTTGCGCTTCGGCGTCTCGGTGAGACGACGTCGGTGCGGCGGCGGGCTCATCCCGAGTTTCGGCGTCGTCGAGCGAATTGACCGTCGTCTCGCTTTCCGTTCCCGAATCTACCTCGTCCGCGGCCGACAACAGCGCGTCGACCTCGGCAGCGAGGCCTGGATCGAGGCCGTCCTCCGCCGGCTCGGCGTCCTCGTCCGCCGCGAACCCGTCGTCCGTCGCGCCGTCGTTCGCCGCGAACCCGTCGTCGTCCATCTCGAACTCGTCGTCCGTCTGAGCGTCGTCCGCGATCGAATCGGGAGCGTCGCCCGGCGAGTCGTCGTCGAGGAATCCGTCTCCGGATGACTCGTCCTCGAACAGTCCGTCAGCCGACTCGGTGAGGTCGACGTTCGTTCCGTCGGTCGTTTCGGCTGGCTCGTCCGGCGTTTCGGCGGTCGACGACCCCTCGTTCACCTCGTCGGCCACGTCGGCGAACAGGTCCAGGACGGCGTCGTCGTCCGGCTGCAGGTCCTCGGCGTTCTCGTTCGGCGAGTGCTCGTCCGGTTCGGGGACGGCGTCCGTCTCCTCATCCGCCTCGGCCGTCTCCCAGTTCTCGGGAAACACGGCGTCGGGGTCGACTTCGGTCTCGGCGGCGAGATCCGGCGCGTCGTCGCCTTCGAACGTCGCGTAGCCGACGTCGTCGCTGACCTGGGAGAGGATGTCGTCGACGCCTTCCTCGGACACCGTCGTCGTCGGGCCGCCGCCCGCGAGCGTGCCGAACTCGTCGTCGCTCGACGACGCCTCGAGCTGTACGTTGGCCGTATCGGCGTCGGAGACTGTCTCTTCGAGCGCTCCACCCTCTCCGCGTGGAGCGGCGTCGTCGCCGCGATCCGGCGTCTCGGCTTCGAGCTTCTCGAACACTTCGTCGATCCCCTCCTGCGAGACGGTCGTCGTCGGACCGCCGCCGACGAGTCCCCCGCTCGCCTCGCTGTCGGCGTCGTCAGACGAGCCGTGCGATTCTCGCCAGTCGGCGTCCCCGTCTTCGGCGTCGCGCTCGCCGCCGGCGTCGCCCTCTCCGACGTCGCCGTCGTCGGTCGCGCTCCCGTTGCCGTCGAGTTCCGACAGCACGTCGTCGACGCTTTCCGCCGAGACGTGCTGGCGCGGCCCGCTCTCGCGCAGGCGCTCGACGACCGCGGCGGTATCTTCCACCTCGGCGTCGGCCAGTAGGTCCACCGGGTCGTCGTCCGCCGGACTCCCCCCGAAGCCGTCGGCGTCGCCCTCGGTCCCCCGTTCGTTGTCAACCATCCTCTATCGAATGGGATGTGAGCGACAACCATATTAAAAATATTCATCAAACGAAATAAACGTCCGACGGTCGGCCGTCAGCGCTCGTCGACCGGCACGGCGACCAGCGCCATGTCGTCGTCCGGAACGACCTCCGAGAGCGTTCGATCGATCGCCGACCAGGAGCCCGGGCGGTACGCGTCGACGTCGAAGCTGTCCGCGAACGTGGCGAAGTCGGGATTCGTGAACTGGGTCCCGTAGTCCCCGCCGCCGTGGGCGTGTTGCTGGCGGGCGATCGAGCCGAACTCGCGGTTCTCGAACACGAGCACCGTGAAGCCACAGTCGAGCCGGCGGGCGGTCTCCAGGTCCGAGGCGTTCATCATGAACCCGCCGTCGCCGGTCGCGGCGACGACGTTCGCGTCGGTCGCGAGGTCCGCCGCGATCGCGCCCGGGAGGGCGATCCCCATCGTGGCCAGCCCGTTCGAGATCACGCAGGTGTTGGGTTCGTACGTGGGGAACCGCTTGGCGAGGACGCCCTTGTGGTGCCCGACGTCAGAGACGAGCACGTCCTCGTCGGCCATCGCGTCGCGGAGCAGCGGGACGAGCCGCTCGACGGTGAGCGGCGCGTCGTCGGCCGGGTGCTCGGTCGCGGCCGCGTGGACGTCCTCGCGGATCTCGGTCCACCACTCGTCGTCGAAGCGCAGGTCGACGTCGCTCGCCAGCCGGTCCAGCGCGGCGTCGATCTCGCCGACGATCTCGACGTCGGGGTTGTAGTGCCGCGAGATGTCCGCCGATGCGGTGTCGACGTGGACGATCGAGCGATTCAGATCCGGGTTCCAGTCGACCGGCTCGTGCTCGGCGACGTCGTAGCCCGCCGCGACGACGCAGTCGGCCCGCTCGATCGGGGCGTACTGCTCGTCGACGCCGGAGGCGAGCGTGTACAGCGAGCGCTCGTCGGCGTCCGACACCGCGCCTTTGCCCATGTACGTCGCGGCGACGGGGATCCCGGTGTCGTCGACGAACGACCGGAGCGCGGGCGCGGCCCGCGTTCGGAGGACGCCGTTACCGGCCAACACGAGCGGCCGCTCGGACGATTCGAGCAACTCGGCGGCGTCGTCGATCGAGTTTCGATCGGGCGCCGGCAGCGAGACGGGATCGCGTCGGGCGAGCGGTTCGTCGTCGATCGTCTCGCCGGCGACGTCGTAGGGAAGTTCGAGGTGCGTCGGGCCGGGCTTCTCGCGCTCGGCGCACCGGAACGCCTTCCGGACCGCCTCGGCGGCGAACGCGGCGTCGTCGATCTGGGCGTTCCACTTCGTGACGCTGTCGAACAGCGAGACGACGTCGATCGCCTGGTGGCTCTCGCGCTGGATGCGCTCGCGGCGTCCCTGCCCGGTGATCGCGACGAGCGGGCTCTTGTCGAGATAGGCGTCCGAGACGCCGGTCAGCAGGTTCGTCGCGCCGGGTCCGAGCGTCCCCAGACAGACCCCGGCGTCCCCCGTGAGCCGACCGTACACGTCGGCGATGAACGCGGCCGCTTGCTCGTGGCGGACCGGGACGAACTCGATGTCGGAATCACCGAGCGCGAACAGCAGCTCGGTCGTCTCCTCGCCGGGAATGCCGAACACGTGCTCGACGTCCTCGGCTTCGAGGCAATCGACGATCAGCCGGGCGGTGGTGTCCTCGCCCGCGGCGCCGTCCGTTGCGGTGTCGTCGCTCATTGGTCACTCCGTGGCGACGTCGTCGGGGCCTCCGGCCGGCTGGACCCAGACGGTCTTGCGGTTGACGAACTCGCGGATGCCCATGTGGGCCAGCTCCCGGCCGTAGCCCGAGTCCTTGACGCCGCCGAACGGAAGTCGGGGGTCGGACTTGACGAGCTCGTTGACGTAGGTGAGCCCGGCCTCGATATCGCGGGCGACCCGCTCGCCCCGGTCGAGATCCTCGGTCCAGATCGAGGCGCCCAGGCCGAGGTGGTGATCGTTCGCGAGTTCGATCGCCTCGTCCTCGTCGTCGACCCGGAACAGCGCCGCGGCCGGGCCGAACACCTCCTCGGCCGCCATCGGCGCGTCGCGGGGCACGTCGGTGACGACCGTCGGCGGGTAGAACGCGCCCTCGCGGTCGAGGGGCTCGCCGCCACACTGGATCGTCGCGCCGGCGTCCTCCGTGGCCGTGACCTGTTCGTGGAGATCCTCCATCAGGTCCTCGCGGGCCTGCGGGCCGACGTCGGTGTCCTCGTCCATCGGATCGCCGACCGAGAGATCCTGCATCTGCTCGACGAACCGCTCCTCGAACTCGTCGTACACGTCGTCGTGGACGATGAAGCGCTTCGCCGCGATGCAGGACTGGCCGGAGTTGAGCGTCCGCGCCTGGACGCCCGTCTCGACGGCGGCGTCGAGATCGGCGTCGTCGAGCACGACGAAGGGGTCGCTCCCCCCGAGTTCGAGGACGTGCTTTTTGAGGTTCTTGCCGGCGGTCTGTCCCACCGACCGGCCGGCGCCCTCGCTGCCGGTAAGCGTGACCGCCCGGATCCGGTCGTCCGCGATCACGTCGTCGATCCGGTCGGAGCCGATTAGCAGCGTCGACAGCGCGCCGTCCGGCACGCCCGCCTGCGAGAAGATGTCTTCGATCGCGAGCGCGCAGCCGGGCACGTTCGAGGCGTGCTTGAGCAGGCTCGTGTTGCCCGCCGCCAGCGACGGCGCGGCGAAGCGGAACACCTGCCAGAACGGGAAGTTCCACGGCATGATCGACAGCACCGGCCCGAGCGGCTCGTAGGAGACGAACGTCTTGGACTCGGGCTCGCCGCCGATCACGTCGTCCTGCAGGTGCTCGCCGGCGCGCTCGGCGTAGTAGTCGCAGGCCCACGCGCACTTCTCGACCTCCGCGCGGGCCTCCGTGACCGGCTTGCCCATCTCGCGGGTCATCAGCTCGGCGTACTCGTCGACGCCGTCGCGCAGCACCTCGGCGGCGTCCTGCAGGATCTCCTGGCGCTGTGAGACGTTGGCGTCGCCCCACGCCGGTGCCGCCTCCGCCGCGGCGTCGAGCCGCTGTTCGACGTCATCCTCGTCGTGTGTCTCGTACTCCTCGATTACCTCGCCCGTGGCCGGGTTGGTACTCTCCATGAATGGTCCCCTCACGTGAGCACACCACGGACTGATTGAAACACGATGGGGGTGAGCGAAGCTCGGCGTCGTGGCGCATCAGATGGCGAACAGGCGACACGCGATATAACGGCTCGCGTTCGGCGGGGCAGCGTGTCGCGCAATCGCGAACCGCACCGCCGCGACTCGTCAGGGCACGACGCCGATTCGGCGCTCGATCGCACTTGAAGCTGTGGCGTGTTCCGCGAGAAGAGTCGCCGTCAGCCCGCCCTCAGACGCCGTCGCCGCGGTCGGACATCACCGACTCGCCAGGCCGCGTCATGGCGCCGACGCCGAGCTTGGTGCCGGCGTTGAGGCTCGTGTTGATGCCGGTCTTGACGCCGTCGGCGAGCACCGTGCCGAGCTTCCGGCGGCCGGTGTCGACCTGCTCGCCCTTGACCGACATCCGGATCGACTGGTCGTCGTGGCGGAGGTTCGCCACCTTGGTGCCGGCGCCGAGGTTGGCGTCGGCCCCGATGATCGAGTCGCCGACGTACGACAGGTGGCCCGCGCTCGCGCCCGACAGCAGGATCGAGTTTTTCACCTCGACCGCGTTGCCGACGCGCGCGTCGGGGCCGATCACGGTCGCGCCGCGGACGTAGGCGTTCGGCCCGACGTCAGCGCCGGACTGGATCAGGACGGGGCCCTCGACGTACGCGCCCGATCGGACGCGAGCGCCCTCCTCAACGATGACGTCGCCTTTCAGGGTGGCGCCGTCCTCGATCTCGCCGTCGAGCTGGCGCGAGCAGTTGGCCAGCAGGCGCTCGTTGGCGTCGAGCACTTCCCAGGGCCGGCCGACGTCGAGCCACGCGCCGTCGTGCTCGACGGCGACGACGCGATCGCCGTCCTCGATCAGCATCTCGATCGAGTCGGTGATCTCGTACTCGCCGCGCTCGCTGCGACCCGTCCGATCGATGTACTCGAAGATCGCGGGGTCGAACGCGTACAGCCCGAGGTTCGCGAGGTTCGACGGCGGATCGTCCGGTTTCTCGACGATGTCGACGACGCGATCGCCGTCGCGCCCGACGACGCCGTAGGACCGCGGATCGTCGACGCGCATCGTCGCGATCGCGGTGCTGTCGGCGTTCGCGAGCTTGGCGACCAGCCCGTCGTCGATGACGACGTCGCCGTTGAGCGCGAGAAAGCGCTCGTCGACGTGCGGATCGGCCGTGCCGATCGCGTGGGCGGTGCCGCGCTGTTCGTCCTGGTCGACGTACGTGATCGGCTTCCCGCGGTGGGCGTCGCCGAGGTACTCGCGGATCGCGTCGGCCTTGTAGCCCACCACGAGCACGTAGCCGTCGACGTGCTCGGCGGCGGCGTCTAACACGTGCTCGACCAGCGGCTTGCCGGCGACGGGGACCATCGGCTTCGGCCGGGTCGCCGTCAGCGGGCGCATGCGGGTGCCCTCGCCGGCCGCGAGAACGACGGCTTTCACGCCGCACGCACCTCCGTCGCGGGGGCGCGCTCGTCGCCCCCGCGGCGATCGCGTCCGCTCCTGACAGCGTTCGCTCCGGGTCCGCTCCCTGCGTTCGGTGGCGTTGTCACACTCTCATCTCAGACTGCCGGCTTGAATACCTTGGCGTGTAACACGTCGCTTCCAGAACCGTAAGCGACCAATAACGCTTTTGCACCCGTGGCGTCCAATCCGGGTACGATGGCCGAGACGGACGTCTGCGTGATGATCCCGACGCTGGACGAGGCCGCGACGATCGGCGACGTGATCGACGAGTTCCGCGAACTGGGGTACGACAACGTGCTCGTGGTCGACGGCGGCTCCAGCGACGGCACCCGCGAGATCGCCGAGGACCGCGGCGCGCGGGTGTTCGTCCAGTCCGGCTCCGGGAAGGGCCAGGCCGTCCGCGAGGCGCTCCGGCGGATCGACGCCGAGTACGTCCTGATGCTCGACGGCGACGGCACCTACCGGCCCGAAGACGCCGAAGCGCTGCTCGAACCGCTCCGCGAGGGGCGGGCGAGCCACGTGATCGGCGACCGCTTCGCCGAGATGCACCCGGACGCGATGTCCCGGCTCAACCGCGTCGGCAACGGGATCATCAACCGCGCGTTCGGCGTCGTCCACCACCGCGACCTGGGCGACATCCTCAGCGGCTACCGCGCCTTTACGATCGAATCGACCGAGCACCTCGATCTCACCGCCGACGGGTTCGGCATCGAGACCGAGTTCTCCGTCGAGTGCGTCCGCCACGGCGTCGACACGGAGGTCGTCCCGATCCGCTACGACCCCCGTCCCGACGGGTCGGAGACGAACCTCCACCCGTTCCGGGACGGCGCGACGATCATGCTGACGCTGTACCGGCTGGCGAAGATGAACAACCCGCTGTTCTACTACGGCAGCATCGGCGTCTCGGCGATCCTGGCCGGCGTGCTGGTCGCGGCCTGGGTCGCCTACCGGTACTTCGTCGTCGGGATCAGCCACGAGGTCATGGCGATGCTCTCGGGCTTCGGCGTGTTGCTCGGCGTGCAGCTGCTCATGTTCGGCGTCCTCTCGGATATGATCGTCACGCTCCACCGCGAGCAGCGCCAGCGCCTCGAGCGGATCGCCGCGCGAAACGACGACGAGTGAGAAATCGGGCCGCCTGAGTCCTACCCGTCGGCGTCCGCCGCGTCAGAAGGGAAGCATCGCCCGAATGTGACCGAGCACGCCGCCGTCGGCGCGGCGCTCGTCGAACACCGGGTACAGCACGTCGAGCAGTTCGTTCTTCGAATCGTACTCCCGGCGCTCGACCGCCGCGAGCGCGTCCTCGATCCGGATCGTCCGACCGCTCGCGTCGTAGGGGATCTCCTGGTCCCCCAGCGCGCGCAGGATCTCATCGTCGGTCGCGGGGAACGAGAGCTCGGCCTCGTCGAGGCGCGCGTCGAGCGCCGCGATGCCGAAGGCGATGACCTCCGGCTCGTCGCCGTCGTCGCCGGTCGGTGGGCGCGCTGCCATTGTGAGTACGGAGGCGGCTCCCCGCCTATCAACGCTACGCTTGCGTATCGCGGGGCTGCGTTTGCGCGCCGGGCCGTCACGCTCGCGCACCGAACGACCGCAATCGGTCGGCGACGAGCCGCGATCGACGCCGCGCCGACCCCTTCGCAAGGACTTTCGGCGTCGCCGACCGATCTATCGGCATGACCGAGTACACGACCGTCTCCATCCCGAAGGATCTCGCGGACCGGGTCGAGGTGACGATCGAGGGGACCAGCTTCTCGTCGACGAGCGACCTCGTCCGATTCCTGCTCCGAAGCATCGTGATCCAGCACCAGCAGGAAGGCGAGCTGACGGAGGCCGAGTTCGAGGAGATCACCGAGCAGCTTCGTGATCTCGGCTACATCGACTGAGCTTCGTCGAAGTCCTCGAGTTGGCCGAGCGGAGGCGCGGCGTCGAGCACGACCAGCGGCCGGCGTCTGCCGCGCCGGTCGAACGCGGCGACCGCGTCGCCGTTCCAGGGCGGCACCGCGACGAGGACGACCTCGTGGAGGTCGTCCTCCTTCGTCACTTCGAGTCGACCCAGCGGGTGCGAGAGAAATCGGCCCTGCGTCTGGTGGGGCGGGATCGTCATGTTCATCCCGAACACGGCGTTGACCGAACGGCGCTCCTGGGGCAAGAACAGATCCGTAAACACGGGCGTCCCCGGGTCGAGATCGGCGGCGCCGGCGGTATCGATTCGGCCGTCGCTTTCCGCCGCTCCGTCGGGGGTAGCCGACCAGTCGAGTTCGCCCGCCGACGTCACGGCGAGCGCGGCGCTGACCGCCTCCGGGTCCTCGTCGGCGGCGAGTTCCAGCAGAGCGTCGAGCAGCCCCCTCGTCGCGTAGACGTCGGTATCGGACGACACGTGCATATCACTACCGGCGGCGTGGGGTTAACCGTACCGACCGATTCGATCCGCAGAGCGACTCGTCCGCCGCCACCGACATCATCCTCTAATGAAACCCGTTAGCGTCTTGGCGTACAGCTGCGGCGTACGGCGCCGAGCGCCGGCGAGCGCGTCGGCCAGCGCATCGGGGGGATCCTCGACGACGGGCGCGCCGTGGCCGACTGCGATCCGGTCGGGAGCCAGTCCGCCGAGCGAGCCGCGCGGCGGGAACAGTCGCAGCGCCGGGTGGACGCCGAGGCGCTCGTCGTTCGCCAGAAAGTAGTCGCTCGTCCCGACGGCTTCGGGGACGACGAGTGTGCCGTCAGCGGGCGAAAACAGCGCCACCTCGGTCCAGAGGCTCCGATCGAGCACGCGAATCGACCGATAGCCCGTGTCCGCGAGTTCCGCGTCGAACCGCTCGACGTCCGCGTCGAGCGACTCGGCGACGTCGTCCATCGTCGCGTGGACGTACACCGGCACGTCGTGGCGGCGGGCGATTTCCGCACTGTCGCGCTCGTGGCGATCGAGCAGAACGATCACGCCCGCGATCTCGCCGAGGTCGGCGATCGTCTCGTCGAGGTCAGGCGTGTCGACGGGGTCGATCAGCCAGACGCTCGGCTCGCCGGACTCGTCGGCGGCGTCGGTCTCGCCCGATCCGCCGCCGGCGACGAGCGCGTGACTCGCGCGCTGCATCGCCTCGTCGGGGTGGGCGATCCATGTGCGTCCGCCGTCCCAGCGGAACGTCTCGCTGTCGTCCGCCGCGCCCGAGGCTTTCATCGGCATGTGCCCTACCTTGGGTCTCGCCCGGAATAAAGCCCGACCACCGCGGCCGATTTGGCGATCGAGGCCGTAGGTCGGATATGCTCGCCGCTCTGGAACACCTGGCGCTGGAAGCCAAGTCTCTCGATTCAGCGTGCGCGTTCTACGCTGGCGAACTGGATCTCGACGTCGTCGCCGAGTCCGATCGGGAGCTGTCGTTCTCCGCGGGCGAGACGACGCTGGTCGTCCGCCGCCCCGACGGCGTCCCGCGGGGCGGCCTCCACACGCACTTCGCGTTCTCGATCCCCGCCGACGAGTACGACGACTGGTGGGATCGGCTCTCCGCGGAGCGGGACCTGGAGGAACACACCTTCGGCTCGGCGTCCTCGCTGTACTGCTACGACCCGGCGGGCAACTGCGTCGAACTCGGCCAGTCGGACGTGGCGGGTCCGGGAATCGACGGCATCTTCGAGGTCGTCCTGGAGGTCGAGGGGCTCGACCGGGCGCTCGCGTTCTACGAGGCGCTCGGTTTCTCGGTCGTGGACCGCGGCGCGAAGCGCCGTCGCGTCCGGCTCTCGGGGCCGATGGATCTGGAGCTCTGGGAACCGCATCTGGGTCTCGCGGACGCCCGGGGCGGCGTCCACGTCGATCTGGGGTTCACGGCGCCCGACGTCGACGCTGCGGTCGAGGCGATACGGGGGCGGGCCTGTCGGATCGGGCGAGACGGCGAGCGCGCCGTGGTCAGGGATCCCGACGGGCACTACCTGACGATCGCGCCCGAGGAAGAGGGGTGACGGCGAGGCGCGAACTACAGCCGATCGGTGTCGATCGAAACGCCGGGCGGCGAGACGACGAGAAACCCGCGGAAGTGGACGAGTTCGCCGCCGCCGTCGCGGATCTCGCGGGCGAAGCCCGCGGCCAGCTCGTTGATATCGCCCTCGACGGCGAGCACGAGGACGTTCCCGCCGAGCACCGTTTCGGTCCACTCGTCGGGGTCGGTGGTCCCGTCGAGCACGCCCAGCACCACCTCGCCCCCGAGCGCCTCGTCGTCGTCCTCCTCGATCTGGTCCTCGACGGCGCCCAGATCGAGGCTGAAGTCGGTCATATCCCTCCTCACGGAACCCCCCGGCAAAAATCCTTCTCAGTCGGCGCCGCCGCACGTCACCCGGTCGACCGCCGACGAGTCGGGTGGTTTCTCGCAATCGTTTCGGCACGCAGTCCCGACCCGCGGTCGTCCGCGACTATCAGTCCTGGACGTACTCCTTGCGGAAGCCGCGGAACTCGGTGCGGTGGGCCTCCTCGTCGGTGAGCAGCGTCACCGCGATGTCCTCGGTCACGAGGTCGTCGTTCTCCTCGGCTGCTTTCGCGAGCTTCTTGTAGGTCTCGATGGCGTCGTTCTCGGCCTCGATGACCCCCTCGATCACCGAGGGCACGTCGGTCGTGTCCTCGGGCGGCTGGAGCGACTCCTGGCGGGCCTCGAACTCCATCGAGCCCGGCGGGCGCTCGTCGAGCTGTTTCAGTCGCTCGGCGAGCATCCGCGCGTGGTCGAGTTCCTCCTGAACGTCGGCCTCCAGGCTGTTCTTGATCTCCTCGGCGCGCACGCCGTCGAGCACCACCGCGTTCGACAGGTAGTTCATCACGGTCTCGATCTCGTCGCTGTAGGCTTCTTTGAGAAGCCGCGTAACGTCTTCGTCGGACATGGCATCCTAGAATAGGACGAGGAGGCCAAATACGTCTGGTGCCGAACGGCAGGTCCGTCCGCTTTCGCCGTCGCCGTTCTCGGCGTGACGCTGACGCGTCGACCGGTGAAGCGGCGTGCGAACTGGTACAGCGTGAACTGGTGCAGCGTGCGAACGTGAATCGTCGGGGCGCGTGCATCCGTCAATCACCGGTGCGCGTGCGAGCCGCGGCGCCGGCCGTACGTCCCGAAACAGCCCGCTCGACGCCGCGGATCCGCCGTCCCGTGCCATCAGGCCACATGGGAGATACATTGATGGATACTAGGAGAATTAGGACGTTGGTGTCCCGCGATTTGTCGCTATTCGGCCGCCGAACCGGCCGCGGCGGAATCTGTTCTAAAGACAGCTTTATATACCGTGAAGCTACTCTACGTTAGATACCATGTCCGACGACACGTCCATGGATTCGTCCTCTGGCACCAGCCAGGGGGGTCGAGTTCTTCCAGGGCACGTTAGATTCCACTGACGAGATAAAGTCAGCACGCGTTTTCGACACGACGCTCCGCGACGGGGAGCAATCGCCACACACGTCGTTCTCCTACGAAGACAAGCGGGAGATAGCGGCTGTGCTGGACGAGATGGGTACCCACGTTATCGAGGCGGGGTTCCCGGTCAACTCCGACGCGGAGTTCGAGGCGGTGCGTGACATCGCCGAGAGCACGAGCACGACCACCTGCGGGCTCGCCCGCGTGGTCGACAAGGACGTCGAGGCCGCGATCGACAGCGGCGTCGAGATGGTCCACGTGTTCTCCTCGACGAGCGACGTCCAGATCGAGGATTCGATGCACGCAACCCGCGAGGAGGTAGTAGAGCGTTCGGTCGAGGCCGTCGAGCGAGTCAAGGAGGCAGGCGTGACCTGCATGTACTCGCCGATGGACGCGACCCGCACCGACGAGGACTTCCTGATCGACGTGATCGAGGCGGTCTCCGACGCGGGGACCGACTGGATCAACATCCCCGACACCTGCGGGGTGGCGACGCCCCGCCGGTTCTACGACCTGATCAGCACGGTCGTCGACCACACGGACGCCAACGTCGACGTCCACACCCACGACGACTTCGGGCTGGCGACGGCCAACGCGCTCTCGGGGATCGAGGCCGGGGCCAAGCAGGCCCAGGTCTCGGTCAACTCCATCGGCGAGCGCGCGGGCAACGCCGCCTACGAGGAGTTCGTGATGGCGATCGAGTCGGTGTACCAGGTCGACACCGGCATCGACACGACCCGCATCACCGAGCTCTCGCGGCTCGTCGAGGAGCTGAGCGGCATCGACGTGCCGGGCAATAAGCCCGTCGTCGGCGAGAACGCCTTCTCCCACGAGAGCGGCATCCACGCCGCGGGCGTGATCGAGAACTCCGACACCTTCGAGCCGGGCGTCATGACGCCCGACATGGTCGGCGCGAACCGGAAGCTGGTGCTGGGCAAGCACACCGGCAACCACTCCGTCCGCGAGCGACTGGAGGACGCCGGCTTCGAGCCGACCGAGGAGGAGGTCCGCGCGGTCACCCGCCGCGTCAAGGACTACGGCGCCGAGAAGAAGCAGGTCACGATGGAGACGCTGGTGCAGTTCGCCCGCGAGGAGGGCGTCACGCGCACGGAGGAGGTCAGGGTCTGATGCCCCCCGCCGGGTTCGTCCGTTCCCACCACCGGGAGCGGCAGGTAGAGCGCGACGACTCCGGACGTGCCGCCAGCAGCGGCGTTCGCGTCGTCACGCCGGCCCGTGCGCCCCGGCGACGACCCGCGACGCGCAACAATTATAAGCGACGAACGCATCATCACTGCAATGATGAGAGGGACCCCCGCTACCGACGGCACGAGCCCGGTCAGCGGCGGGTCCGCGGCGACCCTTCTCGCGACGCTCGGTGTGATCGTAGGGGCCCACTAGCCCCTCACACATCCACTTCTCGACCACGGATCGCACCGTCTTCAGAACGTCCAGCACCCGCTCGACACATGTACCGACAACCACACACCCGACGACAACATCGACCCACGACCGAACAGTCCCGACGACCGACAGCGCCGACGGCTCGGACCGCGTCCGGTGAGAGCGCATGAGCGAACGCGCTCCCGTCACCGAGACCGAGAAGGAGGCGACCAACGCCGGCGACGCCGCGGACGCCGCGGCGTCCGGCGCCAACCGGTCGCCCGAGGAACGCGCCGAAGGACGTCCCGTCGCGACGGGCGCAGACTCGGTCGTCCGCGCGCTGGAGAACGCCGGAATCGAGTACCTGTTCGGCGTCCAGGGCGGGGCGATCATGCCCGTCTACGACGCGCTGTACGACTCCGACCAGCTCACCCACTTCACGATGGCCCACGAGCAGGGGGCGTCCCACGCCGCCGACGCGTACGGCATCGTCGCGGGCGAGCCGGGCGTCTGCATGGCGACGTCGGGGCCGGGCGCGACCAACCTCGTGACCGGCATCGCCGACGCCAACATGGACTCGGACCCGATGATCGCGCTGACCGGCCAGGTCCCCTCGGACTTCGTCGGCAACGACGCGTTCCAGGAGACCGACACCACGGGCGTCACCGACCCCGTCACGAAGACGAACTTCTTCGCCGACGACCCCGACGAGGTCGGCACCGACGTCGGCCAGGCGCTGGCCCTCGCTAACACCGGCCGGCCCGGTCCGACGCTGGTCGACCTGCCCAAAGATATCACGAACGCCGACACCGACGTCGAACCCGGCGAGCCCGAGACTCCGGACACGTTCCACGCGCCCGAGGAGGCCGACGACGAGGCCGTCGCCGAGGCGGTCCGGGCGATCGAGGCCGCCGAGAAACCCGCCATCCTGGCGGGCGGCGGCATCATCAAGGGCGACGCCACCGAGGAGCTGCGCGAGTTCGCCGCGAGCTACGAGATCCCGGTCGTCACGACGATGCCCGGCCTGGGCTCGTTCCCCGAGGATCACGAGCTCTCGATGGAGATGGCCGGCATGCACGGCACCGGCTACGCCAACATGGCGATCACCCACTGCGACGTGCTGATCGGCATCGGCACCCGGTTCGACGACCGGCTGACCGGCGGCATCGACACGTTCGCGCCCGACGCCGAGGTCGTCCACGTCGACATCGACCCCGCCGAGATCAGCAAGAACATCCACGCCGACTACCCGCTGATCGGCGACGCCGGCCGCGTCATCGAGCAGCTCGACGCCGAGATGGAGTTCGCGCCCGACGCCGACGAGTGGCGCGAGCAGTGCCAGACCTGGAAGTCGGAGTACCCGATGGACTACTCGACGCCGGACGACGAACCGCTCAAACCGGAGTTCGTCGTCGAGGCGCTGGACGAGGCCACGAGCGACGACGCCATCGTCACGACCGGCGTCGGCCAGCACCAGATGTGGGCCTGTCAGTACTGGACGTTCCGGGAGCCCCGAACCTGGGTCTCCTCGCACGGCCTGGGGACGATGGGCTACGGGCTGCCCGCGGCCATCGGCGCCCGCGTCGCGGCCGACGACGATCAGGAAGTCGTCTGCTTCGAGGGCGACGGCTCCTTCCTGATGACGATTCAGGAGCTGTCCGTCGCGGTCCGCGAGGACATGGACATCACCGTCGCCGTGCTCAACAACGAGTACGTCGGGATGGTCCGCCAGTGGCAGGACGCCTTCTTCGACGGCCGTCACGCCGCCTCGGAGTACTCCTGGTGTCCCGAGTTCGACAAGCTCGCGGAAGCGTTCGGCGCTCGCGGGTTCGCGGTCGACGACTACGACGAGGTCGCCGACGCCGTCGAGGCCGCCGTCGAGTACGACGGCCCCTCGGTGATCGACTTCCACATCGACCCGCGCGCCAACGTCTACCCGATGGTTCCCAGCGGCGGGGCCAACGGCCAGTTCGCACTGAGCGAAGCGCAGCTGGAGGATCTCTAACGATGACAGGAGGACTGCAAGGACCCGGACCGAAGGATCGACCCCGACCTGACGGTCGGCGCAACAGCCAGGGGATCCGCGTTGATCCCGACGCCGAAGCCGAGCCCGACACCCGCCGCGCCGTGCTGTCGGCGCTGGTGAAACACGAGCCCGGCGTCCTGGCGGAAGTTTCGGGCCTGTTCAGCCGGCGGCAGTTCAACATCGAGAGTCTGACCGTCGGCCCGACCGAGGACGACGACCGGGCCCGGATCACGCTGGTGATCGAGGAGCCCGAGCCCGGCATCGAGCAGGCCAAAAAGCAGCTCCGGAAGCTGCTGCCGGTCGTCTCGGTGCGGGAACTGCCCCAGGACGCCAACCAGCGCGAGCTCGCGCTGATCAAGGTTGGCGCGACCCGCCCCGACGAGGTCCACGCCATCGCCGAGATGTACGACGCGAAGGGCGTCGACGCCGGGCGGGACACGATCACCGTCGAGATCACCGGCAGCACCCAGAAGATCGACGCGGCCGTCGAGGCGTTCGACCAGTTCGGCATCCACGAGATCGTCCGAACCGGCACCGCGGCGCTCTCGCGGGGCGCGGAGTACACCGCGACGACGCCCGACGGCGCGCCGGCAGACGACTGACCGCGATCGGATAGAGCGACGAGCGATTCGCAACGTATACGCGACACGAAAAGAGACCGACACACATGGCAGACGAATTCACGACAACGGTATATCACGACGAGGACGCGGACAGTTCGTACATCGAATCGGAGACGGTCGCCGTACTCGGTTACGGCAGCCAGGGCCACGCGCACGCGCTCAACCTGCACGAGAGCGGCGTCGACGTGATCGTCGGCCTGCGGGAGAACTCCTCCTCGTGGGACGAGGCCGAAGACGCCGGCCTGCGCGTCGAGACGCCCGACGTCGCGACCGCGGAGGCCGACGTCGTCCAGATGCTGGTGCCCGACACCGTCCAGCCCGCCGTCTACGAGGCGATCGAGGACGGTCTCGAAGCCGGCGACACGCTGCAGTTCGCTCACGGCTTTAACATCCACTACGGCCAGATCCGGCCGCCGGAAGACGTCGACGTGACGATGGTCGCGCCCAAATCGCCGGGCCACCTCGTGCGCCGAACGTACGAGCGCGGCGAGGGCGTCCCCGGCCTGATCGCGGTGTACCAGGACGCCACGGGCGACGCCAAGGAGCGCTCGCTGGCCTACGCGCAGGCGATCGGCTGCACCCGCGCGGGCGTCGTCGAGACGACGTTCCAGGAGGAAGTCGAGACCGACCTGTTCGGCGAGCAGGCCGTCCTCTGTGGCGGCGTCACCGAGCTGATGAAGATGGGCTACGAGACGCTCGTCGACGCGGGCTACAGCCCGGAGATGGCGTACTTCGAGTGCATGAACGAGCTGAAGCTCATCGTCGACCTCATCTACGAGGGCGGGCTGATGGGCATGTGGAACTCCGTCTCCGACACCGCCGAGTACGGCGGCCTCACGCGCGGCGAGTACGTCGTCGACGAGGAGCACGCTCGCGAGGGGATGGAGGAGATCCTCGAAGAGGTCCAGACTGGCGAGTTCGCCCGCGAGTGGATCTCGGAGAACCAGACCAACCGGCCCAGCTACAAGCAGCTGCGCGCGGCCGAGGAAGGACACGAGATCGAGGACGTCGGCGGCCGCCTGCGCGACCTGTTCGCCTGGGAGGCCCAGGAGGACGCCGACGACGAGAAAGAGCAAGTGCAAGCAGATGACTGACACCATGAAAGACGTCGACCACACCCATCCCCACGGCGACTCCGGCGCCGCCCGGTCGTTCCGGCGCGGCCCCGCCGTCGCCGCCGATGGCAGCGGTCGACCGAGCGATCGAGCGGACGAACAGACGACCGAAAGCGACGACGAATCCATGGCCGACGTGGACCACCAGCCCCCCGAGGGCGACGGTGCGAACCCCGTGTTCGAGCGCGGGAAGAAGCCGCAGGCCGAAAGAGCCGTCGAGGACGTATCAGAGGACGAAGAATGAGTAAGGGAACGCTGTACGACAAAGTCTGGGAGAACCACAAGGTAACCGAGCTGCCGACGGGACAGGATCAGCTGTTCGTCGGCCTCCACCTCATCCACGAGGTGACCAGCCCGCAGGCGTTCGGAATGCTCGAAGAGCGCGACCTCGACGTCGCGTTCCCGAAGCTGACCCACGCGACGGTCGACCACATCGTCCCCACGGCCGACCAGTCCCGCCCCTACAAGGAGGACGCCGCGGAGGAGATGATGGCCGAACTGGAGCAGAACGTCCGCGACGCCGGGATCGACTTTTCGGACCCGACGACGGGCGATCAGGGGATCGTTCACGTCATCGGCCCGGAGCAGGGGATCACCCAGCCCGGCAAGACGATCGTCTGTGGCGACTCCCACACGTCGACTCACGGCGCCTTCGGTGCGCTCGCGTTCGGCATCGGGACGAGCCAGATCCGCGACGTGCTGGCGACCGGCACGGTCGCGATGGAGAAACAGAAGGTCCGCAAGATCGAGATCACCGGCGAGCTGCAGGAGGGCGTCGAAGCGAAAGACATCATCCTGGAGATCATCCGCCGGCTCGGCACAGAGGGCGGCGTCGGCTACGTCTACGAGTACGCCGGCGAGGCCATCGAGAACCTCGACATGGAAGGTCGGATGTCGATCTGCAACATGTCGATCGAGGGCGGCGCCCGCGCGGGCTACGTCAACCCCGACGAGACCACCTACGAGTGGTTAGAGCAGACCGACTACTTCCAGGAGAACCCCGAGAAGTTCGACGAGCTCAAGCCGTACTGGGAGTCGATCCGGTCCGACGACGACGCCGAGTACGACGACGTCGTCACGATCGACGGCTCCTCGCTCGAACCGGTCGTCACCTGGGGCACCACGCCCGGGCAGGGCATCGGCATCACCGACCCGATCCCGTCGCCCGAGGAGCTGCCCGAGGAGAAACAGGACACCGCCCGGCGCGCCCAGGAGCACATGCGCGTCGAGCCCGGCGAGACGATGGAGGGCTACGACATCGACGTCGCCTTCCTCGGCTCGTGTACGAACGCCCGCCTGCCCGACCTGCGACGGGCCGCCCGGATCGTCAAGGGCCGACAGGTCGACGACGATGTCCGCGCAATGGTCGTCCCCGGCAGCCAGCGCGTCCAGCGGAAAGCCAAAGAGGAGGGCCTCAAGGACATCTTCGAGGAGGCCGGCTTCGAGTGGCGCAACGCCGGCTGTTCGATGTGTCTGGGCATGAACGAGGACCAGCTGGAGGGCGACGAAGCCTGCGCCAGCTCCTCGAACCGCAACTTCATCGGCCGACAGGGCAGCAAGGACGGCCGCACCGTGCTGATGAACCCCCGGATGGTCGCCGCGGCGGCGATCACCGGCGAGGTCTCTGACGTGCGCGACCTGAAGGAGGTGAACCTGGCATGAGCGACGAAGTCGAGATTCCCGAAGTCAACTACGTGTCGGGCACCGGCGTGCCGATCCGCGGCAACGACATCGATACCGACCAGATCATCCCCGCGCGCTTCATGAAGGTCGTCACGTTCGACGGTCTCGGCGAGTTCGCGTTCTTCGACGTCCGCTTCGACGACGAGGACAACCAGAAGGACCACCCGATGAACGAGGAGCAGTTCCAGGACGCTTCGGTTATGGTGGTCAACAACAACTTCGGCTGCGGCTCCTCGCGCGAGCACGCCCCGCAGGCGCTGATGCGCTGGGGCATCGACGCGCTGATCGGCGAGGGCTTCGCGGAGATCTTCGCGGGCAACTGCCTGGCGCTCGGCATCCCGACCGTGACCGCCGACAGCGAGACGATCCAGGAGCTCCAGGACTGGGTCGACGAGAACCCCGCCGGCGAGATCGACATCGACGTCGAGGCCGAGACCGTCACCTACGGCGACAACGAGATCGACGTCACCGTCGACGACGCCCAGCGCAAGGCGCTCGTGGAGGGCGTCTGGGACACCACCGCGCTGATGAAGTCCAACGCGGGCGCCGTCCGCGACAAGGCCCGGGAGCTCCCCTACGTCGAGGACGCGGCGATCCCGGACGCCGAGTAATTCGGTCGATTCCCACGCACTGCGCAGCGGTTTCCTTCGTTTTCGACGCCGAACGGCACACCGATCTTCGCAGCGGCGCATTCGCCCGATCCCGCACCTCCGCGTATTTGCCGCCGGACGGCGTACACTCGGTATGGCATCGAAGCCGCCGGTCCAGTGCCCGCTGTGCGCGGGCGAGCTCCCGGAGAAGAAGCAACTCGAAGACCACCTCGTCGAGGAGCACACCAAGCGAGAGCTCGCACGGGACGTCGTCTCCACGTACGAGCAGTTAGAGGAGGGCGAACTCTCGGGCTGAGAACCGCCTCGGAGCTCGGCGCCACGACGCCACGGCCGAGCGTCGACGGCAACGTACTGAAACACTTTTACCCGCACGGCGATTCGGTCCAGTTGGCCTTCCTAGGATCGGAAGTCCACCCCGCGTGTCACCACGCGGGTGCGTTTCAATACTCGCGAGCGACAGGACTCTTCGATCCGGTATCGACTCGTTTCGGATACATCGACACCCTCTTTTTCGCCCCCGAGAGAGGGAGGAGCATGACCCACCAGATCGCCGTCATCCCCGGCGACGGGATCGGCCAGGAAGTGACGCCCGCCGCGGTCGACGTTCTGAACGCGCTTGACGTCGAGTTCGAGTTCGTCGAGGGCGACGCCGGCGACGCCGTCGAAGAGGAAACCGGCGAGGCCCTGCCGCAGGAAACCCGCGACATCGCGGCCGAGTCGGACGCCACGCTGTTCGGCGCCGCCGGCGAGACCGCGGCCGACGTGATCCTCCCGCTGCGCGAGGTCGTCGGCTCGTTCGCAAACGTCCGCCCCGCCGTCTCCTACCCCGGACTGGACGCCGTCCAACCGGACACCGACCTCGTGTTCATCCGGGAGAACACCGAGGGCGTCTACTCGGGCATCGAGTCCGAGATCGCCGACGGCGTCACGACGCTGACGCGCGTGATCACCGAAGACGCCTCCCGCGACATCGCCGAGTTCGGCTTCGACTACGCCGAGGAGAACGGCTACGACGACGTTACGATCGCCCACAAGGCCAACGTGATGCGGACGACCGACGGCGAGTTTCTGGAGGCCGCCGAAGCCGTCGCGGAAGAGCGCGACGCCGACTACGACACCGCGCTGATGGACGCGCTGGCGATGCACCTGATCATGCACCCCGAGGACTACGGCGTGATCATCTGTCCCAATCTCGCGGGCGACGTGCTCTCGGACCTCGCGGCGGGGCTGGTCGGCGGACTCGGACTGCTCCCCTCCGCGAACGTCGGGCCGGACAACGCCCTGTTCGAGCCGGTCCACGGTTCGGCGCCGGACATCGCGGGCGAAGGCGTCGCCAACCCCTCGGCCATGATCCTTTCGGCGGCGATGCTGCTCGATCATCTGGGCTACGACGACGAGGGCGACCGCGTCCGCGACGCCGTCGAGACGGTGCTCGACGAGGGGCCGCGCACGCCCGACCTCGGCGGCGACGCCTCGACCGAGGAGGTAACGCAGGCCGTGCTCGACCGGCTGTAGGACCGAGACGTCGTCGACGGCCGTCACCCACCGAACCTTCTTGCCCCAGTACGATCGAGCTACGCGTATGAGTACTCGAACGGACCGGCGCGATCGGAGCCTCGGCGCGACGCTCCTGGTGTGGGGGCTGGCGCTGCTGGGCGTGCTGTTCGTGCTGTCGATCGTCATCGCGACGGTGATCTCGATCGTCACCACGGTCGTCGCGATCGTGACGACGGTCGCGACGGCGCTCCTGCTGGCGGGCATCGCGTACCTCGCGGCGTCGCGGGCGCTCGGAAGCGCCGGGAGCGGGCGCGGTGGTCGCGGATACGACGAGCGCGGACGCGGCGACCACGGACGCGAGCCGGTCCGACGCCACAGCGCGGAGTACGACGTCGACGCCGCGGCAGGGCGTCGATCCGCCGACGAGCGTTCGGAGCGCGAGCGTAACGACGAGTCGCTACTCGGCCGAATTCCGGGCTTCGGGAGCGTGAGCGAGGACGCCGATGAAGCGGCGCCACCGGCCGATCCGATCGAGCGGCTCACCGACCGGTACGTCCGCGGCGAAATCGGCGAAGCCGAGTACGAGCGCCGTCTCGAACGACACCTGGAGCGATCGGAGACGTCCGGCCGCCGGGTCGGCGATCCGACTCTCGATCGGGAGTACGAGCGGTGAGATCTGACGAGGAAACTATCGACTTAGTCCGCGCGTTCGGACGCCGCCGAGCAGGCCCGCTCCCACTTGCCCTGTGACTCAAGGCGCTTCTGGAACTGGTCTGCGTACTCCTGTGCGAGCTCCGCCGCTGCGCGCTCGCGTTCGTCGTCCCCGCCACCACCCCCGCCGCCGAGCAGTCCCTTGATCGCGCCGACGATTCCCCCGCCGCCCGAACTCCGCGAGGAGCCGCCGGAGGGCGCGCCGCCCATCCCGCCCATCTGCTCGCGAACGTCGTCGAGCGCGGGCATCACCTGCGGGAGCTTGTCGGTGTCGGCGACGAGCTCGGCGTTCTCGGGGTCGTCGGCGTTCTCGATCTCCAGCTCGACCGCGGTCATGATCATCCCCCACTCCTGGCTCGAAAACTCGGATTGGGCGACCTGCTGGTTGAACTCCTGATCGACGGACATCCTGTCGCCGACGAACCGGTCGGTCCAGTCTCCGTTGCTCATACCGGACAGGTACGGAGAGCCACCGTATCAGGGTTGTGCAAACTGGCGGTCGTGGTTCGCGCGATCGAGGCGCCAAAGGGATCGAACGACGCTCCGGCGTCCCGGGGCGCGGGGATGGCGGCGAAGTGAGGACGCCGCGTCCGGCCGCGTGGCTGATCGGGTGACGTGACGATCGAAAAATGCGGTCGTTCTGGGCCGTTTACAGGTGCACGTCGGCGCCGAGACTCTCCTTGAGTGCGTCGTGGACCTTGCAGAGTTCGTTGGCGCGCTCGATCACGTCGTCGGCCTTGTCGCCGACGTCAGCCTCCGTTTCGACGTCGAACGCGACCGACTCCAGCTTGTCGTCGTCGTTGAGTTCGCCCGTGACGTCGATCGAGATTTCGCCGAGGTCGCCCACGTCGCGCTGTTCGGCGGCGACGCGCAGTGCGGGGACGTAACAGGAGCTGTAGGCCGCCAGCAGCGCCTCCAGCGTGTCCGGCGCCTCCTCCCCGGTGGCGTCGATCGTCGTCTCGAAGTCGCGGATCTGGTTCGTCGTGGAATACCCTTCGGTCGAGGTGGAGTGTACTTCCTTCGCCATAGCACCTAGAGAGTTTACCGCGACCGACGTAAGCGTTGGTCCGGCGGCAGGGGCGTCGAAAAAATGCGCCGCGGCGCAGCGCCTCGGCCTCAGTACCCTTCCGACAGATCGAACGTTTCGTCGCCGTCGAGCACGTGAACTTCGGTGTCGCTGCCGGTCCCTTTCACCTCGTCGACGAAGTCGTCGACGTCGATCTCGATCGGCCCGAACGTGTCGTAGTGCATCGGGAACGCGTGGTCGACGTCGAGCCAGTCGACGGCGATCGCGGCCTGCATCGGCCCCATCGTGAAGTGGTCGCCGGCCGGTACGGCGGCGGCGTCCGGCTCCAGATAGGGGGCGATCACGTCGCGCATCTCGGTCATCAGCCCGGTGTCGCCGGCGTGGTAGAACGTCGTCGACTCTTCGTCGCTGACCTGGGTGGGCTTCGTGTCGCTGATCACGTAGCCCGAGGGCATCCCGGCGCCGCTCTCGTAGTCGGTGTCGAAGCCGTTGGTGTGGTCGGCGCGGTGCTTGGTGACGAACGCGTCGCCGAGCTCGACCGTCCCGCCGAGGTTGAACCCGATCGTCTCCTCGACGCCGTACTCCGACTCGACGTAGCCCGCGAGCTCGGGCGACGCCGCCACCGGCACGTCGGCGAACTCGCCGACGCTCCCGATGTGGTCGCCGTGCCCGTGGGTCAGCAGGACGTAATCCGGGTCGACGTCGGCCGGGTCGGTCGACGTGAGCGGGTTGTCGAAGAACGGGTCGATCAGCAGCTCTGTGTCTTCGACCGAGACGTGCCACGTCGAGTGGCCGTGCCAGGTGAGCTCCATGGTCACGGAGGACTACCGGCGACAGCCACTTAATGATACTCGGAGCGGAAATCCGGGACGCGATTCCGGCGGCGTGACGCCGGAATCACCGCGGCGTCGGCTTCGGGCAGCTATTTCACCGACGCGGGCGAACCGACCGTCGTGCTCACCCTGCAACTCGACGAGTTCATGGTCGAACTGAAGGAGGGATCGCTCAAGAACGTCGGACCGACGAACAAGTCTGGCACCGCGAAGCTGTTCGACGTCGAGTCGGCCGAGGCTCGCGAGTTCGGCGACAAGCGCGTCAAACTCGTCTTCGAGGACGGCGAGGGCAACGAGGTGCAGGTCGCGCTGTTCCCCGAGGACGTCCGGTCGATCGCACGCGACATCGAGGCGCTGGAAGACGACAGCCCCGTCTTCGAGTGAGGCGACGACCCGCGCCGCGGCGGCGTCGCGCAAGAGAATCACGACGCCGCCGAACGTGACTCGGATCGAACATTCCCCGAAACCGGGACGCCTGACGAGCGCGTTTCGACAACAGTTTTAGGCCGGGACCATTCAGAACGATCAAATGGGTAACTGTATCATCTGTGGCGCGCCCGTCGACGGGCAAGTCTGCAGTACTCACGAGGAGGACGTAGCGTTCGAGTTCGAGGGCGACTCGCCAAATCAACTGACCGCCAACCGCTTCTACCGCGGTTCTGTCGACGGCTTCGCCGACTTCGGCGTGTTCGTCGACATCGGCGACTCCGTCACCGGCCTGCTCCACCGCAGCGAGCTGGACCGCCGGCTCGACAGTCTGGACTGGGACTCCGGCGACGAAGTGTACGTAAAAGTCAAATCCGTCCGCGACAACGGCGACGTCGACCTCGGCTGGTCGATCCGCCAGTCCGCCGACGAGTTCCGCGGCACGCTCGTGGACACGCCGCGCGGCGACGTTCGCAAGGACGAATCGAGCGACGAGACGGAGGAGCAGGCGAGCGAGGGAAACGCGCAGTCGGCCGCGGCGACGGCGACGCCTAACGGCGGTCGCACCGCGGCGGTCGACGCAGACGAAAGCGCGAGCGAAGCGGCCGAGGACGACTCGCCCGCCGACACGTCGCAGAGTGCGAGCGACGACGCGGACGCGGCCGAGGCGTCCGCCGACGAGACGGCCGCAGCCGACGAAACGACCACTGAGGAGACGGTCGACGACGCCGCGACCGCGGCGTCCGACGAGAGCGACGACGCCGAGGAGGCGATCGAGCGCTCGCCGGTCGAGGCCCTCGACGGCCTCGTCGACGAGCGCGTCCGCATCGAGGGCGAGGTCGTCGGCGTCCGACAGACGAGCGGCCCGACGATCTTCGAGCTGCGCGACGAGACGGGCGTCATCGAGTGCGCCGCCTTCGAGGAGGCCGGCGTCCGAGCCTACCCCGACATCGACGTCGAGGACGTCGTCCGACTGGACGGCGAAGTCGAGCTCCGCCGCGACGAACTGCAGGTCGAGACCGAGACGCTGGTCCGCCTGGAGGGCGTCGAGGCCGACGCCGTCAAGGACCGACTCCGCTCTGCGCTGGACGCCGCCGCCGAGCCCGACGAGTTCGAGCTGCTGGCGGACAATGACGACGTCGCCGCGATCGAGGACGACCTGGCGGCCGCCGCGACGGCGATCCGGCGGGCGATCCTCGAAGCGCGCCCGATCGTGGTCCGTCACAGCGCGACCGCGGACGGCTACGCCGGCGGCGCCGCGATCGAGCGGGCCGCGCTGCCGCTGATCCGCGAGGAGCACTCCCGGCAGGACGCCGTCTACAACTACTTCCAGCGCCGCCCGATCGAGGGCCACATCTACGACATGGACGCCGCCACGAGCGACGTCACGGACATGCTGGAGGACCGCGAGCGCCACGGCGACCAGCTCCCCCTCGTGGTGCTGGTCGACGCCGGCAGCACGGTCGAGTCCGAGGACGGCTACGACCTGGTCGACGTCTACGACGTCGAGACGGCCGTCGTCGACGCCCGCGCGCCCGACGACGCGGCGGCCGACGCCGTCGACACGTTCGTCAACCCCGACAGCGACGACGTGACGACGCCGGCGCTGGCGGCCAACGTCGCAGCGGCGGTCAACGCCGACGTGCGCGAGGAGCTTCACCACGTCCCCGCGGTCGGCTACTGGGAGGACACGCCCGACGAGTACCTCGCGCTGGCCGCCGAGGCCGGCTACGACGCCGACGCCGTGCGCGAGATCCGCGAGGCGATCGCGCTGGAGGCGTACTACCAGACGTACAAGGACAAGCGCGAGCTGATCGCCGACCTGCTGTTCGAGAAGGCCGAGGGGCTGGCCGGCCACGTCAGCGGCCAGTTCCGCACGAAGCTCGACGCCGAGCTCGAGACCGCCGAGCGCAACCTCACGATCCGCAACGCCAGCGACGTGACGTTCGCGGTGCTCGACACCGACGCCTACACCCACCGCTTCGACTTCCCGAACACGACGCTGCTGGTCGACGCGCTGCACCGCCGCCAGCGCGACGAGCACGGCGCGCCGCTGGTGACGCTGGGCGTCGACGAGGACGAGATCCACGTCCGCAGCACCGAGCCGGTCGACGTCCGCGACATCGGACGGGCAGCCGCGGAGCGCGCCGACGAGGCGGGCGTCTCGGTCGTCGGTGGCCGCGACGGCCACGTCGAGTTCCTGGCCGGCCAGCGCGACGCCGTGCTGGAGGCCGTCGTCGCCTCGATCGCGAGCGAGCTGTAAGGTCCCTTCCTCTCTCGTCGCCACCGCCACTCGCCAGCCGCGGCGCCCGCCGGCGAGCGTCGCAGTCGATCGGTCCCTACACCTATGAGTCGCGCCGCTGAACGGTTCCGTATGGACCCCGAAAACGTCCGCGTCGACGTCGAGGTGGAGGTCGAGGTAGATACCGACGAGCTGGAAGTCGAGGTCGGCGACGTCAAAGAGCTCGAAGCCGAACTGGAGTCGGACGGCGTCGAGATCGAGGTCGAAGCCGACGTCGAGGTCGAGGGCGGCGAGGAGGACGAGCGCGAGGAGGAAGCCGAGAGTGAGGAAGCCGAAAGCGAGGAAGAAGCCGACAGCGAAGAAGCTGAGGAGGAAGCAGAGCAGGAGGACGAGAGTGAGGAAGACGAGGAATCAGAGGACGACTCGGCGCTCGGCGAGTAACGCGCCGGGCGGACGCGTCTCCGGCGTCCGATCGCCCGCCAGTCGACATTCTTATTCGGCCGAACCCGCTCGTATCGGGTAATGAGCACCGAGCAGGACGTCACCGAAACCGACGCGTTCGAGCGGGTCTGCGAGGAGCTGATCGACCGGATCCTCGCCGGCGAGATCGAGCGCGACGACCTCGAGTCCGCGAAGCTCGACGTCTGTTCGGACTTTTCGGCGCCGAAGGTGCCGAAGAACACCGAGCTGCTGGACTACGCGCCCGACGAGCGCCGCGAGGAGCTGGAGGAGGTGCTGCAGCGAAAGCCCGTCAGAACCGCCTCCGGCGTCTCGCCGGTTGCGATCATGACCAGCCCGCACACCTGCCCGCACGGGAAGTGCCTGTACTGTCCGGGCGGTCCCGCCTCGGACTTTTCGAGCTCCCAGAGCTACACCGGCCACGAGCCGGCGGCCGCGCGCGGCGAGCAGAACGACTACGACCCCTACGGGCAGGTCACGCTGCGACTCGACCAGCTGCGCGAGATCGGACACCCCGTCGACAAGGTCGAGCTGATCCTGATGGGCGGGACGATGACCGCACGATCCCACGACTACCAGGAGTGGTTCGTCAAGCGCGCCCTGGAAGCGATGAACGACTACGACCTCGATTCCGAGCCCGAACCCGCCGAGGGCGAGAGCTTCGCGCAGGACCCCGACGAGTACGAGTTCTCGTATCTGGAGGACGTCATCGCCGAGAACGAGACGGGCGAGATCCGCAACATCGGGACGACGTTCGAGACCAAGCCCGACTGGTGCGACCCCGAGCAGATCGACCGGATGCTCGATCTGGGCGGCACCAAAGTGGAGGTCGGCGTCCAGACGACCTACGAGCGGATCAACCGCGAGATGCACCGCGGGCACGGCGTTCAGGCGTCGATCGACGCCAACCGCCGGCTGCGCGACGCCGCGTTCAAGGTCGGCTTCCACATGATGCCCGGCCAGCCCGGCATGTCCCGGGAGATGTGCCTGGAGGACTTCCGCCGCATCTTCGAGGACCCGAAGTGGCGGCCGGACTACCTCAAGATCTACCCCACGCTGGTCGTCCGCGGGACGATGACCTACGACATGTGGTACAACGACGAGTACGACCCCCTCACGAACGAGGAGGCCGCCGAGCTCGTCGCCCGCATCAAGAAGGAGATTCCCCGCTACACCCGGCTCCAGCGCGTCCAGCGGGACATTCCCGCGGACTTCATCGACGCCGGCGTTTGGAAGTCGAACCTCCGCCAGCTCGCCCGCAAGAAGATGGACGAGCACGGCTGGGAGTGCGATTGCATCCGCTGTCGCGAGGCTGGGATGAACGACGAGGAACCCGAGAACGTCGAGCTGGACGTGATGACCTACGAGGCCGGCGGCGGCACGGAGAAGTTCATCAGCTTCGAGGACTTCGAGAAGGACCTGCTGGTGGGGTTCTGTCGGCTTCGCTTCCCGAACGACCCCGTTCGCCGGGAGCTCGACAACGCCGCGCTGATCCGCGAACTCCACGTCTACGGCAGCGAGGCGGGGATCGGGCAGGACGCCGAACTCGGGCAGCACCAGCACAAGGGGTACGGCCGCCGCCTGATGGAGCGCGCCGAGGATCTGGCCGCCGACAACGGGTTCGACAAGCTCAGCGTCATCTCGGGCATCGGCGCCCGCGAGTACTACAGGGAGAAGCTGGGCTACCACCAGGATGGGCCGTACGTGAGCAAGCGGCTCTGAGGCGCTCTCCGGCGTCCGGATTCCGTTTTTCAGTCCGTGTACGGCTTCTCGATGTCGCCTCGAACCGGGATGAGCGCGTTCATCCGGCTGGTGACGGCGTCGAACAGCGTGATCAGCGGCGAGAGCGCGCGCTCGACGAGCCGCACGGGCGAGGCGACCGTCAGCGACCACCGCTCGGCGTTCCCGAGGCCGAACGCCTTCGGGACGATCTCGCCGAAGATCAGGATGAGCGAGCTCGTCAGCACCGTCGTGACGACCACCGCCGCCCCGGCCGGAAGGTAGCTGGCCACGAGGACGGTCGTGATGCTCGAAATCGCGATGTTGACGACGTTGTTCCCGACCAAAAGCGTCACCAGCAGCCGGTGGGAGTCGTCGTGGAGTTCCTTCAGAACGTGCGCTCTCGAGTCGTCGGTCGCGGCCTGCCGGTCGATCCACTCGCGGGGCAACGAGAAGATCGCGGTTTCGGAACTCGAAAAGAACGCGCTCAGCGCCAGAAGGAAGACGATCGCGACGCCGCCGACCACCGCTGCCACGTGGCTGCTCATGGATCTACTTTCGAGACGCGTCCCAAGAACCCGGCGATGGACGCAGTTTAGCGGCGGCTCGCAGTCGTTCGAGAGACGGGGTAGGTCGGCGGCCGAGTCCCCCGTGGAAACCACGGGAGTTGAAAGGCGGCCCCGACCGTGCCGTCTACCCGATCCTCTCTTCCGTCGCTACAAAACACCTCCGGTGCTCGGCGCTCCGCGTCCGGGAGATCACTCGCCGCCGCAGTCGGCCTCGAAGTCGTCGTACGGGCGGGTGTGCTCGCTGTGGACGAGCTCCTCCTCGGCGATTTCGAGGCCGATCCCCGAGAGCTCCCCGCTGATCCGGTTGAGATCGTCGCTGTCCTGTCCGACCGCGATGACGTGGAGGTTCTCCTCGCCGGTCATCAGCTCGCGCACCGAGACGACGCCCGGAATCTCCAGGGCCTCCCTGGCGAGCCGTTCGCGCTCGGGAATCGGCGCCGTGCAGAAGATGAGCGTGTACAGCGGATAGCCGACGAGTTCGTAGTTGACGTCGAGGTGCGCGCCCTCCACGACCCCGTCCTCGACGAGCTGGGCGATCCGGTTGCGGACGGTGCTCGGCGAGACGCCGTAGTCCTCGGCGATTTCGGCGGCCGACGTCGTCCGGGCGTCGCCCTGCAAGCGGTAGATGACGTATTTGTCGAGATCGTCGAGATCGCGCGTCTGCATACCAATGCGGGCGGGAGCGCGGCCCTAAGGGGTTTTGATCCTC
>Ga0207772_100044_pt1 | contig 159208 bp, 166 predicted proteins | sample A23M3SouthBayCA_2_FD_187750 | JGI IMG/M metagenome (GOLD analysis project Ga0207772, IMG submission 187750) | Aerobic enrichment media microbial communities from Eden Landing Ponds, California, USA - A23 M3 (2) (SPAdes) | ecosystem: Environmental > Aquatic > Marine > Unclassified | place... | reverse complement strand
CCTGGACTGGAGCAGTCCGTCCGAACCTACGGGTTCGTCCGGACGCTCAATCTCGCCGGAGCACCGCTGCACGGCCTTCTTGACTGCTTCGTCGTCAACGTGTTTCGCTAAATTGAGCAAGAGCCATCAATGAAATTCAGGGGTATCAGAACGCTGTCTCTTCTCAACAAGCCAGAGAACATCGGAATAATGCGTTTCGGCTCCTACGGGATTCCCGGAATGAATTTTCTGAAAGGCTTGCCGACGAATTTAATGAGGCTGGTGCCTCCGAAATAACTGCTGAAGATATTGAAGTGTTCGATCCCTTCAATTGGGTTCTTGAATTTGCAGAAGTATATGCCGGTGGTGGATTTGACGCGGTAGTAGGGAACCCACCATGGGAGCAACTTCAGCCGAGCCGAGATGACTTCTTCCCCCGGTATGATCCAATTTTCCGAACTCGAATGCCCGACGAAAAGGACCGCAAGCAGGAGGAGATTCTTCAAGATGAAGAGATTGCGGCGAAGTGGGAAAACTATCAAGATCAGATGAACGCCCGTGCTGATTATTACAAAAGCAGTCCTGCGTACACCCTTCAATCCCCCTCGATTGACGGAAAAACGATCCCGTCAAAAAGGGAACTCTCTGGTCTTTTCCTCGAACGTATATTTTCATTAACTGATGAGGATGGTTATGTGGCTCAAGTATTGCCGGGACGTATTTTCAACGGCACTTCGGGCAAGGATCTACGGAGTCACTTGATAGATGAAACACGCCTTAGATATATCGTTGGATTCGAGAATAAGGGGATATTTGAGGACATTGACAACCGATATAATTTCGCGGTTTGTGTGTTTCAAAACTCAGGTAAGACGGACTCCGTACGTGGCGTCTTCCAACAACACGATTTAGACATATTGAGGGAACCTGATCAGAACACTATTGAGATACCTCGGAATTTGCTTGAAAACTTCTCTCCAAAGGTCCGTCTAATCCCGCTTATCCAATCTGCCTCTGAAGTTGACGTGCTTCAACGTCTTATTTCAAAACCAGCAATTGATGAGGAAATTAAGAACAGTTGGCAAATACGCCCGTATATGGAACTGAATCGAACCACCGATAGAGATCGATATGTCGAGAGTGAGGCTGAAGGAAGTTATCCCGTCTATGGCGGTAGTAATATCAATCAATTCTCTCACAAACCGGATGGGATCTCTGATGGAATTGAGCCACCGAAATTTTGGAGTGTAGATGAGAGTAATTCACCGGAAGAGAGTGCCAAGCGTAGGATTCGAGAAAAGAATCTCCGTTCACTTAAACGCGCTTTGTATGATTCTTTTGATGGTACGGGATCACAGAAAGGGTTTGTGAATGAATTGTTAGAAGACCGTCGGGGAAAAGGGCTATCTCTTGATGATGTGCTACTGGATTGTACTGGATATCGGATAGTGTACCGAGACATTGCCCGTGCGACGGATGAGAGGACACTGATAGCGAGCGTTATTCCACCAGATGTTGTCTGTCACGACAAACTGCACACCGTGCGCCCGTATCGAATAGAGCCAGAAAAGGAGCAACTGTATTCATTCCCACTTCACGACATATATGTTCGGGAGTTTTCGGATTCAAGTTTGTTCGCGGCCCTTGGCGTGTTAAATAGTATACCATTCGATTATATTATGAGAAAGAAGACTGATACAACAATTATCATGTATAAAGTCAAGGAGTCTCAATTACCGCGTTTAACGGAAGGTGACGAGTGGTTCGAATACATCTGGAAGCGAGCCGCCCGCCTGAACTGCTACGGTGAGGAGTTCGAGGAAATGCGCGACCGGCTCGGAGGTATAGACCCGGCGACGGACATGAGTGAGCGGCGGGAAGTGCAGGCTGAACTTGACGCCGCCGCGTTCCACGCCTACGGTCTCGACCGGGATCAAACCGCGTTCGTGCTGGATGACTTCCATCAGGTGCAGAATCCCCGGCTAATGGATGACGAATACTTCGAGATGGTGCTGGAGAAGTACGACGAACTTGATGGTTAATAACTTATCACTGAGAGGCAGGCTGATTGTGTTTAACCATTGTTGGTATCTGAATTATTGTTTGTACCTTCTTTGTTAGAAAATAGAGTGAGGTAATCTACTAACACATAATCTACAAACAAATGTTTATATTTTGCTTCACTTCGGAAAAACAAGAGACTGGTTGCGGCCATTACTAAACCAATAATTACCATACCGGCTTGACTATTTGTGACATTTGAAATAGTTGGCTGATAGGTAGAGATCGTAAGCAATCCCTCTTCAATAGTGTCAGGAAGTATATCAGGAGGGTCAATATTCCAACCAATTATGATATAGATGATCGCGTAGAATATCAGGATTATCCACAGGCTTCGAGAAAACGAAAATATTGCTTGGAAAAGCCTTGCTCTCCCTGCGCCTTCGAACTCTAATCGACTCATAGCCGCGATATATAAATCATCTTTAGAATGTTCTGTTGCAAACTCGTAATGTTCTGACACTGTTTCAATGAATTGATCTGCCAGATCGTCTTTCTTCGAGAGTCTTTCCCGGAAAACATCTCGATGAGGGGTCAAAACGGAACGGGACCATCTGCGGAGCCGTTCAACAGGCCCAATAAAACTAATAATTAACCCTGTAAAAAACCCCACCAGTACAAGAAAACTCCCAGTAATTATTATCGAGATCACGATAGATGACAAAGATATAATCACTCTCCACCACTGGATATTAGATATTTCCTCGGGTTGTGACTGATTTGAATCACTCTCGGAACCGAATATACGAACTTTGGTTGTTATTATGATTGTTTGATACAGCCGGTAATAGGCACGAAGCGTCATATATACGGACGATTCAATAAAGCCGGATATTGAATGGATTGCCTGACCGAATACGAATCCAAGAACAATAATCAGCAATACAAGGGCGGCTATCAGAGACCCTGATCCGCCTATAGTTGACAAACTACCTTTCGGCAGAATAGTCAATAATAATATGAAAAATACAATTCCGGGAAAGGCCTTTGCATACAGATTATACGGATCGAATATTTGAGAGAGACCAGTCCGCACAAGGAGTAATAGTCAAAATTACCAAATATAGTTTTTGATCTTAGTCGTTCTTTTGATACGTCACTCTCCACAAAGTTCCAACTGTTCCTACCGTACGATAATTCAAGAGGCGTAGCCGACCGAGTGGACTCCAGAGAATATTTCGAGGCGACTAGCGTTGGTTTCGGACTCGCTCGATCGAATGGTGTTCTAACCCCCGCCTTCTCGCCGTCGCCAAGTATGGATTAGACGCGGTGGTTGACAGAGACGTTCACCACAAGAACGGTCTGCTGGGAGATAATTGCCCCGGACAATGCTTTCGACCTCCTTGCTGATTAGCCTATTCGGTCGAGGGCTTCCCGTCGCGCACAAATCAATCCGGGTCGCGAATCATCCGAAGGTTCCGGGTGTATTAGTGTGCCCGAGAGTCTCGCTGACCACCGGCCGACAAGGTTATATTTGCCGCTTGTGAAGTCTTGGATACCGCAAGACGGCTCACCGCTGGAATCGATCAGGGACTCAAGTCGAGTAGATTTGTACCCCGAATCCGGTGGGGGGCGATTGGAGATCGGCGGATTCAGGGCTTGTCGGTGCGGTTCAGCACGACGAAGGAGTGCTATGGGGCCGGAGGGTTGTCACTACTTTTCTTTTCGGGATCGTTATACACGATGCGTGCGGTCGTCTGGATGCGGTTGAGATTCATTGGTCTGAATCCTCTGAGTCGTCGTCTGGTTCGAAGTCGAGCCGGTCGACGAGGTCGCGGCGCCGAGTCATCTTCTCGACGTCGTCGGCCTTGTCGTAGTAGCGCCGGAGCGTGTCGGGGTCGGAGTTGACGCGCTCGGCCACTTCCTCGTAACTGAGGCCGCGGTTGAGCTGCCAAGTGATGCTCCCGGTCCGCACCTGATGAGGCGATCGCGAACTCGGGCAGTGGTGGGCCTCGTTGCGCTCGGCCCACCCACACGTCCTCGCGTGCTTGTCGTGCGGGCACGGCGAGTGCCGACACGGGATGGTCGCGTGATAGATCCAGTTACGGATCGTCGAGTGGGTCGGCCGCCCCTGCGTCGAACAGAGCAGTGGGTCGCGGCCCTGGTCGTCGCGAATATCGACCCGAACCTCGACGATGTAGACGTCGAGGACGTCACAGACTTCCTCCGGAAGACGTAGTGCGCGTTCGCCTCTGGCCTTCTTCTTCAACACCGTCGGCGGCCGATGCTTGAACTGGATGTACTGCTCGTCCGGCTGGTAGTCCTCCAAGTCGAGCGCGTGCAGACCGCCCAGGCGCGCGCCAGTGTACCACGCGAGTTCGAGGCTGACGTGCTCTTCACTCGCGTAGATCACGCGGGCGTCGCGATAGTGTTCGATGAGTGCCTGGGCGGCGTCCGCTTCGAGCATCACGTCGGAGGTCTGCTCGTCCTGGTCGGGCGTCGGCACCTGCACCCGATGGGGCATCATCTCCTCGACGGCGCCGATCTCGGCGGCGTACTTGAGCCAGACGCGCAGCGTCTGCATCTGGCCCTTCATCGTCATTGGAGCGAGACCCTGCCCCTGACGATAGAGCCGAAACTGTTCGAGATGCCAACCGGTCAACTCGCCGGCCGTCTCGATATCACGCTCGTCGCCCTCTGCCCACTCGACGAACTGTCGCAGGCGAGTCTCGTAGTCGCGAAGCGTCTCGTCAGTGTACTCCAGTTGCTTCGCGTCGAGGAACAGTTCGTACAACTCGCGAATCGAGAGCGACGACGGGTCGTCGACGGGTGGTGCCGAGCTCATCGCTCGTTGCGACCCTCCCCGTTATCGATGTGTTCCTGGTCGGCAGATCGTTCAGTTTCCGTGTCCACTGAACGGGCGTTTCCGCCCGACTCTACGCCGAAACGAGGGTCAGCGCCTCGAAGACGTGCGGCCAGTCCTTGCGGACCGTCTCGGGGTCCTCGCGGATGTTGAGGTACTCCGAGATGGTTTCGAGCGCGGCTTCTTCCATCTCCTCGACGCCGAGCGCGAGGTCGAACGACTCGTAAACGCTGTCGGGGTCGTCCGCTCGGAAGGACTCCTCGTAGACCGTCGTCTCGCCGTCTTCCTCGACGCGAGCGCGGTACTGGATTTTCGCGTCGTTCTCGAACCAGATGATGACCGCGCGGTCCTCCTCGGGACCGACGCGAGCGTGCGTCTCGACCTTCGAGATGTGCGGGAGTGAGACGCCCTTCTCGTCGATTCGAGCGCAGTAGGACTTGACCGTCCCGACTTCGAGGTCGAGAGCCTGCGCGATCTCGCGCTGACTGAAGCCGTCGAGTCGGAGCGCGTGAACCCGCGCCTCGCCCTCGGACAGACCGCTGTTCTGGAACGTTTCGACCGTGGTGTCGGCAACTCGTGCCATTGCAGTTTACACTATTGTAACCCACCCACTTATAGTTTACGTTAGTGTAAACCACCGCGGGACGCTCAGTGTCGCTCAGGGACTGAGCGGTCTCGTCACTCGGCATCGCGACCCTCCAGAACCGCCAGTGCCTCGCGGAGCATCTCCTCGTCGGCGCCGTTGGCGCGGTCGAGGAGCTGCCGGATGAGCCGGTCCTGCGTGGCGTGGCGTTCGACATCCGAACGGTCGGGCCACGGGACGCCCCGGACCTCAGTCCAGAGCCGGTACATCGCGCGCTCGCCCAGCAGCAGTTCGACCTTCTGTTCGCCAGTGGTCGCCGACAGGCACCACTCGGCGTTCCGGTACGGGTCCGGACCGTAGCTGATGGCCGGGCGGTCGTCGGCGACCTCGAAGGTCAGGACCTCCCGACCGCCGTCCGTGGCCACGTCGGTGTCGTCATCGTCGACGAACCGCTCCGGGACCGGAACCCAGCGCGGTGTCCCGTCCCGGAATAAGACTTTGAGCCCGGCCATGTGGTCGTTGAACATCGGCGCAGCACGACCCGAACAGTTCGACGGGAGAGTCAGTTCGCAGTCGGCACACTCCCAGCCGAAGGCAGTCGCCTCGTGGTCTGGCAGCGGTTTCCCGCCGCCTTTCGACGCACCCACGTACTGACCGCAGTCGGGGCAGAGAGGTCGGTTCCTCTCGTCGTGGTCTGGCCGAGCGACCTCGCGAGTCGTCGGATCGCGGCCGAGGTCCGTCTGGGCGCCGCCGTCGGTGACCATCGCCGGGTGATCATCGTCGTCGGCGAGATCTCGAAGTCTGTCCTCACAGTCGTCGCAGAGGTCGGTGTCGACCTCGGAACACGCGACGGTCGTCATGTCGCCGTCCGACGAACACAGCGGATCCGTATTGCTGGTGTCTTCGTCGTGATGGCTGAGGTGGAACACGTCGGCGTCAGGGTCCGTGACGAGGACGTCGACGTCGCCGTAGCCGCCGAAAACGTAGACGTCTTCGGGCCAGACACAGGCCGGGTGAACCGTCTCGTGGTACCGCGAGCAGAAGCCGGCACCGAGCTCGTGATGCTTACCACACAGCGGGAAGCCACAGCAACCACAGCGGAGACTCCCGCGCTGACCACACTCGGCGCACTGGTCTTCGATCGGGACTGTGTCGGGGCGACGAAACTCCGGCGCGGCCGCGGGTGCTGACCGGACGCCTTCTGGATGGTGGTCGACGCTGTCAGCGCCTTCCTCGGCCACTACCTCGTCGGTGGACGGCAGTTCTTCTCGGCCGCCGTCGGCCCTGACTTCCGAAGCATCCTCGTCGATGATACGCCAGCTCGTCGCGCTCGACCGTCCCCATTTCTCGACGGTCCCGTGCTCCCGAAGGACGCGCAACGCCTGACCGACCTGCTTCGGCGAGAGGCCGAGACGAGTGCCGATCTCCCGGGCCTTCACGTAGCGTGATCCACTCTCGTCGTGATACCGGACGAGCGCGCGATGGACGCGGGCAACGCGCCGGTCGACGTCACTCGCGTCGGCCATCGTCGCCCTCCCGGCGCTGGCGATCCTCGACGGCGTCCTCGGGATGGAGTTGCTGGGCCTCGTCCTGGGCGGCGTTGAACTCCTGTCGCTGTTCGAGCCACTCGTCGACGAACTCGTGCAGTTGGTCGGCGACGGCCTCGGGGTTCTCCGCGAGCGTCTCCTCGTGGATGTCCACAGCCGCGCCGATGTCGCCGGCGACGAGTAGGCCGAACACGTGGACGGCCTCGGTGTCGCGATGCAGGTCGCCCGTGATGTCGTCCTGGATGAGCGTCGTCACGCGCGCTCACCTCCTGCGGGCGGGGCCTGCTCGTCGGCGGGCACGTTGACCAGCGCCATCAGCAGGTGGTTGACGATGTCGGCGGCTTCGGTCCGCGCCGTCGCGAGGTCGCCGCCGTTGACCAGCGCGTTCTTGAACGGGAGGAAGTGATCCTCGGCGAGTTCGGCGTGGTGCAGCGGGTCGTCGTCGCGCCACGCGGCGTGGGCGTGCTCCGACTCCTTCTCGTCGATTCTGGAGCCGGCGCGGGCGACGACGGCCGCCGCCTCGTATTCGAGGTCACCGTAGTCGAACGGCATCGCACCGACGTCGAGGCCGCCGTCGGTGACCGGGTCGGAGTCGTCGTCCTCGTCGTCGACGAACCGCTCGGGGACCGGCACCCAGCGCGGCGTCCCGTCCCGGAACAGCACTTCGAGGCCTGCCATGTGGTCGTTGAACATGGGCGCGGCGCGACCCGAACAGTTCGACGGAAGCGTCAGTTCGCAGTCGGGACATTCCCAGCCAAACGCGGTCGCTTCGGTGTTGGGGAGCGGTTTTCCGCCGCCTTTCGACGCGCCGACGTACTGCCCGCAGTCGGGGCAAACAGGTCGGTTGTCCTCGTCCTGATCTGGCCGCGCCACTTCGCGCGTCGTCGGGTCGCGACCGAGGTCGGTCTGAGCAGTTCCGCCGTCGGCTATGGCTCGTCCTTCCCGCGGCGGGTCCCCCCTCGTGACGACCGTCGACCCACAGCCCCGACAGCGGGCTCGCGCGGTCGGGTCGGCGGCCATCGCCGTGGCGCTCCGGCGGACCGCGGTGGTGACCCCCCGGCCACAGTCACAGGTGCCGGTACAGCGACGGAGGGGCGGCTGGCCACCGTCGGTGCGCACGTCGGGAGCCTCGTCCTCGTAGTCGTCCGGCATGATCCGCGGCGCGACCATGACCCGACAGTCGCCGACGGTCAGTTCGAGCGGCTGTTCGTCGCCGAAGCGAAGCGTCGCCTCGCCATCGGCCCAGCACCCGTCGACGAGATCGACCACGTAGTCGGCGGCGTAGAGTTGCTCGACGCCCGGCGGGAGACAGTTCGCGGCGATCCCCCAGTGGTAGTCGGCCGACGCTTCGCGATTCGACCATTCGACGGCGGCGACGTGGACCGACTCGGCGGTGGTCGACAACCGGATTTGCTCAGAGCGACTGGCTTCGGCGGTCGCCCCGATAACGCCACGAATCCGTGGCGCCTCGTGTATTACCGTCACGTCGTACTGGTCGGGCCCGGGCCACTCGGCAGGTGCCTCGCGGATCGGTTCGGGGTCGTACGCCGCGACCTCGCACACCTCGGCACCGTTCCGAAGGGTCAGCGTCGCACCCTCGCCGGGCTCGTGCTCGATACGCAACGCGTACTCGCGACCCTTGTCGAGAATGAACTCGGGGGCCTCGCGAGCCAACTCGCGCACGGGCACGCCGGCGCAGATCGTCCCGGTCGACGTCGCCACGCAGTCGTTGGTCACTTCGACGGCGGCGACGTTCACCGCGTCGACCGCGCGGATCGCGGCGCCCTGTGGGCTGATGGCGAGGCGACACTCGTCCATCAGTGCGGCGGCGGGTTCGAGCACGTCCGCGAAGCCGTCACAGTTGACGGTCGCTTTGAAGGTCCACGAGTCGTCGCTGCGCCAGCCGTAGCCGTCCGCGAGCCGGTCGTCGTCGGTGCCCGGGATGGGCGGCCGGGTGTGTTCGTCGTCGGTACTGCTGTCGCTCGTAGTCGTCTCGTTCATGATAGCACACTCCCGAGAACGGACCGCAGGCGACTGCCTTCTCCTGACTGGGGCTCGTCGTCGGACTCGTCGGCCGCGGCTTCGGCCGCGTCGGCGGCGTCGATCAGCGCGTGCCCGATCTCGCGGGCTTCCTGGGGCGTCGGCCGCACGCCAGCCGTCACGCGCGGGCTGTCGTCGTCGGTCGTGTCATCGACCGCGCGATAACCGACGCCGAAGGCCAACCAGTCACCGTCCTGTAGTACTCGCGCCTCGAAGCGGGCCGTGTCGTCGGTGTCCTCGTCGAGCCAGGTCCGAAAGACGTTCGTCTCGATGAGCGCGTCGCCCTCTGAGAAGACGCGCGTGTGAACGTCACTGTTGGTTTGGTCGCCGTCGGTACTCCTGTCGCTGTCGGTGGATTCGTCACTCACAGTTGCTCACTCCAATTCGGTGACCGCACGGGACCGCGCGCCGGTCGCCCGGGCCGCGGATCTCGGTCCCGACGAGAAGCTGGCCGCAGGTCGGGCAGGCATCGCTTTCGCTGTTTAGGCCGTCTATAACCTCGCAACGCCCGGAATGCTTTTTCCCGTCGGAGTCCGATTGCATGCACGGTCACCGTCCTGACCGACGCGGCGCCCGTGCCTGGAACACGGGCGTCGGTCGCAGTTTTCCGCGTGCGACGTCGACCCCGAGGAGCACCGCGTCGATCGTGGTGGCTAAATCTTTTCCCATATGTATTAGTTCTTGGGGGAAAGATTGTACACTATGTCCTATGAATTTGACAACATGACATACATCGAAGAGGGTTTTAGATGGCTCTTCGGGGATAAACGCATGCCTCGGCACCGTGCTGACTGGATGACTGGAAGTGATGATGTCATCTTGGAATTTCTCGAAGATTCGGGTGCCGGGCACAATCTCCAAGGTATAGCGAATAATTTCGAGGATAGAGAAATATCGATTTCCTACAAAACTGTCACGCGAAGAGTGCCAAAACTCCACGAAGCGGGGCTCGTCAGGATACTTCCAGGAAAAGGAAAGTATTATGCTATAACTGACAAAGGATCTGCGTTTCTTCGTGGCGATGCTGATTTGAGCGATGAACCAGAACCGTCTTGAATCGTGATCAGCGCGACGCCCGGAATGCTTTTTCAGCGCCGGGCCGACAATCCGAGTGAGTCCCGGTCCGGCCCCCCGAACCGGGGCTCGTCTCCCCCGACCCCAACCCCGATCCCATACACGCCCCGTCGATTTTCTACGCATGGTACACGCCCGGGACTTCGAAGTCTAACTCGACGTCGTCGCGCTCCAGCTCGCGCCCGGTCTTCGCGTCGATGCACGCGTCGAGTTCCGGCTCGGCGTCGTCGTCCCATGCCCGAGCGCACTGGCGACAGTACCAGTGGTTGTTGGTCGGGCTTACTTGGTGCCCGCGCGGACACCGGAGTCGATACGCGTCTTCCTCGGTTTCGATCTTGATCCTCTCGTCCACCATGCCCGCGAGACAGTCTCACGGGGAGATATGAAAGGGCGAGTCGGAGGGTGGGAGTGAAAGTGAAACAGGCTGCAACGACCCGCGTCGGGCATCTCGGCACCTAACTCGCAAGAACTCGACAGGCGAATGTAGAAAAAGTAATGTGGATAGTCCGACAGAGTACAGGGAACATGCGCCACAGCGAGCGACGGCAGCGGTATGGACTACTCTTCGGGCTCGCGGCGTTCGGTGTCGGGTGGGGTCTGATGTACCTGCTCGCTCCCGATCTGTCCGGCGATCAGACGGATCGCTGGCTACCGGTAACGTGGTTGCATCTGAGCGCGCACTACATCCCGATCAGCGGGCTTCAGACACAGGGGCTCTCGGCAGTCGGGACGTCGGTGGATTTCAAACAACAGGTCGGCGCACCGCTCGCACCCGCGATCCCGGGACTCGCGCTCTTGGTCAGCGCCGCGATCACCGCGGACATCGTGGGATACACCGAACGCTTCGACTATCTGATCAAGAACTGTCTGGGACCGCTGTACGGCTATCTCCCGGCGTTGTTCGTGGCGTACATCTGGTCGGCAGCGAACCCGACGATCGCCATCGCCGTCGCGGTGCTGCTGATACTCGGCCTTGCACTGTACCTCGGGTCCGCTGTTGTCGGTCAACTTGCTCAGATCCCTTTCTTCGGCGTGACGACACTCTTCGGCGTCATCGCGATCGGGCTGGTCGTTCTCCTGGCCGGTGCCTCTCTGGTCGCTGTCCTCTGGCGGGCTGTGGTCTTCTGTGTGGCGACGCTCGCTGCGGGGGCCGTGATGATGTACGCCGTTCGAAATGCGCCGACGTGATCAGCCGGGTGAACGCCCCGCCGATTTAAGACAGGTCGGTCACAGGCGAAGGTATGGAACAGTCAGTGAGCGGGACGCCCACCGACAGGCGTGCCTTTTGCACGCGTCGGCAAGAGTGTAACGCCGGGGGGAACGGTGCCACCGACGGCCGGTGACCGCGTCTGGGACGCCACCGTCCGAGCACTCGTCGAGAGCGACGACGGCACCATCCAGGCCAGCGACGTCCGCGATCGCCTCGCCGACCCGGTCAAACGCCGGACGGTCACCCGCCACCTCAAAGCACTGGAGACGCTCGGCTGGCTCGACCGGGAGTCTGATCAGGCTCACACCTGGCACGCGACCGCGAAGGCGCGGCGCTATCTCGCACTTGAATGAGACAGTATTGTCTCGTTCGGGGTAGGTTTACGGGCCTGCGGCCTAATACCGACAATTATGTCGGAAACGGAGACACCCGACGACAGCGACGATGACGGTCGGTGGTGGAACCCGCTCGCCCGCGGGGCTGACGATCTCGACGACGAATCGAACGCCGAGCACGACGACCAGGAGGAACCGCCGGACGAGCCCGACGCCGAGACCGACGCCGACGACGGCGGCCTGCTGGCTCGGATCCGGGCGTGGTTCGACGACGACGGCCTGCCGGATGCGACGCTCGTCGACGGCGCGGAGGCGATGTTCATCGACCCGGCGGCCGCGGAGCGCTCGCTCGGCGAGTACCGACTGGTCGTGCTGACGGCCGACGCCTATCCCGAGCCCGCGCTCCTCCGCGCTCGCTCGCACGTCTCGATCGCGGAGGGGTCGTGCCTGTGTCGCGCCGGCGAGTCCAGGCTGGTCAAGTTCGGCACCCGGCGGGTCATCGTCCGGGACTACGCGCTCGTGCCGCCGGACCGCGTCGAGGAACTCGACCCCGAGAAGCGCGTCGCGCTGCCGGAAAGTCTCGACGGCACCGAGATCCGCCACCACCCGCCCCAGCACCGCGAGTTCTACACGCGACTCGTCAGCGGCGCCCAGGCCGCGGAGGGCCGGCGATGAGCGACGCCTACGCCAGCGTCGACTCGACGGTGGTGGCGGCCTGGCGTGTCCAGCACGACACCGACGAGGAGACGCACGTTCTGGTGGTCGACCTCGCGGGCGTGTGCTACCTCGCGCTCGCACTCGACTTCGACGCGCAGGGCGACCTCCTGACCGCCGAGGAGGTCGCGACGACGGTCACGGAAGACGAGGCGACCCGGCGCGCAGAGGAGTGGCGGGCGGACAACCCGAAGGGCATCAACGCCGGCGGCCCGATCACCGGTCTGTTCGGCTGACTACGCGAGCGTGGCGACGAGTCCGCGGGCGTCGAGGGCGCTCGGCCCCGCGAGCAAGAGCCAGTTGACGAGTAGCCACACGTCCGCCCAGACGGGGACGAGCGGGAAGACCAGCGGGAGCGCGAACGCGACGCAGCCACCGACGCACATCGGCGCGAGGAAGAAGCCGACGACGCCCCAGACGGGCACCGCGTCGGGCCAGTCCATCTCGACACAGGGTGTCGTCCAGTCGATGCTGACGGTGCCGTAGCGGCGGCCCACGGCGGCGTGGGCGAGTTCGTGGATGGCGACGCCCGGGATGACGAGATACACCCAGGGCGTACACAGCGCCATGAAGCGCCGCTCTGCGCGACGGTAGAACTCGATCATCTGAGGACGGCCCACATGAGACCGAAGAGGCCGAGCGACCCGGCGATCAGGATGATGATCCAGCCGACGCGCGCGACCGGCGCGGGCAACATCTGGACGACGACGCCGCCGGTCAGGACGAGTACGACTGTCGGAACGACGTAACTCTTCGACCACCAGTAGAGCGAGATGTAGACGACGACGCAGACAATCATCATGAACGCGGCCATCCCGATCACGACGTCGAGACGATGGGTCATCGCGTCGAAGAAGGCGCCGTCGCCCCAGCAGGCCAGCGCCGACGAGCAACTCTGGAGAGGCACCGGAACCGGCAGTGCCGGAGCGTTCATTCGCCGATCACCCCGCGGGCGATCCAGATGAGGCCCAGTCCCTCGATAACTCTCGCGATCAGCTCGATGCCGACGGCGATCGCGATGAGCGCAGGGTGCGGTGGGCCCCAGGCCATGATGGTCGAGGCGATCGATCCGACGAGCAGGCCGAAGATGGCGAGTTGCTTGACCGCGAAGACGGCGAAGCCGAGTAGGCCGGTCGCACCCCCGCGCTCGGAGAGGTTCTGCTGGCCGCCGAGCGTGTCGTTGACCTGCTCGGCCTCGTCGTTCAGGTCAGTCTTGAGGCCGAGACCGAGTTCCTGGTTGACGCCGGCGGCCATGACGCCGGAGAAGACCGCGACGCAGAGCATGAAGATCGCGATGGTGATACCCCTCATCCGAAGCTCGCCCCCTGGGTTCGCATGTGGAAGGCGTGCCCACCGACGGCGATGATCGCCGCGGCGAGCCACAGGACGAACGAAACCTGCGCCCAGCCGAGGATCATCAGAACGCCAACGACGGCGACAGTCCCCATCGCGCCGATAGTGGCGATGCGCTCACTTGCGAGCGCGGCGATGATAGGGATGGCGACGAGGACCATCCGCCAGAGCCACTCGGAGTCGATGGGAAGCGGCACCTGCCCGGTCCGGCCGACCGGCTCGTTGCCGCTCGCGACGACCGCGCCGGAGGCGTTGCGTGCTGTCCAGTCGACCATCCACGTCTTGTTGAGCTGGTCGCCGGAGATCGTCGTCGAGTAGGTCGCCGACTGGCCGAAGTTGTCGAGGTCGAACTCGGTGAGGACGTTCGCCTCGTTGTTGCGCTCGTGGACGGTCACCGAGACGTCGGTAGTGTTGGCCGACGAGTCGTTGTAACTGAACCACAGCGTCTTGTTGCCGTCCGTCTCGTTCGTATCGGAGATCCAGGTCGTCCCCCACTGGGATGCGCTCGACGGCCGGTCGACGACGATGCTCTTGAGGGTGATGGTCTTGGGGTTGTCCTCGTTGCGCGCGACGTAGTCTCCGACGATGCGCTGGTCGTCGTCGCGGTTCTCGACGATGAGTCGGTACTGGACGTCCTGTGCGAGGAACGTACTGTACTCGTTGACGGCGCCGAAGTCGCCACCGGCGACGGACTTCCAGCGGGTGTTCCCGGAGATGTTGAGCGCGCGCTGGATGATGAGTTTCGACTCCGTGGGGTCGAAGTTGCCGGTTCGGTCGACCAACTCGAAGATGTTGAACAGCGAGGTACTCGACTCGGGCAGGAGGTAGACGGCCTGCTGGTCGCTGATGTCCTGGATGATGAACTGGCGGATGTGATAGGCAGGTTCGGGATTCGTGCCGGTCGTGCCCGACGCTTCGACTGAGACGACGATGTTCGCGGTGGTGTTGAGGCCTTTCAGCGGGACGGAGCCGTTCGTCGTGGTGCGGCGGTCGACACTCCCGTCGGGCTGGTAGAACGTGAACGTCACCTCTTGCCCGTCGATCACCTCGGAGGGGTTGCTCACGTTACGAGCAGTCAGGGTGTCCGGGACGCCCATCGACCACGAGAGGTTCGTCTCCTGGCCGTAGCTGTCGCGAGCGAGCGCGCGGACCTGATGGGTCCCGCGAGACGGCTCCGCGATGGTCACACTGGCTCGGCCAGCGGACGTGGCAGTCGTCGAGCCGACTTTCGAGCCGTCGAGATAAAACGTCACGTTCAGGCTGTCGTTGGGGAAGTCGGGGTCGTCGACGGCGACCGACAGCTCGGTCGGTGGCTGGGTCTGGTCGCCGCGTGGCCGGGGATCACTGAGGATTGGATCGCCGTCACTGGTCTGGAGCAGGACGTCGTGCTCGCTGTTCGAAAGGCGAAACGCGCCGACGCCACTCTGGGTGGTTGTGTTCGTCCCGAGGACGGCTTCCGAATCGGCGTCGGCGGCGAGGACGGTCGTCTCGGCGGGTAGGCCTTGGAACTCGACGATGGACGTCCCTGACGACCCGCTATAGGTAAAGTCGACGTTGCCGTCATCGACCGCGATCGCGCTGGCGTCGGGGAAGCTGACGGTGTCGATGTTCTCACCGACGGTCACCGGTGCCTTGTCGGCCGGATCGATCGTGAGGTTCGCAGCCGTAGCGTCGATAGCAGTGACGGTCGTCCAGGCGCCGGTGAGATTCGTCGTCGCGACGGTCGCTTCCGTATCGCCCGGTGAGGAGAACGTCGCACTCCCGTCGGCAGTTTCCCACCGGACAGCGGTTGTCGACACACTCCCGCTGGAGTTGTAGATGTCCGTGTTGCCGGTGAGGTTGACTGCCGGGCCGCCAGGCTCGTTGAGGATTACCCCGTCGGCATTGTTCGAGACGGGTGTCTGGCTGACGGTCATGCCGACAGCGACGCCGGCGACGACAGCTAACACCGCGAGCACAACCAGCCGACGTATCGATCCTTTCATTGGTTTGTTTCACCGGTTTTCTGTCTGAATCAGGTGTTCACCTCGGGCGCACAGTGTTACGCTTGGTAGATGGGGATCTGGTAGTCTGTCCCCCCGATGTTAACGGTCACGTAGCCGTCCTCGCTGGCGCTCTCCGGGTCAGCAGTCATCGCGTCGGCGGTCGTCGTGTTCGGGACGTCCGTCCAAATCCAGCTTGATGTGGTCGGACGCATCCCGACGTTTTGGTCCCCGACCCGGACGGTGTCTCCGTTGGATTGGTCGAGATATATCAGCTCTCTGTTCGTGCCAGTGGAGTCTTCTCCTTTCAGGTTGGCAGTGTCGAGAACTACCCCGGCGTTGAATCTCGCTCCGCCGGAGAATTTGACCTCAAAGACACTCGTCGTGATAAGGTGATTGTTCTCGTTAACGTCGGTGGCCGTGGCTTCTTCTACGCCGGCGAAGGTGAGGCACTCGTCGGCACCGGTATCGAAGTAAAACAGGTCCCCGGTGTTACCCTCTCCACCGTTGCCGAATGCTCTCAGATTGTTGTCGTTATGGTACCATCCGTGTCTACCGTTTCCGGCGCAGTATCCACCGATGACTACCAGATTGTACCCCGCTTCTTGATGGAACCCGTCGTTTCCGTTTCCGTCGCAGTTGGGGTTTGTGAAGACGGTAACGTTGTTGTCCCCTGCGGGCTCGTCGTAGTGGATCCCGTCGCCGCCGTTGTTTTCCGCGACGATCTCCTCGTAGCGACTCAAGTTTCCTTTCCGGATGTGGTAGCCGTGCGACCCCATCTGTCGCATCCCAACCCGCGAGAGATGGGTCCGCGTGACATCGTTGTGTTCCGCAAGGATGCCGACGCTCGACCCGGTCCCCTGGCCGAGACCCTGCCCAGTGAGGTCTTCAATGACGATGCGGGAATCCTGCAACCGGATGAGTGGCTGGTCGTTCGCTTTGACGAGTGTCGTCCGTTGCCGGCCAGCGCCAGTGATCTTGACTTCGCTGGCAACGTCAAGCGGGTTGTTGACGGTAAAACTCCCCGCACCAATGGCGATCTGGTCGCCGTCACTGGCGTTCGCGATGGCTGTTTCTATTTCGCTGGCGGAGTTGCAAACCCAATCTGCAACGTCATCAATGGCGCCTGTACTGATCAAATTGGCGTCGACAACATCCGCGTAGTAGTCGTCACGGTTGTTCGGACTGCCCCACTTCGTATCGTCGTCGTTGGTGGTTCCCTGAGCGGATGCGGCGCCGATCGCGCCGGCGCCGGTGAGCGAGGCCAGCAGGCCACCGGCTTTCAGCGCACCCCGGCGACTCACCTCCGGGGTGGCGTCACCGGTCAACTCGGCGACGGTCGCCTCGAGCTCGGCGACGCGCTCGCGGAGCGCTTGCTCGTCATCGGTACTGCCGTCGTCGTGTGTGTCCGAACTCATGGTTATCGCCTCGTTTGACCGAGAAACGTGTCGCGTCGGAGCCGCATGACCTGGAACCAGATGACCATCGAGAGGCCGAGCAGCGGAAGCGTGAGCGCCCCCCCGATGAGCATCGCCGTGTCGACCCCCTCCATAAAGCCGACCTGCTGGACGGCCTCGCTGGAACTGACGACGTCGTAGAGAGGCCCGACGAGCGGGCCCATGAGCATCGCGACGACGACGAGGATGAGGACGCCGACGATGGCCGCGAGGATGGCGAGGACCCACATCAGGCGGCCCTCCGGGCGTCGATGAGGACGCCGATCCAGATGCCGACCGAGATGAAGGACAGGGTGTGGGCGGCGAGCGCGCCGATCATCTGCTTGCCGCGATACGTCTCGGCGGTGTAGTTGGTCTGCCAGACGGTCGTGCCGGTCAGCGCCCCGACGGTCGGATGGAAGAAGGCACTCTCCAGCCAGATGGCAAAGAGCGTACAGATGACCGCCGCGAGGATCAGCCACGGGAGTGACCCGCGAGCCATCAGCACCGCCTCCGCGGGTCGGCCCGGGCCGAGGCCAGGCAGCTGGCGCAGGTCTGAGACGCCGCCATGCCCGAGGACTACGAGCGTGCGTTTGTGGCTTGTCGCGGCGATACTAATACGGAGAATAGTACCTGTCGCTGGACGCGGACGAGAGACTCACGACGCTACTCGACGTCGAGAACAGCAGGAAGATCAGCGAGTCAGTTCCCGGATGCGGAACGGAGACGGCCGGCGAGCGGAATCGTCGACACTTCGGGATCGCGCCAGCGAATCACGAGATACGGGAGCATCAGTGCGGCCCCGAAGAACACAGTAGGGTCCAGAGTGACTACTGATAGAGCGAAGAATGGCACCCCAACTAAAAATAAAAACACCATCAGTAGCCGAAGTAGCCGCCCACTCCACTGTTCGACGATGCCCGGTTCCAGTTCTTGGTGTGCCTGTTGCGCCATTGATCTAACATTTGAACACTCCGACAAAAAAGCGTCGGCAGTTCAGCCGGTCAGAACGGCGTCCACTCGCTCTCGGGTTGACGGAGACCAGTTTCGTCGACTGGGCCTGCCTGCGTCGTCTCGGGAGTACCGCCGATAGGCTCCCCGAAGCCACCACCGACAGTCCCGAACAGCACTTGGGCGCCCGTCGCAATGGGATTCTGGAACGGCACGTTCCAGGGAGTGGCCCCGAATTCCGGCTCTTCGGGCACGTCCTTGGTGCCGTCCGGGTCGGGCCACCGCCGACGACGCGGCGTCGGCGTGTCGAACGGCGTCCCGGGCACGCGAGTGATCGGCGTCGACGTCGGCGTTTCGGGCACGGATGTCGTGGGCGTCGTGGGTGTCGGCGACGTCGGCATCGGGGAACTTGGCGACGGGTACGTCGGTGAGGACGGCGGTCGCGACGGCCGCTCCGGCTGCCGCTCCGACGTCGAGCGGTCGATGGCCGAGTAGTCATCGACGGGTTCGGTCGGGTCGTAGGTCCGCGTGGGAACCTCCGACTCCGAGGCCCGACGTTCGATCGTCTCGGTCGGTGTCTCGCGAACGCGCTCCGTCGGCCGCTCACGGGTTCGCCGCGTCGTGGGCGTTTCGGTAGTCGTTCCCGTCGTCGTGGGCTGGTAGGTCGGCGGGTCGGACTGGCGCGTCGAGTCGGTACGGCGGCCGCTGACGCCGCGAGCAGCGGTGGCGTAGGTGACGCTCGTGAAGCCCCCACGCCCAGTCACGCGACTGGGGTACGACCGGCCGATGTCTCTGGCGGTTGTTTCTTCCGCCACGCGGCCGGTTCGACCAGCGGCGCCGCGACTGGGTTGCTCGGCGGCTCGCCGGTAGATGTCCGCCGGGACGCGCTCGCCAGTGGGAAGTTCGACGGAAACGCGCCCGGTCTCGCGGAAGCGTGACTCCGGCGGGAAGATCCCTTCCAGTTCGGTGGACCGACTCGCCCGGGGCTTGGCGTACGCCGTCCCTGGCTCGGCCTGCTCGGTCAGGAAGCGGTACCCTGGGAGATTCGACTGGGGTCGGACTTCCAACCCTGTTCCTCTTGCTTTTCGCTTGGCCTCCCAGCGTCCCAGGCCCCGCTCAGCGACGCGGCCCGACGACATCCGGAGCTCGTAGCCGAGGCCGCGTGCCGACTCGGGCATCGCCGCGATCCGGTCACCCTCGAAGGCGGCGATCCGGTCGGGCGTGAGGCTCAGGTCGGGACGACTGGGCTTCACACGATCGAGCAGGCTGGCGCGCTCGGCGCCGGCGACGCGCGACAGACCGATCGGATTCGCGTCAGGAGCAACGAACAGTCCGGGCAGTTCCGACGCACCCTCGGCGACGGTCAACTCGGACCCGAGACGCTCGGGCGTCGTGTGATACAGCACCTGCTCGGCTCCGATCGCTTCCTGGATCGTCTCGGGCTGGTTTCGAGCGCGGGTCTGGAGTTCGCGGACCGCTTTCGACGTGGGGGCACTCGGCCGCGTTCTGAAATCCGGGATCCCTCCACTGGCGCCCACCTCGCTGGTGATGGCACTGTACTGGACACTCCCACTCGTTCCGCGAGTCGCCCGGTAGCCCCGGACACCAGCGGGGACGGCCTCGGCGGTCGGCAGGCCGAGCATGATAGCCGTCGCGTAGGGCGCCTCGCCCGCCATGCGCACCTGCGACTCAACGCCCTGCTGGAACTGGCCGACGGTCCCAGTCACTTCTGACGGTGTCTTCCCCTCGGGGTCGCGCTCGAAGGTGATCGCCTGCGCACTCTCTCCCTCACCGACGAACGTGATGTCGCGAGCGCCGACGCCCTGGTTGGCGGCCGCGATCCGCTCACGCTGTTCCTCGGCGGTGAGGTCGGTCTGAACCTGGTACTGGTCATCCTCGCGCGACACCGACGAACGTGATGTCGCGAGCGCCGACGCCCTGGTTGGCGGCCGCGATCCGCTCACGCTGTTCCTCGGCGGTGAGGTCGGTCTGAACCTGGTACTGGTCATCCTCGCGCGACACCGAGATCTCGTCCGTGGTGAGCGTTGGGTTCAGTGATGCTACCTCCTGAGCGAAGGCCTCGGTAGACGGCTCTTCGCCGGGGGCGAGCGTGGGCGTCTGGATGCGTGGCTGTTGTAGTGTCCGCCGAGAGACTGTCGCGTCACGTTCCATGACTCCCGGAATCCTGGTGTCGGCAGCGGCTGTGACCGGGAACTGGCCGACCGCTCCCACACCAGCAGCGACGCCACCGACACCGAAGTCGATGAGGTTCGCGCCGACGTCGCCGACGGTATTCCCACCGGGCAGTGTCGGGCCTTCGCCGCGGATGGGCTCGCTGTAGGTCCGCCCGACGTCCATGATCGCCCGCTCGCCGATCTCGGCGGCCTGGAACGTCATCGCCCCGACCTCCTGCAGGTTGGGCGCTCGGAGGTTGGTGAGGTCCTCGAAGCCCTGCTCGGCCCGCTCGGCGAAGATCTGCTCGCGCTCGGCACGCGCGGCGAGGCCGGCCTGGTCAAGCCCCATCGCGGCGTGTGGCGACACCTCCCGGGCGGCGCCGGTTCCGATGGACGGCTCCTGTAACACGCCGACATCCACTCCAGCCGAGTCCGGCGCGCGAGTCTCCTGACCAGCGAAGCCCTTTCCCGGGAACTGGTCGGGTGCGTCTGGCTGGGGCGCTGCGGCGACCTGTTCGGGCTTGGGTTCGGGAACGTTGAGGCCGTCATCCTCCGCGAATCGGCGACGTGTCTCGCCCTCCTGGCCACCCGCCTGCGCCGACGACGCGGCCTGTTGCCGACGCCTGCGCGCACTGTCGATGGCGCGCTCCCGGCCAGCGCGGATTCCCTGGCGGCGCCGCTCCTGAAACCGCTCCAGTTCACTCCGGCCCTGCTGGGAGAGTTGATAGCCACCCTGTTCGGTACGCGTCACGTCACCCTCGCCGACGTCGGTGGGTACTTGCTCGTCGATCAGGCGCGTCGCTTTCTCAAGCTGAGCCTCCTGGACCTGCGCGCGCCCCTCGGCCGAGAGGACGTACGTGTCGGCGAGTTCCTGGCGGCCGGCGCGGCCGCGCTCGCGGCGGATCGTCTCTCGAACCGTTTCACGCTGCCCTTCGGGCACGTCGCTGAGGTCGATGGGCGCATCCTCGCGACCACTCACGATGCGGTCACCAGTCGGCCGCAGTTCTCGGTCGACGTCCTCGCGACTGAGGTCGCCGACGTCGAGGCGTGCGTTCGGGCCGGTCGAGTACCGAACCGACCGGGCGACGGCTTCGGCCTGGGCGCCGGTCGCGCCGGCCTCGCGGGCGCGCTGCGCTGTCCGCTCGGGCCGCGTCTGTTCGAGCTGGCGCTCGATCCGGCTGGCAGCTTGCTCTTCGAGGCGACGTCGGCCGAGGTCCGTCGTCTCGACGCGGAGCGTGTTGCCGTCGCGAACGACGTCGAAGGCGCCACGCGAGTCCAGTCCCGACTGTTCGAGCGCTTGCGTTTCGAGGTCGCGGGCGAGTTCACGTGTCCGTCCGCTGGCTGTCTCTTCGAGGCCACCGACCCGTGGCTCCGGTCGCGGGTCGCCGCCCTGGACGTCACCAGTGCCACCGCCGTTGGCACCTCCTTGCCCAGTCCCGCCCGGCCGGTCGCCCGTCTCCGAGGTACCCGTCTGATCCGGTTCGGAAGGCGGCGCTGCAGTCCGATCCTGCCCCCCACCGGAGTACTCGACAGCACGCTGGGCAGCCTCTGCCTGTGCCTCGGTCGCACCGGACTCTCGCGCCTGCTGTTCCGTTCGGTTCTGGTCACGGCCCGATCCGATTGTGAAGAGGTCATCCCCACCACCGCTACCGCCACCGCCGCCTCCCCCGCTGCCACCGCCGCCACCGCCGCCGGAACCTGCGCGATCGTCGGTGGGCGACGACGTTGGGGTCCGGCCACTACCGCCGCCGGAGTACCTGACGGCACGCTGGGCGGCCTCGGCCTGTGCCTCGGTCGCACCGGACTGTCGGGCCTGTTGCTGGGTCGACGTACCGCTGTCGTCGTCAGTGCCGGATCCGCTCCCGGTGGTTGCCCTGAAACGCTCGGGCACGCTCAGTCACCCCCGACGCGCTCCCGGACGCTCGTCACGACACCACGGGCGCGGTCGCGGAGACCTGCCCCGCCAGCGGCGAACGCCAGGCTACCGGTGATGACCTGTCCACCGCCGCCGCCACCGCCACCGCCGGCGATCTGCCCGGCAAGCCAGGGCCCGCCGAGGAAGATGAGCGCGAGGACGACCGCGACGATGATCCCGACGAGGAAGCCCTTCATCCAGGTGTCGGTGCCGTCGTCGACGGAGCGCTCGAACCACTCGGCGGCGGCCTTCGCGTCTTCGCGGTTGACGGGGAACGGGTCGAAGTCGTCGGCATCGCGGACGTCGATGGCCACGCCGTCGTACCCGTCGGGCGGTCGCAGGTCGTAGATAGCGGCATCGTCGGACACGTCACCAGCCGCTGCGACGGCGCCGCCGTCGGCCCGGGCGCGACCGCCACCGGTTCCGTTCCCGCTGGGGCCAGCGAGCGGTTCGTCGGCGGTGGCCGGGCCGTCGACTGCTTCGGCGGCCGGTTCTTCGCGCGGGTCTTCGAGCCCGAGTTCGAGGAGTTCGTCGGGAATCTCCTCGCCGCCGCCGACGTCGATGACGTCACCGTAGCGCTCCTGGTCGGCGACGAGACACGCTTCGGTGCTGATGACGCCCGCGTTACCGGCGTAGACGTACCAGACCCTGATGCCGCTGAATTTCTTCGGGTCGCCGCCACGGCCGCGTGCGAACCACATGTCGCCGGTCTCGGGGTCGTGGATCGCCGAGAGGTCGGACTCCCAGATGACGGGCTTGAGCGTGACGGAGCCGTCCTCCCATTCGACGAACGCGAGGCCGTCGGCGTCGCCGACCTCTTTGTGGAGGATCTTCTGGAAGAGGAAGTCGCGACGGGCCTGCGTGTAGGGGATCTTCTGTCTAAGCCCCATCCGCGTCACCTCCGTTCGCCGCGTCTACGTGGCCGAACCGACTGAAACCGTTGGTCTCGACACTCAGGTGGTCGAACAGTTCACTCTTGAGAGTCGTGTCGGCCAGCCAGATGAACCCGTAGGCACTGAACAGGACGGCGATCATCAGCAGCCCGACCGAGTTGAGGATCGTCAACTCAGAAACCGACGACTCAGTCAGCGGCGTCACCGACGACATCCCGTCCAGCACCGTGAGGCCGAACGCGGTAATCTCGACGATCATGAAGAGCGCGGTCGCGTATGTCCCCAGATACACGGTCAGCAGCACTGACGACCAAACATCGCTCACCAGAGAGAAATCGAACTCGTCGACGCAGTGGTTGGGGTATCGCCGATCCAGCCAGCGCTCGATGCGTAGCGAGGGCCCGACCAGGCTGCCGAGGAACGCCCAGAAGATGCCGGCAACCGCGACGAAACCGATAAAGTCCGACGCGAGCGCGTACTTGTTCGAAACACTGCTGGGGTACGTCAGGGCGAGATACACGTACGCTCCGCCGCCGACGACCGCGAGCGACAGGACCAGCCAGAGGCCCCGTGCGAGCGCTCGGTTGTCGGCCTCGCCGTCGTCTTCGCGGCGCAGCCAGGTGAGTAGTCGGTCGACGATACTCCTGTCGGTCGTGGTGGTGCTGTCGGTCATCCGAGCATACCTCCGGTGAACTTGCTGAGATAGCCGCCGTCGCTGCCGCTGAAGTCGACGCCGCCGTCGTCGTTGCGGGTGACGATCTGGACCTCGGTACTGCCCTTGTAGCGACGGCCGGCGACGGAGCCCGAGCGCTGCATGCGCTTGGCTTCCATGCCGGCGTCGAGCTGGTCGGAGAGGTCGGCGTCCATGCGCGGCCGCTCGTCGGATTCGCCGCCGGTCATCCGCTGGCGCGTGCGGCCGGTACACTTCGCGCCGGAGCCGCCCCGGCGACGGTAGCCGGTGTTGATGAGGCGGCGTCGGCCCCGGTCTTTGAGGTTCTCTTCTTCGTACTCTTCGCGGGTGATGTAGCCGATCCCGAACTGTTTCGAGGTGTGTGCGCCCAGTTTTGCCTCGACGTTGTGCTGGGCGTCGTGGTGGTCGGGAAGATCGCGGTCGACGTCGAGGTCGTTGACGGTGTCGAGCCACTCGCGACTCATCAGTTCGCGCGGGTCCAGTCCCGCCCGTTGGGCCCGGTCGGCGCCGGCCCGGTTGGCGGCCTGGCGGTCCATCTCCTCCTGTCGGCGCTGTGCCTCTGCCTCGGGGTCGTAGTTTTGGTAGGGTGCCTGTGACATGTCAGCTCATCCTCCCGACGACGGGGTCGAGGAAGTCCGAGTCTGAGTCGGCGTACTCGTCGCCGCGGGGGTCGTCCTCGTCGTCGTCCTCTTCGGCGTAGACGCCGCTTTTCGTCAGCGCGAAGGGGAACGCGATGGCACTGACGAGAGCGACGACGGCGAAGAGAATCGTGACGGCCCACTCGTTCGTGGTGGTGTAACTGGTCTCGATGGACAGCGACCCGAGCGCGAGGACGGCGAAGGTACCGAACGACGCGAGCAGCGCGAAGACTGCCCCCTCGCCCTTGCGGATGAGGCCGAGATAGGCCGCACCGGCACCGACGAGGACGAGCACCTGCCAGACGCCGACGATCACGGCTGCCTCCTGCGGCTGGTCGCGTCGTCTGTCTCGGCGATACGGTCCGGCCCTGTGTGGGTGTGTGCGTGCATAGTTTATCTGCGCGAAAAATTGAGGGAGTTGCTGCGCCGTCCCCCGCCACGGCCGCCGAAGAGCGCGTACACGCCGGCGGCGAGGCCGGCGACGGCCATTCCGGCGATGATCAACACGCTGAGGGGGATGATCACCCCGATCGGCACCTGAAACAGTGCTCGCAGCGTCCGGGCTTGCTGGGTTTTCGCCCAGTACGCGTAGTCGACGGTCATCGTCTCGCCGTCGTCGACGTCAGGCGACGACAACCACGTGATCGTCCCGGTCGACGTGTTCCACTCGTAGTCGGTGCCCTCGGTGAGGGTGTTGCCCTGGCTGTCGACGATGGTCTCGTTATCCCAGAACCCCAGCGTGTAGTTCGGCGCGTTGACGGTACTCTCGTTCCCGACATCGGCGACGTGCGTCTCGCTGGCCGTGTAGTTGGCCTCGGGGGCGTCCTGGTATTCGGCACCGACAGCCCACGTCACGCCGAGCCCGGCGACGAGCACGATCGCGAACAACAGCAGGCCAGTGGTCCAGGCTCGGAGTAGTCGCATTGTGGGTCAGGTCAGGGTGTCAGCGTGGAGTGGGTGGGGTACGGCAGGGTATCGGCGAAAAGCTGGCCGGTGGTTACCGACGCTGCATCAGCGAGCCGCCACCGCCCATGCCGCTGAACCCGATGAAGGGACCCAGCTTGAGGACGATGTAGGCGAGGACGCTGACGGTCGGGATGGCCAGCAGACTGACGCCGAAGATGACGAACGCCGTACCGGCGTTGTCGGTGGTGGTACTGATCGCGTCGCTGAAGGTCGAGTCCGAGGGGATCGCGGCCGCGAACTCGCCGCCGACGAGCGCCGCCAGAAGCACCATCATCAGGGTGATGAGGAGCATGACGGCGCCGGCTGCGAGGTTGCCTGCGACGGTCGGCGCTCGACTGACTTCGATACTGAGTTCCTCCCGGATACGAGCCAGGAGAGAAACGTCGTCGGTCTGGGCGGCCTCGGCACCGGCAGTCCACGCTCGCGAGAGCGGGCCGTCGGAACCGGCCGCGGTAGCGGTAGCACCCATGGTTGTGGTGTGAGGTTCCAGCCCCGACGCCCCGATGGGGGACGATCTGGGCCTTACCTCCGCCGTTACAGGTGCGATTCCGTAATGGGGGTCACCGGGAATACTCCCGATATTATTATGGGAACGGGTATTGACACTATTACCTGCGAGAAACCGACAATAATGTCGCAAGGACAGAGGCCGCGGTCACAGCGGCTGAACGCAAAAGCGGCCGCGGAGGCCGCTGCGAAAGGGGAATTGCCGCGGGTGAACGATTACGACGCACAGCAAATCAAGGACAACCAGTTTTCGATCACGGTGCCGCTGTTGTTCATGCAGAACACGCCGTTCGACGGCTCATCGAAAGCTGACGCGTACATCGACTTCCAGCGGGGTGTCGTGGTCTACGATTTCAAGAGCGGCGAGGGTGGTGATGGCGATGGCGGAGAGTGAGGACGGCAGGTCGACACTCCCGATTCGGGCGATCCACGAGGCCTATCGCGACGCACTCACGGCGCGGCGCGAGTACCGGCAAGCGGTCGGTGGCCCGCTCGAATCGGACGCGCACCATCGACTCCAGGAGGCGGTCGCGTCGTACTACGACGTGCTCCGGCCACTCATGGAATCGGCAAACAGCACGGAGAAACTCTGGGAGGAAGCCGAACTTTGGCCGACCGAACCGAAGTACCAGTCGGTCAATATCTGTCCGGGGTGCAACAGTTACGTCCCCGTCGAGAGCGCTCACACCGACGCGTTCCCGCTGGGGGGACGGTGCCCCGAGTGCGGTGACGAGCAGATCGGCCGCGACCAGATCCCGAAACTCGACGACGAGGGCCGCGTCGAGTACCACCACGTGGAGGGTTTGCAGTCGGTCGAGGGCATCTTCGATCAGCAGGTCGAGCGCGAAGTGGAGTACAGCGACGCGCTCGGAACTAATTCGGAGACGGTCGTCGAGACGCGACTCGTCCCGTCGGAGCATCTGCAGCTGATCGCCGAGAAACTCGACAAGGTGATGGAGCGGCTGTCGCTGCACGCCGAGGTTGACGACGAGGTGCCGACGACCGAACTCGACAAGGAAGATCTCGAAGACTTCCAGGAGCGCCTGGTCGAGATCCGAGAGGAGTGGGCCGATGAGGACGGCCTCACGGACAGCGAGGTGGCAGAATGAGCCTCGCTGACTCGAATGTCGAGGCGTCGGACCTCCCGATCTCCGTCGACGACATCCCCGAGTCGCTTCGCACCAGCCACATCCACCAGTCGTACATCTCACGGTTCGCGAACGGCCGGGACATGCGGGTGATCATCTCGGCCGACAACTCCGCGACGGGCGTCGGGAAGACCACGCTCGCCGTTGTGCTGGCGATCCTGTGGGACATCTGGGGGTGGGAGGCAGCGAAGGGGACGCTCGACCCGCGGGAGTTCAGCGTCTACTACGACCACGTCCGACCGGGGTCAGTGATGCTACTCGACGACGCCGAGCAGGCGATCGACCGGCGCCGCAGCATGACCGAGGAGACGCTGGCGATCGGCCACGACTTCGCCACCAAGCGCTACAGGCAAGTGTTCGGTCTGCTGACGCTCCCGTCGAAGGAGATGATCGACGCTCGGATCGCGGACAAGCTGTGTGACTACTGGATCCTCGTCGAGGAGACTGGCCAGGCGTCGGTCTTCAAATTCGAGGAGAACGCCTTCACCGGGAAGGTGTACTACAAGAAAGTCGAGACGATCGAGTGGCCGCCGATGGATGGCGTCCCAGTGTACGACACCATCGAACAGAAGAAGCAGGAACGGATGGAGGGCAAGACCCAGAGCCGGTTCGTCCGCCGGTCGGAGATGGAGGACGCCCTTGATAACTACTGGTCGAAGGCCACGGCGAAGCGCAACTACGAGCTGATCAACGCGATGTATGATGCGTCGGAAGACGATGATTCCGACGTCTCGCTGACGCAGGATCAGATTGGTGGCATCGTCGGGATGAGCCAGTCAAACGTCTCGAAAATCACGAACACGGACGAGTTCGAAGAGTTCTACAAGAGCTACGATGGTGGTGCAATGGCATGAATATGCGCAATTACGCAGGAACGCTGAAACCCAGAAATCCAGCACGTAGCGCATCGCTCACCATTATGAATGAACAGGACACACACGTTATCTATACTATACCGCGCGTGACTCCGCGGGCGGCGACCTCTTCATGGGTCACACGGGGGGGTCAGCGGCGACGTCGACGGTGGCGATCGCCGTCGATCGGCGGCGGATTCGCCGGGGTCCGGACGTCGATCGAGCCGGCTCGGCGGCGGTCGCTGGCGCCGGCCCCGGCGCCTCGCGCGTGCGGCACACCGCAGTGTTGTCGGTCCGGCATAGGGAGTGGGGGTCCGTGACGGAGCCGTCGCTCGCGGATCTGGATGCTGAGATCCTGGAACCGCGGACACTTCGGCACGTCAGCCCGCCAGAGGTGTCGGTCCTCCTCCCGACGTACAACGAGGCGGGCACGATCGTCGAGGTGACCCAGGCAGCACTCGACCAGCTCGAGGCCGAGGTCGGCGCCGACGAGGTCGAGGTCGTCATCGTCGACGACGACTCGCCTGACGGCACGTACCGCGTCGCTCGCGACGCGTTCGCCGAGGACAACCGTGTCATCGTGACGTGCCGCCGCAACGACCAGGGCCTCTCCTCGGCGCTGCTGTACGGGCTCCAGTACGCGACTGTGGGAGAGATCTGCGTCTGCATGGACGCCGACGGCCAGCACCCACCCGACCGGCTTCCCGAGCTGGTCGCAGCCATCCAAGACGGCGCCGACCTGGCGGTCGGGTCGCGCCACGCCGACGGCGGATCGATCGCTGGGTGGCCCTGGAGGCGCCGCGCCACGTCTCGCGTCGCGACCTACATCGCCCGCGGGCTCGTGGCACCGGCCCGCGACCTCTCGGACCCGATGAGTGGGTTCTTCGCGGTCAACCGCGAGACGTTCGACGATGATGTCCTCGCGGCCGCGGACCCGCACGGCTACAAACTCCTGCTGGAACTCATAGCACTCGCGCCAGACGCCACGATCGCGGAGGTGCCGATCACGTTTCGGGCTCGTCACGAGGGCGTGTCGAAACTCACACTCGACGAGCAACTGCGGTTCCTCGAACACATCACGACGCTGTGGTTCCTGTCCATCGGCCTCGACGAGCGAGTGAATCCACCGCTACTGATCCGGAGCGTCGAGGCGGCGGCGCTGGTAGGCTTCTCGCTGCCGCTGCTGTACCTCGGGCTCATCCTCGGTGATGTCGACGGCGCCGGTGGGGCGGCGCTCATCGCGGCCTCCGGTGCGGCCATCGCGCTGGCGCTCTCCCGGCTCGCACGGACGGGTAACTCCTGGGAAGACACCGAGGAGGTGTACGCGAAGTGAGCCCACCTCTGTCGGAACCACTCGAATCACGAGACTTCAGGCCAGTAGAGTCTGCGATTCCTGGTGATTGGGCCAGCAACGAAGAGAGGTCGATCCAGATCACGAGCAAGCGAGATATTGGTGGAGAACGGGTGTACATCGCCCGCGTCTACGATGCGCCCGCAGACTCGCTCGAACTTTTACGAGTGCAGCTGCTGGCCCAGTCGAGGTCTCGGGATCATGTGATTTCCACGAGGCTTGCACTCGAAGGCGCAGAAGGGCAGGACGAAGAGGGTGGGGGGCTGGACGATGGGTAGCTCGGACCTCCTCAACGATCCGGAGGCGATGTACTCGGCGCTGTGGGTGGCGGTGGGCGTCATGCTGCTGTTCGTCGCCCGGCGTACCTACGGCGCGCTTTTCGAGGGCGACCTCGCGGGCGTCGTGATGGTCACACAGCTATTCATCACCGGCATCGGGATCGTCCTTCTGGCGACGTGGGAACCGGTCGACCTGCGGCGCATCTCGCTCCCGCTGGTCGTCTGGACGGTGTGGACGCTGCTGGCGGTCGCATTCTACAACTTCTTGCTACTCCCGCCGGACTTCTTCGGGAGCGACGTCTCGCTGTTCGAGAGCTACGCTGCACATCTGGTCACGCAAGGCGAGCACCCGATGGCCCACTCGATGCTCGACGCCCGCGAGGTGTGGCCGATCTCGAACGCGAGCGCGAACATCACTGCGACGACGACCGGCGGTGTCGTCTCTCAGTACTCCTATCCAGGCGGCACGCTCTGGTCGTCGACACTCGAAGCCGCGCTCACGCCGTACAACCGACTCGGTATCGCGACGGTACTCGCGTCGACGACGTTCCTCGCGTGGCTCCTCGCACGCGTCGACGTCGGGCTGGAACCGCTCGTCCTGCTCGTCTGGATGGTCCCGATCGTCCGCCCGGTGTCGGCGTCGCTGGGGATGATCACGCCGCTGTGGCTGTTCCCGCTCGCCGTCGGACTCGCAGCGTGGTACGACGGTCGTCTCGATGCCGCCGCACTCGCGCTGGGAGTAGCGGTGGCCTCGAAGCAACTCGCGTGGCCGATCGCCGGGCTCGTCGCCGTTCACGTTCTCCGGACGCGGTCGCCACGCACCGGCGGCCGGTTCCTGGCGCTCGCCGGCGCCGCCACGGCCGTCCTCGTCGCACCGTTCGCGCTCTGGAACCCGCAAGCGTGGGCGACGTCGGCGCTGTTCCCGTTCCTACCGATCGGCGACCCGCTCGTCGCGCAGGGCGTCGGCCTCACGTCGCTGACTGTCAGCGGCGTTTTCGAGGTCCCGCGGACGTTCCATCGCGTGCTGGTCGTCGGGATGGGCGCCGCACTCATCGGCGCGACCTGGCGGTGGCCCGACCGGATGCGCTGGGTGATCCCGTTCGCGACCATCCTGACGATGCTGGTCCACTACCGGACGCTCCCCAGTTACTACGCGGCAACCGTCCCGCTGGCGGTGGTCGCACTTGACGCACGCTTCCGTGGACGGGAGGAGACGCCGCGCCCGACGCTGTTCTTCGATCGCCTGATCAAACGCGTTCAGATCGCCGGGGACGCCGTTCCGGAGGACAGCAAGTTCGCCGAGGCGTATCGGCGGGGGCGAAAATGAGTGTCGAGAAGATTGAACGCCAGCTCGAAGACGTCGCCGGGCAGAGAGCCGTCCGGTTCGTCGAGTTCTGCGGCGTGGGCGCGACAGGCGTCGTCGTTGACCTCGCAGTCACGACGAGCGCCCTGGAAGTCACGCACTACCTGCTGGCGAACGCGCTGGGGTTTCTCGTCGCTGTGACGTGGAACTTCGCCGGAAACTGGCTGTTCGTGTTCGACCGACCCGACGGGTCGCTCATCCACCAGTACGCCAGCTACGTCGGCCTCCACACGGCGACGTTCGGCGTCCGGGCGGTCGTCCTGGCTGCGCTCGTCGAGGCCGGCGGTGTGCCGGTGCTCCCGGCGACGGCGGTCGGCATCGGCGCCGCGGCGGTCGCGAACTACCTCGGGACCGAGCGGATCCTGGAGGACGGCCTCGAATGGTTCGATGCAGTGGCAGCGGTCAACAGCCTCGCGCACGTGCTCTATCACTCCCGTCTCCGGACGATGCTCCGGGACGCGGGTTTCTACAGCCCGCTCTACGGCGCGTACACGCGCTTGCTCGCACTCATCTATCGCGAGGAGACGCTGACGGTCAACGTCGCCGGCGCGAGTGCCGACCTCTACACCGAAGAACCGCCAGAGGTGGTCTCGATCCTCCACACACTGGAGAAAGAACGTGAGGTTCTCAGTGAGTTCATCGACTCGCTGGAGCCAGGCACGGTCATCTGGGATGTCGGCGCAAACCTTGGAGTCTACGCCTGCCTCGCGGCCGATATTGCCGACCAGGTGGTCGCCGTCGAGCCGGTCCCGGCGACGGCCCAGCGCTGCCGAGAGAACCTGGACCTGAACGACGCCGAAGAGGCGACCGTCGTTCACGGTGCGCTCTCGGACGAGACGACCACGATGACGCTTGCGGTTGAGCGAGACGAGCTCGGGACGCAAACGCCGACACTCGACGAGTCGCAGGTCGATGCTCGCGACGAGATCGAGGTCACGACCGTTACCGGCGATGTGCTTGTCGCCGACCGGTACCTGCCCGCGCCCGATGTCGTCAAGATCGACGTCGAGGGAGCAGAGTGTGCTGTCCTTGACGGGATGGAGCGAACACTCCCGCTCGCAGAGACGATCTTCGTCGAGACACACCCGGGCACTGAGGGCGTCGCCGAGCGACTGAACGCAGCCGGCTTCGAGATCGAGGCGCTGGACTGTGGCGAACAGTCGTACTACGTGGGGTGGCGTGATGATCGATAGTCGAGCGCACTCGACAGTGCTCCCGTTGGCGTTCGTTCTTGTGCTTCTCTGTACGGTTCTCGTCGGCCGCGAACTTCTGGAACAGGTAGCGTCAGCACCGACACGGCCCTATCTGTGTGCAGGGCTATATGGGTGCGGTGGTCTGCCAGGATGGCTGATGGGGTTGCCGATCGTCCTCGGGGTCCTGGTGCTCTTGGCGGGGAGCTACGTCAAGAACAGAAGCGCCACGACTCAGAACCGGAAGTAACCTGAGCGTTCCTGGTCGTCGAGGCCGGGAACCGTCATCCCGAGGTCGGCGAACGACGCTCCGATGCCGACCGCTGCGACCTCTTGCTCGTCGACGCGCGGGCCGCCAGCCGGTGGTCCCGCCCCCACTCCGGCACCGAAGCCAGCTGGCGCCATGAACGACCCCAGCGCGAGGTCGGCGGCTGGACTCGCCGCGGCCTGTGGCGCGGGCCCGCGAGTACGTTCCTCGTCGCGGTCGGGGGCCTCGCGACTGGGAGCAGGCGCAGCGGGAACTTGGAAGCCCAGGCCGCCGACGCCCATCTGTGGGTAGCCCACCGGCGCCGCCTGCGGCTGTCGGCCGCGTTGCTGGTCACGGGCCCGTGATTTGGTCTCCCGCTGTGGCTCGGGTGGCGCAGGCTGTGGGACGTTGAAGCCGACGTACGGTCGTGGTGGAGCGGCCGGGCGCTGTCGGCGTGGCTCCGGCTCTCGTCGTTCCTGGCGCCGCTCCTCACGGTTGACACCGAGACGGCGGCGCTCGCGACGCTTGATGCGTTCTTTCTCGGCCTCTTTCACGTCCTCGCCGACCTCGTCCAGCGCTTCGATGTAGGCCTCGTTTTTCTTCTTCTGGACCTTGTCCTCGCGCATCCGCTTTCTCCCCTCGCGGCGTCGCTTTCGCTTCCGACGTTGCTCTTTCTTCTCTTCGGCCTTCTCGCGAGCCTGTTCTTTCGCCCGACCGACGGTTTCACTTGCGGACTGCTTGACCGCTCGCGCCTTGTCACCGACCGTTCCGGCCGCCGATCGGGAGATGTCGGCGACCTCGCTGCCGGCTTCTCTCCCCTTCTCGGAGACAGTGCCCGCGAGCGATTTCGTTTTCTCGATGCTCTTCTGTAGGTATTTGCGGCGCGCCATCTTCTTAGCGGCTTTCTCACGCGAATCCAAACGTCTCGGGAGCGAGAATACTATATATAGTACTACCTGAACAGTCACTCTTCGGCCAACTGCGACCGCTCGACGTACCACTCGCGGCGCTTGATGACGCGCCGTACTGTTGACGTCGGGACGCCAACCTCCTCCGATATTTTTCTGTAACTCGCATCATCGTCTCGCATTTCGAGGATCGCCTTGACCAGATCGAAGTCCTCGCCGGGAACCTGCTGTTTCCCATCCTCGCCATACTTCATTCCGAATCTCGGACGGCCGAGATCGACGTTCTCGTTGTCAACTCGTGCCTGTATCGCAGCTTTCGATCGGTTGATTTCTTGTTGCTTCTTGTAGTGGTCCATCGCTGCGTTGACTGCCTCCAAACCGGCCCTCTGAGGGTCGGACAACCCAATCGGCCCGCCTTCCTCAACGACATGGAGTTCCGTCTCAGTATCACGTAGATCTGCGAGCAACCTCACCCGCGTGTCGAAATCTCGACTGAGGCGTGCCCGATCGCGGACGATGACTGCATCTACCTCTCCGTCCTGAACTTCCTGGCGCAGTTTCTGAAACTCGTCTCGATCCTCATCGAACCCACTCGAATCCTCACCGTCGTTGTAGATATGGTCGTCCAACAGCTCGATTCCTCGCTCGTCGGCGTACTGCTTTAGAGACGCAACTTGCTCGTCGATCGATCCTTCTCGCCCCTGCTGGGACAGGCGGGCGTAGGCACGCGCTTCAATCATCGGCGAACTCCACGCGACATGCGTTGCCAGAAAGGATGGACCACTCGATATTCTGCCCTTGCTCCAGTTCAAACGCCTCGGCCAGCGACTTCGGGATGGTCGTTCGGTACTGGGTCCTCTCTTCGCCAGATTGGTCGGTGTATTCGCTAACTACGACTGTGGTTTTAGGCATCTCTCATGTGTGCAAATACCTGCACACAACTTAGTACTTATTCTGCTATGCCGGATACACCGGTTTCTGAAACGGCGTGTGTCGGCCCGAGGATCCAATCGGGATTTGAACCACAGTTAGAGTGACATCGAATTGCGGATCCAGTTATCAGAAATGTAGGCAATTAAACAATCGGCGGCACTGAAACCCGTGGCTGAGAGTGGTTCTCGGGAGCGCGGGACGCCGGTCAGAAGATGGCCGGTGCGTGGTAGGAACACGCCCGACCGTGCTCAGGAGACCTGAGCGATGGCAACTACGGAACCCCACGAATATAGGCGTACCGACGCACAACCCGTCCTCGCGGACGACGAAACCGTTCCCGACGACGAAACGAGGCACTGTAGAGAAGACGCGGTCGACGCGAAGACGTTCGAGCGACTCGTCGAAAGCACGTACCGAATGGATGAGCCTTACGGACAGGAGTGCCGGTTTCTGCTGTTCGTCTGTGGCCGACTCGGATTGCGGTCCGGCGAACTCACGCACCTCGATGAGTCATGGATAGACTATCGGCGTTCGATGCTGTGCATCCCGCGCTACGATCACTGCGGCAAGGGCCGCGACGGTGGCATCTGCGGGCAGTGTCGAGAGAACAACCTGCAGAAGGTCAACCTTCGCGTGGCGAATCACTACGCGCAGATCCACGCTGGCCTATCGGACAGAGACGAACTGGAGCCCGGCGGTGGTGCCGCCGCGGACGTCCGGATTCCGGTCGAGGAGTTTCACGATGGAATGTGGGTGGCCAAGAGCGACGCCGGCGCTCGCGAGATTCCGTTCGATTCGATCATTCGGGCGGACATCGAGATCGAGCGGTTCTTCGACCAGTATGACGCCTGGCCGGTTTCGCAAACCGGGGTCACCCGCCGAGTGAATCGGATCGTCGACCACGTTGACTGTATCGACGACCATGACGACCTCTACCGCACGCTCTTCGAGCTACGGCGGGGACTTATTGGGCGGACCACGGATTGAACGCGTTTTCTCTGAAGCAACTCATGGGCTGGGAAAAATTATCAACAGCACAGAGATATATCGCATCCTCGTCAGAGATTCCAATGAAGTAGGGTAGATATCGGTTGATTTGCGGGTCATATTGAGATACTGGCGGGAAAATGGCCGGCTGTGATTTCATCAGATTCGAATAATTACCAGACTATCGTAACGAAATATCGATTTCCGAAAGTACCGGATAGCGCCGCCGCTCACGACTCAGCGAACCGAACGAGAAACGCCGTCAGTCCGGTGGCGGCTTCGATTCGAGGCCGAACATCCCTTCGGCGACGGCCAGGAACCGCGCGGCGGTAACGAGCGGTGTGTAGTCGGGATCGTCCTCGACGCTCAGCTTTACCAGAAGGTCAACCAGTCGCCAGCAGTTGCACAACGTCGAAGCGAACATGAACCCGAAAAACCGGAGTACCGGGTCTTTCGAGCCCGAGCGCGGCAGGAAGTGCCCGATTTTCTTGTAGCCGTTCTCGATGCCCCATCGGTTCCCGTAGTTGCGGACCATTCGGGCGGCGGCCTGTATCTGCTCCGCCTCCGGGATTGGGTCTCCACTCTTCTTGTCACGTGTACTGGCGAGCGGGTGGTTCGTCTCGAAAACGACGTACTGCTCGGTGCCGTCGATATCGTCTTCCTCCTCTTTCTGCTTGCGCCGACGCCGTTCTTCGTCCTCGTGGATATCGTTTAAAAGCGTCTCGAAGGGCGACTCGTCGGCCATCTCCTCTTCGTCCCCGCCAGCAGCGCCAAACTCAGAGAGGAGTTGCTGGCGGAGTTCGTCGTCCTCGTCGTCTTCATCATCTTCATCGTCGTCGGTCAATAGTTTCGGCACGTAGATGGTCTTCCGCGAGGGCATACCCTGACGCTCTTCGGCCTCGACGATGCGGGCTGCCTCTCCCTCCTCCCACATCTCGCGCATTCGCTGCTTGTCGGTGGCGTCGCGGCTCTTCCGGTTGAGGTAGTAGGTACCGTGTTTCTCCGCGGCGTTCTTGCTGGCCGCAGAGTCAAATCCGGCGTCCATCATCACGAGCTCGGGGTCGTGGAGTAACTCGTTGGCGGTCTCCATGAGTTCGTCCACGATGTACCCCTTGCTCATACCGCGCTTGACGGGCAGTGCGTCGAGTATCAGTGGGATGTCCAAGCCGACGACCTGGACGCTGGCCCACTGAAAGTAGTGCTGTGGGCGCGTGTCGTTGTCGTTCTTGTAGCCGAGTATCCAGTCCTCGGCGTTGCTACCGTCGTCGTCCCGTTCAATCTCGCCCGTCCACGGGTGCCCTTTCGTCTGGTCGATGGCGACCTTCAGCTTCCCGACGAGTTCGCCCTCACTGCGGGCCTCTCGAATCAGGTCGCGGGTCACTGACTGGTGGAGTTCGCGTATCTCGTCGATGGTGAACTTCTTGAGTTCACGTCGGTGCGTCGAGGGGTACTGCACGCGGTCGTAGTCCGACCGAACGAGCATGTTCCCGATGCCGGTCTCAGGGAACACGTCGTCGCTGCTGGTGGCGAGTGCGGCGTGACCATCGAAGAAGTTGGCTTCCGGTATCTGCCAGTTGTGATGGCGCTTCAGGTACCAGTGTTTCAGTACCATCGGGCGGGCGTGTTCCCATACGTCGGCGGTCTTCTCGATGGTAAGTTCCCGAACGGTGGGGTGGTCTTCCGTTGGCTCCTCGACCGCCACGTCGTCGGGCGTGAACACGTCCTCCGGTGCGGCGAATCCCTGGTCGCGGCAGTACTCGACCAGCCGCTCGGCGATGAACAGCACGACGCCGCGGTGCCGGTCGGTGAACTCTTCTTCCCACATGTCCCGGAGCTGCGTGTAACTCGGTGGGTCGCCGGGGTCGCCCTTGACTGGCCCTTCGTCGAAAAAGCCGAGCATCTGCGGAAGATCGCGGTCGCCTGCAATCCGCTCGGCGGTCTCCTGTATCGTCCAGCCGTTGGCCTCGCGCATTATGTGCGCGTGCATCCACGCCTTGATTGGTGTGTAGTTGTGGTGCCACTCGGCGCGGTCGTCAGGGATATCGCCCGACAGTTGGACAAGGGCAGCGAGGTCGCTGATGTGCGGTTTGTACGGGAACGGAAGTTCGCCCTGGAGCGAGGCTTCTACCGGGCCGTCGATGTAGACGGTCTCCGAGAAATCGATGCTCACTTTGGATGAGTTGAACCCACCTTCCACACCCGTTCCCGACACGTTGCCTTCTGTAGGCGGGTACGTGCCATAAAACACTAGCTTCCGCGACGCTTACATTTTCTGCCCCGTCTGGTGTAGATTCTATTCAGAAATCCAGTAACTGACCCTGTTCTCGGAGTGTTTCTTTCTCTGTATTTCGCCGTCTTCGGTGAGTGTTTCGAGACGGCGTTGAATCGTCCACCGAGAGGTATCCTCGAACAGTTGTTGGAGGTCTTGGACAGTGTAGGGCTCACACACGCACATCTCGTTGAGCACCTGCTGTGGCGTCGGCTCTTCCGGCTGGCGCGGCACACTACCGGATGATGAGTTAGTCATTCTTATAGGTGCCCCATGCGGTGCAAGCACCTTAATTCTGACCCATGTGGGGCAAAACCTAAGTCCTTTGCACCACATGGGGCATTCATACAATGTATCAGGTCAGAGAAAAGCAGAAAGCAAATCAATTGGCGATTTGCCACTGCGGAGATGGAAAGGAGAGAAAGCTTGCTGAAGGCGGCTCAACCTTGGATGTAGTGGGAGAATGTGATGACTGCGGCGGTGAGGGTGCTGGCGTTTGCTGCGCTATATGCAAGCAGATAAGCGGCAACCCGGACGAAGAATTCGAATTCCATCATTGGGAATACGAAGAAAACATCGGTGTATTTCTTTGCCCATCATGTCATGAGCACGTTCACTCGACGGAACAATCTTACCCAAACAGCGATTCAGAATGGCGTTATCACACCCTCTCGAATGCTCTGGAAAAATACCGCGAACATAATGACATAACCAGCAAAACAGAGGCTAAGATCGAGTCCGAGCTGAATTTGCCACCCGAAATTAGAGGTAGATCAGAGGAATAGAGATGGTTTGCTATACCACATCTGGTGAACGTACTGATGTAACTCATGAGGATATTCAAAACGCACTTGCAGAACGTTTGAGGGTGAAGGGGCACATCTGGATAGCGATGAAAAGCCGTATCGAAAGCACGCATACATCTTGGTGTGGTACAACACCAGTTGTTGAGACTGAATATGCGAATTACTCCCGCCTGATGCCGAACAGCCTTCCCAGCGGAAATAAAATGTCACGTATTGATGTCCGTTACGAGAGTCCATGGAACGACCTCGCTTTCGAGGTCAAAACACACAGAGATGACCTATATTCATCCCTTGAGCGGCAAGTTGGGGATTATCGTGCAGCCGGCCACACTGCTGTTTTAGTGGCACCTACGAGGGTATACCGGCAGATTGACCGATGTTGGCACTCACTCGCGGATATAAATATCGAAGTGGAGCTTCAGAATGGTGGCATTGATGGGTTCAGCACGCGTACTGAAGACGTACCTACAGTACTTGAGTGGATTTGAGAAAAAGTCATGACTAATGGCGATAACGACGTGGATTTGGAAATCGCATTGGACGGTCTTCAGGCCGCCGAACGGTATTGCAGCGACCGCGGTCTTGACGATCTCGCCCGTCGAGCAGCTCGCCTTTACCAGGATGTCGGTAAACAAGCACCTGATGGCGATTGGGGCACCTCGGCTGAGGAGATCGCCAACGCCATGGGGTCCGATAAAACAGCGGAAGAGGCGTGGGAGGAACTCCAGGCGTTGAGTGATGAGGTCGAGTGGGACGTGGAGAATATGCTTGGTGAATCGATTGAAGACGATGAATTTGACGGGTGGGATGAGACCGCGGTAGACCCGCGTGAGGAACGGGATGAGTGAATCAACGAAACCAGAAGGTAACCTCTCCGAGAGCGGTGCTGTGTGGGTTGATGAGAACGGTCACGCTCGCGCGCTTATGGAAACTCTACAGAAGAACGGATACAGCGAGTAAAATCGATTTATCGCCACGTTTGGAATGGTGGTGTAGTCACCACCATCCGCGAATGCCTGCAGGATGTGCTTGGTACTCTCACTGAGGCAGCTTTGAGGGGCTACCCCGTTGATCCTAATCCCGTTTGTGCCCTTGCGGGCACCTATCGTTACTACACGCACATCCTTAAATCTGCCCCATGTGGAGCAATATTTATTGAAGCCACACCCCATAGACAGTGTTAGATGAACCGAGACCTCGAAGCGCTGTTCGCCGCGCACGATTACATATCCCGCGAGATCGGCATGGCAGAGGCGGAAATGGACGATGGTGAGTTCAAGGAAGGGCACATCAACGGACTCAAGGAAGGGCGAAATCGCGTCGAGCAGGCGATTACCGAATTCGCATCCGAGTCGGACGGTGAGAGCCCCCTCAAAGAATCCAATCAAGAGAATCCTGAACGGTATTACGTGTACTGTGAGGAATGTGGTGTCGTAGAATTCGACGTTCTTGATGATAGCTCTTTTTCGAACCCGATTTCGGCTACGTGGTATGCTGGATATCACGGCGGGGACACACACGGTGAATCTGAATACCAACATGGGTCTGCATTTAGAGTGAGTCCCGACGGTCGAGTTGGACTGCCGGAAAACACCATTGTATTGGGGAATCAAAAGTCGTTCGCGGAAGTGCTTGCCGAACGGACTGGTCGGGATGTTGCCGAGTTCGAACTCACCGAGGATATGTCGTTCCCAGAACTTGACGAGCTCGACGAACGCGAATAGCCCCAAATCTTTCTGCCCCACGCGGGGCAAAGTCTAAGTTGATTGCACCAGATGGGGCATATATGGCGACAACAGATGCCGAAACCGAACTGCCATCGAACTGCTTCATCTGCGGTGATGACACTCCGAGCCGGCTCCAGACCCACCATATCGTCCCACGCCGGTATGGTGGCTCTGACGAGGTTGAGAACTTAGTGCGTCTGTGCGCGAGCTGTCACCAGGCAGTGGAGAAGTTATACGACGAACGATTTTACCATCGACTCGGTGTTAATCTCACTTCTGATGAAGATGAGGGCATGAATGTGGTAGCGCCTTTGGATTCGCCCATGAATCTTGATAAAAATCAGCTATACGTTGTTCGAAACCGTGATGAACAGCGGTCAATTCGACGCTATAAGCGTCTGAAACGAGAAAGGGACTGGAAGGGTGGGGATTCGCGTATATTTGTTGATGTTGTGACGGGGAGGCAAATCGAATGCTATGAAGACACTCTGACGGTGGAGTGTAACAATGATGGAATTGTGTGTGTGTGGATTGGGATATATCACCCTCCGAGGCTGTAGACAGCGAGGTGTCGAGTGATGACTTTTGGTACCCCATAAAAAATCAATATGACCCTTGGTCGTGATGAGAATGGGTCTGTATGATAAAGTCACATTCGAAGACGGTCTCGACTTGAGAGTAGCCGATATCGGCTGCGAGTTATACGAGGTGACATGGCAGTCAAAGACCATCAATCCCCTCAAGCCGATGCTGGAGAATTATAAAATCACGGCATCCGGCCATCTTTTCAAAGAAGAAGTAAGGTATGAACCGGTTCCTGAAGAGGAGCGACCTGGCTACGATGAAGGGGTTGGTGGTTTCGAAAATGAATGCGAGAAGGCGCGAGGTAGTATAAAGAAAATTCACCAAGGCTGGTCAGATACGGAATATCATGGCTCGTTTGAGGTCCACACGAGCATTGACGGTGAGTACTTTAGCCTTGAATTAAAGTTCACTGACGGGCTGCTTGTGGAGATATCTCGGCAAGAGGTAAAGCAAAGGGACGGCGATGAATGGGATGAATAAAATCTCGTTAACACTTGTTATTCTAGCGCTTTCTTCAGTCCCGACGGCTACTGCCACAGATATACTCCAACCGGTTGAGCGCCCCGAGGGACTTGACGATCGTGCCGAAGAGGTCTATGGCGACGAGTACAAGAACATCAGCAGTTGGTCCTGCTACGAACTCTGCGTCGGGACTGTGACCACGGAGAAACAGCAGATAAACGATATCATATACACCCTCAACCGACGGGAGGGTTACGTCTCCGAGGGCGAGGTCGTGACGAACGCCCCCGCGGGTTCACTCGCCGAGCTGCCGATGGACGGGCTGATTGAGTCTGGCGTCGTCGAGAAGCGCGTTGGCGATGGGCGGGCCGCTACACAGTACTTTAAGTACACCGGTGACCGGGGGGCGCCGTCCGAACCCACGAATGCACAGGTACGAGAGCGTGTGCGGCGGCGTCTGTATCTCACTTCAACGAGCATGAAGGCAAAACCCATTGCTCAGAACCTTTCTGTCGGCGTCGATCGTGTCCAAGGCGCTCTTCAGAAGCTTGAATCGGACGGAAAAGTTGACTCCGGCTATGACCGGTATGGGATTTTCGACTCCTACGAGTGGGTGGACACTCGACACGGAACCCTTCCAGATAGTCACATCCGAGTGCTTGGGCCAATGCTGCCGGTTTTGACTATCGTCGGTGTACTTGGATACGTGTTCCACAGGAGGAGTCAAAGCCCCGACGCCGATAGTTAATCACATTCCTGACATAGGTTTCGCGGTGAGTTGGTAGTTGGACATTGTATGAAGAACCGTGACAATTCAACCGATAATTAGCTACTTCAGTGGAATCAGTCGTCAGAACAGACTGCGAAGCAGATGCGCGACGCGACGATCTGAGTTTGTTTCAGGCCATCTCGGCCTGAATTCCCTGCTCATTTCGCGTGCAGTAGTGAACAGCCGATTCACGAATTACCCGTCTGAATTAAAGCTCTCAGTGAAGGCTGACTTGGCGTCGTCAGTACACTGCCGATGGAGCGTCTCGGACATCGCAGCGCGGACTGGTTCGGGACCGTATTCCTCCATCAGTTCCGCGATCTCCGTCAGCGCCTCTCCCTTCCGCTGGTCGAACTCGACCGCCGCGCTATCTTTCTCCATCGGTTTCCTCCATCTCTCGCTGTTCCTTGATGGCCTTCTGGAGCAGCCCACTCGCGTTGAGGTGGGGCTGGTTCTCCAGCCATTCTTTGTCCTCGTCTGGGACAGTCACAGGACGTATCACTCGCGGGCAGGGTAGCGGACTTCGACCGTCGCTGACGAGGCGGTCGCATTCTCGATCTGGTATCGGCTATTCGTCGAGTCCCAGACGACATCAATATTGTTTCCTGACCCGCTGGCTGTGCCGAAGTGACCGCTTGGGTCGGCTATCTCGGTCACGCTGCCGCTTGCGCCACCGAGGAGGAACACACCATGCGCGTCGTTCGTCTCGTCGCTTAGGGAGATGAGACCGCTGTATGCGGCCCCATTATTCAGCGTCTGAGACGATCCAGACCCGACAGAGTATGAGGCGGGGCCTGCCTCGTAGGCATCAACCCAGCTACCGCCGATATACACTCGCTTCCCAGGCGTCCCCGTCTTCGTGTTTGTGCCGTCATCCAGATACCAATCACCCTCGCTGGGAGATGCGGGAACAGCGCCAGTGAAATCGTCAGCGGTATCGTTTTCGATCGTTCTGAAGACCGTTCCCGTATCGGTCGACCGCTGGATGTCGTTCCACGAGTTCGTTCCGAACCGATTGTTTCTGACGACGTTGTCACCCGCGTATCGTGCAGCGGTTTCCTTGAAGATGAGGCCGTTTTTCGGCGAGCCGCGAACCTCGCACTGCTCGACGGTAATATCCTTGAACGTCGTCGTCGTCGACGTAGGATTGAAGAAAATCCCGTTGTCCCCAGGGTTTCGACATTTCAGATTCCGTAGGTCGAGGCCATCGAGAGTTCCGTCGCCACCGCCAGACACAGTGACGGCTTTGCCGTCGCAGTTGGTGTGGTACCCCCCATCGACTACCACATCCATCGTCCCCGTGTTAATAGCGATAAACACGCCCTGAGAACAGTTATCAGACCGACAGTCTCGGAGATAATACCGTTTGCAGGTAACGTTGTCCGTCGTCGGACCCGTGACGATGAAGGCGTACCCGCCGAGGTTCTTAGCCGTACAGTCGATACATCCCACGTCCTTGCACACAGGGTCCCCTTCGTGGACTTTGCCGATATGGAACCCGTCAACGTCCGAGTCGAGAGCGTGGCAGTCGCGGAATGAACACGAGATAGCGCCGTCCTCGATCTCGAAACAGCCCGAGTCCCACGGCCCACTGCGGTTGATGTTGATGGCTGTCACGCCGATCCCATGGACGTTGTAGCAGTTGACCGAGATAGAGATGCCGTCGTCACCCGAGGCATCATCAAGCAGTACGTCCTCAATAATGCCGTGGGAGGCCCCGTCGATTGACTCGATGCCGTGACGGTATGCTCCCGTGACGGTCACACCTTCGATGCGCCAGTGATTGCAGGCCGTTGCGCTTGCTTGACCACGGACGCCGACCTTGATCCCCATGATGTTGGCCGTGATGCTGTCCTGTGGGGTGACGTGGTACCCCGCGTCGACGGTCCCCTCACCACAGATTTGCCACTGATTGATGCCACTGCAAAGGATCGGAGTTGAGAGGTCAGATGACCCACTCGACGGATATTCGAGCGTCGCCCCTTCTTCGATCTCCAGTTTCGTCGAGGCTCGCATCTGGAGGCAGTAATCTTCCCCCTCGGCGTCTTGGCCGCCAACCCCCATCTGATAGTTGGACGAATGAGACTTGACCGTGACGTGCCCCCCTTCGTCGAGCGCCGTTTGAAGGACCGTCGTCACGTCAGACGGTGTGTTGATGTCTCCCGACGCGAGTTCGCTATCAGGACCGTCCGCGACGATCGTCCCACCTTCCGCTTCGTGGACGACTACCGACGGCCCCCGCGATTCGGTAAAGCTTTGCTCTGTACTGAACGATCCGACCCCCAGGTCGAGGAGCTGCCAGCCGGACCCGGTGTCCTCGTAGACGTTGCCGTGCTCGTCGGTCCCAGGATCTTCGACGCGCCAGTACCGGCCATCGACACCGGCACTCGGTCGCTCGGAAAGCGTCCCCTCGTAGACGTCGACGTGGTACTGGGCGTTCGGGTCAGCCATGCTACCGCCCCCAGCGACCGAGTTGTCGGGCCCAGTCGCGCTTCGCCCGCCCGCGGCGCCGATGGCCCCGGCGCCGAGGATCGACGCGACGATCGCGCGTCGCGTGGTCAGCAGTTTCTCGTCCGATTCGCCTGTCGCGTCGCTGTTTTGGTTGCTCATTCATCTGCGGTTGGTACCGATGTCGCCGAGCGTGGCGATCTCCGACGCGAGGAGATACGCCACGAGACTCACGGCTGGGATGACTATCATGCCGATGCTGAGGATGATGAACGCGACCCCGAGCAGGCCGCGAATCGCGAGGAGGGCCCCTCCGAAGGCGTTGCCGCCAGCGAGGTAGTCGACGTAAACGATGGGGGCGTCGTCGATGGTGCCACCGTCGACGGCGACGATCCCCCACGGGTCGGTGGCCCACTCGTAGTCGGCGCCCTGGTCCAGCTCGCGCTGGGATACGCCGCTGGTCCAGGTGGCGTTGTGTAGCGTCGCGTTCGGCGTCTGGAAGTAGACGCGGGACGTGGTGCCCGACCCCTCGTCGAGCATCAGGCGGGCGGCCTTCTGCCGGCTGCTGTCGAACGCGATGGCCGGGTAGTCGTCGTAGGCGTCGAGTCGTGCCGCTGGCACCGTGTCGTTCGTGACGCGAATCTCGTCGAGGCTCCCTTCGAAGGGGACCGACGTGTTTCGCGTCGCAGGGCCCGTGGTCAGCGTCGTCGTCGCCTGCTGGCTCCCGTTGACCCAGACTTCCAGTTGCGAGCCCGTGTAGCGGCCACAGACCGTCTCGGGGTCGGTCGGTGCCGAAGCGTCGGCGCGCACGATCGCGTCGTGCGTGCCGTTATCGTAGTAGACCGACCACTGCCCGGCATCGAACTCTATCTGGATGGCGCCGTTCGCGATGGCGATGACGTCCATCGTCGCGTCGGTGTTCGCGCCATCGGCGACCTCGACGTACGCGCAGGTGGTCCACGGTCCGGTCTCGACCTCATCGACGACGCGCCAGGTGACGTTACTGTCCGATGTACCGGCGAGCGAGACGGCGTTGCCGGTCGTTGCGTACACTGACGTCTCGCCGGGCACCTTCTGGATCGAGTTCGACAGTCGGACGGTCTGGCCGGGCTCGGGATCGGCGGTCAGCGACTGCTGGTCGGTGTTGATCGCACCTTGGATGATGGCACCCCCGACTACGGCCGCGAGGATCGTGATGATCAGCACGACCAGGAGCAGAAGCACCCCACGGGCCAGCGCGCCGGTTTGTGACACCTCTGGACGCTCGTTCTGGACGATCAGCAATCAAAACAATCGGCGATAGTACTATCGAGAACACTCTGACGACTTCCTATCAGAGAATATCGCGAAAGTGAACGCCGAATCCCCTCCTAAGACGATATTGCAAGAGGTTTCGAGGAGAGCCTGCACGCCCCCGACGCCTGTTCCCGCGGTAGCGAGACGCTCGTGAGATGGCCGCGAGATCCTTCTCAGCAGCGGATCGGACGCCTTCCACTCGCTTTCCGGGAGTTTTGGCACCCCCAACAACCGGCCTGCGGTGAGCGGCGCGCGTTTTGCGCGCCGCGTTATTCGACTGCTACCTTAGTAGCACTACCGTAGGGACATTTTGCAAAGGGTGTCTGGCGGCGACAGGCCGTGAGACGCCGACGCGCGGGTCTGGAGATCCGGATCAGGGGCCAGAACTGGTCGGACAGCCGAGACGATCGGCGGTCTCGACGGTGTGGAAACTACCTGAAAACTGAAACGCACTCCAAAAGCGGCCGATCGCGACGCTGGCCGAGCTCGAGGGAGCCGAAGACCGGAGTGAAACTATAAGACAGGCCGATAACCGGGGGTTCGAACGCGGAGCAACAGCTACCGGAGGGCGCGAACACGGCGACGAGGCCGGCTACCGCCAGCCGTGGGGATCGAGGTCGGGAAACTCGCGTATACGTATGTCGCGCTCGCCGCGGGGATGGTCGTCGTCGACGAGCTGCTCCTGGACCATCGCGAGCGACCCGCAGTAGTCGTCGAGATAGACGAACGGAAGCGGCTCGTCCTCCTCGTCGCCGCCGCGGGCCTCGGGTCCGAGATCGTCACGGTCGGGCTCGCGGTCGTGGGTGCCGTTCGCGTCGCCGTTCTCGCGCTTCTCCTCGCGTTCCTTCGAGCGCTTGCCGCGCTCCATCCGCCGACGAGCGAGCGTCTCTTCGCCGAGGGCGCTCGCGACGTCCTCCATCGTGTCCTCGATGAGGTCGAGCAACATCTCGGACTTGAAGCAGATGACACACGGGTTGCCGACGGTCTCGACGAGGCCGATATCGACGAGGTTGCCGACGTGGTACTGCAGGTTCGAGCGCGAGAAGCCGGTCGCTGCGGCGAGCTTCTCGTAGCCACAGCCGCGGTGCTCAACGAGGACGCTCAGGATGTCGTACATGGCGCGGTTCTCCGCCCACTTCAAGCATTCCGAGTAGACCACGGCTTCGAACCTGTTGTAGTAGTGCCGGAGGTCCTCGCGCCGCCCCTCCGGGTGCTGCACTTCCATCGTGGGCTGGCTCGACGGCCGGAAGTAGTCGTCGCCGACGAGGTCCTCCTCGCCGATGCCGGCCCACTCACAGTGGCTGACGACGAGTTCGCGCAGGCGTTCGAGGACGTCGTGCCACTCGTCGATGTGGGGGTTCCGACCGCCGGCGAGCGAGGCCTCGACCTTCGGGTGGCGGGCGTAGTGACTGCGGGGCTTGTCGTACCACTCGCTGGCCTGGTAGACCTTCAACTCACGCTCGTAGCCGACCTCCGTTTCCTCGCCGTCCTCGACGGCGTTTGTCGTCGCCTCTCGGAACCCGAGATGGTCCCAGCGGTCGCTCGTCAGCCGCGATTCCAGCCAGCCCTCTTCCTGGCGCTTGCGCCAGACCTCCTCGTCGGCGCCGCCGCCGACGTCGATGAGGTCCTCGCTCTTGCCGATCGTGCGGACGAGGGCGTGCTTCTGGTCGACGTCGAAGCGGTAGTATGCCTCCAGCTTCCAGATGCGACAGCTATCGCGCTTGAGGTCGCCCGCGTGGGCGACGTCGCGCTGGTCGGCGGTCGCGAACACGTCCCGCACGGCGTCGATGCCCCGACGGATGGGCTGCGAGGGACGCTCGACGTAGGTCGTCTGAGTCTGGATGCGCGTGCCCTCGCCGAAGGGGAGATCGACCTCGACGAGCTGCCCGTTGTTGTCCTCGGGGTCGTAGCTCATCCCCTCCTTCTGGGGCTCGACGATGACGTGACAGGACGTCGGCGGCTTCTTGAGCGACTCGATCTCGCCGGCGTCGTCGCGCTCAACGCGCCGAAGCTTGATGTGGTACTTGTACCACTGCTTCCAGGTGCCGCGAGCGTTCTCCGCGCCGGCCTTGTAGCCGCTGCTGGAGAGGACCCAGACGTAGTTGTCGCCCTGGACGTAGTCGAGGTCGGCGGGTGCAGCGACGGCGTCCTCACCGGGCTCGCCGACGACGTCACGCCAGAGGTCGCGCAGGGCGTCGTAGGTCTCATTCCCGTCGTCGAGGACGGTCGAGACGCCAGCGCCGTGGCTGATGGGCGTCGTCCGGTGGAGCGTTTCGCGGTCGGTGCCGGCCTGGAGTTCGCTGGGTGTGATGTCCGCGACCTGACCGGGGATCTGGGTACTCACGGCAACCCCCTCCCGGCGTCGCGGGTAACCTTCTCGACGCCGTGGTCGCGGAACTCCCACGCCTCGGCGACCGTCCAGTCGTTGTAGCCGCGCTCATCGCACTGGATCTCGTGACGGATGTCACATCCGACGCCGGGATACCAGACGACGAATATCCGATGCTCGACGGTGATGTGGCGCTTCCGGTGGCTGGTGTAGGGCTTGTCCGACCACGAGGCGACGAGCCGTTCGTCGGTCACCGCTCGTCACCTCCGAAGGAGCCGCACCGAGGACAGGCCTCGAAGATGGGGCGCTCGTAGCCACAGCTCCAGCACTCGGTCCGCTGGGTCTCGGTCACGCCGACCCCTCCCCGTCATCGATGTGTTCCTCGCCGGCAGATCGTTCAGTTTCCGTGCTCGTCTTATCGCCAGTCAGATGGACGAGCATCTTCCCTTCGCCGTTGCCGTCGATCTCGTCGACGCAGATGCGGGCCTCGTAGGACTCGTTTTCTTCAAGTTCATCGTATCCGTCGATGAACTCCTCGTCACAGACGGGACAGATGCCGCCGTAAACGAGGTCGTCGCGGCGGTCAGTGCCGGTCGCAGCGTTATCGCTCACGCTGACGCACCTCCATCGAACTCAGTGAAATCGGCCTGGTGGTCAGTCTCGCCGACGACCTCGAACGCTGGGCCACCGAGGAACTGCTCACCGTAGCGTCGGTAGATGTTCCCGTCGCGGGCGACCAGCTCGTTCTGGAACTTCGGCTGCCAGTCGTTCCGCGTCAGGTCAGTCCCCGGGTCTGCGTAGCTCACCGACCAGGTGAGAATCCCGCCGCTGCGAGTCCCCGTTACGCTGGCTACCTTCCCTTCTCGTTGGCTGCGGCCGCCGGGTAACTCGATCCGGTCGCCACGCTCGACGAGGTCATCGACCTTTTCGGTCGACCGCGGGTACCACGGACCGAAACCGTCATCGAACGTGAGCGGCTCCTCTGGCCCGACTTCTCCGATGTAGACGTGATGACTGTCTTGCTGTTGTCGAGCGCGATCACCGTCGAGTTCGATAAGCGACGCACCGCGGGATCCGACGTGACAGGCGTCTTGCTCGCGGCGCTGCCGTAGCAAGTGCGTGTTTGCCGCCCGTTCGGCGAGTTCGATCGACGGGAACAGCCCCTCCCACTGGCACCGGTGAGAGTCGCACCGAACGAGGTATGCCTGGTCGACTTCTCGGAGGGCCTCCCGAGAGATCGGATCGTCGACGAGGATGTCCGAACGAGCAGTCACCACTGAGCCGCGGTCCGTCATCGGAGCACCACCTCGCTGGGGACGATGACCGGGCCACGACTCCCGTCGGCGAGGGTCGCGTCGACGGCGAGCCACCCACTGCCGGGCCCGAGGTCGATCTCGGCGTCGGGGTTGTGCGGGTCGAGCGCGAGGACGCGATGACAGCGCTCGCAGCGCCAGCCGAAGACGGGCACCTCGTCGTCGCTGTCGAGCGCGGCGCCGTCCGAGACAAACGACCGGCGGACCTGATGGGGCCGGCGCGTGTCGGTCACGTCGGCGCCACAGCCACAGTAGACGCGGCCGGCGGTGCGGTCGGCCCGTGCGAGGTCGTCACGCGTCCCGATGGGCAGGACGCTCTGCTGGGGGTCCTGCTGGTCGAGACTCACGCGAGTAGCACCTCCCGAGCCTCGACGACGCTGTCCGGCGTCTCGGGGAACTCCCGGATCTTGCGCTGCTCGAAAACGCCGAACTCCTCGTTCTCGACAGTCAGCCGGATGCCCGTCTCGTTGGTCGACGCACTCGACTGCTTGAAGTGGTAGACGACGTCCTGGGCGCGACACTGCCGCAGGAGGTCACGCGCCCAGGCGTGGTCCATCTCCCGCCTGTCGGCATCGCTCGCGCTCTCGCCGCCGACGACCGCCCAGTCGATGCCCGTCAGGTCGACGTCGCCGACGGGCTCGATGAGCGGCTCGAACGAAACCCAGCGCAGCGGGGCGTCGACCTCTCGGAGCTGGTCGATCCGGTGGGTGGTGTCGGGATACTCGCCGCCGGGACCGGACCCGACGGACGTGCCGACCCAGGCGTTCGGAGGCCAGTCGAGATCGAGGTCCGCGGCCCGACCGGGGCGCTTCGTCAGGAAGATGAAGACCTGGTCCGGGCGAGCGCGCGCTTGTGCGACGACGCTCGCGACGAACTCCCGGGGAACGAGCCGGTGAAACAGGTCGCCCATCGACACGACGAAGACCTTCCCTGGGCCGTTCGGGTAGTCGTACTCGATGGGTTGCCGGAGTCGGTCAGCGTGCGTATCGACGACGACCTCGGCGTTTTCTTGCGTCCACTCGTCGTCGGTCATGTACTCCGGCGCGTCCTCGCGCTGAGACTGGCGCTGCATGAAGCCCTCGGCCCAGCAGTTCCAGCACTCCGGGCCGGCGTGACTGCAGCCGGTGACCGGGTTCCAGGAGTAGTCACACCACGAGATGCTGGTCTGCTGCATCACGCGTCACCCCCTCGGGCGAAGGGCAGGACATCGCTCGCGACGAGCTCGAGGAACTCCTCGGTTTCCAGGTCGGGTTCGTAGACGTCGACGTAGCCCGACGCGGCGAGGTAGCAGCGGACGAGTCCCCAGTCGGACTCGTAGCGGACACGCACCTGCGAGAGGTGACCCGCCCGTATCGAGTCGCGCATGTGCTCGCCGACGCCGATGTCCTCGTCTTCGAGGACGTCCGACCCGTGAGCGGTCACGCTGTCGATGGGGCCGACGGCGGGCGATCCGGCAGTCCCCACCGTGAAGGGGTCGTGCTCGTCGACGAACTCGGCGAGTGCGATCTCCGCGGGTTCGAGCAGGGTATCGCCAGCGATTTCGAAGGCGAACACCGCCGAACTGGAGTCGACGAGCATGAACCCGTCGTGGCCGTCGGTCGCGGGCGCGCCACAGACGTTGGCCCACTGCTGCACCCGCTCGCGTGTGTCGCTGACCTTGATGCTCCCGTCCTCGACGCGGACGTGCTCGGTGTCCTCGACCTCCTCGTAGAGGACGCGCCCCTCGACGGCAGCGGTATCACCGTCGAGCGTGGTCTGTTCGCGGACGTCGACGACGGTCCGGACCTCGTGGCCGGACTCCTGCATGCTGTCGAGGCGGTCGTCGATGGTCGAGAGCGGGCGCGACGACGCCGGGACGCCCAGGACGCCGGCGTTCATGACCCATCTCCTGCGAGCGCCTCGGCGAGGTCCTCGAAGCTCGTGACGTCGTGGTCGGCGAGCGCGGTGGCGACGCGGTGGTCCTGATCATCGCTACCGTGCTGGTAGTCGACGCCGTTGCAGTCCTTACACTCCTGGTTGTGCGGGTGCTTCGCTCGCGAGGTGGGACGCTGCCCGTTGGCGTTCTGGAGCTTCCTGCAGTCCTGACGCGAGTGGAGCCGCCGATCTTTCGCGCCGGTCCGGTTGCGCAGGATCCAGAAGCGCTGGAAGACGGACTCATCGTCGCTGGCCGCCTGGCGGGCACAGGACTCCGAGCAGAACGGACCGGCCTCTTCGCCGTCGGCCTGGCGGACCGCCCAGGTCTCGTCGTCGACGACGCCGGTGCAGACGAGACACTGCTCTTCGTCGGGCGTGCCCGTCGCCGGTTCGGACTTAGACATCGAGCAACACCTCCTTCGCCCGCTTGACGCGGCGCATGGCGTCGACTGACCCTCCCTGGTCGGGATGGACGGTCTTCACACGGTCACGGAAGGCCGACCGGATCTCACCCTCGTCGGCGTCGGGATCGACACCGAGTACCTCGTGCGCGGGCGGCTCGGCCGCGATCGCGTCGTCTTCCCCGGAAGGCAGTCGTGCCGCGGCGAACTCGGACTGGCCGATCACGACATCACGGTTTCCACGCATCCGCGTCTCGTGGACCCAGAGGTACACTTCGCGGACGTTGTCTCGGAGCCGCGAGTAGGCGTCACAGGCGACGGCGAATTGCTCGCCATCTTTCGACCATCGGAGCACGAACCCGGGGTCGTCGGGATTCGCGTTGTGGAGTGGCAGCCCGTTCGATTTCGTGTGCTGGTTGCCGACCGACGGTCGCCAGTCGTCGGGGTCGAGCCGGTCCATCTCGGTCGCGAGGTCGCTCGTCGTCTTCGCGAGCGAGGCCTCGAACTTGTGGTTCGGCTCTCGGTCTTCGGGCGCCGTCCGCTCGAAGCCCTCCGGCCAGTCGATCTTAGACACCGAGACCACCTCCCGTCTCGGCGACGAGGATCTGCAGGGCGTTCCGGAGGGGGACGCCCACATCGTCGTCGCTCGCGATGTCCACGGCTGACCGAAGATGGTACCGCGCGTCGTCAGTGTTCAGCCGCGTGAACTGCCGACTGTCCGAATCGCGGGCCTTCTGCAATGAGTCCCGCGCCAGGGAGAGTTTGGCGTCGACGCGCTCGGAGTGACCGCGAGCGTCGTCGAGGAGTTCGAGCGCGCGGTCGAGGCCGTCAGACATGGCGCTCACCTCCGTCGGACCGCCCGAGATGACCCTGCCGGACGTCTCCGAGCGCGGCGATCGCACGCCGCCGAACGCGGCCGCCGTCGGCGACGGCGCGCTCGTCCGCCTCGTCGGAACTCGGGATCTCGTCGACGCGATCGCCCCACAGGTCGCGCAAGTGCGCGGTCTCGGCGCTTCGGCGAACGTCGCTGGGTTCGGCGCCTTGGGGCGTCGTCGAGCGCATCCACTTCTTCTTACTCGCCAACTCGGCGGGGACGTAGTCGTCGCGCCCGGGGCGCTGTTTGGCGAGCGTCTCGGCGGTGAGGACGTGTGGCTGGGTCGGGTGCGTGTAACGGATCCGGATCCAGTGGCCCTGACGAACGGCCGCGCTGACGGCGTAGAGGCGCATCTCGCTCTCGCGACCGTCGTCGTAGCCCCAGCTGATCCAGTTCTCGGGGATCGGACTGTACGAGAGGTCGCCGATCTCCAGGGGCCACGTGCTCATGGCCGACACTCCCCGTCGTCGAGGGCAGGGCAGTCCTGGTCGGGCTCTTCGATCTTGCCACCGCAGAACTCACAGATCGCCGTAGGTTCGTCGACCTCGGGGGTGGCGGTCTCGGAACTCACGCTGACCGCCCCCTGGAGACGGCTGCCAGGCTATCAGTCTCGTGACAGTGCGAGCCAGAATCAGCCGGCTCAGCACTTATACGGGATGGGGCCGGAGGGATTTGAACCCCCGATCGACTGATATCTCCGGTGAGCGCCTCGGAACTCCAGAGGGTCATCACGCGGCCGGTGATCAGCCGGCCGGTCAGTATATCAGTCTGGATTTCGTCCCGGGCGCGAGCCTCTGGAGTCAGTCGCCATGCCTGGCTTGGCCACAGCCCCTCTCGCACTCCCCGGTAGGATCAATCTCCCTAAAGGGGTTTCGGTACGCGTCGGTCCCGCAGTAGCCACCGCTCCTCGCTACTCCTCGCGCTCTGCCCAGTCGCAGTCCTGACACTTGTAGCCGGTCACGAACGCGGTGACGCTGGGCATGTAGCCCACCGAGATGACGTCGCCGCCACAGTCCGGACACTCGCGGTCGGCGTCCTCGATCGCCTCGGCGTCCATCACCGACTCGCCCTCGATCAACTCGGCGAGTTTCTTCGGCGTCACCATCCGCCCCTGAACCACGCGATTGTCGGCCATGGACGGCCCTGGTCGCTCCGCGGCCAAAGCCCTTGCTCTCGACACACGACGACGCCGCCGAACGGATTCCGCGAAACGGTTAAGTGTGTGGATTGTTAACACACTGGTGGAGCCACTCGGGGCTCCCGACGGGAACCACCGTCGTGAACTCCCGATACGTTGGCACTGTTCCGGAGACAGATTCGCCCGCGGGGGCGGGATCCCGGCGACTCGCCCCCTTTCGATTTTATCACCCTGGTCAGTCGCTTCTCGCCCGATCCAGTCCCCAGTAGTTCTATTGCACAGGAGGGGGAAACCCGGGTGTGATCCGAGCGCGTCGGGCCCAGGCGAGGCGACTGGCGGTGATGGCCGTCGCGGCTGTCCTGCTCGCTACGGTCGTCGCCTCGTCGCTCTCGGGCGGAGACCCGGCGACCGACCCCCGTGCGAGTTTCACCTTCGACGTCGAGGACGACACCGTCCTGGTGAGACACTTCGGCGGGGACACGCTCGACGGGTCGGCGCTGGCGGTCGAGACCGGCGACGGCAGCCGACTCGGGACCTTCGACGGGAGCGACGGGATGGCCTGTACGGCGAACGTCACTCGCGTCGACCCGGGGTCGGTCTGTCGAGTCTCCGGGGCAGCCTACGAACGACTCTACGTCGTCTGGGAGGGGGCGAACAACCGGTCGCTGATCCTCGCCGAACGAGCCCCCGACCCGACGCCCACGCCGGCGCCGACGACCGTCCCCGACACACCGACGCCGACACCCACGGAGACGCTGACGGGGACGCCTGCCGGGACTCCCGGACCGACGACGGGGACACCTACCTCGACGGCGTCACCGGACGACACCGGGACCGACACCTCGACGGCGACACCAGCGCCCACCGCGACGCCCACTCCGAGCCAGACGCCGACTCCGACGGCAGTCCCGACGCCGACCGGCACGGCGACGCCGGAACCCAACGCGCCCGTGGCCTCGACGCCCACACCGACCCCGAGCGCCAACGGGACAACTGCCGGGCGGGGTGGCTAAGTGGGGGGACCGGTCCGGATCCCTGCCCGTTGCGCGGGGTTGATGACTGTCGACGTCGTAGGGCCGCCGAGTCGATGAGACGCGCGCCCATGGGGGTGAACGCTTCGTGACCGACGGCCGGGACGAACTGTCCGTGACCGGCAGTCGGGAGACGCTGGGCAGGCGCGACCGCTCGCCCGACCAGGTAATCTGTCACGTCGACATGGACTGTTTCTACGCCGCCTGCGAGCGGTTGCGCGAGCCCGCGCTCCGTGACGAACCGCTCGTCGTCGGGATGGGGTACGAATCCGCGGAGACACACGGTGCCGTCGCGACGGCCAGCTACGAGGCCCGCGCGTTCGGCGTCGAGAGCGCGATGGCCATCAGCGAGGCACTCGAACTGCTCCCCCGGAAGGTCGAAGCAGCACGGGACCCCGACCTCGACGTTTCCGAAGCTGGATTCTACCGCCCGGTCGACCTCGACTACTACGAGGACGTCGCGGCCGACGTGAAGGCGGTGTTGCGCGAGTACGCCGACGTCGTCCGCGAGGTCAGCATCGACGAGGCATATCTCGACGTCACCGACCGGGTGCGATGGGAGGGCCGGGAGACGCTAGACGGTGGCCAGCACGGCGACGGCGGGGACCAGTCCACAGTCGATCGACCCACAGTCGGGGAGTTCGCCCGCGATCTCAGGGAGGCCGTCCGCGAGGGGGCAGGCGTGGTCGCGAGCGTCGGTGTGGCGCCGACGATGAGTGCCGCGAAGGTGGCCAGCGACCACGACAAACCCGACGGACTGGTGATCGTCGAACCCGGCGAGGTCCGGGAGTTTCTCGCGCCGCTGGACGTCGAGGAGATCCACAACGTCGGCCCGGTCACCGCACGGGAACTCCGCGCGATGGGCGTCGAGACCGCAGGGGATCTCGCGGCGGCCGACCCCGACCGGCTGGCCGAGCGCTTCGGTGAACGCGGCCTCGAAGTCAGGCGTTTCGCCCGCGGTGAGGACCCGCGCGAGGTCGAGCCAGTCGGCGAACCGAAGAGCCTCTCGCGGGAGTCGGCGTTCACCGAGGCGACCGAGCAGACAGAGCCAAAGCGCGAACGGGTGCAGTCGCTGGCCAGTGACGTCGCCGAGCGCGCAGAGCGGGAGGGTGCGCTCTACCGGACTATCGGTATCAAGGTCGTCACACCGCCGTTCGACGTGAACACGCGCGCCGAATCGCTCCCCGGACCGGTCCAGGACGCCGACCTCGTCGAGTCGACGGCGCTCGACCTGCTGGCGGAGTTCGACGACGACCCGGTGCGCAAACTCGGGGTCCGCGTCTCGAAGCTCTCGTTCGATGCGGGCGAGCAGGCGAGTCTCGGTGGGTTCGAGGACGTCGACCCCGCCGGGTCAGAAGCCAGTTCGGGAAGCGGGTCCGGAGCCGACGAGCGCGACGAGAGTGGGGCAGGCAGCGGCGAGGCGGAGCGAGAACGCGTCGGGAACGGCGAGTGGGTCCAGACGGTGCTGTCGGAGTTCTAGTCTACCCTCGTTTTCCGGACCACGCTCGTGTTCTAGTCCACGCCGTTTTCCAGGTTCTCGAGGAGTTTCCCGACGAACAGCCCCATGCGCGGCGAGAGGTCGTCCTCGGGAGGTGTCTCCGTGGGGTGGGCGACCATCGTCTCGACGAAGCGCTCGCCGAAGGTCATCGTGTGCATCATGTCGACGACGTCGACCGTCAGCCCCTCGTCTGCGGTGTCGAGCTCGGGGTGGTGGCGCTTGGTCTCCTCGCTGTAGGTGATCGTCCAGGAGGGGCCACCCACGGCCTCTATCGCGGTATCGACGTCGCCGACCTTCAGGCGACCGTCCGGCGACCCCACGTACACCGTCCCGCCCTCGACCACCGTCTCGTAACGCGTCATACTCACCCTGCGTGTCTCGACGTTCGACGGGCAGCGGGTTAAAACAGTCGGCGACACTTCGCCGTGTCCCGTCGGGCCGGTTGCATCGCGTCCGGACCGGTTACATCGGGACGAGGCCAGAAAGGTGAGTCAGATCGCTGTCCCGGGAAGGGTGAGTCAGTTCGCCGTCCCGGCAAGTGTCGGTCAGTTCGCCGTCCCGGTCGTCGTGTTGCTACCGGTCCCGTTGGCGGTGGTGTCGGGCGTCACCGTCGCCGTTTCGACGGGTGTCTGCGTTGCCGTTTCGACGGGTGTCGGCGTCGCACGCTGGCACCGTTCGGGGACCTGTCCACTCTCGACGGCTTCCCAGTACGTCGGGGCGTGCAACACGACGAACGCGTTGTCGAGTCGGGTGCCGTCGAGTCGCGGACTGATCCGCTCGGTGCCGTTCTCGGTCTCGCGACGGAACGTCTGTCCGTCCGCGACCCTGCTCCCGGTCGCGGTGTCGTTGGCCGCGTCGACGGTCGTCTCCATCTCCAGATAGAAGTTCACCGTCTTGTTGTAGACGAACACCGACAGTTCGGACTCGGACGCGTTCGGCGGGAGCATCGACGGGTCGTAAGACAGCGTCGTCGTCACGTCCGCGACGGGTGCGTTCGTCGAGATAGCGACGAAGGGCGTCGCTCTGGCGCAGTTCAGGACGGCACCCCGCGTGATCCGGATCCCCGTGATGTCGGCGGTCAACACCGAATCGAGCGCGCTCTCGTTGCCCGCGAGGTCGAAGGTCGCACCGAGCGACTCGTTCGTGACCGTCCGGGTCGTGTACGACTCGGGGAGTGGCGTCGGGGTCGCGGTCGGAGGTGCCGTCGCGGTCGGTGTCGCCGTGGGGGAGAGTTCGGGGGTGAGTGCGGGAGTTCCCGTCGGAGCGGCCGACGGTGTCGCGGTACCGCCACCGCCGAGGAACCCGCCACAGCCGGCCAGGACGACGAGGAGGGCGACCGCGGCGGCGTGGGCGAACTTCATATCCCCATGCTCGCGGGGCCAACCAAAAGACCTGCGAAAGGGCGAGTCAGGGTCCCGACGTCACCGCCGCTTGCGACGCTCCGGCGCGTCGTCAGACGGGGGTCTGACGGGGCCTTATACCGATTCGTCCGGGATACGTGGACATGGCAGAGACCGAGTCGATCACCGTCGCGGAGGTCAGCGAGGGGCCCTGCGGGAGCGGCGAACCCGGGGCCTCGGTGGACCTCCCCGTGGTCGAACTGCTGACCGGTCGGGGATTCGTCACTGGGAAAAGCGGCGCGGGAAAATCGAACTCCGCGAGCGTCATCACGGAGAAACTGCTCGACAACGGGTTCGGGATGCTCATCGTCGACATCGACGGCGAGTACTACGGCCTCAAAGAGGAGTACGAGATCCTTCACGCCGGCGACGACGAGGAGTGTGACATCCGCGTCACCGTCGAACACGCGGAGAAGATCGCCTCTCTGGCCCTCGAACAGAACGTCCCCGTCATCCTCGACGTCTCTTCGTTCCTCGACGAGGACGAGGCCCGCGAACTCCTCACCGAAGTCGCCCGCCACCTCTTCGCGAAGGCCAAGAAACAGAAACAGCCGTTCCTCCTGCTCGTCGAGGAGGTCCACGAGTACATCCCACAGAAGGGCAGCGTCGGCGAGTGTGGCCAGATGCTCATCAAGATCTCCAAGCGCGGGCGCAAACACGGCCTCGGCGTCATGGGCGTCAGCCAGCGCCCCGCCGACGTCAAGAAGGACTTCATCACGCAGTGTGACTGGCTCGTCTGGCACCGGCTGACCTGGAACAACGACACGAAAGTCGTCAGCAGAGTGCTGGACAGCGACTACGCGGCGGCCGTCGAGGACCTGAACAACGGCGAAGCGTTCCTGATGACCGACTGGGCTGAGTCCATCAAGCGGGTGCAGTTCCACCGCAAGAAGACCTTCGACGCCGGCGCCACGCCCGGACTCGACGACTTCGAACGCCCCGATCTGAAGTCAGTCAGCGAGGACCTCGTCTCGGAACTGGAGGAGATCAGCGACGAGCAGGCCGAACGCGAGAGCCGTATCGAGGAACTCCGGGAGGAACTCGACCGGAAGAACTCCCGCATCGCCGAACTGGAGACCGAACTCGAAGACGCCCGGGACATGCAGCGCATGGCCGACCAGTTCACGCAGGCGCTGATCGACCAGGTCAACGGCGCGAACCCGGGCCGGACCGAACAGGCGCGAATGCGCGACCGCCGGAAGGCCGCGATCGGCGACTGGGACGAGAGCGGGGACGAGAGCCGCAGAGACGACGGCTACGACCTCAGCGCCATGACCTGGCCCGGCGAGGGTGACGCCGACGAGGACGGCTCGGGGTGGCCCGCGGACCCGACGGTCGACGACTCGGTCGCCACTGGAGATCCGGCCGAGGCTGCAGACTCGCCGGTGTCCGCGGAACCGGACGACGCGGACGACGAGACCGTCTCGGCGGCGGTCGCCGACGCTGAGAGCGCGAGCGGTACCGGGGACGACTCGGACGCGTTCCTCGGTGTGGCCGAGGCCTTCGGCGATGCGGAGGACAGTGCGTCGGCAGACGGCGCGGCCAGCGCAGGTGCTCGGTCGAGCGGAACCGCTGGCGCCGGCGGAAGCGTCGCCGACGGTGGCGTCACGGGGGCCGTCACCCGGGGATTCGACGGTGTCGAGCGGAACCCGCTGGGCGACCGAGCGACCAACGCCTTCGAGCGCGGCGAGTCGACGGCACTCGAAGAGGAGTTCGAGAGCGACGCGGCACTCGCGCGCAGCCTCACCGACGACCTGCGTGACCTCGACGCCCAGACGCGCGGGATGTTGCGCTACTACCGCGACCACGGTCCCGGGACGCCGATGGACGCGCTCTTCGCCGCCGGCGGGTCGGACGACCGCACCGCGGCCTACGCCCGCAACCGTCGGCTCAGAGTCCGCGGTCTCGTCGAGCACGTCGGACGCGGCCGCTACGACTACCGGCTCCCGGAACTCCTCGAAGACCGGACCGACACCGGGAGCGTACGCCCGTTCGTCGAGCAGATCGAGACGGCACTGGAACCCGACGAGAGCGGGTCCGCCGAGAGTAGACCCGGCGAGAGTGGACCCGACGAGGCACAACCCGCTATCGACGGGCCCGGCGAGAGTGGGTCGGGCGACGACGGATTCACCGACGGTATGACCGACGACACCTCCGACGCCGAACTGCTGTAGCGGACCGGAGAAAACGGATTTTACGGTTTTTCGGCTTTACGCGAGCGGTTCGACCAGGTCTTCGAGCGCCGCCCGCGGGTCGTCGGCCTTCGCGACGCCGCTGGCGAGCAGGACGCCCGACGCGCCGAGGTCGCCGGCCGCCTCGAGATCCTCGCCGGTCGAGATACCCGCACCACAGTAGACGTCGACGGACGGGTCGACAGCGGCGGCCGCTTCGACGGCGCCTGTCACGACCTCGGGGTCGGCCTTGCTGACCGGCGTCCCGGTGCCGATGAGCGCGGGCGGTTCGACCGCGACGGCGTCGGGTCCGAGCGCGGCCGCGGCGCCGACCTGCGCGGGGTTGTTGGCACAGACACAGGTTTCCAGCCCCGTCCGCTCGGCGGCCTCGATGCCCGCGTCGATGTCGGCGAGTTTGCGACGGTTCTCCGAGTGGTTGATCAGCGTGCCGACAGCACCGGCGTCGGCGACGGCCTCGGCGAGCGTGCTGCCGGTGTGACTGCCGTGTTCGACGGGGCTGACGTGCTGGGCCCACGTCTCGACGCCGGTGTCGGCGACCGCGTCGAGGCGGGCTGCCTGTGGTGCGACGGCGACGCGGACGCCCGATTCGTCGCTCACGTCGGCGGCCGCGCGAGCGACGTCCACTGGGTCACACGGGTAGGCTTTCAGATTGACCAGGACGAACATACCCGCATGCGGCATCCCACGGGTCAAATAGATTGTGAGTCGAGCGTCGGCCTGGCTCGTCTGTCGGGCACGGCGCCCTCGACAGGCCCCGCTCGCAGCTCAGGGCGCGTAGGTACCTTCGAGGTGGGCTTTCCCGACGACGTTGCCCTCAGCAGCGTCGTAGACGTCGTCTTTGCTCGCGCCGGGACCGAGGTCGAGCGTCGCGTCGAGGGCGTAGAGGAGAAAGCGGTAGGTGTGCTCGCGGTCCGGGGGGTTGGGGCCGCCCCAGCCGGTCTCGCCGAAGTCGTTTTCGCCTTCGGCCGCGCCGGACGCGGCGGCGTCCCACCCTTCGGGGATGGACCCGATATCGGCGGGGACGTTCCAGACGACCCAGTGGTCCCAGATCTTGCCCGCGGGTTCGCGCGCGTCTGGATCGTCGACGACGAGCACGAGCGACTCCGCGCTCGAGGGCACGTTCGAGACGTCGAGCGGTGGGTTGACGTTGGCCGCCGTGTAGCCGTACTGCTCCGGTATCGGGTCCCCGTCCTCGAACGCCGGACTCGAAAGTGTGAGATCGGCCATGGTCGTGTCTCCAGGGACGCCGTCGGGTGCCTGGGGCATAAACCCGGCCACTCGTTCACGAGACCGAACTATCCGGCACAGTCGTCGACAGTCGAGTCGTTCCTTGCTGTTGCCCGTTCGCACGGAACGTCACCACTAAATCGGGCCCTACCCAAGGACGCCCGTGCAAATAGTGGGGTACGACGCGGCCGTCGAGGAACCCGCGGGGCTGGTGCTGGCCGGCGAGCACGGCGTCGAGCGCGAGCCACTCGACCCGGGACGGGAACTGGCCTACAGCCTGGGCGACCGCCACTGCGCGGGCGTCTTCGACGGCGACGTCCACACTCACTGTGACCGCGCCGGAGCACCCTACTGCGACCAGCACACCGACCGCTGGCCCTGTGCTCGCTGTGCGGGCGAGTGTTCGCTCCCGCTGGAGTCCTGCCGGGAGGAACACGCTGTCTACCTCGCCGCGTTCGCCCCGGCGACGTTCAAGGTGGGCGTGACCCGCTCGTGGCGACTCGACCGCCGACTCCGCGAGCAGGGCGCCGACCGCGCGGCCCACCTGCGGACTGTCGCGGACGGTCGCGTCGCCCGACAGATCGAGGCCGAGATCGCCACCGACGTCGGGGATCGAGTACGCGTCCCGACGAAGGTCCGGGGTCTCCACCGCGCGGTCGACGGGACGGCCTGGGAATCTCTCCTCGCTGACCACGACCCGGTCGAGACGTTCGCGTTCGACTACGGACTGGCTCTCTCCGAGCGACCGGTCGCCGAGACGCTGCTGTCCGGAACGATCCGGGGGACAAAGGGCCGCGTGCTGGTCGTCGAGAAGGGGGGAACGACCTACGCGGTGGATATGCGCGACCTCGTCGGCCACGAGGTGACGGCGGGTGACACCGACCGCGACCTGCAGTCGAGTCTCGGCGCCTTCGGCTGACCGGACGTGGCTGGCAGAGCAAGACGGGCCGCCGTGGCCCCCGCATCGACAGGTCTGTTGGACACAAAACATTTACAGGTGGGGAGTGCCCGGAGAGGTGTGAACAGGGAACGAACACTCGCGGTCCTCGCGGCGGCGGTGATCGTCGGCTCTGTGGCGATCGCCGCACTCGCACCGGGCGCGCTCGCCGACCGCTCGGACGAGTCTGTCAGGGAGAGCTACCTCTCGCTACAGGACCCGCGCGTAGCGACGGGACAGATCGGCGGCGAGACGGCCGAACTCTCGCTGGACCTGCGGCTCGACCACCGCGGCGGGCCCGCGCGAAACGTCTCCGTGGAGGTCCAGGCCATAGACGCGGAGACCAGCCTCGTTTCGACCACGGTCCGAAAGAACCTCGGCAACGTCACCGGCGACCGCGAGATCCGAACGCACGTCAACGTCACTGTCGAGCGGCAGGGCGGCTACCGTCTCAACGTTCGTGTCTACGAGGACGGCGAGCGGATCGCGACCGGGCTGACGGAGGTCAACGGTGTCGGGTCGCTGACGCCCGATTACGCCGACACGCCCATCGAGTTCCACCGGTTCGAATCCGCCGGGGGAGACCTGCCGGTCATCAGTTTCAGCCGCGGCCCCATCCAGAACGACACGATCACCCTCCAGACCCAGACGTGGCTGACCAACCGCGGTGACGAGTCGACCGGCGGCCTGGAACTGGTCGTCCGGGCCCGGCAGGTCGAATCGAACCTCGTCGCCGACCGGCAGACGGTCGAGATCGGCGAGATCGGCCCGGGACAGACCGCGACGCCCACGGTCGAACTCGACGTGCCGCTGGACTACAACTACTACCTCGACGGGTTCCTGATGCGTGACGGCGTGCTCGTCGCCAGCGCCACCTCGGGAGCGATGCTCGACCCCTCGCGGCCCGTCCCCGAGAACACGACCCGCGAGGACGTCGAGTTCGACGCCGGTGACTTCACGGCTTCGACGCCGACACCCGGAGCCGAGCGAACGCCTGCCGCGACGGTGACGGCCCAGGGTCCCGGCTTTGGCACGGTCGTGACGGTGCTAGCGATACTCGGCGTCGCGGTCGCGGCACACAGGAGGCGACCATGACCGGAAACGACACAGACGACGGGACTGTCGAACAGCAACGTGAACCGGACCCGGCCGACCAGCAACCTGAACCGGCCCCGACCGACCAGCAATCAGCGACTGGCCGGGCGGACGGCGGCACTGCAGATACCCCGACCGCTGGCGGGGCCGGCCAGTCCCAGACCGGTGAAGCGTCGGCCGGAGAGCCACCGGCGGGCGAGCCATCGGCCGGGGATTCCCGAACCTCGGGCGAGCGACTGGCCTGGGTCGTCCAGATCGGGGCGCTCGCCGTCCTCTGCCTGCTGGCGCTGCTGGCGACGTTCCGGTTTTACTTCGCGGCCTCGCAGGCCATCGAAGTGTGGATCTCCGACGACTTCGTGTCGGTGTTCCAGGCGGCGTTCAACCTGCTCGTCCTGATAGCGTCGGTGTACGGCGTCTCGGTGCTCGTGCGGCGTCTGGGTTGACAATCCTTTTGAGTCGCCCACGGCAACTGCGGGTATGGCAAACGACGAGGCCGACGACGCCGGCGCACCGGACGACACCGAAACCGAGGACGCAGCGGATGCGGAACCCGACGCGGCGACCCAACCCGAAGCCGAGGCCGGCGAGTCGGCCGAGGGCGAGAGCGAGGGAGACGACGAGTCCAAGTCCTTCCGCGAGCGCGTCGAGGAGATCCGCCAGCAGCGTGCCGAGGAAGGCGAGGGAGACGGCGACGCTCCCAGCCGTGAGGAGCGCATGGAGGAGATGATGGGCGGCGGCGGTGGCCCCGGCGGTATGGGCGGCGGCAACCCCTTCGCACAGATGATGGGCGGCATGATGGGCGGTGGCGGCGGCCCGCCGGGCATGGGTGGCGGCCCCGGCGGTCGCGGCCGCGAAGAGGAGAGCAGCGAGGACAACGAAGAACTCGTCCGCGAACTCCGCAAACTCCGCGACGAAGTCCACGACGCCCGACGCGAACTCGGTCGGATCGCCGACGCGCTCGAAGACTGAGCCGTGCTCGTCGGAGCGTCTCGTAGCACTGCTCTCACGACACTCCTGTCTCTCCCTGGCGAGCGATAGGTACAGGTGAGAGACGTAGCGATTGGTCGATCTTGATTTCCCGTGACCGAACTCGCGATCGTGCGATGGAAGCCCTCGGCGGGCTCGCGGTCGCTGAGCGGGATATCCGCGCTGAGCGACCGCCAGCGGCCCGAGGGCTTTCATCGCACGAGAACGAGTGCGGTGATGTCCGCGGAGAGTGTTTCTCTCACGGCACCCTGCCCTGAAACCACCGTTCAGTACGCATATCGAGTGAACGACTTCACAGATCAACGTTCCGTGAGAGATCGGCCTTTACGAGCGGAGCGTCACTCCTCGTAGGCGAGGTTCATGACCCACTGCGAGAACGTATCGGAGTGGGAGTCGACCTCCTCGTCGCCGATGAACGGGGAGAGCTGGTCGCCGGCCATCAACAGCGAGAAGTCGAGATCGCGGGGCGCAGGGGTCAGGTAGTAGGTGTTGTGGCCGTTGTAGACGGTGTCCTCGCGCTGGATGAGTTCCTGTTCGGCCAGTGACTCGGCGATGCGACTGCCCTTGCGGGAGCCGACGTCTAACTCCTTCCAGAAGTCGCTCTGGTGGATCCCCCCCGTCTCCCGGATGAGTTCGAGTCCCGCACGCTCGTCCTCGTTGAGGTCTTCCTCGGCAGCAGCCATGTCTGTCTCTACGTCGTCAACACCGTTTAAATCTGGTCTTCGACGCGCCGGTATTCGGTCTCGCAGGGCGGGCCGTCCGCGAACCGGTAGGTCGACCCTTCCCGCCCGATAGTGACCAGCGAAGACGACCGCGTTCCGAAACGGTCGTGGTGGATGCAGACGCCGTAGTCGTGGTCGGCGATAACCTCGGCGGCGCGGTCGAGCCAGTCCGTCGACGACTCCCCGGGTTCGGGCGCGAGTGCCGCCGCGACGCGGTCTGCGCTTTCGGCCTGTCGTTCGCCCGCCTCGGCACGCTCGCCGGGGATAGTGTAGTCGCCGTCGGCGCCGACGTTGACGACGACGTGGACGCCGGGTTCGAAGTTCCGGACGCGAGCACCGCCGTCGTACTCGACGTAGACCGCGGCGGTCGCGTCGGCGAGGACGAGATTGAACCCCTCGTACTCGCGTCCATCGAGGTCGCGTTCGACGAAACGGGCAGCCTCTTCGGCCGACGATCGCCGGAGCGCGTCCCGGACGAGGAGGCCCCGCGAGCGGTCGCTCGTCACCTCCCGGTCCGTCCACCGATTCGTTATCGCGACGAAGACGCCGTGTTCGTTGTAGCCGATCCAGGTGCCGCCGGCCTCGGCGTCACGCGGCGCGAGAACGCGCGGTTCCTCCTCGACCACCGACGGGGGTTCGGCCGGCCGGTCTACCAGTTCGTCGCGGTTCGCCGCGGCGACGACCGGTGCGTCGGGAAACACCTGCCAGGCGAAGACGAGTGTACACACGGATCGGTACAGGCGACGAGCGCGATTAAATCCCGCGACGGTCCGCGGTCCGGACGTTCGTCGTTCAGTCCTCGTCGACCGCGTCCGCGAGTTCGGTTCGCACGGCCTCGCGGTCGACTGTCCCGGAGGCCGTTCGCGGGAGTTCGTCCACGAAGGCGACCGTCTTCGGCAGCGCGTAGTCGGCGACTCGGCCGCGCAGTGCCCCACGTAGTTCCTCGGCGGTCGGCGGGTGGCCCCGGTCGGCCGGAACCGCGAGCGCCGCGACGCGTTCACCCCACTCCGCGTCGGGGAGTCCGACGACTGCGACGTCGGCCACGTCCGGCAGGTCGACGAGCACGTCGGCCACGTCGGCCGGGTGGACGTTCTCGCCGCCGGTGACGATCCGGTCGTCGAGTCGGCCGACGACCCAGAGGCGACCCGCGTCGTCACGATAGCCGACGTCGCCGGTGTGGAACCCGCCCCGGTCGTCGAACGCCGCCGCAGTCTGGTCGCCGTCGAGGTAGCCCGGGGTTACCGTCGGTCCAGAGACGACGATCTCTCCGCGTTCGCCGCGCTCGACGGGGTCCCCTGGCTCGGTCGGGTCGGCAGTCCCATCGCGTATCGAGACGTCGGTTCCGCGGAGCGGCCGTCCCACGGTGCCGGGGGACTCGCGGACCTCCTCGGGTGTGGCCGTCGCCACCTGCGAGGCCGTCTCGGTCGCGCCGTAGGTCGGATAGACCGGCACCCCGCGGTCGAGCGCGCGGTCGAGCAACTCCCCGGAGGCGGGCGCGCCGCCCAGCAGGACGAACCGGAGCGACTCCGGGGGGGTCCAGCCGGCGTCGAGGAGTCTGACGAGCATCGTCGGGACGAACGAGACGCCGGTCACGTCGTATTCGGCCATCACCGCAGCCGTCGACTCGGCGTCGAACGTGCGCTGGATCACGGTCGTGGTCCCGTAGAGCGTCGAACGGACGAGGGGGGCGATCCCGCCCATGTGGTACATCGGGAGACAGACCAGCCAGCGGTCGTCGGGTTCGACCCCGAGTCTGCAGGCCGAGCCGACGGCGCTCGCGACGAGATTTCGGCGTGTGAGTCGGACGCCCTTCGGGTCACCCGTAGTCCCGGAGGTGAAGAGGACGACGCGGTCGGCGGCGAGGGACTGTTCGAACGGCCACGTCTCGGCGTCGGTCTGCGGTTCGAGCGACGCCACGTCGTCTCTCTCGGGAGTGTCGACGGACGCGACGGGGACGTCCGCAGGCGCCACTTCGGTCGCCAGTTCCTCGGTCCCGGACCCACAGACCAGGCAGTCGATGTCGGCACGCTCGGCCTGTGTCCGGAGCGTCGCCGTCGGCAGGTCGAGATTCAGCGGGACGACGGCCCCGGCGCGCCGTTCCGTCGCGAAGTAGACGTCGGCGAACGCGACCGACGTATCGAGCAGGAGTCCGACGCGTCCCTCTTCGACACCGAATCGCCCCTCCAGGCGCTCGACACGACGCGACGCGCGGTCGTCGAACTCGCGGTAGGTCCACCGCTCGCCCGCGTCGGCGTCGATCACGGCCGTCGCGTCCGGTGTCGACCCCGTCCGCTCGCGGAGCAGATCTCCCACGGGGTCGGCGAACTGAGGGTCGGCGGGCCAGTCGGCTGGCTCAGGAAGCGTCACGACTCTACCACCCGGTCGTCGAGTGTAACACCCAGACCCGGGTCATCTGGCACGCCGATACGCCCGTCCTCGACGGGGGCGGGATCCGGGCCCAGGTCCTCGGCGAGCAGGTCGGCAGTGGCGAGTCCACAGGGACAGACGTCGGGGATCGCCGCGGCGACGTGGACGGCCGCCGTTCGAGCGACGACGCCGTCGACGGTGGTCGTCACGACCGGTTCGACACCCAGTTCGAGAGCGCGCATCGCGACGGTGTGGGCGTTGCCCGGTCCGCCGAGTACCATCGGTTTCAGTATCAGCACGTCCGCCGCGTCGGCGTCGAGAACGTCCGCGACGCGGTGTTCGACGAGCGATTCGTCGACGGCGACTTCGACCGGGCCGTCGCTCTCGCGCAGAGCCGCGAGTCCGGTCAGGTCCTCGGCAGGAAGGGGCTGTTCGACGTATGCGACCCCGACCTGGGCGAACTCGTCGAACGCCTGGTGGGCCGTCGCCCGGTCCCAGGCACCGTTCGCGTCGGCCCGGAGGGTCACGTCGTCGCCGACCGCCTCGCGCACAGTCCGGAGTCGTTCGACGTCCGCGTCGAGGTCGCGAGCGCCGACCTTGCACTTCAGACAGTCGAACCCGGCGTCGACCGCTCGCCCGGCGGCGGCGACGGTCTCCTCCGCGGTTCCATCACCGACTGTCGCGTTGACGGGGACACTCTCACAGCGCCTGTCGGCGTCGAACCAGCGGTAGAGGGGGCTCCCGTCGGCGTGAGCGTCGGCGTCCAGGAGAGCCGTGGCGAAACCGTGGCGGGCGGCCGGCGTCTCCTCGGCGTCCAGCGCGAGCAGTCCATCGCTGTGGGCGCCGTCGGCACCCGCCGTCAGTGCCCGGTCGAGGGCCCGTTCGCACTCGGTCAGTGATTCGGTCCAGCCCGGCAGCGGCGTCGCCTCACCGACTCCCGTGACGCCGCGGTGCTCGTACCCGACGAGGAAGCCATCGCGTCGATCGATGTCACCCGCTGCAGTGGCGAGCGGCGACGAGAGTGGGAGCGAGAAGGGTTCGATCATAGCAACGAGGCCGGGAGCAGTTCGGGCGCGGCCAGCCCGGCGGCGAACAGCAGCGAGTGGGCGAACAGGGTCTGCCCGACCCGCTCCAGGGCGGGATTGAGCGCCTCGCCGTCGGTTCGTTCGAGTACCGTCCGAGAGACGGACGCGGCGAGTGGGAGCGAGAGGAGCGGCGAGAGTGCCCACAGCCCGTACTCGGGATCGAGCGCAAATATCACGGGGACGACGTAGGCCATCCCGAAGCACGCGAGGAACTCGACGCGACTCCACCGGTAACCGAGCATCACCGCGAGCGTCCGCTTGCCCGCCGCGGCGTCGGTCTCCCTGTCGCGGACGTTGTTCACGACGAGGATCGCCGTCGAGAGTCCTGCGGCAGGGAGACTTGCCAGGACTGCCGCCAGCGGGAGCGTTCCCTCGGGGACCCACGTCGGGAAGAGTCCGAAGTCGCCGACTGCGACCGCCTGGACGTAGAAGGTCCCGGTGACGGCGACGACTCCGAAGTAGACGAACACGAAGAGGTCACCCAGCCCGCGGTAGCCGTAGGGGTAGGGGCCCCCGGTATAGAGCACCCCGGCGGCGATACTCGACAGACCGACGACGAGGATGGGGACGCCGCCGAGGGCGACGAGATAGAGTCCGACGACGACCGCGAGCCCGTAGGTGGCGGCCATCGCCAGCTTGACCTGCCGTGGCGGGATGAGACCGCCGGCCGTCACTCGCGTGAACCCCTCGCGTTCGTCCGTGTCGGCGCCCTTGACGGCGTCGTAGTAGTCGTTGGCGAAGTTGGTCCCGACCTGGATGAGCAGGGCTCCCGTGAGTGCCGCTAGCCAGGGGAAAAGCGCGAAATCACCGGTGTGGAGTGCCAGTCCCGCGCCGACGATCACGGGCGAAGCGCCCGCCGGCAGTGTCTGTGGCCGCGCGGCCATCACCCACGCCCGCCGCTTCGATACCTGGGCGTCCGCTGTCGACATTACCAGCGTCTCGGGTACCCGTGAGTGTCAAAGTTCGCATCCGCGTTCCCTGGTCGGTCTCGTCCGGCCAGCGTCTCCGGTGAGCGCGTGTCGGAAGGACCTGAAGCGCACCGCCACCCGACCGACGCGCGGTTTCTGACGACCCGCCGGCGAGGAACGGGACTCACACTGCCGGCAACCCAACGCCTTTGCCCGCGAAGGCGGACTTTCAGGTATGACAGTCAGACACGACGGCCTGACGCTGGACTGGTACGGCTACGCGACGCTCCGCATCGAGGGCGAGGACACGACCGTCTACACCGACCCCGGCCGCTACGGCACGCTCGAAGGCACGTGGGCGGAGCAGTATGGCGGCGCCGACCACCCGAGCCCCGACGCCTACGACGCACAGGACGGCGACCTCGTCCTCGTCACGCACGACCACCACTACGACTCCGACGGCGTGCGCCGCGTCGCGAGCGACGATGCGACGGTGCTGGTCTACGAGGCAGTCGACGCCGAGCGCATCACCGCCGGCGGCCGCGACGTCGAACCGCCCGAAGAGTTACCCTACGACGTCCAGCGCGTCGCCTACGGTGACGAACTCAGTGTGGCGGGCGTCGACGTCGAGGTCGTCCCGGCGTACAACCGCGAGGACGGGCCGCGAGCAGACGCCGACGGCAACGTCACCCACCCCTACGAGTTCGGCTGTGGCTTCGTCGCGACGGTCGACGGCGTCCCCTGCTTCTGGCCGGGCGACTCGGACGCGGTCGACGAACACGAGGGACTGGACGTCTCGCTGTTCTCGCCCTCTATCGCACAGAGTTTCACGATGGACCGCCACGAGGCCGCCGACCTCGCCGGAGACCTCGACCCCGACCTCGTGCTCCCGATCCACTACAACACGTTCCCCGACCTCGAATCCGATTCGGGAGCGTTCGCCGCGGACGTCGCCAAACGGAGCGTGCCGGTCGTCCTCGACGAGTCCTGACACTGGTTCTCCGGTTTCGGCAGTCGCGCGACCGCTTTTCCGCCCGTGTCGGCTGTGCGCACGACCGCCGCGGACGGGATAGGCCCTTTCCGGAACTCGTCCACAGAACGCCCATGGCGACGGAAACCCGTTCGCTCGCTCAGGTACAGAATCCGGTCGACCGACTGCAACACGGCGTCGCCGGCGGACTCCTCGCCGGGCTGGCGATGGGCCTGCTGGTCCAGGTCGTCCTCGGTCGGATGACCGCTATCGGCGCGCTCTACACGCTCGGCGAGCCCAGTCTGACCGTCGGCTGGCTCGCTCACCTGTTCCACAGCGTCCTCTTCGGCGCGCTGTTTTCGGTCGCCGGCGGCCCTCGGCTGGTCGAACGACTCGCCGCACGTTCATCGGTCGGCGACGCCGTCGACGGCTACCCTGCCGGTCTCCTTGCCGGGATCGTCTTCGCCACGGCCCTCTGGGCGGTCAACATCGGCTTCCTCTGGCCCGTCTGGCTCGGGACCGTCGGACTCGGCGGCCCACCTGTCCCGAACTTCGCCGTCCAGCCCCTCGTCGGCCACCTCGTCTACGGCGCGCTACTGGGGCTCGCAGTTGTCGCACTCGGGTGGAGAACCGCCGGGGTCGAGAACTGACGACCCGGTCTACAGAACGCCCATCCCGTCGAGTCGCTCGGGCAGGTACGTGTCCGTCACGAAGTCCAGGCCGTAGGACGCGAGTGACTGCTGTTCGGACTTCTTGTCGATGTCGAGTTGCAGTTCGATCTGCTCGGTCCAGTAGTCGCTCTGGAACCGCGGGTCTTCGAGTTCGGATTCGAGGGCGTTGACGTCCGAGTCGGCGAGCGGGTCCGTCGGCAGGTCGTACTCGACGATGTCCTCGGGCTGGATGCCGATGAACTGCGCCTGCGGCGTCGCGAGGTACTCCGAGAGGTGGGCGCTCTTGATCGACCCGTAGGAGACGGAGCCGAAGATGCGATACGACCAGGGGTCGCCGTCGGTGAAGACCGTCACCGGCAGGCCGAGTTCGTCGTGGAGTCGCTTCGTGAGTCGCCGGGTCGCCCGTGCCGGCTGGCCGCCCAGATGGACCACGATGGCGTCGTAGTCCTCGTCGAAGCCGTTCTCGACGAGCCGGTCGCGCATGCCCCCGGTCTCCACACAGAGGACGAACTCCGCGTCGTTCTCGAGGAACTCGATGGTGTCGGGGTTGTTCGGGATCTGGTAGCCGCCCTGGCCGACGTCGTCCTGGCAGTGGATCTCCCGGTCGCCCCGCCGGGTCTGCTCGCGGAGGAGCAGCGGGCCCATCACCTTCGCGCCCGACTCCTCGGGTCGCATGTGGAAGTCCTCGCGTTTGACCTCCGAGACGATTTCGAGGTCCTCGATGAGGCTGTTGGACTCGTCCTGTGAGTTGAACTGGGCCTCGTCCAGGTCCCAGGACTCGCTCAGGTAGTACAGCTCACGCAGCGTGGACGAGCGACCCTGGTCGAGTTGCTCGGCGAGGAAGTCGATGGTGTAGGTCGCCTTCAGGAGCTTCTGGGCGCCCGAGACCGACTTCGCGCTCCGCGTGCTGGTTCGGTCGCCGTACACCCAGACGTTCTTCTCCTCGTCGTACTCGATGTTGGATTTCGTCCGCGTCGGGATCCGCATCCGCGGGACGTCGCCCTCGGCGAACTGGTCGTAGAACTCCGCCGCGAGGTCGATGAGCTGCTGGCGTGCCTGTGCGTCCGTCGTCTCGGGACCGTCCTGGTCCTGGGGTGTGTCTGTGCTCATGCGTCCACCGTGAGTCGCTCCTCTTCGATTCCGTCCACCGAGACGTCGAAGGTCGCGTCCTCGTCGACGTCGTATTCGAGCGTCGCGCTGTCACCGGCCGAGACCGACACCGACCACTTGAGGAACCACTCCCCCTCCATCTCGACGACGCTCGCGTCGCCGTTTTCGAGGGCGGGCTCGCTTCCCGCGACGATCTCGGTCAGTTCGAGGTCCGCGCTCCGGTCGGAGTTGTTCTCGACGACCAGCGTGACCGTGTCGCCGTCGCGCTCGCGCTCGACGAGGACGTTGTTCATGATCCGCGCCAGCGAGTCGTCGATGTTCAGCTCGTCGTTGCCGGTGACCGCCGACAGCTTCTCGGCCATCTCCGGCAGGATGGTCGCGAGTTTGTCCTGTTTCTTCCGGCGCTGTTGCATCGACCGGCGCTTCTTGAGGAAGGACTTCAGCTCCCGCGCGGCCTCCCGTATCGCGAGTTCGATCTCCGATTCGAGTTCGGGGATGTTCGCGACGGCGTCCTTGGACTCGCTCGTGAACGGGACGTTCGTCGACGCGATGTGGACCATGATCACGGCGGCGTCCGTCGGAATACCGGAGCCGCCGGGCTGGTTCAGGTTGTAGTTGCGCCAGTTGATCGACTTGACGACGTCCGTCGTCGCACACGCCCCGCGCTGGTAGACGAGCGGGACGCGGTTGGCGAAGCGCATCACCTCGGCTTTGCTCCCCTCTTCGAGTTCGCCGCCGTAGGCGATGCCCGCCTCGACGATGAACGGGTCGCCGCCGTGGACCGAGGCGTCACGGGTCGACGCCGCGTAGAAGTCCGCGTCGAACTCTTTCCGGAGACCTTCCTCGATGAGTTCGTCCGTGATAGGCGCGAGACAGTCCGTCGGCGGGGCGATGATGTCCGTCGCGCGCATCGCGTCCAGCAGGTCGCTGGCGGTGTCCCGGTCGCTGGCGATTTCGCTGACTTTCGGCGGGTCGTCGGGTACTCTGACTGCGGCGTCCCAGAGAGCCTCGACGACGTTCTCGCGGGCCGTCTCGCCGAATGTGGCGTCGTCGTACTCCTCGGTGGCCTCGGCCGCTCGCCGGACGAACTCTTCGAGGTCGTCGCGGGTCACGCGGTGGCGGTCGCCCGCCTCGGCGAACTTCGGCGCCAGCCTGTCGGCCAGCCCCTCGATGGTCGCGTCGTCTTTCCGGGTACTCGTCGCGTCGTCGACCAGCGCGTAGAGGTCCGAACGGAGCGTCTCGTGCTGGCTGTCCGGTTCGTCGTCGTCCTCTCCCTCTTCGTCGGTCGCGTCCTCGTCTGCCTGCCCCAGCACAGCGTTCCAGGCGGCTTCGACGGCTTTCTCGCGGACTGTCGTGCCGAAGGTCTTGTCGTATTTGTCCTCGACGTCGTCGGCGATGTCGTCGACGAGCGCGGCGATCTGGTGGTGGGCGACGCGGTCGTACCCCTCCAGTGCGTCGTCGAGTCGCCCGGCGAACTCCGCCGTCGCGTCGGCACCCTTGTTCGCGACCACCGCCTCGACCGCGTCGGAGACGTCCGCGCTCTCGTGTGCCTGTGGGGGACGCCAGGCCATCTCGCGGCCGAAGTGGCGGTCGCGGAAGTTGTCGATGACCGTATCCGAGGTCTTGCCGCCGACGCGGGTGAACTCGCCCTGCAGGAAGCCCGACACCGAGTAGGAGTCGGTCGCCTCCAGCATCTTGAGGAGCGTCCCGAGTTCGACGCCGTGTGGATGGGGGCGGATCTCCTCGGTCTCCTCGGGGAGCTGGTCGGTCGCTCGCTCGGATTTGATGTGTGCGTTCGGTTCGCGCAACTCGATGCGGGCGTGGGGGTTGACGACCGCCGTGTGCTTGATGTAGTCGTGAAGCTGGCTCCGGGCGCGCATGTTCCCCTCCATCTCCAGTTCGATGCGCGTCCCGTGCGGGCGGTCCCAGGAGGTCGTCTCCTCGGCGTCGATCTCCGGTTCGTTCGTGTCTGTATCGATGATAAGTTCGAAGTATTCGGCCTCGACGCCGCCTTTCGTTCTGGACGTGATCTTCGCTGGTTTCCCGCTCGTCAGCTGAGAGTACAGCACCGCTGCGGAGATGCCGATGCCCTGTTGGCCCCGACTGTTTTTGACCGACAGCGCGCCGTCGTTGACGACGACGAAGTTCTCGTCGTGACCAGTCGAACCGGGAACCGAGATGTCGTAGACGTACTCCGGCGGTTCGACCTCCTCAACGGACTGGACTGGGAGCAGACACATGTCCGTCTCCGTGAACCCGTGGAGGTTTTGCACGGTCGACCAGAGTTCGCGGAGTTTCTCGGTCGGCCGGTGGTCCTCGTCCAGTAGCCCCATCTCCTTCAGATTGTGGACGTATCGGGGTTTTTCGACGTACTGGCCGTCGAGTGCGTCCTCTATGAGCGACTGGTACACCGCGGCGTTTTCCAGGTTCGATCCGACGCCAGCACCCAGCAACAGTCCGGGGATCGTATCGGGGACGGTCTCTCTATCGACGTACCCGGCCTGGACATCCCCCAGAAGATCCGTGGGGATCCGCTTGTAGCCCTGTTCGCCCGTTTCGGTTTCCGTGTCGAATACGTTCGAGCGTTCGACGTCTTCGCCGTAGACTTTCGTCCGGTACTGCGTACTCGGTTCGTCGGCGTACCCGTGACACGTTCCCGTTTCCGTACTCGCAAGTACGCCCTGCATGTTCCACAGGACCGACAACTGTCGTGACAGCGTCTTGCTCGTCGTCGTGTGCGAGAGTTCGTTGCTCGGGTGGCTGTCAGAGCCGTCACCCTGGTACAGCGAGTCGATGAACTCCTGCTGTGTCTCCGAGTCAGCCTCGAAGATGAAATCGGGAATTTGCTTGTTTCTGGCACTGTCTCCGCAGGCCTGTTCGAGGAACATCGAGAGCGGCGACCCGAACGCCTTCACGCGGGTCGAATTGCGCTCCCGATCGACAGTCGTGGTTCCTCCGCCGACCTTCGCGACAGCCTGTTCGGTCGCCTCGACTAACTCCGACTCGTGTGAACCGAAGGTGAAACCGACCTGCCGTTCCCCCGTGTGTCCCTCCGAGATGTAATACGCGACGAGTTTCACGAACGAAGACGACAGCGGAACCGAGACCGGCATCGACGTCTCTTCGCCGCCGACCTGATAGGTTCTGAACGTGCAGTCGGCGGCCCTGTCTGCCCACCCGAGTTCGAGGACTTTCTCGGCCGGCAGGTACCCCTTTTCGAGGTAGTTTTGTTCGAGGCTGTCTTTCAGTATATCGACGCCGTCGTACCGGTAGTACGTCCGTTTCCGGTCGCTGTCCGGGGAGGCCTTCTTCCGTATTTTCTCCCCGGTCTTCAGTTGTTCGAGCGTCTCTCGCTCGAAACCGTACACGTACAGTCGCCGACCGTCGAGTTGCGCCGGCGTGATGTACTCCAGAAGGTTGACTTCCTCCGTCGTCTCTTCCAGGGACGGCAGTGACTGCGGTGTGAGGACGGTATCGCCGGGGCCCAGTTCCGACGCTTTGACCTCCTTCGTCTCACCGTCTTTCGTCAGTGTGAACAGACAGTGGTCACCGGTGATTTCGACAGTCCGACCCTTTTCGGTCGTGATTTCGTAGACTTTCCCATCTGTCCGGTGACGGATCGCGTGGGTGACCGGCTCCCACGTCAGTTCGTGGGACGTCCGGTCGAACGAGGGGACCTCGATATCACCGGCGACCGGGCGTGTAGCTTCGCCTTTCTCCGGGAGGTACGCGTCACAGAGCAGCCCGATCGGGATCGTCTCCATCTCCCCGTCTCGTTTGACGAGGAGTTGCTGGTCGGGCGTCAGTGACTGCTCACGCTTGTGAAAGCGAGATCCGTACAGTAATTTACCGAACACTTTCGGGATCTGTTCTTTCGTGATCCCGGGGCCGTTGTCCTCGACGACGAGGCGGTAGTAATCGCCGACCTCCTCGATCTCGACGTAGATATCCGGGAGGACGCCGGCCTCCTCGCTGGCGTCGAGGGCGTTGTCGACGGCTTCTTTCACTGCTGTCACGAGCGCCCGGGCCTCCGAATCGAACCCGAGCATGTGCTTGTTCTTCTCGAAGAACTCGGCGATGGAGATCGACCGCTGGCTCTCGGCCAGTTCCTCGGCGATCCCGCCGCCCCCCTCACCGAGTTCCGACTGGAAAGAGGTCATCGTGCCCCGTTCTACTCCCGGGCAGTTTATAAGGCTCTCGCCGCCGGAGTGAAAGTGAAAACCGCCGGAAATCGGGAGAGAGATCCCGTCTGTCAGACGGACGTCGGACAAGTGGCCCGACCAGTCGTTCGACTGGAGGTCGACGAAGAGACCAGCCGGAGTCGACCGGAAGTGTGTGGCGGCCGACGTCAGTCCTCGCCCCCGAGATACGCTTCGACAGTCGTCTCGACGACCCCTCGTCGCTGTTCGACGACCTCGGCGGCTTCCACCCGACCGGTCTCACGGAGTCGCTCGGCGTAGGTCTCTTCGTGGCCGTTCGTGTGATAGGGGCCGCCCTCGGCCATCACGCGCCAGAGCGGGTCTTCGAGCGCCTGCGGTCCAGCACTGGACCCGCCGTGTTCGTCGGTCGCGTTCTCCCGGAGGCGGGCGCTCGTCCAGTCTTCGAGCATCGCGAGGCCCTCGCGGACGACTCCGGGCCGGTCACGGGCCAGGTTCGTCGTCTCGTGGGGGTCGGCGTCGAGGTCGTACAGCTCCACGGGAGCGAACTGCTTGAGCCCGTCGTGATAGGTGCGGATCAGGAGGTAGTCGTCCCAGCGGACCGCCCGCTGACAGGCCCACGCTCCCTGGCTGAGAACGAGGTAATCACGACCCGCTGCACCGTCCTCGCCCGTCAGTGCGCCGGCGAACGAGCGCCCGTCCCAGGCGTCGAATACGGCGTCGATACGGTCCCGTTCCTCGTCGGACTCCGCGTCGTCATCGCTCGCTTCTTCTTCGTCGCCCTCGCCTTCGTCGTCTTCCGGGGCGGGGCCACCGACGCCGAAGTCCTCGTCTTCCCGGGCGAGGTACTCGACCATCGTCGGGGCGAAATCGACGTTGTAGTGGAGACCGTCGTCCTCACCGGGTTCGACGCCGGGACCGTCGACGACCAGGGGAACGCGACAGGTCTTGTCGTCGGCGGTCTGGTGGTCGCCGTAGACGTTCAACTCGCCGATGTTCTCGCCGTGGTCGGCCGTCACGACGACGAGCGTCTCCTCGCGGACGCCCGCTTCTTCGAGTCGGTCGAGCAGGCGGGCGATGTAGTCGTCCATGTAGCGGACCCCGACGTCGTAGCCGTCGACCCAGCGCTCGAAGTCATCACGGTCGGCGATCTCGTCGGGCGTGCGTTCGAGGTCCTCGGGTCCGTCGCCGGTCAGGTAGCCGTGGTGGACGTCCTGGGCGCTGTGGGGGCCGTACCCCTCGTACTGTTCCGCGATGGTCTCGGCGCTGGGGTAGTCGGGTGCGGGGTCGTCTTCGAAGGGGTTGCCGTACTCCTGTGGAGTGTCGTAGGGAGTGTGGGGATCCCAGAAATTGACGTGGAGGTACCAGTCCTCCTCTTCGGCGTGGTCGTCGAGCCACCCCTCCGCGCGGTCGTAGACGACGTCCGCACGCTCGGTGCCGAAGCCGCCGGTGTCGCGCCACTCGCCGAACCCGTCGGTGACGTGGTGGGCGCCGTGTCGTTGCGGGAACGAACTCACCAGACAGGTGCGATAGCCCTGAGATCCCAGCGCGGCGGGGAAACTCAACCGGGTCATCGGCATCGCGAACTCCCTGTCTTCGCCCCCTGGCCGGGGGTCGGCGTTGGTGCCGCCGTGGTTGACGACGCCCGAGTGGATCCCGAAGCGACTCGAAAACAGCGCCGTCCGCGAGGGCAGACAGGGCACGTCGCTGGCGTAGTAGTTCGTGAACACGCGGCCACCTTCGGCCAACTCGTCGATGGTGGGGGAAGTGTCCCGGTGGTAGCCGTAACAGCCGAGGTGGTCGGGGCGGAGCGAGTCACAGTCGACGTAGAGGATCCGCATGGGTCCACGAGGGTCGCCGACGGACATAGTAGTGGGTCCCCCAGCACTTTGTGCCGGCAGTGTGGGGTCCCCGGAGGACGTAGCGACACGGGCGATAGCGTGACCTTACCCGGGCAGTAACGAGTGAATCCAGTCCGCTCGTCTTACGCGCGCGTGACGCGTGCGTGGTGTTTAAATGCCCCCGCCGTGTACGGGTAGTCATATTGTATGTCAGGGGAGCCTGATGAGTACGGCGCAAACCAGATACAGGCCCTCGAAGGGCTCGAGGCCGTTCGCAAGCGGCCGGCCATGTACATCGGTTCGACCGACGACCGGGGACTCCACCACCTGGTCTACGAGGTCGTCGACAACGCCATCGACGAGGCGCTGGCCGGCCACTGCGATACGATCTCGGTGACGATCCACGAGGACGGGTCGGTGTCCGCGGCCGACGACGGCCGCGGGATCCCCGTCGACACCCACGAGAAATACGACCGCCCCGCCGTCGAGGTGGTGATGACGAAACTCCACGCCGGCGGCAAGTTCGACAACAAGTCCTACCAGGTGTCCGGCGGACTCCACGGTGTCGGGGTCTCCGTCGTCAACGCCCTCTCGGAACGGCTCACCGTCGAAGTGAACCGCGACGGGTCCGTCTACCGCCAGGAGTTCGAGGCGGGCGTCCCGCAGGGGGAACTCGAACGCGTCCGGGAGATGGACTCCAGCGAGGAGACCGGGACGGAGGTTCGCTTCTGGCCCGACACGGGGATCTTCGAGACGACCGACTTCACGTTCTCGACGCTGGAGTCGCGGCTGCGGGAACTCGCCTTCCTCAACTCCGGCGTCGAGATCGCCATCGCCGACGACCGCGACGGCGAATCGAGCACCTTCCTCTACGAGGGCGGGATCCGCGAGTTCGTCGAGTACCTCAACGAGACCAAGGAGGCGCTCCACCCCGACGTCATCTACTTCGAGGACGAAGACCAGGGGATCCACGTCGAGGTGGCGATGCAGGGGACCCACGAACTCCAGGGGTCGATCCACGCCTTCGCCAACAACATCAACACCCGCGAGGGCGGCACGCACCTGACGGGCTTCAAGACCGCGCTGACCCGGGTCGTCAACGACTACGCACAGGACAACGGGCTGCTGGGCGACATCGACGGCACCCTCAAGGGCGAGGACATCCGCGAGGGGCTGACGGCCGTCATCTCGGTCAAACACCCCGACCCGCAGTTCGAGGGCCAGACGAAGACCAAGTTGGGCAACAGCGAGGTGCGAGGGATCGTCGAATCCGCGGTTCACGAGCAACTCGGGACGTTCTTCGAGGAGAACCCCGATACCGCGGAGATGCTGGTCCAGAAAGCCGCCGAGGCGGCGAAGGCCCGCCAGGCCGCCAAGAAGGCCAAGGAGCTCACCCGCCGGAAGTCGGCGCTCGAATCGACGACGCTGCCCGGGAAACTCACCGACTGTCAGACCCGCGACCCCGAGCAAGCCGAACTGTTCGTCGTCGAGGGCGACAGCGCCGGCGGATCGGCGAAGCAGGGTCGTAATCCGGAGTTCCAGGCGATCCTCCCTATCGACGGGAAGTTCCTCAACGTCGAGAAACACCGGCTCGACCGGGTCCTCGAAAACGAGAAGATCCGGACGATGATCCGCGCCATCGGCACGGGCGTCGGCGACGAGTTCGACATCGACGACCTGCGGTACCATCGTATCATATTGATGACCGACGCCGACGTCGACGGCGCCCACATCAGGACACTCCACCTGACGTTCTTCTACCGGCACATGCGCCCGCTGCTCGAACACGGGCACGTCTACGCCGCGCAACCGCCGCTCTATCGCATCCGGTACAGGGGCGAAACCTACGACGCGATGACCGAGGCCGAGCGCGAGCGGATCGTCGCGGAGAAGTGCGACGGGAAGCCCGACCAGGTCCAGCGGTTCAAGGGGCTGGGCGAGATGAACCCCCAGCAGCTCTGGGACACGACGATGAACCCCGAGACGCGACGCCTCAAGCAGATCACCATCGAAGACGCCGCCGCGGCGGACAAGATGTTCTCGGTGCTGATGGGTGACGCCGTCGAACCGCGCAAGCAGTTCATCAAGGAACACGCTCCTGAGGCGGAGTGGGTGGACATATGAGTTCGGACGTTCCCGGGCCCGAAGACGTGAGTAACGCGGCATCCAGCGTCGACCGCGTCCGCGTCGAAGACGAGATGGAACAGAGCTACATCGACTACGCGATGAGCGTCATCGCGGGGCGCGCGTTGCCCGACGTCCGGGACGGACTCAAACCCGTCCAGCGGCGCATCCTCTACGCCATGAACGAGATGGGCGTCACGTCGAACTCGGGCCACCGCAAGTCCTCGTCCGTCGTCGGCGAGACGATGGGTGACTACCATCCCCACGGCGACTCGCCCATCTACGACACGCTCGTGCGGATGGCCCAGGACTTCTCGATGCGCTATCCCCTGGTCGACGGCCAGGGTAACTTCGGGTCGATGGACGGCGACCCGCCAGCCGCCATGCGCTACACGGAGGCCCGCATGGCATCCATCGCCGAGGAACTGCTCGAAGACATCGAGAAAGACACCGTCGACTTCCAGGCCAACTACGACGACCGCCTCACCGAACCCGAAGTACTCCCGGCGAAGGTGCCCAACCTGCTCGTCAACGGGTCGTCGGGAATCGCGGTCGGTATGTCGACGAACATCCCGCCGCACAACCTGACCGAGGTCGTCGACGCCGTCGTCCACCTCATCGACAACCCCGACTGCGACGTGGACGACCTCGTCGACACGCGTGACGACCGCGGGAACGGCACACCCGGCCCGATCAAGGGCCCTGACTTCCCGACGGGCGGCACCATCGTCGGCAAGGAGGCCGTCTACTCGGCGTACTCGACGGGACGTGGACGAGTGACCGTCCGTGCGTCCTACGAACTCGACCGCGAGGAGGGACGGATCGTCGTCACCGAAATTCCGTTCCAGGAGAACAAGGCGCGGATGGTCGAGCGCATCGCCGACGACGTCAACGAGGGGAAGATCGAGGGCGTCTCCGACCTGCGCGACGAGTCCGACCGGAACGGCGTCCGCGTCGTCATCGAACTCAAACGCGGCGCGAACATCGACGTCGTCGAGAATCAACTGACGAAACACCACCTCGAATCCACCTTCGGCGTCATCAACCTCGCCCTGGTCGACGGCCAGCCCCAGGTGCTGACGCTCAAGGAGACCCTCCAGGAGTACCTCGACCACCGCAAGGAAGTGGTGCGGCGGCGCTCCGAGTTCGAACTCGACGAGGCCGAGGACCGCGCACACATCCTCGAAGGTCGCCTGAAAGCGCTGGAGAACGTCGACAGCGTCGTGGCGGTCATCCGCAACAGCGAGGACCGCAACGAGGCCAAGGCGGCGCTCCGCGGGGAGATCGACCCTGCGGACCTCGACGGCGACCACGACGTCGACCCGAACGTCACGTTCGACTTCTCGGGCGACCAGGCCGACCACGTCGTCCGGATGCAACTCGGCTCGCTCACCTCGATGGAATCGGCGGAGATCGAAGCGGAGTACGAGGACGTCCAGGCCGAGATCGACAGGCTAGAGACGATCCTGGAGGACGAGTCCGAACTGCTGGCGGTCATCAAAGACGAGCTACGCGAGATCCAGGACGAGTACGGCGACGAGCGCAAGACCACCTTCGTCGAGTCGGACGAGATCACCAACGAGGACCTCATCCCCGAGGAGGACGTCCTGGTCGTGGTCACCGAGGACGACTACATCAAGCGGATGCCCGTCGACCGGTTCGACCCGCAGAACCGCGGCGGTAAGGGCATCATCGGCTCCGACCCCAAGGAGGGCGACCGTGTCTCGAAGGTCTTCCGCGCGAACACCCACGACTATCTGCTCTGTTTCACCAACCAGGGACAGGTCTACCGACTGAAGACTTACGAGGTGCCCGAGATGTCACGGACCGCCCGCGGGAAGTCGGCGGTGAACCTGCTCAAACTCGACGACGGCGAGGAGATAACGGCCGTGGTCAACACGGACGACTTCGAGCCCGACGAGTGCATCACGATGGTCACCCGGAACGGGTACGTCAAGCGCACGAGTGCCGAGGAGTTCGACAACATCCTCTCGACGGGGATCATCGCCGCGAAACTGGAGGAGAGCGACGAACTCGTCGACGTCGAAGTGACGAACCACGGGTCCGACCTCGTCATCGCGACCGAGCAGGGCATGACGATCCGCTTCGACGAGAGCGAGGCCCGCGAGATGGGCCGGAACGCGCGGGGTGTGCGGGGGATCGACCTGCGCGAGGGCGACCGCGTCGCCGGCCTCGTCGCGACCGACGAGACGGACGACCGCGACCTGCTGACCGTCACCAAGAACGGCTACGGCAAGCGCACACCCCTCTCGGAGTATCGCGCCCAGTCGCGGTACGGTATGGGTCTCATCGACATCAAGACCGACGAGCGCAACGGCCCAGTCTCCACCGTCAAGGCCGTCACGCCCGAGGACCACCTCGTCATCATGAGCGAGGGCGGCCAGATCATGCGCATCCGCGCCGGCGACGTGAGCGAAGTCGGCCGGAACACGAAAGGCGTCATCGTGATGCGCCTCGAAGACGAGGACCACGTCGCCAGCGTCGACGTCGTGCCTGCGGTCGTCGACGACCCCGGCGAGGGTGAAACCGTCGAGGCGGACGGAACTGACGAGACAGCGAAAGCAGACGACGCAGACGGGAACCCCGAGTCGTAGCGGCTCACGGTCCGCCCCGGGTAGCTTCCCGACCGACGACAGGTTTGTCGAGCGTATTTAAAGGGAAAATAGTTATGTTTACTCACGTTTATTTGATAATCCATGGCACGCCATCCCAGAGCCAGGCGAAACACGCGTCTGGAGTGTGACTGCGGGGCGCCAGTCGTCAAACGGGGGAGTGACTACGTCTGTACCGGCTGTGGGGAACGCGTCGCCGAGGACGACGACGGGCGGGGCAAGCGCGTCGATCCGACGGCGTAGGGACGAGCGTCGATTCGCCACCGTCGCGACCCGGTAACATCCGTGTCAGCGCGTACTCAAGTATGAGGAGTACCTACTACGGACAATGGCAGACCCGAACCCGACGCCGGGCATCCACCACGTAACGTGCATCGCGGGCGACCCCCAGCGAAATCTCGATTTCTGGGTCGAGACGCTGGGACTCCGCCTCGTCAAGCGCTCGATCAACCAGGACGACCCCGGGACGTACCACTTCTTCTACGCCGACACCCAGGGCACGCCGGGGACGAGTATGACCTTCTTCCCGTGGGAGGGCATGTCCCAGGGGAAAGTCGGCTCCGGACAGGTCTCCCGGACTGCGTTCCGGGTCCCCGAGGGCAGCCTCGACTACTGGGAGGAGCGCTTCGACGAGTACGGCGTCGACTACGACGACCGGGTCGAGCGCTTCGGCGAGACAGTACTCCCGTTCAGCGACCCCGACGGCCTCCCGGTCGAACTGGTCGCAGTCGAGATTCCCGACGACGACCCCGTCGACCCCTGGACGGAGTTCGTCCCCGGAGAGTTCGCAATCCACGGGTTCCACTCGGTGACGCTCTGGCTGGCCGACCCCCAGCCCTCCGAAGAGCTCCTGCGGACGATGGGGTTCGAGGAGGTCGACACCGAACAGTCCCAGGGGGACACACCGGGCGAGGAGCGGACCAGATTCGCCGCGACGGGCCAGGTCGGCAGGTACGTCGACGTCCTCCCCACCATCGAGGGTGGCCGGCAGGGCCACGGGACCGTCCATCACGTCGCCTTCCAGACGCCGACCGACGAGGACCAGGACGCGATGCGCGCGGCCGTCCGCCGGGAGGGGTTGCGCCCGACCCAGCAGATCGACCGCCACTGGTTCCGCTCGGTCTACTTCCGTGAACACGGCGGTGTGCTGTTCGAACTCGCGACGAAGGATCCGGGATACACCAGTGACGAACCGGTGGACGACCTCGGGGGGCGGCTCGTCTTACCCGGGGAGTTCGAGGACCGCCGCGCCGAGATCGAGGCGGGACTCGCCGACGTGGCGATTCCCCGGGCCGAGACCGCCGAAGCGGACGATTGAGTAGCGAACCCGGGAAGCGGTCGCCTCTCGTCCGGTTCCTGGCAAGATTCAGAGACGATATTCGCGACCAAACGGTTATTTATTCGACGCAGAGTACGAACGCCAATGACGCCCAGGGTGGACGAGATCCGGGTTTACTACTTCGGATCCGAACCGGGGCGCTCGGCACTCCTGGGGAGTGGACTCGACGACGACTGCAGTGTGGAACTTGTCGGTGACGGGAGTGGGACCGTGAATGGGGACACACTGCGTGACTGCGATTGCGTCGTCGCGGACGACACGACCCCCGCTGTCGACGGCATCGCCGTCCTCGAAGCGGTTCGGGCCGAGCGTTCCGAGGTCCCGTTCGTCTTCGTCACGGATCGGAGCGACGGTAGCGCCGCCGAGGAGGCGCTCGGGAGGGGTGCGACCGACTTCTTCCGGACGGCAGCGAGCCCCGACCGGTACGCGGGTCTGGTCGCCCGAGTTCGGACGGTCGTCGAACGACACTGGACGCGCGAGCGCGAAGCGGAGTTGCGCGAGAAGAGTAGCCAGCTCGACGCTATCTTCGAGGAGCTCCCCGTCTCGCTGTACTTCAAAGACGAGGCGGGACGTCACGTCCGGGTGAGCCGGGGTCACGCGATGGGCTACGAAGGGTACTACCCACCCCAGGGGAAAGGGAACCTGACTATCGAGGGACCGACGGACTTCCTCGGCAAGACCGACGGGGACCTCTTCCCCGAGCGGAACGCAACGGCGTCGATGGCGGACGACCGGATGGTGATAGAAAACGGGGAGTCGCTGGTCCGGAAGGTCGAACACCTCGAATACGACGACGGCGGCGAGCGGTGGCTGACGACGACCAAGGTCCCCTGGCACGGCGTCGACGGCGAGGTCAGGGGGTTGCTCGGGTTCTCGCTCGATATCACCGAACGCAAGCGGTACGAGCGGCGCCTGGAACGCCAGAACGAACGCCTGGCGGAGTTCGCGAACATCGTCTCTCACGACCTGCGGAACCCGCTGAACGTGGCTGCCGGTCGCCTGGAACTGGTCCAGCGCGAACACGACAGCGAGCACCTCGCGGCGATCGAACGGTCCCACGACCGGATGGCGGAACTGATCGACGACCTGCTGGGCCTCGCTCGACACGGACAACGCGTCGAGGACGTCGAACGCATCTCGCTCGCAGAGTGTCTCGACCGGGCCAGGCAGTCCGTCGAGACGGGCGACGTGACGCTTCGCGTCGAGACCGACACGGCCGTGCGGGCAGATCCCGGACGCCTCCAGCAACTGTTTGAGAACCTCCTCAGGAACGCCGTCGAGCACGCGTCGACGAGCCCCGACTCGGGAACCCACGAGGCGGTCCGGGTCACGGTCGACGACCTCGACGGCGGCTTCTTCGTCGAAGACGACGGGCCGGGAATCCCGAAGACCGACCGCGAACGGGTGTTCGAGCGGAGTTTCACGACTGGCGAGGACGGTACGGGGTTCGGACTCGCCATCGTGGAGGGGATCGTCGAGGCACACGGCTGGGAGATACGGGTCACCGAGGGGACGGACGGTGGCGCGCGGTTCGAGATAACCGGCGTCGAGTCCGCCGACGGGTAGCGCGCTCACATGATCCGCTTTCCCAGTACGCTAGCGGCGAGCTCGACGGCTAACTCGGCAGTCCGGTTGTGTTCGTCGAGGATGGGGTTGACCTCGACGAGTTCGACGGACGTGAGGTCGTCACCGACCTGTCTCGAAACCACTTCCATAGCAGTGTGACCCTCCCGATAGGACGCCCCACCCCGGGCAGGCGTCCCGACGCCGGGCGCTTCACTCGGGTCGAGGAAGTCCAGGTCGAGACTGACGTGTATCCCCTCGGTCCCGTCGGTGGCGACCTCGACGGCGTCGCGGGTCACCGCGGGGAGGCCCCGCTCGTCGACGTCGGTCATCGTGAACGCCGTCACGTCGCTCTCGCGCAACTCGGTGCGTTCCTCGTCGTCCAGGTCCCGTACTCCGACGACTGCGACGTTACCGGGGTCGACACCCGCGTCGGCCCACGCACGGCCGGCGAACGTTCCCCGTCCCAGGATCGCCGCCAGTGACATCCCGTGGACGTTTCCGCTGGGCGTCGTCGTCGGCGTGTTGAAGTCGCCGTGGGCGTCGAACCAGACGATCCCTACGTCACTGTGGCGTGCGACGCCCCCGACTGTGCCGATGGCGATGGAGTGGTCACCACCGAGCACGAGCGGCAGAAACCCCCCGGAGACCGCTCCCGCGACGTCGTCGGCGAGGTCACGGCAGACCCCTTCGGTGGCTGCGAGGTACTTCGCGCGCCCCTCTGCCGGACGGCCGGTCTCGGGGTCAGTGCGCTCGGGGCCGGGCACCCGGACGTCGCCGCCGTCGTCGCAGTCGAGCCCCAGGTCCTCGATCGCGTCGGCGAGACCCGCATACCGGATGGCCGACGGGCCCATGTCGACGCCGCGCCTGTCCGCCCCCAGGTCCATCGGGACGCCGAAGACCCGCACCGGCCTGTCCATGTCGGGGGTTCGTCGGCGACTGACAAAATCATCGGGGCCGGTACACCCTGTGCCGCTCGTCGGACACCGGGACACCTCTCGTCGGTTCGCTACTCGTACTGCGAACAGACGCGCTCGAGCCCGTCCTCGAAACTGATCCGGGGTTCCCACCCGGTCGCTTCCTTCATCTTGGAGGCGTCGGCCATCGTGTCGTGAACGTAGACCGATTCGGGGATCGGGTTCTCCTCGTAGACCGGGTCGACGTCGGCCCCGAGTTCCGCGTTGAGCGCCTCGACGAGGTACTCGAGGCTGTACTGCTCGCCGGTGCCGAGGTTGTAGATGCCGTTCAGTTCGTGCTCGGCTGCGAGTTCGAGCCCGCGGACGATGTCGTCGACGTGGGTGAAATCCCGGGTCTGCGTCCCGTCGCCCCAGATCTCGGGTCGGCGGCCGTTCGCGATGTCGTCGGCGAACTGGGCGATCAGGTTGGCGTACTCACCCTTGTGGCCTTCCGCGCCCTCCTCCATCCCCTGGTAGACCGAGAAAAAGCGCATCCCGGCCATCGAGAGCCCGTAGTGGTTGTGGAAGTACTCCCCGTACTGTTCGCGGGCGAGTTTCGAGGCCTCGTAGCCGGTGTTGACCTCCACGGGCATGTCCTCGGGTGACGGTTCCGTCCGGTCCCCGTAGATAGACGAGGTGGAGGCGTAGACGACCGTGTCACAGCCGTCCTGGCGGGCCTGGTCGACCGTGTTGACGAACCCCTCGACGTTGACGCGGGCGCCCCGCGTCGGGTCGTCCTCGTGCATCGCGTACGAGGAGAGCGCGGCGATGTGAAAGACGACGTCCACGTCTGTCGGGAGGTCGTCGTCCAGAACCGTCTTCTCGACGAACTCCACGTCGTCGGTGAGATTCTCGGGCGTACCGAGATAGCAGTCGTCGACCGCGACGACGTCGTTGTGCGCCGCGAGGTGGTTCGCGAGGTTCGAGCCGATGAAGCCGGCCCCGCCCGTGACGAGAACGCGCTTGCCTTCCATACCGACGAATCGACTGGGGTCTTACATAAAGTCCACCGTTCGTCCCGACGTGGGACAGAGCCTAAAATGCAATACGAAGCACGTAACGTCCTATATTCCGGCGAAATCGAGTCCTCACGGTCGACGTCGAACAGCGTCGAACGGTGGTCGTGAACGTGCGTTACACCGAACGGACTTCGCGGCGGAACGACCGCCGGGACCACCGCCGGGTTTAAGAAACAGAATCTCGAACGGTCGCGTATGTCATCGATCGAATTGACGCCCAGCCAGAAGAACATACTCCAGGAGCTCGTGAATCTCTATCGCGAGTCCGAGACGGCGGTCAAAGGCGAGGACATCGCCGACAAGGTCGACCGCAATCCGGGGACGATCCGCAACCAGATGCAGAGCCTGAAAGCTCTCCAGCTCGTCGAGGGCGTCCCCGGTCCGAAGGGCGGTTACAAACCGACGGCGACCGCCTACGACGCGCTCCAGATCCAGGAGATGGACCAGGCCGCCGACGTGCCGCTCGCACACAACGGCGAACCCGTTCCCAGCGCGAACGTCGAGGAGATCAACCTCACCAGCGTCCACCACCCCGAGGAGTGTCGCGCAGAGATCCAGCTCCAGGGCTCTATCGCCGACTTTCACGAGGGCGACACCATCACCGTCGGTCCGACCCCGCTGTCGAAACTCCAGATCATCGGCGAACTCGAGGGCAAAGACGACACGAACAACGTCCTCATCATGACCATCGACGATATGCGGGCTCCCGCCGGCGAACCCGAGCACTGACTGGCCGGAGTCGGAACAGACCGGGCCCGGCCACGACCGGGGGCTGACCGGAGTCGGAACACACCGGGGGCTGACCGGGCCCGGACCGAGCACGGGCCGAACCCGTGCCGGGCACTGACCGAACCCAGACAGACTGGGCGTCCCGGTCGAACGTCTCCATCTTTCCTCCTGTACGTTCGTGACAGATCCGCCGTCGTAGCGGTGTTTTCGTCGCGATTTCGCAGGGTTTGTATCACCCCACAACTGACTCGCCAGTATGAGCGATAACGTCGTCGTGCTCGGGTCCGGATACGCCGGGGCCGGTGCCGTCCAGAGTCTCGAATCCCGGCTGAACGGGGCGGCCGACCTGACGTGGGTGTCGGACGTCGACTACCACCTCGTACTCCACGAGTCCCACCGCTGTATCCGCAACCCGGCGGTCCAGGAGAAGATCACTATCCCCGTCGACGAGATCAGGTCCCCCTCGACGACGTTCCGACAGGGGCGCGTCGTCGGCATCGACACCGACGACCGCACGGTCGAACTCGAGGACGGCGACGATATCGACTACGACTACCTCCTCGTCGCCGTCGGCTCTAGCACTGCGTTTTTCGGCATCCAGGGCCTCGAAGAGTACGCCCACACGTTGAAGAGTCTCGACGACGCGCTCGGCATCCACAGCGCCGTCTCGGAGGCGGCCGCGGCAGCGACGCGCGACGACCCCGCGCAGGTCGTCGTCGGCGGTGCCGGCCTCTCGGGCATCCAGACCGCCGGCGAGATCGCCGAGTTCCGCGACGACCGGAACGCGAACGTCGACATCCACCTCGTCGAGGGCCTCGACCGGGTCTTCCCCAACAACGACCCACAGCTCCAGGGCGCGCTTCGAAAGCGCCTCGAAGAGGCCGACGTCGAGATCCACACCGGCGAGTTCATCGGCGAGGTCGACGACGAACGCGTCTACGTCGGCGAGGACACAGAGATGGCCTACGACGTCCTCGTCTGGACGGGCGGCATCACCGGGCGGGACTGCGTCGCCGACGCCGAGATCGACAAGGACGAACGCAGTCACCGCCTCTTCGCCGACCGGACCTTCGAGACCGACGACGACCGCGTCTTCGCACTCGGTGACTGTGCACTCGTCGACCAGCCCGACGAGAAGCCGGCTCCGCCCACCGCCCAGGCCGCCTGGGACGCCGCCGAAGTCGCCGGTGAGAACGTCGCTCGCCGGGTCCGTGGCCAGCCCCTCACCGAGTGGACCTACAAGGACAAGGGCACCGTCGTCTCCGTCGGCGAGAAAGCGGTCGCCCACGACGTCATGTACTTCCCGCTCACCACGTTCGGCGGTCTCCCCGCGAAACTGCTGAAGAAAGGCATCGCCGCCCGCTGGATCGCCGACATCGACGGCCTCGGCCGGGCGATCGACGCCTGGTCGGATATGTAAGGAACAACCTATTCGACCTTTTTTCCGCTCGGGTGTCCTCGGGCCGCCTTCGGCGACCCTGCGGGCACCGCTCGCGCAAAAAAGCTCGGACAAAAAAGCGCTCGCTCCGCTCGCGTGAACCGCCTCGCTCGCTCCGCTCGCTCGGCGGACGTTTGAGGATGACGTTTGTTCAGCCGGCTATAGCGACGGTGAACTACCGCCTAGAGCTATCTCCTCTCGGATTCTGGGCTCCGTTCCGCCACACTCCGATCGCTATTATTATTGCTCAATTGACCGGATCGATAGTATGGGAGACGACCCGAACCACGTCGTGCTGGGGACCGGACCGCTGGGGGCGAGTGTCGTTCGCGGGTTACGAGAGCAGGGGGAGACCGTCCGCGCGGTCAATCGAAGCGGCGAGGCTGAAATACCCGAAGATGTGAATATCGTCGCGGCCGACCTGTCCGACGTCGAGGCAGCGCGCCGTGCCTGCGAGGGTGCATCGGTGGTGTACTTCTGCGTCAATCCACCCTACGGCGAATGGCCGACGCTGTTCCCGCCACTGCTGGACAATGCCATCGAGGGGGCCGAGAGTGCGGACGCGCGACTCGTGGTCGGCGACAACTGCTACATGTACGGCCCGGTCGACGGACCCCTCACGGAGGATTTGCCCTACGAGGCGACCGGACGGAAGGGCCAGACCCGGGCGGCGATGGCCGAGACAGCGATGGCGGCCCACGAGGACGGGCGCGTCGAGGTGGCCATCGGCCGCGGGAGCGACTTCTTCGGACCCGGTGTGACCCAGTCGATGATGGGCGAGCGTGTGTTTCCGAACGTCCTGGAGGGGGATACGGTAAACGTCCTCGGCGACCCCGACGCACTCCACACCTACACCTACATCGAGGACTTCGGTCGTGCGCTGGTGACGCTGGGTACCGGAGACGAGGCAGTGGGCGAGGCGTGGCACGTCCCGAGCGCGGCGACGCTGACTACCCGGGAGTTCCTCGAACTCGCCTTCGAGGTGGCCGGCACCGACCCGAAGATCCGCCGGATGCCCTCCTGGATGTTCCGCGTCGTCTCGACGGTCTCGGCCGAACTCCGCGAGTTGCGCGAGACCATGTACCAGTTCGAGGAGCCGTTCGTCGTCGACCACTCGAAGTTCGCCGAGACGTTCGCCGCCGACCCGACACCGCACGAGGAGGCCATCGAACGGACGCTGGCGTGGTATCGGTCCCGGGCCGCGTCGGCGTGAGGCAGTGTTACGGCGTCACGACCCGGGGGTAGCTTTACTGCTGTCGCGACGCACGGCCGAGACGTGCCCGAAGCACAGCTCGTCCGGTACAGACTCGAACCCGGAGGCGAGGAACGCCTGCAGGAGTGGGCCGAGGAGGTCGAGTCCCGTCGCGACGAAGCGGTCGAAACGCTCCAGGCGGAAGGGATGCTCACCGAGACGGCGTTTCTCGAATCGCGGCCCGACGGCCACTACGTGAGCTTCTACATGGAGGCCGAGGACCTCGCGGCGGCCCACGAGGAATTCGAGGAGGCCGACCACGACATCGACGAGGCGTTCGTGCAAGTGCTGGCCGAGATAACGGCGGACGATCAGCCAGACACGGAGATAGAATCGCTGTATCACCTGACGAATCCCGAGCGGGCGTGACAATCGAAAAATCCCGGGCGGTCGTAAGACGGGACGTCGAGGGATACAGGACAGGTCTGGTCGCTACTCGGAGAGCCCGAGCCCCGGATGCCACCGCTCGGCACCCGCCGCCTCGACCGCCTCGTCCATCTCGGCGAGGACTGAGACGGCTTCGCTGGCGGTTTTCGCGGCCTTGCGCTCGCCCTCGGTCCTGAACTCGCCGGTGACGCGGTTGGCGTAGACGGTACAGACGGCACCGGCCCGCAACCCGTAGAGGTTCGCGAGTGTCAGGATCGCGGCGGCTTCCATCTCGAAGTTGAGGACGTTCGCTTCCCGGAGGTTCGCGACCAGTTCGTCGATCCCGGCAGCCTCGAACCCCTCGAACCCGGGGCGGCCCTGCCCGGGGTAGAAGCTGTCGGTGCTGGCGGTGACGCCGACGTGGTAGTCATAGCCCAGTCGCTCGGCCGCGGTGACGAGCGCCGCGACGATCCGGTCGTCGGCCACCGCCGGGTAGTCCTCGCGGACGTACTCCTTGCTCGTCCCCTCCTGGCGGACGGCGCCGGTCGTGATGACGAGGTCGCCGACGCTCGCCTCCTCGCGGATGGCGCCACACGAACCCACCCGGAGGAACGTGTCGGCGCCGACCCGCGCGAGTTCCTCGACGGCGATGGCGGCCGAGGGCGACCCGATACCCGTCGACGTGACCGAGATGGGCGTGTCGTCGTAGGTGCCGGTGGCGGTCCGGTACTCCCGGTGTTGGGCGACGACGTCGTGGGCGTCCCAGGCGTCGGTGATCTTCTCGACCCGCTCGGGATTCCCGGGCAGGAGGACGCTGTCGGCCACGTCGCCCGGCCCGACTTCGAGGTGGTACTGTTCGTCTTCGTTCGGGTCTTCGCTGTCTGCGAGGTCGTCACTCATCGACGACCATCTCCCGTGTGATCGTCTCCGGGAGCAGGGCTCCCAGTCGATACTCGACGGGCGAGGACTCCGCTTCACCCTCGCAGATAATCTCGAAGTCCTCGTCGCAGAACTCGGCGAACGACTGGCGACACATCCCACAGGGCGTGACGCCGTCTCGCTTCGCCGAGGAGACCGCGACCCGTTCGAACGAGCGGTGGCCCTCGCGGACCGCCGTTCCCAGCGCCACTTCTTCGGCGTGGAGACTGTTACTGTAGTTCGCGATTTCGACGTTACAGCCCGTATAGACTGTTCCATCGGCGGTTTCTAGCGCCGCGCCGACCGCGTACTCGGAGTAGGGGACGTACGCCGCGTCGAGGGCCTCCCGTGCCCGTTCGAGCAACTCGCTGTCGTCCATACCTCGGGGTCGGCTGGACCGGACAAATAACGTCGGGGTGCCGGTCGGTTCCCGGGCCGGTCGCTGCGACGTCGCCCGCCCGCGTCCCGGTCTCGCCGCTACGCCACGGGGTCGATGCGGTCGACGGGCATCACCGAGTAATCGATCGAGAGTGTGTCCTGGGTCGCGCGGATCTTCCCGACGAACGTCGAGATGTCCGCCAGGTCCCCCTCCAGGATGAACAGTTCGAGGCAGTAGTGGTCGCCGATGTGGCTGTGGACGTTCGAGGCGACCAGGTCCTCGTACTCGTGGCGCAGCTTCATCATGCGCTGTTCGACCGCCGACGAGGAGTAGTCGAACAGGACGGTGACGACGCCCATCAGCTCGCGGTCCTCCAGCTGGCGGTCCTCGAACTCGCCGAGCAGGTTGCGCGAGGCCTCCCTGACGACCTCGCTCCGCCCGGTGTACCCGTGCTCCTCTGCGAAGGCGTCGATACGTTCGAGCAACTCGTCGGGCATCGACACACTGACGACTGTCATATATTAATCGAGGTGTGCTGAGTTACTAAATCTTGGTATCACGGTAGGGCGGAACGTATCGACTGACGAGACTGAAGACACGGCGTCCGGTCCGCGTCCCGGGAGACTCAAGGGGGGCCGGGGAGAGTGACACGACGATGGAGACGACCCACCGCGTCGTCGTCGGGGACTCGCGGGACCTCCCGTTACCCGACGATTCGGTCGACCTCGTCGTGACCTCGCCGCCGTACCCCATGATCGAGATGTGGGACGACGCGTTCGGGTCGATGAACGACGACGCGGCCGCGGCGCTGGCCGCCGGCGACGGCGAACGCGCCTTCGAGGCGATGCACGCCGTCCTCGACGACGTCTGGGCGGAGGTACAGCGGGTGCTGTGCCCGGGCGGGATCGCCTGCGTCAACGTCGGTGACGCCACGCGAACCCTCGACGACCGCTTTCGCGTCTATCCCAACCACGCTCGCGTCCTCTCGGCGTTCGAGGCGCTGGGATTCGACCCGCTGCCCGATATTCTCTGGCGCAAACCCGCCAACAGCTCCGCGAAGTTCATGGGCTCGGGAATGGTCCCGCCGAGTGCCTACGTCACGCTCGAACACGAGTACGTCCTCGTCTTCCGGAACGGCGAGCGCCGCTCGTTCGAACCGGGTGCCGACCGCCGCTACGAGGCCGCCTACTTCTGGGAGGAGCGCAACCGCTGGTTCTCGGACGTCTGGACCGACGTCCAGGGAGAGGGCCAGGACCTCGACGTGGCGGAAGCGCGCGAGCGGTCGGCCGCGTTCCCGTTCGCAGTCCCCTACCGCCTCGTCAACATGTACTCGGTGTACGGGGACAGCGTGCTCGACCCGTTCTGGGGGACCGGCACCACCTCGGTCGCGGCGATGGTCGCCGGTCGTGACTCCGTGGGCGTCGACCGTGACCCCGAGGTCGTCGGAGCGTTCGACGAGCGGGCCGGCGCGGTACCACCCCTCTCCCAGTCGGTCGTCGGCGAGCGACTCGACGACCACCGCGAGTTCGTACGTGAGGCCCGCGAGAACGGTGAGACGCTGGACTACGACGCCGAGCACTACGATTTCCCGGTACGAACCCGGCAGGAACGCGGGATCCGTTTCTACGCGGTGGAAGACGTGCGATCGGTCGAGGACGTCGGGACGACCGAAGACAGTGGATCGGTCGAGGAGGAGTATCGAGTCGGGTACCGTCCGGTCGAAGCCGACGAAAAACTGTGATACGGACCGAACGGCAGCGGTCCGTTCGAGGCGGCGCCGGAACGCACGTGTGAGCGGCCGTCCACCGAACTGCCCAGTCACCCGGTACGCTGTCGGTCACTCGTTGCGGACGAACGTCACGGGGCAGGGGGCGTTGAGCATGACCTCCTGGGCGGTGGAGCCGAACACCGCTTTCCCGGTCGGCGACCGCTTGCGACCGCCGACGATCACGAGGTCGGCGTCGATCTCCTCGGAGAGGTCGACTACCCCCTCCCCCACGGCGCCCGGGTCGGCCGTCCGCCCACGGACCGCGTAGTCGACGCCAGCGTCGTCAAGCAGCGACGACAGCTCGCGCACCGCCACGGACCGGCTCGCGACGCGGTCCGGCGACACGTCTTCGTTGCGCCCGAACTCAAGTCGCTCTTTGACGTCGTCGTAACTGTCGGTGTTGAACACGTGTGCCAGTGTGACCGTCGCGCCCGTCGGCCCCGCGACGTCGGCCGCGAACCCGCCGATCGCCTCGACCCGTTCTTCTTCCTCGGAACTCACTGCGAGCAGTATCGTTTCGATTGCCATGAATAGCCAGACGACGGCCTCCAAGTTGAACGTTTGGTACGTCAACGCATAACGAGGATCGGGAAAGACATCCGTCGATCACGGTCGGCCACGAGCCGGTCGTCCACCGACGTTCCCGCCACTGCGGCGAATTTTTATCCACGATCCACGCGAAGTATCACCATGGTATCCGTACTCGTTTGCTATGGCACTGGGGAGGGACAGACCGCGACAGTCGCCGAGCGCATCGCCGAGACGTTCGCCGAACGCGGCCACGACCCGACGGTCGTCGACGCCGACGCGCTCCCGGTGGACCTGGCCGTCGCCGACTTCGACGCCGTGCTGGTCGGCTCGTCGATCCACGTCGGGACACAGCGCCCGGAGATCGAAGAGTTCGTCACCGACAACCGCGACGCCCTCGCGGCGCGGCCGACCGGGTTCTTCCAGGTGTCGCTATCCTCGGCCACCGACGACCCGGACCGCCGGGCCGAAGCCGCGGGCTACGTCGACGCGTTCGCTGAGGAGACCGGATGGCAACCCGACCGGGTGGGACTGTTCGGCGGCGCGTTGCGCTACTCGGAGTACGGGTTTCTCACCCGCCTGCTGATGAAGCGCATCGCGAAAGACGCAACCGGCGACACAGACACCTCCCGGGACTACGAGTACACCGACTGGGCGGAAGTCGAGGCGTTCACGAACGACTTCGCGGCCTTCGTCGAGGGCCGCCTGGGAGTCTCCCTGTCCGACGAGTGAGTCCGGGGGCTGTCCCGGGCAAACGCCTCGGAAAGGTCTGTCCCCCGCTGGTGTCTCGTCGTCGTGGCTGACGAGAACCGACATCTATTCTCGTGGATCCGCGAGGGATACGCCTGTCGAGCGGTGAGTCCGGCCACGTCGATTCACAGGGGCCGAAGACCCGGGCCGGCCCTGGCACGCACCGGCGACAGAGCCGGCCGTCACCCCCGCTGGTCGGGTTTCGGGGGGATTACTGCGGCGACCCCGTCTCCTCGGGTGACGGAATCGAAGGTGCGATCCTAAAGGATTAGGTGGAAGGTATACCGTGGCAGGTTGAGTTTTCGAGGATGCGATGAGCAAAGAGAGTACCAACGGGGATGGCGTGGTCTGGCAGGCCAAGGAGTTGGTACACACGTTCCTCGGTAGTAAGCAAGACGCGAGCGGTCCCGAGGACGAAGTCGTGGTGGGACACGACGGATCGCCCGACAACGGCTTCACCGGCGCGGTAACCGAGAGCGGCTACGGCGAGCAGGTCTCCCGATTACTTCGCGAGGGTCGGGAGAGGGAAGCGGACATCGTCGAACTCGTCGGACAGCAGGGCGGGTTCATCCGCCAGAAGGAACTCGCCGAGGCGATGCCCTGCTCTCCGACCGTGGTGAGCAGGCGTCTCCAGTCGATGGAACGGGCCGGGCTGGTCGACCGGATCCCCCGCGGTCGCGAGAAGATCGTCTGCTTGCCTGGACTCGCCCCCGACGAACGCCGATAGTAACCACCCCGACCGCTGACGCCTCTCCTCCCGCACCGACGTACCGGTCGTCGGCCGATCGCTCCGTCGGCGACTGGTTCACGTCAGACCGTCACCCTGTCAGCGACTGGTTCACGTCAGACCGTCACCCTGTCAGCGACTGGTTCACGCCGAACCGTCGTCTTCGTCGACTTCGTCTGCCGGGACCCGTCTCTCGGTCGACGACCCGGTCGCCTCCTCGAAGACCGTCCGGAGGAGTTTCTCCTCGGCCGCGCGGACGTGCTGGTGGAACGTCGGCGCCGAGACACCGAGCGAGTCGGCGACGTCCTCGCCCGAACTGTCCCGCGGCCACGCGAAAAAGCCCGAGAAGTACGCCGCTTCGAGTGCTCGCCGCTGTTTGTCCGTCAACTCCTCGGTGACGACCGAGACCGGGTGGGGCGTCCCCTCGTCCGTTCGGGTGACGTGTCGCTGCGCGACGATCGTGATGTCGTCGTGGTCGTCCCGGATGGCGTCGACGACGCGACTGACGTCGACACTCGTCGGCAGATGCGCGACCACGTGATAGTCTCCACCCGAGAGCTCGGCCGCGTCGACGCGCCCGCCGTAGGACGCCACCGTCGCCGCCACCGGCGGTTCCGTGAGTCGCAACCGGAACCGTCGCGTCCCGTCGCCCTCCTCGTCGCCCAGAACGTCCAGCGAGTCGAAGTGTTCGACGGAGTCGACGAGCGTCTCGAGCGTCTCGATGGCCGCCACTGTCCCGGTCCCGTACTCCAGAAACTCCTCGTCCGAGACCGCGACCGTCCGGTCGAAGGTTATCGGCTCGTCGGGCGCTCCCTGTCCGTCGACGGATGCGAAGACGTTCTCGGCCCGGAATCGGAGCTCGACGACCTCCTCGCTCATCAGCGCGCGTTTGCGCTCGATGGCGTTGATCGCGTGGCCCAGCACCTCGCTGAGCCGGCCGACGACCAGCCGTTCGTCCGCATCGAATCCGTCGGGGCGGGCCGAGTAGACGTTCAACACGCCGTAGAGCGTCTCCTCGTACTCGATCGGGATCGCCGCCGAGGACTGGAACCCGCGCTCGCGGGCCAGGTCCCGCCATGGGTCGTAGTCGGGATTCTCCAGGATGTTCCGGGCGACCTGCGTCTCTCCGGTGTGGATCGCCCGCACGGTCGGCCCCTGCTGGTCCACCTCGTCGTCGACTGCGAGCGAGATATCGTCGAGATAGCCGTCGGTACCGGCTTCGGCCCGCACCGTGACCGTCCCCTGGGTCCGGTCGACGCCGCCTATCCACGCGAACAGGTACGACTCGGAGTCGGCGAGGTGGTCACAGACCAGCTGTTCGAGTTCCTCCCGTGTGGACGACTCGATCGCGAGGTGGGAGACCTCGTTGACGAGTTCGTTCAGGGAGTTGAGCGTCGCCAGCTGGTTTCGCTGGCGTTCGAGCTGGCGCTGGTTCGCCCGCCGCTCGATCGCGTGGTGGACCGACCGGACCAGCATGTCCGCGTTTATCTCGTCTTTGACCAGGTACTCCTCGGCCCCCCGGCGGAGCGCGTCGATACCGAGTTCCCGGTCGCGGATCCCGGTGAGGACGACGACCGGCACGACGTCAGAGTGTTCACGCACCGTCTGGACAGTCTCGATCCCCGTACTGTCGGGCAGGTTCAGGTCGAGCAACACGACGTCGACCGTCCGGGCGGTGAGCACGTCGAGACTGTCCGAGAGCCGCGTCTCGTGGACGAGTTCCACCTCCCTGGCCGGGTCGACCGTCACACCGTCAGCCGTCGCCGCCCCCCGTTCGGCGGTTCGCTCCGGGATCATCTCGATCTCGTGTAACATCTCCTCGATGTAGCGGGCGTCGCCGGCGTTGTCCTCGACGAGCAAGACTGTCAGCGCGTCGCCCGTGTCCGTCTCTCTTCCGGGGTCGTTTCCGGCGTCACTGTCAGTCCCGGGGTCGTTCCCGGCGTCACTGTCCCTCCCGGACTCGTTCTCGACGCCAGTATCGATGTCATCGTCGGCCATGCTGTCAGTCCTCCCTGGGCGGCAAGTGGACGAACCGCAACCAGAAACTCTCGAGCGACCGGACGAGGTCGACGAACTCGTCGGGGTCGATCGGCTTGGTCAGGTACGCGTTGGTGTGTCGGTCGTAGCTCTCGACGATGTCGGTCTCGTCTTCGGAACTCGTCAGGACGATCACCGGGATCTGTTTCAGGTCGGGGTCGTCTTTGACCCGTTCGAGCACCTCCATCCCGTCGACTTTCGGCAGATTGAGGTCGAGGAGGACCAGGTCCGGCTGGACCGCATCCGCGTGGTCGCCGCGCCGATAGAGGAAGTCCAGCGCCGACTCGCCGTCGGTGACGACGTGTAACTCGTTGTCGATCCGTCCCTCCCTGAACGCCTCCTCCGTGAGCCGCACGTCGCCCGGGTTGTCCTCGACCAGCAGGATCTCGATCGGGTTACCGCCGCGGGCGTCACTCATCCGTACCCTCCGTATCGGGGATGGTGAACCAGAACGTCGACCCGTCACCCGGCTCGGACTCGACCCACATGTCGCCGCCGTGGCGCTCGACGATCTTCTGACAGACCGAGAGGCCGATCCCCGTGCCGTCGTACTCCTCGCGCGAGTGGAGGCGTTCGAACACCTCGAAGATGCGGTCCTGCCACTCGGGGTCGATCCCGATGCCGTCGTCCGCGACGCGGAAGGCCCACTCGCCGCCGCGTTTCTCGGCGTCGATCTCGACCCGCGGTGAGCCTCCCTCGGTGTACTTGAGGGCGTTCGAGACGAGGTTCTGGAAGACCTGTTCGAGCTGGTTCCGGTCGGCGCTGACCGTCGGCAGCGACCCGACCTCTACCTCGGCGTCGCTGTCTTCGATCTCGACCTGCAGACCGGTGAGCACGTCGTCGACGACCGCCTCGGTGTCTACCGGTTCGAGTGGGTCACCCCGCGTGTCGACGCGGGAGTACGTGAGTAGCCCGTTTATCATCCGCCGCATCCGCTCGGCGCCGTCGACGGCGTACTCGATGAAGTCGGTGCCGTCCTCGTCGAGTTCGTCCCCGTAGCGGTCCTCGACGAGTCGGAGGTAGTTCGTGACCATCCGCAGCGGCTCCTGGAGGTCGTGAGAGGCGACGTACGCGAACTGCTCTAACCGTTCGTTGGACTCCCTGAGCTCGTCGACGAGTTCCTCGAGTTCGTCCTGGTAGTTCCGGCGTTCGACCGCCGCGGCGAGGACGTTGGCCACTGTCTGGACGAATGCGACGTCTTCAGCGGTGATCGATCTCGGGTCGGTGTCGTGGGTCCCGAGGATCCCCCACGGGTCGTCGGCGGTGCCGATTATCGTGCTGATCCCGCTCGAGACGTCGTGGGAGGTGAGCAGTTCGGGGCCCGAAAACCGCGTCTCGCTCTCGAGGTCCTCGACGACGATCGGTTTCTCCGACTGGAGCGTGTAGGACGCCTGCGAGTCGTCTTCGACGGCGGAGACGGACGCCTCACCGACGAGGCCGTCCCGCCAGCCGACGCCCTCACGGAGGTGGAGTCGCGCCGTCTCGGGTTCGAAGTCGAGCACCTTGCAGTAGTCGTTGTCGAGCGTCTCGGCGACGAGCCGCGTCGCCCGGGCGAACAGGTCGTCGATGTCGGGGTCATCGAGCGCGTACCGGCCGAGTTCGGCGAGACTCTCCTGGCGCGCCGACCGCTCCTCGAGCAGTCGTTCGTACTCCTTGCGGTCGGTGATGTCGCGGACCACGCCAACGCGGCCACGGCCGCTCCCGACGTCGAACTCCTTGAACCGGCTCTCGACGGTGATGCTGTCCTCGCTGGCCGTGTTGATCTCCTCCTCGAAGACGGCGACGTCCAGCCCGCCGACGTCGAACTGCTCTCGGGCCTCGGCGTCGAGGTTCACGAAGTTCTCCCCGAACACCATCGAAGCGTGGGCGCCGAGCAACTCGTCCCGGTCGAAGCGCGTCATCGAGGCGAAGGCGTCGTTCACGCGCTGGAACCGCGCCTCGTCGTCGAGGACGTACACGCCGTCGCCGACCGTCTCGACGATGCGCTTGTACTCCACGAGTTCCCGCTCGCGCGCGATGCTGTCGTAGGCGGCCTCGGCGTTCGCGGCCAGCAGTTCGACGAGCCGCTGGATCGACTCGTCGAAGGCGCCGACCTCCCGGGCGCCGCAGATGAGGACCCCGTGGTCACCCATCGGGACGAAGATACCGGCCCGCATCTCGGTCTCGTCGGTGCTCGCCTCGTTGTGTGTCGTCTCGAGGATGTTGTCGTACCGGCGGGGTTCCCCCTCGGTGTAGACGTGCCCGGTGAGCGTGCTGTCGTCGGCCGGCACTCGCGGGAGTTCCCGTCGCATGAACCCCCCGTCGGTCGACGACGCCGCCGGATAGAGTTCGTCCGCGTCGGCGTCGTAGCGGTAGAGACCGACGCCGGGGAAGTCGAGTATCTCGGTCGCCGCGTCGAGGACCGTCTCGGTGACGTCCGCTTCCGACTGGGCGCGCAGGAACAACTGTGCAGTGTCGTTGAGCGTCCGCAGTCGCTGCTCGTAGCGCTTGCGCTCGGTGACGTCGCGGACCACGCCACAGCGGCCTTCGCCCTCTTCCATGGGCAAGGGCTGGAACCGGCTCTCGATCGGGACCCTGCCCCCGCCTTTCGTGCGGATCTCGAACTCCAGCGTGGCGGCTCCCTCGTCGCCCGCCTGCACGTCCGCCATCAGCTCTCTGGCCTGCGACGCTATGTCCTCGTTGTGGACGGTCGTGGCGTGTCGTCCCACGAGGTCCTCGCGATCCCAGCCGGTCAGTTCGCAGAAGGCCTCGTTGGCCAGCACGAAGTCGCCGTCCGCGTCGAGCGCGTACAGGCCGTCCTGAACGGTTTCGACGACCGTCTCGTAGCGCTGGAGTTCTCGTTCGCGTTCCTTGCGCTCGGTGACGTCCTGTGAGATGACCATACCGGCGAACACCTCGCCGGCCTCGTCTCTGACCGGGAGCGTGCGGATCCGGAACGTTCTACCCCGGAGGCTGGCCTCGAACTCGGCCGTCTCGCCGTCGAATGCCCCACGCAGCATCGGTTCCATCCGCTCGAAGAGGTCCTCGCCGAGGCGCGCTTCGATCGGCGTCCCCTCGACGTCCTCGGATGACGCGTCCACCTCGTCGTATATCTCGCCACCGATGACCGTGTACCGGAGGTCCGCGTCGTACATCGCCAGGGAGCCGTTGGGGAAGTTCTCGACGATCGACCGATAGCGGCGTTCGGACTCTTCGAGCGCGCGCTTTCGCTCGACACGCTCGCTGACGTCGCGGACGACGCCCACACGCTCGTAGTCGTCTCTCCCCCCGGGGAGGAGGGCGAACGTGGCTTCTGCCCGGATCGTGTCACCGTCCGCCCGTACCACGTCGGCTTCGATCTTGCTCGTCTGGTCCCCGCCGCTGGCGAGCTGTCGCTCGACGTCACGGGCCGACTGGACGGTTTCCTCGTCGACGACCTGTGTGACTCGGGACCCGAGGAGTTCCTCGCGCGAGTACCCCGTCATCTCCGCGTAGGCCTCGTTGACCATCGTGAACCGGCCGTCGGTGTCGACGGTGTAGACGCCGTCCTGGACAGTCTCGACGATGGCCTCGTAGCGTTCGAGCTCGCGCTCTCGCTCCCTGCGTTCGGTGACGTCCCGGAAGTACACCGACAGCCCCGTCTCCGAGGGGTAGGCCGTGACCTCGAACCAGATGTCGAGCGGCGGGTAGTACTCCTCGAAGGAGACCGACTCCTGTGTCTCCATGGCGCGTTCGTACTCCCGTCTGAAGGCGTCGGCCTCGGGGAACTCGTCCCAGACGTTCCCGCCGACGAGTTCCGGCGCCGACCGGTCGAGCACCGACGCGGCGTGTTCGTTGACGTAGGTGAATCGCCACTCCTCGTCGAGCGCGAAGAACGCGTCCGTCACGCGGTCGAACACCCCGTCCAGTTCGGTCTCCAGGTCGTCCCGCCTGCGTTCGAGCTGACGGGTCCGCTCTTTTCGCTCCGTGATGTCGTTCGCGACGACGAGAACGCGCTCGGGCGGGTCCACACTGCCGAGCGGAACGACCGTCAGCGACATCCAGGCGCGTCCGTTCGGGAGGTCGATCTGTCCCTCCCAGTCGGTGACGGTCTCACCGGTCTCGAACGCGCGCACGTAGGGCCGCTCGTCTGTCGGGATCAGGTTCCCGTTCTCGTCGTAGACGTCCCGCTCACCGACCCCGGGTTCCTCGGAGTCGTCGAAGCCGAGGCGGTTGCGCGCCCGTTCGTTCGTCCGCACGACGGTACCGTCGCGGTCGAAGACGAGAACGCTCTGTGGCACCGCCTCGAGGACCCGCTCGCTGAAATCGAGCTGTCGACGGAGCCGGCGTTCGTGTTCCCGTCTGTCGGTCATGTCCCGGGTCACTTTCGTGAAGCCCCGGAGCCCGCCGTCGTCGTCGCGGATGGCCGTGATGACCACGTTCGCCCAGAAGTGCGAGCCGTCCTCGCGGACGCGCCAGCCCTCGTCTTCGACCCGCCCCTCGGTGGCCGCCGTCTCGAGGTTCGCCTCCGGCACGCCAGCTTCGACGTCCTCTTCGGTGTAAAACGTCGAGACGTGTTCGCCGAGGATCTCCCTGCTGTCGTATCCCTTGATCCGTTCGGCCCCCGCGTTCCAGCTGGCGACGCGTCCGTCGGGGTCGAGCGCGAAGATCGCGTAGTCCTCGACCTCGTCGACGAACTCGCCGAACTGCGCGGATTCGATCCCCGCTCCCTCCACGGCGACCGCCTCGTCCCCGCCGCTGTCCCGGGTTTCGTTCTCCGCAGCCGTATCGTCGGCCCCAGCTGGGTCGGCGGCTTCCGCCGGTCCGTCCGCGTCGTCGCGCTCGGCCGGTCGCCACCAGATGCGACTGTGTGCCCCGACTTTCTTTGTCTCGACGTCGCCGCGCTCGGTCAGCGCGTCGAGTTTCCGGTAGGCGGTTCGACGTGTACACCCGAGCTCGTCCGCGACCTCCGAAGAAGTGAGCGGTTCGCACTGTTTCTCGTCCCCCGCGAACACACCGAGTGTCTCTTCGAGCGTTATCTCGGAACTGGGCCCCGGCGTTGCCATACTCCACAGTGGCGTATCGTGTGGATAAACCTGTCCCTCGACGGACGCAATAGACGGGAGGGCCGTCGGATCGGCCGTTCTGGCGGGTTCTGGGCGTCGGTAGTCCGTCGAGACGACCCAGGTCGGCGGCCCCACGCCACCGACAGGCGTGTAGTATCCGGTGGTTACGCCCTGCGTACCCGTGGCGGGCCCCGTCGAAGGGAACGCGGGCCCCGCCGTCGACGCCCGCGTCCTCCCTCGCGGTCCACCCCGACGCTCCGTCAGGCCCCAGTCTAAATTGTACAACAATCTGCTGGTATTACGGGGCTCGAGAACGTACGGACAGGTGATGGAACGAGGTCCCCGCGGTCCCGAGACCGACATCCTCCTCGTCGAAGACAACCCGGGGGACGTACGACTCACGAGGGAAGCCTTCGGCGAAGCCGGGATCGAAAACGAGATCCGCCACGTCTCACGCGGTTCGGCGGCGCTCGACTACCTCCACCAGCGGGAAGAGTACGCCGACGTCGAGCGACCCGGCATCGTCTTGCTCGACCTGAACCTCCCCGGGATGAGCGGGATCGAGGTTCTCAACGAGGTCAAGGGCTCGGCCGAGTTGCGGGATACCCCCGTTATCGTGCTCTCGAGTTCGGAGGACCGAGAGGACGTCGCCCGGTGTTACGAGGAGTACGCGAACGCTTACATGACCAAACCGGTCGACGGCGACGAGTTCGTCGACATCGCCCGGTCCGTCGGTAACTTCTGGATCCGGACGGTCAAACTCCCGGCGAGCGATTACTGACTGTCCGGCGGGGACGTCTCTGCTGAACGGTCTCGTCGCAGGCAGAGTGACTGCAGGCCCAAAAAATAAATAATTTTACAATAGTCCCGAGCGGATTCGAACCGCTGTCCTGGGCTTTCCTCCGAAATCTGAGGTGACAGATATCGTCCAAAGGCCCAGATGATTGGCCACTACACCACGGGACTGCGCATCAATCGGTAACTCGCGCGTCTTTTTATTCGTTCCGACAGCGAGTCACTCCGTGCCGGGCTCACGAACGCTCACTCGATCCGCGCGAGTCGGTCGAGCGCGTAGACGATCCGAAGCGGCGTGGCGGCGTCGCCCTGGTCGAAGACGAGCCCGTCGGTGGCGTGGACGTGGTCCAGTACCCCCTCGGAGGAGTGTTCGGGCGCGGCGGCGACGCCGGCGTCGTTCTCGGCGACCCACTCCATCACGCGCAGGTCGCTCTTGGAGTCGCCCATCACGAACGCGAACGGGTCGTCGACGTCGAGGACGTCCAGCGCGGCCTCCACACCGACGACCTTGTTGAGTTCGAGACTGCCGATCTCCGCGGCGTCGGCCTCGTAGTAGGCCACGTCGACTCGCTCGAAGATCTCGCTTACGGGTTCGGACACGTCTTCGGGCGAGCAGTCGGGCATCGCGCCCTCGGATTCGAGGACGCCGCGGATCTCGGGGTCTGCGTCGGCGTAGAACGCCCGTGCCAACTCGCCGCCCGACGCGCCGTGGGCCGCGTCCGCGTCGACGCGGTCGGCGACCGCACTCCCAAACAGGTCGAGTTCGTAGACAAGTGCCTCGTCGACGATTTCGCGCGCGGCGTCGCTACCGGTCTCGAAGTTCGGCTTGAGCGTGACGTTGAACTCGTTGCCCTGGAGGTGACAGCCGTGCCGGATGGACTCGGGGGCGTCCGAGAGGATTCGCGAGCGTACCCGGTCGAACACCGCGACGATGTCGTCGTCTAGGTCCTCGTAGAGCAGGCGCTTCGTGTCGGCGCCGTGACCGGGCGTGAACACGCCAGAGCCCGCTTCGTAGACGACGCTGACTTCACCGGAGTGGACGAGCTCGTTGCCCAGTCCCTGGACGAGAAAGCCCTTGACGTTCTCCAGGGTCTGGCCGGTACAGATGACGACCGGCAGACCGATCTCGTGGAGTTCGGTGAGCAGGCGGAGCGTCTCGCGGGGAATCTCGTTGTCGGTGCTCCCCGCCGAACGCAGTGTCTCGTCGACGTCCAGGACGAGGACGTTCACGCCGCGGTCGTACGTGCGCAGCAGGTCCATCGCGGTGAACGCGCCGTCGCGGGTCGCGTGGGCGGCGACGTCCGCGAACGTCTCTCCGACGCCGGGGAAGGCCTCGCGCACAGTCTCTTTCTGGTCGTCCAGGTCGTCGCTGGCGTCCTGCCAGTAGTCCAGCGCGACCCGTGAGTCGACGGGCGGAAAGACGCCGACGAAGTCCTCGAGCGCGCGCAGTCGGTCCGTGTCGAACTCCTCGTAGAGGGTGTAGAGCTGGTCGTATCGTTCCATGGTGAGCCGGGTGGTGAGTCGTCGGCCGTACTCCCGCTGTGCGAATAAGTGTGCCGTGGCCACCGTCGCCACTCGACAGGCCGTGGCCGCCGTCGGTATTGGGTCGTGTTCCACAGTCGAGAAACCACGACCCCCGGTTCGCCAGAGTTACCGACCGACTCGCGCACCAGCGTTTTACCGGTCCGTTCGGACACCCGAGACGAATGCCGGTCCTGGGACGAGCCGGGAGTTCGAGGGGGCGTCAGGCGGGGGAATCAGTCTCCGACGAGTCGTCGCCGCCCGAGTCCGCCGGGACACCCGACCCGCGTCCAGGGGTGGTGCTGGTCGCCGTCTTCGCCGTCGGAGGAGTCCGTTTTCTGGAGGTGGTGCTGGGGAACGTGCCAGCAACTGGCGCCCCCGTCTGGTCGACCTCGTCAGCCGCGCTCGTCGGTACCGTCCTCGTCTGGTCGACTATCGGCGAGAGCGCTCGCTCCGTCCCTCCGCCTTCTACGGCCGCCCGTGCACTCCTCGTCGGCGGACTCGCGGTCGCCGGCGTCCAGGCGTTCGCCCACTCCCTCCAGGCCGGAGCGGTCGCGCTCGGTGGGACAGATCCCACTGTCGCGGTCGAGGGGATCAACCCGGTGACGAAGACCGATTCGGGGCTCGCCCGCTACGTCCTCCTCGGCGTCTGTCTGACGGCGGTCGGCGAGGAACTCCTCTTCCGTGGTGCGGCGCTCCGGGCGTTCGAGGGGCGACTCTCTTTCCACGGCGCGAACCTCGCACAGGCGGGGCTGTTCGGGCTCTGGCACCTCGCGTGGCCGCTGACGCTCGCCGTCGGCCCCGCCGAACCGCCGGTCGCGCTCCCGGTCCTGGCGCTCGGCACCCTCCTCGTGACCGGGCTCGTCGGCGTCGTCTTCGGCATGCTCGCCCGGGCGACGGGGACGCTCTGGACGCCCGTCCTCGCCCACCTGGTCCACAACGGTGTCGCCGTCGTCGTCCACGTGCGGGCGGCCGGCGTCGACCGCGCCGGCGTACTCTCCCCCGCGCTGGTGCTGGGCTACACGCTCCTCGCGTGGCTGGTATGGCGTCGCTTCGAAGGGCCGCTGTTCGAGGGGGAACTGTTCGAAACGTCGTGAGCGACAGACACCAGCGGGATCAATCGTCGGCAGTCGCGGGAACCTCGAGTAACGCACAGACGTCGTCCTCGGCGTCGAAACAGTCCGGGCACTGGGGTTCGCGGTCGATGATCGTATCGAGGCGTTCGGCGACCGTCTCGTCGATGACGCTCTCCAGTTGCTTCGCCTCGCCGCGGAACTCCTCGACTTCGAGAACTTCGAGGAGGAACCGCTCGATGATACAGTAGTTCTGGAGCGCGTCACGAGCGCGGACGATGCCGTCGTCGGACAGCGAGACGCCCTTGTACTTCTCGTGTTCGGCCAGGCCCTGGTCTTCGAGTTTGCCGATCATCTCGTTGGCGCTGGCGGGGCTGACGTCCAGCATGTCCGCGACGGCACCCGTCGAGGCGGGACCCTCCTCGCGGTCCTGGACCAGATAGATGGCCTTGAGATACTGGTCTGCGGTGTTCACGCGAACCACCACCCGGTGGTGAGCGTTAGCTCGTTGCGCGTGAAGCGTGCAACGGTGTTCACGCCGATCGCCTCCCCATCGCCGTGCGCGTGGTCGTGCTCGTACTCATCCTCGGGTCTCCATGAGTCGCGTGACCTCCTCGGCGCCCTCGGCCTCCTCCTCGCGGATGGCCCTGAGCGTCTCCAGCAGTCGGTCGCGGTCGACGCCGAACTCGACGTCCGACGCCTCGATAGCGTCGACGAGGTCGTCGTAGAACTTGTAGGCCGTCTCCTCGTTGCAGAGCTGGTCGTAGAGTACGCCGTCGAAGTCCTCGTCTGCCTCGTACTGGGCCTCGACGAGCGCTTCGATCTCCTCGAAGGCGACGGTCTCGGCGTCGAGTTCGTCGACCAGCGCTTCGAGCCGGTGGCGGTGCTCGGCCGATTCGTCGGCCGCCTCGTCCAGCATCGACCGGACTTCCTCGTCGAGGCCCTCCGTCTCGCGGGCGTGACGCGCCGCCCGTGCCTCGACGACCTCCTCCAGAACGATCCCGATCTGGAGGAGCCGGGCCAGCTGGTGGTCCGACCCGACCGGGACGGTGAGACTCATCGCTCTCGCCCCCCGCACCCGGCGGTTTCTCCACGGTTCATGGGCGAGTATCCGGGAGGGGGGCAGGTAAGTCTGTTCCTCGCCCGCTCGCGTTCTCTCGGTCGACTTTCAACCCACCACGTCGAGAGCTGTGCTATTCCCCACCGATGTCCTTCCACACCACTACTGGCTGGAACAGACGCACGACCGACCGTCTCAGTCGCCCTTGCAGAAACAGGGGTCCTCGTCGGTCGAGCGCCGGGACACGCCGCCGTCGGTGGCGACCTCCTCGACGTCCCGGCGATACGGTCGCGCCGCCCGACGGGCGCTCGTTGTCAGCAACCGCACTCGCGTGGTCAGCGACCGACTCCCCGAACGGGCGAGCGCCCGGTAGTTCAGGGAGTCGCTCCCGATGACGACGAAGCCGGCGAAGACGACCAGGAAGCCGGTGACCGCAGACGTCGAGACGGCCTCCTCCAGCACCGCCCAGCCGCCGAGCGTCGCGACGAGGGGGACCACGTAGAAGACGAGGTTCGCCCGGATCGCGCCCGTCGCGTCGAGGAGGCCGAAGTAGGTGATGTACGCCACCGCGCCGGCGAAGAGGCCGACGTAACCGAGGGCAACCAGCGCCGCCGGCGTCCAGGTCACGCTCGCGGCGGACTCGCCCGCCCCCAGACTCAGGAGGTGACTGAGTCCGGCGGCCGGGACCAGTCCCCACGCCGTCCGGACGGTGCTCGACAGGTCGCTGTCGGCCCGCCGGATGAGGACGCTCCCGAGCGCGCCGGAGGCTGCCGACCCCAGCAGGAGCAGTTTGCCGACGACACCGCCCGCCAGCAGGTTCGCCGGGTCGGGACTGACCACGAGTCCGACGCCGAGGAGTCCGAGCGCCATCCCGATACCGCCCCGTCGTGAGAGACGTTCGTCGGCGACCAGCGCCGCTGCGAACACCGGCGTCAGAACCGGGTTGAGACTGGCGATGATCGACGCGACCCCGCTCGTGACGTACCCCTGGCCGACGAACAGCAACGCGTTCGCGAAGCCGATCGCGAGCACGCCCGTCGCGAAGATTCCGGCGACGTCGCCGCGCGTCCGTGGCACCAGATCGTCCCGAGAGCGGGTGACCGCGACGTACGACAGCAGCGCGAGTGCTGCCACGTCGAACCGTAGCGCCACGAACAACAGCGGCGGGAAATACGACAATCCGGCCTTCGCTGCGACGAAGGTGCCGCCGAAGAGCACGCTCGTCGCCAGGAAGAACACGACCGCTCGCCGCTGCATCTAAACCTGTGCCTCCGATCCGTCCGAGGTCCGCCGACGAAAAGCGCCTGCCGCGCCCGCCGACCAGTCCTGCAGATCCATTACCGGATCGGAGGGTAGGGAGCCTTATAGGTCCGTCCGGAAAATTTTGTACGCCGGGAAATCGCCGCGGCCGCTGCCGGGGTTTCATGCTATGAAAACATTTCACAGTGCGAAAGCGATTTCCGGGCGGGGGACCGAGAGCCGCCATGGAAACGTCGCTCGCGGAGGTCGAGTTCCTCGCGCTCTCGGAGAACAGGGTCGAGGTGCTCCGGTTGCTGGCCGAGGGGCCCCGCGACCGGTCGGAGCTGGCGGCCGAGACCGGCGCGTCACAGGCGACGCTCGGGCGCATCCTGCGTGACTTCGAGGAGCGGTCCTGGGTCGAGCGCCGCGGCGGCGAGTACACCGCGACGGGGACCGGCCGCCTCGTCAGCCGGGGATTCACCGACCTGCTGGACATCCTGGCGACCGAGCGGGAGTTGCGCGGGGTCGTCGAGTACCTGCCGGCCGAGGAACTGACTTTCGACCTGCGACACCTCTCCGACGCCACCGTCACAGTCCCGTCGGGAACCCGTCCTGACGCTCCCTTGCAGCGACTTCTCGACCTCGAACGGGAGGGGGAGGAGATACGGGCGTTCTCCCACGCGTTCAACGAACGGAGCCTCTCGCTCACGGCCGAACGCGCCCGCGAGGGCGACATGGAGTTCAGGGGCGTCTTCTCGCAGGGGGCGATCGACGCGCTCGCCAGCGACGACGAACTCCGACGGGTCCTCCGGCAACTCCTCGACGCCGAGGACGCGTCCGTCCGGGTCTACGACGGCGACGTTCCGCTGGCCGGGTCCATCGTCGACGGCGTCGTCAACCTGCTCGTCCGCGACGAGAGCGGGGTCCTCCGGGCTGCCATCGACACCGACGACGACGTCGTTCTGTCGTGGGCCGAAGACACCTTCACGGCGTACTGGGAGGCAGCGACCCCGTTCGACCGGCGAGACCTCTGGGATTGACCTCTTCCCCGCCCTGGGGACCGACAGACGAACCCCGCTCGTCGGCAGACCGGTACGCCTCGTCAGTCGTCCGCGGGCTCGGCGATGCCCTCGACGTTCGAGAGTTCGATGCCGCCGCCGATGGTGCGGTTCGGGTAGGGGATGTTGATCCCTTCCTCGTCGAAGCGTTCCTTGACGGCCTTGACGTAGTCGGCGCGGGTCTTCACGAAGTCCGAGCGGCTCGGGTTGCTGATCCAGACGCGCGACTGGAGACCGACCGAGGAGTCGCCGAGTTCGACCAGTCGAACCGACGGGCCCGGGTCTTCGAGGATGTCTGGGTTGGCCTCGGCTTCCTCGATGATGATCTCGGTCGCCCTGTCGATCTCGTCGTCGTAGCCGATGCCGAATTCGAACTTCAGGCGGAGTTCGTCCTTGGCGACGGGGTTTTTGATGACGCCGTCGGTCAACTGGGAGTTGGGCACGGTCAGGAGTTCGTTGTCGAAGGTGCGCACGCGGGAGACGCGCAGGCTGATGTCCTCGACGACGCCCGAGTTGCCGTCCCACTCGATCCAGTCGCCGATGCGGAACGGCTTGTCGGTGAAGATGAAGATGCCGGCGACGAAGTTCGCGAGGACGTCCTGCATGGCGAACCCGATAGCGAGCGTCGCCGCGGCGCCGACCGTCGCGATGGCCGTCAGGATGTTCCCGTAGCCGGCGAAGGCGAAGGCGACACCGACGGCGGCGAACCCGACGACGATCCCCGTCAGTTTCCTGAGCGGCTTGCGCGCGTGTTCGTCGAGTTCCCGCGACTTGAGCACGCGATTGACCAGCGGAACGACTGTCACCCGTCCCAGGAGATACACGACGATGGCCACGACGACGAACGTGACCGCCGACCCGATGGCGTTGGCCAGCGATACGTTGAGCCCGAGTGCCTCCACGAGCAGGTCGGCGACCGGCCCCGACACCTCTACCTGGTCCGCCTGGAGCGGGATCGCGACCGGCAGACTCATCGCTCAAACACCGCCGTGTGCCCGCGAGTCCGCACCACTTCGGCCCCGGCGCGCTCTGCGAGTTCTTCCGCGAGTTCCTCGGTCGTCGTCCCGCCGCGAGCCGCCCGGAGGAACTTCACTTTCACGAACTCCGCGTTTTGCAACTGGTCGCCGAGTTCGTCGACCACCGGGTCGATGCCGTTCTTGCCCACCCGGAGCGTCGCGTCCAGGTTGTGTATCCGCTCTCGCCGCGTCCCGTCGCTCATGTATCCCTCCCTTGGGGGCTATCCGTTCAAATCTTACGGGTCGTGCTGGGCGGGTTTCGCCAGCAGAACCGCTCCCTCGTCGGGTCCCCGCTCACCCCTCGTAAGGGTATCGCTCCTGGTGGCCACAGTCACAGGTGACGACGACGTGGCCGTCCTGGAGTCGGACCCGGGCGTTGCGGCCTGGCCGGAGGTACGCGTCACAGCGGTCGCAGGTAAAGCGGACGAACTCCCGGGGGAGCGTGAGCCTGTTGCGTTCGGCGATCCGCCGGGCCCGGCGGACGTACCGGCGCGCCCGCTCCTCGTGCCCGTCGACCGTCGCCTCCCGTGCGAGCACCTGTAACCGCTCGATGCGCTCGCTGGCGATCTCCTCGGTGCTCACTGTCCGTCACGTCGGTCCGACTGCCTCTATGCGTTGCGGTCCCGGACGCCACGCCGGTCCGGACGTCGTCTCTGACGAGGAAGCTCGACGGTCAGGTTCTCTGACGAGGGGGCTCGACGGTCAGGTTCCGTCACGGCGCTCGACCCGCAACTCGATGGGATCGACTGGCCGGGTCGTGATGCTCACGGACAGGTCGACGCCCGGGTCCGAGACGAGTTCGGGGCTGTATTCCCGGGCGAGCGTCGCGAGTATCAGCTTCCCTTCAACCATCGCGAACTGCTGGCCGATACACCGGCGCGGGCCGCCGCCGAAGGGGAAGTAGGCGAACTGCGGTCGATCGCTCTCGCCGGCGAAGCGCTCCGGACGGAACGCCATCGGGTCGTCCCAGAAGCGTTCGTCCCGGTGGATCGTCCACTGGGAGGGCGCCACCGTCGCGCCCTCGGGGATCGTGTACCCACCGAGTTCGAGCCGTTCGGTCGTCTCCCTGGGGATCTGGGGCACCGGCGGGTAGATACGCATCGCCTCTTTCAGGACGCGCCCGGTGTATTCGAGGTCGGGGACGTCCCCGAATTCCGGCGGCCGGTCACCGAGTACCTCGTCGAGTTCGGCGACGAGTCGCTGTTCGACCTCGGGGCACTGCGAGAGCAGATACCAGGTGAAGGTGAGCGCGGTCGCGGTCGTCTCGTGGCCGGCGAACAGGAACGTCATGAGTTCGTCCCGGAGGAGTTTCTCCGACATCCCCTCGCCCTCGTCGTCGGTCGCGGCCAGCAGCATCGAGATGAGGTCGTCGTGGTCGCCGTCGTCGGATTGATTCCGTTTCGCCGCGACGAAGGTTTCGATGACCTCCTCCATCTCGTCGATGCCCTCGCGGTACCGGCGCCACATCGGGATCGGTACCCAGCGAGGAACCATCCGCGCGACGGGCTGTTTCGCCGGCTGGCCGGGTTCCTGCAGGTTCTGGACCGTCTCGCGGATACCGCGTTCCTCGTAGTCCATGTCGGCCCCGAAAATGGCCTTGACGAGGATGCGCAGCGTCAGTGCCTTCATCTCGTCTTCGACGTCGACGACGGCGCCGTCCTGCCAGTCGTCGGCCGCGTCGTGGGCCTCCGCGGCGATGGTGTCGGCGTAGTCGGCGATCCGGTCCATGTAGAAGGCGGGCTGGATGCGCTCGCGCTGGCGCTCCCAGAGTTCGCCCTCGCTGAGTATCAGCCCCTGCCCGACCAGTTCGCCCAGGTCCTCCTGGCTCTGGGTCGCCTTGTCGAAGCGGTCGCGGTCCGAGACGAGGACCGCCTCGACGAGGTCGGGGTGATTGACCTGGTAGAGGTCGCCCATCCCCAGTATCCGCAGTCTGACGACGTCGCCCTCCTTCGCTGCGGCCTCGAACAGGCCACCCTGCTCGCGGACGAGCTGGTGTGTGTTCCCGACGACCGGGAGCCCGTCGTAGGTCGGCGGGTCGCTCTCGTAGGTCGGTTGGTTACGTTCGTGAGCCGGTGGTGTGCGTCCGCCCGCCGACGCGCCATCGGACTGTCGACTGTCTGCCATACCCGGACGTTCGCGACCCGCCCTTGTTCAAGGGGGTGCGCTGTTTCAGGGTGCGAAACACGCCGCTCCCCTGTGTGCGTGCGGGCGGAGAAACGGTGAGTTCAGTCCGACTCTCCCTCGACGGTTCGACCGGCCCTGGTCGCCTGTCCGGACCCGGCCCACTGGAGGGCGAGGACGCAGACCCCGCCGGCAGCGGCCAGTCCGCCGGCCACGGCGAAGGCCGGGAGGTAGCCCGACTCGGCGACGACGCCTCCGAGCAGGCTCCCCAGAGCGCCGGCACCTGCCGCGAGCGCCGCGTAGACACCCAGCGCCTCGCCCTTGATCGCCGGCGGCGCCAGCCGCGTCACGACCGTCGTCCCGGTGACCGCGATGACGGCCCACGTCACGCCGACGACGAGAAACGCGGCGGCCACGGCGGCGAGTGCCACCCCGTCGTTGGCGATCCACAGGCCCGCAGCCCCCACGGCGGGGAACGCGAGTGCCCGGATCCCGAGCCCGCCGACCTGCAAGAGCGCAGGGTCGCGCCGGCTCGCGAGGTCGCCGACCCGCGCGTAGAGCGCGGCCGACCCGACGCTGTTGGCGAGGTAGAGCGCGAAGACGACGCCGTCACCGAACCCGGCACCGTCGACCGGGTCGGTGAGAAACAGGGGGAGCGGCGCGAAAAACGCCGAGAAGCCGGCGAAAAAGAGCGCCGCGGCCCCGAAGTAGGCGGTGAGTCGTGGCGTCAGTCGCCGGACGAACGCCCGCGGGTCGAGTCGACGGGTCGCGAAGTAGAGTCGCGAGGGCCAGACCGGCAGGGTCGACCCCCGGACGCCGACGCGCTGGGACCGTGCGAGCGCCCGCGAGACTCGTTCGACTCTGGGTCTGCGCACGTCCGCGGGGAGCCAGCGCCAGGCGCCGAGCGTCCCCACGGCGGCACACGCACCACAGGCGAGAAAGAAGGTCCGCTGGGCGAGCAGGGGGGTGGCGACGCGCGTCCCGACCGCGACCCAGACCGTCCCGAGCAGGAGGCCGCCTGCCCAGCCCCAGCCGTGGTACTTGTTGAGTCGACCGAAGCGCGCCGGCCACTCTGCCTCGCGCGCGCCGACGGTCGAGAGGAGCGTCACGACCGGACCCGCGGCCGCCGCGGCGAACCAGACGACGGCGTTAGCCGCGACGACCGACCAGATACCGGGCAGGACCGGCAGCGCGAGCAACGTCGCGGCGACGAGGCCGAGACTCCCGACGAGGTAGGTCCGCCGGTGACCCGTCCTGTCGGCGAGTCGGCCCACGAGGAGCGCACCGGGTGCCCCGGCCAGTGCCGCCGTCCCCGCGAGGACGCCGAGCGCGGTCGCACTGCCCCCCAGCGCAACGACGTACAGCGGCACCAGCAGGGAAGCCCCGCCCAGCGCGACGCCGGCCAGTGCCCAGGAGAGCAACCACCTGTCCGTGTCCATCGGGCAGTGGTGGGGCCGGCGACTCCAAAGGTCTGTCCACTGGCCTCGCGGTCGCCGAAATCGACTGGAACGTCCGGGATATTCGAAACTGGTGTGCAGAGTACGTCTATCTACAAATCAGCCGGATAGCAATACAGTGAACTACCCCACCCTACTCAGCGGCTGAGGTCGCTTCCGTGAGGGTGGGGCTTCCTGTGTCAACGACGGCACTTGCAGGAACCACGTCACGGTGACGTGCCCCCGTAGCGGTGCCAGTCTCAGCAGGCGTTGATTCGGCCAGTTCCTGACCTAGTCCGGAGCCATCTTCAACCACTCCCAGTTCGAACAGCCCAAGTCGCTTTACTTCCAACGCAGCGTTCAAGTCACGGTCAGTAGTGAACCCACAACCTGGACACGAGTGCTCGCGCACCCACAACGGCTTGTCAGACGCGACGCCACACTGAACGCATCGCTTCGATGTCCCGTCAGGCGGCACAAGCACGACGTGACAGCCGTTTTTCTCACCGAAGCGTTCGAACGCTTGAATCGTCTCGTACCACGACACCGACGCGATGTTCCGACTATTCCCGCTCTGTTGCAGCATGCTCTCGACATTCAGGTCTTCGAGAAACACTGCGTCGTACCGCTTCGTGTACGCGTTAGCGAGCGCTTCTCGATACGCGCGACGCTTGTTTGATACCCGCTCGTACGCTCGCGCCAAGCGCTGGCGAGCGTTGTTCCAGTTGTTCGATTCGTGTTCCTTCCGGGAGAGCGCACGATGGCATTTCTCGATACGAGTACGGTCTGTTTCCTCGTCTAACGGTGTGAAGGCTCGCCCGTCCGAGTCGTGGATGAACTTCGTGATACCCAGGTCAACACCCACGGTATCTTCACTGTCGATGTCTTCCACGTCGGGCTTTGCGGGATAGTCTGCATCGTACGTGACCACGATGCTCACTGTCCAGTCGCCCGTTTTCTGCTTTTTCAGGATGACTTCTTTGATCGTTGCATCGTCTGGGAGTGGTCGGTGAAGATTCACGTGGAACGTACCGATTTTCGAGAAGTCGACCGTCGCGTGGTCAGTCCGACCCGTGTTACTATCCACGTCGAAGCCAGACTGGTTGTACGTGATGCTCCGATATCCTCGCGGTCGTTTCCACTTCAGTTCACCGACGTCGAAGCCGCGTTCTTTCAGGGAGTCGAGGACGCTCTCACTGTGTTTGATTCTGCGGACTGCCATTTGCAGGCATTTCGAGTAGACACTGTTCCACGCGGGCCACGTTTGCTTCCACTGTGGTAGTTTGTTCTGCATCGCCGTGTACGACGGCTTGTTGTCGTCGGGAGCAGATTTGTACTCTTGAGTGAGTGCGTGATTGTACACTTCACGGCAGGTTTGAATGGCTCGCCACGCACTCTCGGCAGTCGACGTGTCTTCGGGTGTGGCAGCGTACTTGAACGCCTCTTCGACCACTACCAGCGAGTTTGAACTGTCTAGACTTGAACGTTTTGACCGCGTTGAGCTTTTGGCTGGATCTCCTCCCTACTCACTCGCTTCGCTCGTTCCGTGAGGAAGGAAACGTAGCCTGCAAGAGTTAAGTCCCGGTCGTCCAACGTGAGTGCTATGGGCCCGCCCAGGGTGGCCGCGTTCACCGATACGTACCTGCCGACGGTCAACGGCGTGACCTACACCGTCGACACCTGGCGCGAGCAGTGGGTCGACCGCGGCGGCCGGATGCACGTCGTCTACCCCGACGGCGACCACGACCCTCGCCCCGACGAACACCCCGTCAGTAGCGTCCCGTTCCCCTTCTACGAGGGCTTTCGCGTCGGCCTGCCCGGACTCCCCGACGCAGTCGCCGACGTCGACCTCGTCCACGCCCACACCCCCTTCGGCCTGGGACTGGCCAGCCTGCGTCTCGCACGCAAACACGACCTCCCGGTCGTCGCCTCCTATCACACGCCCACCAGCGAGTACGCCGCCTACCTCGCCTTCGCCGACCGCATCGAACGAGCCATCGAGCGCAGCGCGACAAGCTACGAACGGCGCTTTCTCGACCGGACCGACGTCGTCGTCGCACCCAGCGAACGGACTGCAGAGCACGTCCGCACGGAGGTCGAAACCAGCACCCGCGTCGTGGTCGTCCCCAACGGCGTCGACGTCGACTTTTTCCGGCCGGTCGACCCCGCCGACTTCCGCGCCCGACACGACCTCCCCGACGGCCCGCTCGTGGGGTACACCGGCCGCCACGGCTACGAGAAGAACCTCGATGCCGTCGTCGACGCCGCCGAAGAACTGGACGTGACGCTCGTCTTCGGCGGCGACGGGCCCGCCCGCGAGGACCTGGAGGCACGCGCCGCCGAAGCCGACGTCGACGCTCGGTTCCTGGGCTTTCTCGACCGCGAGCAACTGCCGGCCTTCTACTCGACACTCGACGTCTTCGCGTTCCCGAGCCCGGTCGAGACCCAGGGGATCGTCGCCCTGGAGGCCAACGCCTGCGGGACCCCGGTCGCGGGCGTCGCGAGCGCGGCGCTGGCCGACACCATCGACCAGGGTGAGACCGGCTACAAGGCGCCACCCGGCGACATCCCCGCGTTTCGCGACGTGATCGCGCGGACGCTCGACGAACGCGAGCGCCTCCGGGAGGAGTGTCTCGACCGCCGCGAGGCCGTCAGCGTCGCCCACTCGGTCGACCGACTCACCGACGTCTACGCCAACGTTCTCGAACCCCCGGTCGACGCCTGAAATAGTACTGTCGTGGACAGAAGCGACTGTTCGACTGGTCGATTCCACAGGTCGTGTAATCGAATACGCCGTCTGGAGCCTCTCCAGTCGGGAATTGGGTCAAACTGACGCCGAGCGACCGGACCGATTAAAACACCTTGGGGCGAACATGTTGGCCATGGAGAGTGAGTCCCTGGTCACGTACGTGGCGCGCTCGGCCCTCCGGTCGACGGTGTTGCGTGCTATCGAGCGAGTTCCCCGTTCGACGCGTGCCCTCCACGACGACCTCGACGTGAGTCAGTCCGGGGTGTACAAGACGCTGGACGAACTGACCGACCGTGGACTCGTCCGCGAGGCCGAGGACGATGGCGAGGGTGAAGTCGGCGAGTGGGTACTCACGGCCCGCGGTCGCATCGTCGCCGACGAGCTGGCCCGACAGCGGGCCCTCGACGACCTCCTGGACGACGAGTTCTGGGAGAGCCACGACGTGTCGGTGATGCCCCGGCGGTTCAGACGGCGCCTCGCGGGCGTCGGAGAGTGGGAACTCTACCGCAATCCCGCGCGCAACCCGCAGTTGCTCGAACGCTGGGCGGTCGAACTCTTCCGCGAGGCCGACTGGATACTCGTCGGCGCGCAGGTGTACTACCCGCGCTTCGCGAAAGTCGTGGACAGGCTCGCCGGCCGGGGCGTCATCGACGCCGGGACGATCGTCGACGAACGCCTCGTCTCCGGGTCCGTCGAGCGCTACGCTGGTGCCGGTTCCTCGACAGTCGCGGACCCTCCGACGGGCGTCGACGAACGCGTCTGCTCGCTCGACTTTTCGTTCGCAGTGACCGAATCGGTGTTCGCCCTGTCGTTGCCGACCCGGGACGGCGTCTCCGACCTCGATACCGTCCTCGTCGGGTCCGGCGAGGCTGCCGTCGAACTCGGTCGCGACGTCCACGACTACTACTGGGAGCGGGCCGACCCCGTCGAGGAACGCCTCGCGACGGCGTGAGAGAGTCTACCGGGTGATCCGGACGAGTGTGACCCTGCCAGGTGAGTGTGACCCCACCCGGCGAGTTCAGTCACTCGGCCGCGGCCGACCCGGGAAGGTCTTCAGCTTCTGCGTGAACGGGTCGTAGGTCGACTGGTGACACTGACAGAGGACCTGGTTCTCCGAGCCCGAGTCCATCGCGGGCGGGTGTTTGAAGCCGGGGACACAGCAGTAGTGCGTACACTTGTTGAGCCAGGCGATGAACCCCTGCTCGGTGCTGGCGGCGAGCCACTCGTCGTCTTCGGCGGCCTCCTCGATACGTTTCGAGCGGAGGATCTGGACGGGGATGGACTTCTTGGCGTCCTGTGAGCGCCAGGTGGCCGCCGCGGGCTTGCCGACGCCCGCCTCGCCGATGTCGTTGTTCCACGTCTCGTAGTCGGCGAAGTCCTCGACGGTGTAACGCTCGCCTTCCTCCTTGGCCGCGCGTTGCCACTGGTAGTTTTTCCCCTCGTTCGCGCGGAACGCGTTGTCGAGGTCCGCCTCCGGCGCGAGTCCGGGGTGAGCCTCGACGCCGCAGTACTGGAACCAGTCCGAGCGGTACTCGACGCCGCCGAGTTCCTCCTTCGCGACGCCGTCCTCGACTGTGGCGTCCGGCCAGACGCCCTTCACGTAGCCGTCCTCGATCGTCACCGGGATCTGGCTCATCCCGCGTGGCGCCGGGCCGTCGGTGTTCTCGATCACCATCGCCTGTACCGACCCGCCGCCTTTCCCGGTCGGACTCGTCGAGACGTTCACCGCCGCGGCGCCCGCCGTCCCGACCGACCCGAGCGCCGAACTGCCGATGACTCCCTTGACGAACCGTCGCCGACCGGTCTCTGGAGGGTACTTGTCACGGTCCATACCCAGAACTCCGCCGAACTCGCCCTTAAAATTTAAATTATCTGATGTGTAACGGACTACGACGGTTGGGCGATTCCACGTACTGTGGAACGCTCGTGGGCGTGCCGGAGTTGACGAACACGATACGGGCACAGCGTGGGGTGAGTCAGAACGTGTAGGCCATCATCACTTCGTCGACGGGCTCGTCGCCGATCGTGTAGTGGTCCCGACGGATGCCCTCGGTGTTCCAGCCGTGCTCTTCGAGGAACGCGAGCGCGCCGTCGTTGGTCGAGGGGACGCTGTTGTACAGTTTCCGGTAGCCGTTGGCCTCGGCCCAGCCCAGCGCCCGGTCGACGAGCTGGCTCCCGATCCCGTGTCGCCGGTACTCGCCGCGGACGCCGACGGTGAGCTTGGCGGTACTCTGGAGTTTGTCCACCTGCGGGAGGTCGAGGTGGGCCCAGCCGACCACGTCGCCGTCGACCGTCGCGACGAAGAACACGCGCGACTCGACGGTGTTGTGCCGGTTGACGGCGTCCTCGTAGAGGAGTCGCTCCGCCACGCTCTCCGCGACGACGTACGTCTCCTCGCTGGTGACGTCCCGGATCGCGTCCACGACACCCTCGAAGTCCTCCTGGCGTGCCGGCCTGATGGCGTACTCCCTGTCGTCGCTCTCGTGTCGCTCGACCGACCCCGCGCCGAGGTCGACCCTGAGCGTGCCGCCGTCGTCTTCGAGATAGCCGTTCGTGACCAGCCACTCCAGTTCGTCCTGGAACTCGTCGGCCTCGACGTCGAGCGCACTCAGCGTCCGGTGGCGCGCTGCCGTGCCGTGGCGCTCGACGTACTGGTAGATCCGCTTGCCGGTCTCCGTCCGAAACCGCGGCCGCTCCAGTGACTGCATGACCGGCCGTTCGGTGCCCGCTCATTTAGGAGTGTTGTGTGGTATCACACGCCACTGCGTTCTCACCCGGTGGCGGCCCCGTCCCGGCGTTCGTAGTCCACGACGTCCAGGTCCGCATCCAGCGTGAGGGTGAGTGCGGCGTGGTCTGTTTCGATCGTCGTCTCGACTCTGAGCGGGTCCTCGTCGGCGATCCGTTCGGTCGCGTCCAGTATCGGGTCGACGTCCCAGAGTGGCGTCTCCCGGATGTCGATACCGGCCTCGTGGAGGAGCGAGACGACTGCCGGGTGGTCCGCGACGGTTCCCGAGACGAGCGAGTACGACACGTGTCCGCACACCTGGCAAGTAAACGAGACGTTCCAGCTGTCGCGCAACCGGCCGTCGTCGTCGCGTTCGACGTGTCCGTCGAGCGGCCCGCCACAGTGCAAACAGAACCCCCGGTTCATCCGCTGGATCTCCGTCAGGAGGTGCTTGCCGAGCAGTTCCGGGAGTTCCTCCGGGTCGGCGGTCGCGACCAGGACCGGTGGCGCCTGCATGTCGGCGACTCTCGTCTCGCAACCCCGACAGTCGACGACCATGTGGCCGTCCTCGTAACCGAGTTCGACGGTCCCGTCACACTCGGGGCAGTCGCCGACCGGGCGCGGTTCCATCGTCGTCTCCAGGTCGGTGAACTCGCCGGAGACGGCCGCACCGACGACGCGCTGGCCCGCGATCGTGAGTCGGTACTCGCCGTCGACCTTCCTGACGAACTGCGGTGTCAACTGGTCGAGGTGGTAGTTGAACTGTCCCGAGTCGCCGACGTCGGCCTCCCGCCTGAGCTGTGCGAACGAGACGGTACTGGTCTCCGTTCCGGCCGTCAGGTCCCACAGCGCCTGGAGGACGGCGAACCGCGTCTCGCTGGCGACCAGACTGAACGCCTCGCTCGAGTCGACTGACTGGCCCCCGGCCTCTGTCATGTCCCCCCGTTCTACCCGGAACCCTTTGACTGTTCGGCAGCGACACCGCCGTTCGGTAGCGACACCGATGTTCGGCAGTGGCACCGTCGTTCGCGCCAGCGTCGCTATCGTTCCAGGCTGTGTGGCGCCGACAGAAAGTACCGGTCAGTCACTTCGCCTGCGGGTTGTTCGACCGGCGGTACGTACCGACCATCTTCCACAGCGTCTTGTCGATGTCCTCGTCGGTCGTTTCAGAGCGGATCTGGCGGTACAGTTCCTCCGAGACGGTGATCTCGGGCATCACCAGCCAGTACTGGTCCGAATAGCTTAAATCCCTGCTGAGTATGGAACGAGTAAATCTTTAGCGAACGAGCGTCTCGGACCGTTACGCCAGCGCGCTGCCGGCCCGGATGATCGCCCGCTCGCCGAACGCGGGTCCGACGAACTGCAACCCGACCGGGAGCCCCTCGTCGGTCTCGCCCGCCGGGACGGAGATTGCGGGGAGATTGGCCATGTTGACCGGCGTCGTGTTCGCATCGGCGAGGTACATCGTGAGCGGGTCGTCGAGTGACTCGCCGAGCGCCATCGGCGGGACCGGCATCGTCGGCGACGCGAGGACGTCCGCTTCGTCCAGTGCCTCGTCGAAGTCCTGCTGGATCCACGCCCGGGCGTCCTGTGCCTTGGCGTAGTACTTGTCGTGATAGCCCGCCGAGAGGGCGTACGTGCCCAGGAGGACCCGGCGTTTGACCTCGTCGCCGAACCCCTTCCGGCGCGATTCGGCGAACGTCTCGTTCCAGTTGCCGTCGTAGCCGCCCGACTGACCGTAGCGGACGCCGTCGAACCGCGCCAGGTTCGAGGACGCCTCGCTCATCGCGATGACGTAGTACGACTCGACGGCGTACTCGACCGAGGGCAACTCGACCTCGTGATAGCTCGCGCCGCGGTCCTCGAGGTCCGCGATGGCGTCCCAGAAGACGTCGGTCACGCGCTCGTCGGCCCCCGCTACCAGTTCCGTGGGGACGCCGATATCGAGGCCGTCGACGTCGCCGTCGGCCGCGGACGCGTAGTCGAGATCGTGCCCGTCCCCGCCCGCCGCGTCCGCGTTCGGTGGAGCGCGCGTCGTCGCATCTCGCCCGTCCGGACCCGCGATGACCTCCAGCAACTCGGCGGCTTCCTCGACACCGGGGGCGATGGGGCCGATCTGCTCCAGCGAGTTGGCGTAGGCGACGAGGCCGTACCGCGAGACCAGGCCGTAGGTGGGTTTGATCCCGACGACGCCACAGAAGGCGGCGGGACAGCGGATGGATCCTCCCGTATCAGAGCCCAGCGCCATGTCGGCGTCACCGGCTGCGACGACCGCCGCCGATCCACCCGACGAGCCGCCGGGAACGTGGCCCGGTGCGGCGGGGTTCTCGACGGGTCCGAACGCCGACGTCTCGGTGGTCGTACCCATCCCGAACTCGTCCATGTTGGTCTTGCCGGGGATGGTCGCACCGGCTTCCGTGAGGCGTTCGACGACTGTGGCGTCGTAGGGCGGGACGTAGTCGTCGAGCATCGCCGACCCGCAGGTGGTGCGGACGCCCTCGGTGGAGATGTTGTCCTTGACGGCGACGGTCTTGCCCGCGAGAGGCCCGTCGTCGGCACCTTCGATGGGTTCGGCCGTGACGTAGGCGTTGTAGTCGGTCGCCATCGTCACGAGACCCGCGGCCCCTTGAAGTAGCCGTCCTCGGTTTCGGGCGCGTTCGCCAGTGCTTCCTCCTGTGTGAGCCCCTCGCGTTCCTCGTCGGGGCGCATCACGTTGGCGAGTTCCTCCTCGCGGTCGACCTCGGGGACCTCGTCGAGTGCCTCGAAGGACGCGAGGATGTCGGCGAACTGCTCGGTGAACCGGTCGACGTCGGCGTCGGCGAGGTCGATCCGCGCGAGGTCGGCGACGTGACGAACCTCGTCTGGGTCCACCGCGTCGGCCTCTGTGTCGACCGAATCGGCCGTCGTGTCGACCGCCTCGGCCTCTGTGTCGACCGAATCGGCCGTCGTGTCGACCGCCTCGGCCTCTGTGTCGACACCTGCTTCGGCGTCGACGTCGGCTTCGGCGTCGGCATCGTCACTCATACCTCCGAGGTGTCCCGGCGCGGCGGTAAGGATTTCGATGAACAGTCCGCCGGTTCCGGCCACACGCGGTTTTCCCGACTGTGCGCGAGTGTTACCATATCGGAAACTTATCTTTCGGATTCCGCCAAAAGATTTAAGTCGTCGCGTTCACAACACGAAGGTGAGTGAGAGCGTTTTCGCGGCATCCGGCCGCCGAAGTCCCCAACCAATGACCGACACCACGACCCGACGATACGCGAGTACGCGCGAGAAAGAACCCGAGGAGGAGCGCGAAGAGGACGTCGAAGCGGAACACGAGGAGGAACTGGTCTGTCCGGAGTGCGGTGGCAACCTCACGGCGGACGCCGAGCACGGCGAGACGGTCTGTTCGGAGTGTGGACTGGTCGTCGAGGAAGACGAGATCGACCCCGGCCCCGAGTGGCGGGCGTTCGACGCCGGCGAGAAAGACGAGAAGTCCCGCGTCGGTGCACCGACGACGAACATGATGCACGACAAGGGGCTGTCGACGAACATCGGCTGGCAGGACAAGGACGCCTACGGCAATTCGCTGTCCTCGCGCCAGCGCGAGAAGATGCAGCGCCTGCGCACCTGGAACGAGCGCTTCCGGACACGTGACTCCAAGGAGCGCAACCTGAAACAGGCGCTGGGCGAGATCGACCGGATGGCCTCGGCGCTCGGCCTGCCCGAGAACGTCCGCGAGACCGCTTCGGTTATCTACCGCCGCGCTCTCGACGAGGACCTCCTGCCCGGCCGCTCCATCGAGGGCGTCGCCACCTCGGCGCTGTACGCGGCCGCCCGACAGGCCGGGACCCCCCGGAGTCTCGACGAGATCGCCGCCGTCTCCCGCGTCGACAAGGACGAGATCGCTCGCACCTACCGCTACGTGGTACGCGAACTCAGCCTGGAGATCCAGCCCGCCGACCCCGAGAGCTACGTCCCGCGCTTTGCGAGTGACCTGGACCTCCCCGAGGAGGTCGAACGGCGCGCACGCGAACTGCTCTCGACCGCCAAACAGCAGGGCGTCCACTCGGGCAAATCGCCCGTCGGCCTCGCCGCCGCCGCGGTCTACGCGGCTTCCCTGCTGGCCAACCAGAAGGTCACCCAGAGCGAGGTCTCCGAAGTCGCGAACATCTCCGAGGTCACCATCCGCAACCGCTACCACGAACTCCTCGAAGCCGAAGAGGACATCACGCCCGCCTGACTGGGACCACCCCGTCTCCGGCAGGTGCCGCGACCGCCCCTGTTTCTCTTTCGCTCCGGTCTCCGAGCGCCTTTACCGGCGGGCTACTACCGGCGGGTATGGAGACGACACGGCACTTCACGGCGACGACCTACGTCGTATCGGACGGTGCGGTCGCGTTACACGAACACGACGGCCTGGGCAAGTGGCTCCCGCCGGGCGGACACGTCGACCGCGACGAACTCCCCCACGAGGCGGCCCTGCGCGAGGTCCGCGAGGAGACAGGCCTCGACGTCGAACTCGTCGCCGACCAGGGGACGTTCGGGTCGGACACAGTCGACCCGCTCCCCGAGCCACGATATCACTTGCTCGCGGACGTGAACGTCTTCGACGAGGCCGTTGGTCACCAGCACGTCGATTTCGTCTACTTCGCACGGGCCGACACGCGGGAGATCCGACCGACCGACGGCGAGCAACCCGCCGACGACTGGGCGTGGTTCCCGCCCGCCGACCTCGCCGCCGAGCACGTCGACCCCGACGTCGAGGAGATCGGTCGCGAGGCTGTCGAAGTCGTCGACGAATAGAGACGCTGGGTGAGTTATCGAGGAGTCACACGACCTCGGCAGTCCCGCTGAAGAGCTGGCGCGCCCGGGGGACGTGATAGATAGAGACGCGGACGTTCTCGCCGGGCTGGAGGTCGACGCGGCTGTGCTCGATCCGCAGTTCGATCGTCTCGCCGGAAGTCCAGACGGTGTCGCTCCCGTTGGGCGTGGCCTCGCCTGCGACGCCGCCCGGGCCGATGGTAAAGAGGTGGTTGCCCGTGTAGTCGTCCTGGGTGAGCTCGGTGGTCGGGAGCCCGCGGACGGTCGCTCGCTTGCGGTGGTCCCGGACCGTGACGTTGATCGAGAGGTTGGCGACGTCGACGGTGTCACCACTCTCGTGGGCGATCCGGAGCCACTGTCCGTTCGGGCCGTTCGAGGCGTCAATGGGTTCGGCTTTGGCCGACAGTATCGGCCCACCGGCGTCGAGGTCTTCCCCCGACTGGATCAACAGGCCGCCTGTGACGGCCATCATGGCGATCGTCAGGGCGAACGCGATCGCTGCCATCCCCTCCTTGGAGATGGCCCTATCCCCGACTGCTGGTCGTCTCCCCCGCATGCGATATCTTTCCTTGCGTACCCCCCGTCTTATGTCCCACTGTGAGTCCAGTTACAGGTCCGTCGAGCACGGGAGGACGTCCACCCGTTTCGGGTACCACCGCGCGCATCGGGGTATATCGGCCGCTACGGCTCCGTTATCGACTCGACGTACTTGCGGACGTGGTCGTTCAAGCGCCGCTTGAAGCCGTTCTGTCGGGCCAGTCTGTCGAGTTCCCGCGTCACCAGGCTACCGTACTGGAGGGCCTTCTTGTCGCGGTCGGCCACCGACGCCGGCACCCACGCCCCGACCGCTCGACGGAAGGCCACCTTTCGCTCCTCGCCGGCGACGAGCAACTCCCCCGGGAGTTCGAGCGCCACCCGCACGACCCGGTCGTGGAGAAGCGGTGTGACCGGTTCGACGCCCGTCGCCCGGAGCGTCCGCAGGTCCCGCTCGAGTCCGTCGGGCAGTCCCAGCACCGTCTCGCGGCGCGCGCCTCTGACGGTGTCGGCCGACACTCTCGGGTCGTCGGGCGCCTTCGCGACTTTCGCGTAACCGCCGAACAGTTCGTCGGCGCCCTGGCCCAGCGCGAGTCGGTCGTAGCCGTCCGCGGCGACTCGCTCGGCGACGAGATACAGCGGGACGGCGATCTGGACGTCCATCGCGTTCGTCCGTCCGGTCGCCGCGACCACCTCGCCGACTGCTCGCTCGATGGTCTCGTGTGTCACCTCGACCACGCGCAGGTCGTCTTCCCGCCCGATGGCCGCCGCCGCCGAGCGTGCGGCTTCCAGGTCGTGACTCCCCTCGAACCCGGCCACGTACAGCGGTGCGTCGGTCCGTGCGGCGATCGCCGTCGAGTCGACACCGCCCGAGAACGCGACCGCCAGTCCCGACTTCTCGGTCCCATCGGTACTCTCCGCGACGGCGTCGATACTCCCGGCGGCGTCGATACTCCCGGCGACAGCCGTCCGCAGGCGCTCGATAGCTACGTCCTCGTCGAGTTCCGGGTCAGGATCCGGGTCGGGTAACGTCCAGACTCGTCGGGCGGTCTCCCCGTCTGTGTCCGGACCGTCGGCCAGTGGCCGGAGATGCCCCGCAGGCACGAGTTCCGGGTCGGCGAGATCGCCGGGGTCGAACGCCCACGCCGACGGGTCCTGCCGGTCGACGTAGACGAGTTCCCGGCCGAGGACGTCCCGGACGAGCGCGCCGTCGAGTTCGCCGGCGAAGCCGGCTGTTCCGGGGAGCGGGTCGTCGGACTCGATGGCTGCCCGGACTGTCACGGCGTCCGCACCGCGGAGGTCGGCCGTCATCGGCGTCACTCCAGCAGTCCGGAGACGAACAGTCGGAGGCGTCGACGGGTGTTGCCGACCGCCTGGCGGAGACTCACGCGGAAGGGCGTCCGGCGGGTCTGGAGGACGGTGCGTCCCTCGGCGATCGCGTCGCAGATGCTCGCGGCCGTCCGCTCTTCGGCGTCGACGAGCGTCACCGCGCGTCCGACCATCTCGGCGACGTGCGCGTCGCTTCCGGCGGTCTTGGGCATCCCGTGTTTCGTCGCGAACCGGTCGGCCTGCCGGTTGGAGTAGCCCGTCACCAGCCGCGAGTTGAACACCTCGATGGCGTCGGCCTGTCTGAGCTGGTCGGGACCGATCTTGTCCATGACGCCGTTGCGGACCTCCTGGTAGGGGTGGGGCACGACCGCGATTCCGCCCTGTTCGTGGATGCGGTCGAGCGTCTCTTCGAAGGAGAGGCCGGGGTCGACGGACTCGCTGATGTTGAGGCCGAGAACGTGCCCCGCGGCACTGGAGATCTCCATCCCCGGGATGCCGACGAGGTCGTACTCCTCGGCGCGCTCGACGGCCTGCAGGCTCGCCGTGATCTCGTCGTGGTCGGTCACGGCCAGGCCGTCGAGGCCCAGTTCGCTCGCCCGCGCGAGCAGCCGCTCGACCGAGTCACGCCCGTCGTACGACGCCGCCGAGTGGCAGTGCAGTTCGACCGCGTACACGCTCGCTCTTTACCGGACGGGGGAGAAAAACGACTCGATACTCCGCTCACTGCGTTCGCCCGGACTGGGGTCACGCGTGCAACCGACGACAACGATCCCGTCACTCCGGGAGCAGCGACCGAGAGGCGTTGCCGACGACGAGGAGGCTGCTCCCGGCCATCGCGACGGCGGCGACGAGCGGGTTCAACAGACCCAGCGCCGCAGCAGGCACGGCGACCGCGTTGTAACACAGCGCCCAGCCGACGTTCTCCCTGATGCGCTTTCGGGTCGCCCGCGTGACGTCGAAGACGGTCGGAACTGCGTCGAGGTCGCCGGTCGTGACCACGGCGTCGGCTGCCTCCGCGGCGAGAGCGGCACCATCGGCGAGTGCGATCCCGACGTCGGCTGCCGCGAGTGCCGGTGCGTCGTTGCTCCCGTCACCGACCATCGCGACCGTCCCCCGGGCCCGGAGGCGCTCGACGAGTTCGCCCTTGCCCTCCGGCGGGACGCCCGCGAATATCTCGTCGACGGCTTCGTGGTCGCGAAACCGGTCGGCCGCCGCACCCTCGTCGCCGGTGATCACGACCACCTCGCGGTCGGCGCCGAGGTCCGCGACGACGTCCTCCCACCCCTCTCGTGGGGTGTCGGCCGCGGCGAGGAGCCCCTCTGTGGACCCCTCCCGACCGACCAGTGCCGCCACTTTCGCGTCGTCCCTTGCACTCTCGAAACGTGCCTGCAACTCTCCGGGGACTACCCAGCCGCGCTCTTCGAACAGGTCCGGCCGGCCGACGAGGACTTCCCGGCCGTCGACCGTCGCGCCGACGCCCCGTCCCGGGTACTGCTGGACGTCCGTGACGTCGCGGTCCACCGTCTCGTCACTGGTAGCTGTGTCGCTGTTCGCTGTTTCGACGACCGCGTCGGCCAGCGGGTGGTCGGCGAACGCCTCGACGGCCGCGGCGTCGGCCAGCAGGTCAGAGTCGGGGCGCTCGACTAGCGTCAGGTCGCCCGTCGTCAGGGTCCCCGTCTTGTCGAAGGCGACGACGTCGGCCTCGCTGGCCCGTTCGAACAGCGACTCGTCGGTGACGACGATCCCCCGTTCGAGCGCCGCCGAGACCCCGGCCGCGACCGATAGCGGCGTCGCCAGTCCGAGCGCACACGGACACGAGACGACCAGGACCGCCAGTCCGGTCAGGAGCGCGGCGGTCGGGGCCGACCCCATCACCACGTGGGCGACTGTCGCGAGGACGGCCAGCGTCACGACCACCGGGACGAAAACCGTCGCGAGGCGGTCGGCGAGTCGCTGGACCCCGCGCCGGCCGCTCTGGACCGTCCAGAGGTGGCGCGCGATCCGGTCCAGGGTGTTGCCCTCGCCCTCGTCGACGCGGACTACGAGGCCGCCGTCTGTCACTTCGCTTCCCCCCACTGCTTCGTCGCCCGGCTCTTTCCGCACGGGCAGGGACTCGCCGGTCACGAGCGCCTCGTCGACCGCCGCGCTCCCATCGACCACCGTGCCGTCGAGGGGGACCCGCTCGCCCGGCCTGACGACCAGTTCGTCGCCCGCCCCAACCTCTTCCACGGGGACCTCCTCGACGGTCGGGTCCGGTTTCGCGGCGGTCCCGACGGTCGCACCGTCGGATGCCGCGACTGTCCGCCGTCGTGCGGTCCCGACGCGGTCGGTCGTCAGGTCGGTCAGCCGCTCGGTCGCGCGGTTCTTGACGCGGCGCTCGTAGTAGCCCCCGACCGTGACTGCCAGAACGACGACGACCGAGACGTCGAAGTACACCTCCGTGTGACCGAGTGCAAGCGCGGCGGTGCTGTAGGTCCAGGCGGTCACCGCCGCGAGCGCCACCAGCAGGTCCATGTTCGGTTCGCCGGCCCGGAAGCTGACGTACGCGCCCCGCAAGACCGGATAGCCGGTGTACCCGAGGACGACCGTCGACATGAGCCAGACGTTCCCGAGGAGATAGCCACCGGCCGCCCCCTCGATATCGAGCGGGAGCGTCGCGGGGTCCACGCCGAGATAGATGGGGTAGAGAAAGAGGAGGTACCACAGCATGACCATCATCCCGAAGAAGCCGCCGACGACGAGGCGTCCGACGGTCTCCCGTTGAGTGTGGCCGGGGTCGGTGTCCTCGGCGTCCTCGACGAGTCGGGCCTCGTAGCCGGCGCCGCTGACGACCCCCGAGAGCGTCGACTCGTCGACCGTCTCCGGGTCGTAGACGACACGCAGGAGGTCGGCGGCGTAACTGCCCTCGGCCGCCCGTACCCCCTCGTGGTCGGTCGCCCGCGCTTCGAGGAAGGACTCGCAGGTCGCACAGTGCATCCCCTCGACGGCGAGAAAAGCGTCTTCGCCGTCGGCCGCCGCGGCGGCCGGGCCGGTGTCGAGTCGGTCGGTCGAGACTGGGTCCCCGCCTGCGGCTCCCGCTGTGGGCCCGTCGTCGACCTCGTCGAGTCGCCGGGCGACCGAGAGACAGCCCTGACAGCAGAACTCGCCCGCGACGTCGCTCCCGGTGACCGGGTCGGGGCCGACCGGCAGATCACAGAGGCGACACCCAACGCCCTCGCGGTCTCGTTCACTGGTGTCTGCGCTCCCACGGTCGCGTGCGCTGGCGTCCGCGTCCCCGCGGTCGGTGACCATCCGTCAGGCCGGACTCGCGTCGGTGCCCCTCGAAGGACCGAACATCAGATAGAGACTCACGGCCACGATGAGGACGCTCACCAGCGACAGGGCGACGTATGCCGCCGACCGGTCTGCGATGTAGAGTGCAACCGGGACCAGCGGCAGCGCGGCGAGCGCGGTGACGACCAGCTGCGTTCGTGTCGGTGACATGCCTGCCCGATATTGGTGGCCGCTGCATAAAATAGGGGCGTTTTTTCAGTGCCCGGGAATTCGTGTGGGTTCTTATGCCTGGGTAAATAAACGACGCACACATGAAGCTCGGGTCAAAAACGCGGGCCGCGGCGGGGACGCCCCGTCCTCGAAGCGACGACTGCGGCGGGACGGTGCCGGTAGGCACCGCGAGACGGGGTTCGCGCCGGTCCACGACGAGCAGTCGAGGGACAACTGGGCGACAACCACGGCCAGCGGGGGGCGAGTATGAGTACTGACGCGGACAGGCAGGAACTCGCGAGCGACCACTCCGACCGTCAGCTAACGAGGCGGACGGCACTCAGGTCGGCCGTCGGGGTGGCGGGGGGCGCCGCCCTCGCGGGAGGAGCCGGCGTGGCTGCGGCCCAGTCGGACAGCCAGTTCGGCGGCTGGTTCGACGGCGTGAGCAACTACGACGGCGTCGTCGACATGACCGGGCAGGACGAAGTGACCGTCGAGGTCGGCACCGAGGCCAACGGCGGTTTCTACGGCTTCGGGCCGGCTGCCGTGCGCATCTCGCCCGGCACGACCGTCGTCTGGGAGTGGACCGGCGAGGGCGGCGGCCACAACGTCGTCGCCGAGGACGGCACGTTCTCCAGCGGCCAGGACTACGTCTCGGAGGCCGGCTACACCTACGAGTACACCTTCGAGAGCGAGGGGACCTACCAGTACGTCTGTGTCCCTCACGAGACGCTGGGGATGAAAGGGGCCGTCGTCGTCAGTGCGGGTGACGGCGGTGGGACAGACGGTGGTGGCGGCGCGCCGGTCACCCGGCCACCGGGGACGACCACCGGCCTCGCCGTCTTCGCGGCAGTGCTGTTCGGCGCGCTGGCGTCGCCGATACTCGTCGGGTGGCGACTCAACCGGAAGCTCCCCGGCGGCGCGGAGACGCGGGTCACGGAATCGGCGGCCGAACAGCCGGTCGAGGAAGTCGGTCACGACGAGTTCGACCCCACGGGAACGCTCTCACTCGTGCTGGTGTATCTGGGCATCCTCGTCGTCATGTGGGTGTTCATGTACTTCGTCGAGTTCCTCAACAACAACCCCACGGTGATCGGGTGATACCATGGAAGTCCACAGATTCGAGAAACTCTGGCTCGCGCTCGCGCTGGTGCTGATCGTCTCCTTTGTCGGCACCATCACGTACGGTTCGATAAACGAAGGCATCCGGATGGTCGACGACTCGGGCGGGACGGTCGACCCCGACAACCTCGGGCAGACGGAGTTCGACGACCCGGGCGTCAGACAGGTCGGTGAGAACGAGTACGAGGTGTACGTCGTCGCCCGGCAGTTCCTCTTCCAGCCCGGAACCCAGAACCCGATCGAGGTGCCGGCCGACAGTACGGTCACCTTCCACGTCACGAGTCCGGACGTCGTCCACGGGTTCAACCTCGCGGGGACGAACCTCAACACGATGGTCATCCCGGGACAGGTCGCGTCGGTCACGACGGAGTTCGACGACACCGGCACCTACGGTATCGTCTGCCACGAGTACTGTGGCTCGGGCCACCACACGATGGAGGGGCAGGTCCGGGTCGTCTCGCAGTCCGACTACAACGTCACGGAGGCGAACGAATGAGCACGCCGACGGCCGAAGAGACCGACAGCACGGAGACCGGGACGGCGACCAGCGTCGACGCCGGTGACCGACTCGCCTACCTCGAACGCTACCCGGGGGCGGCACAACTCGTTCGCGTGTGCTTCCTGGTCGCGTTCGCCGCGCTGGGCGTCGGCGGCCTCTTCGGACTGGTCCAGGCGCTCCACCGCACCGATATCTATCGCGGGTTCATCAGCTCCGGGCAGTACTACTCGGTGCTGACCGCCCACGGCGTCCTGCTGGTGCTGGTGTTCACGACGCTTTTCATCGTGGGGATCTTCATCTGGGCGGTCACGCGCAGCCTCGAACGTTCGCTGTACAGCATGCGTCTCGCGTGGACCGCGGTCGGGCTGATGGTCGTCGGGACCGTCATGGCCGCGATTCCGATCCTCGCGGGGCTCACGCCGATCGACATGAGTGCGGCCGTCCTGTTCACGTTCTACCCGCCGCTACAGGCACACCCGGCGTTCTACGTCGGCGCAGCGCTCATCATCGTCGGCTCCTGGCTCGCGGGCGCCAACTACTTCCTCACCTACTGGGACTGGAAGAAGGACAACCCCGGCGAGCGCATCCCGCTGCAGACGTTCATGGTCCTGACGACCTTCCTGATGTGGTACGTCTCCTCGATCGGGGTCGCAGTCGAAGTGGTCGCGTTCCTCATTCCGTGGTCGCTGGGCCTCATCTCCGAGGTCGACCCGCTGACGATGCGGACGCTGTTCTGGTACTTCGGCCACCCCGTCGTCTACTTCTGGCTGCTCCCGGCGTATCTCGTCTGGTACACCGTCCTGCCCAAACTCGCCGGCGGGCGCCTGTTCTCCGACCCGCTCGCGAGGGTCGTGTTCGTCCTCTTCGTCATCCTGTCGACGCCGGTCGGGTTCCACCACCAGTACGTCGACCCCGGGATCCCCGAGGGATTCAAGATGATCGCGATGACGAACACGATGATGCTGTTGCTGCCGAGTCTGCTGACGGCCTTTACGGTCGTCGCGAGTCTCGAACACGCGGCCCGGCAACGGGGCATCCGGAGTCGGCTCACGTGGCTCAAAGACCTGCCCTGGGAGAACCCCGCGTTCTCGGGGTCTGCCCTCGCCGGGTTGCTGTTCGCGGCCGGTGGCTTCTCCGGCATGATAAACGCCGGGATGAACATCAACTACCTCGTCCACAACACGCTGTGGGTGCCCGGGCACTTCCACCTCACCGTGGGGACGGCGTTCGCGCTGACCGCGATGGCCGTCTCCTACTGGCTGGTGCCCCAGATCACCGGCAAGCAGCTCAAACACCGGACTATCGCGGCGCTGCAGCCGTTCGTCTGGTTCGTCGGCATGGTCCTGATGTCCAACGCCATGCACCGCGCCGGGCTGGCGGGCGTCCCGCGCCGCACCGCCGAGCCCGAATTCAACATCGTGAGCGAGAGTTTCCAGGGTATCATCGGCGGTTACACGGAGATGCGCTGGCAGATCGCTATCGGCGGCACGCTCCTGTTCGTCTCCCTGGTGCTGTTCCTCTACGTGATGGTGACGACCTGGCTGGGCCAGCGCGGCGGCCAACTCGAGGTCAACGGGTCGATCCCGGAACCGCTGTCCGGGGCCGAACACAGTCCGCGCGTCCTCGACAACCTCAAGCTCTGGCTCGCGATCGCCGTCGTCCTCATCGTCCTGGCCTACACGCTCCCGCTGGCCGGCATGCTCTCAGACGGGATCCTCGACCCCGGTAGCGCCCCAGTGCCGGTCTGACATGCGGGACCGTCCCGATCCCCGTTTCGAGTCCGAGACCAGCGACAGTACCGCCGACGGGTCCGCGTCCCGCCCGCGCCTCGTCGCCGACGGGGGCACGGACGGGAACGAGAGCGACGCCGCGGCCACCGACGACGAGGACAGCGGCCGCCGCCGGCTCATCATGTGGGTACTCGTCGTCGCCTTCGCGGTGCCCCTGATAGTCGAGGGACTCACGCTCGTCGGACTGGTCGGCTCGTACTTCGGGCCGGCCGGGACCGCGGCCCCCTCTGCGACACCGACGCCCGTGGCCGGCGTCGCGGAGGGACAGGAACTGCTCCCCGACACCGACCGCACCGAACAGGTCTCGACCGTGACGCTCAGTTCCGGGGCCGACGGCTGGACGCTCACGGTCACCGCTCAGGTCGACAACACCGGTGACCTGCCCTACGAACTCCGCTTCGGTGCGGTGACGACCGACGGCGGTCGCCGCGTCGCGGGGTCGGCGACGACCGGGCGCATCAACCCCGGCGAGAGCACCATCGTCTCCGCGCAGTGGGACCTCCCGGCGGGCGACCGCCCCAGTACGCTCGCGGTGACGGCCGTCGAGTTCGACGACGGTGAACAGGTACTGGTGGACCGCGAGGTCCGGGTCGGCCGCGTCCCCGTCCAGGGGTGAACCAGTCTCCGGAATCACGACGATTCATACCCCGGCGACTCCACCTTCTGGTATGAGTCTGCTCCTGTCGGTCGGGCCGTGGGTCCTGGCCCTCGCGGTGCTGGTCGGGTGTAGTGCCTTCTTCTCCAGCAGCGAGTCGGCAATCTTCTCGCTTCCCGCCGAACCGGACACGCCGGGGAGCGGCCAAACAGGTGTGAGCGACGGGTCGAGACCGAGCGACGAGAAAGAACCGAGCGACGAGACGGGTGAGGACGACGATTCGGCGACGCTGGCCGACCTCCGCTCGGACCCCCACCGGTTGCTCGTGACGTTGCTGGTCGGGAACAACCTGGTCAACGTGGCGATATCGAGCATCGTCACGCTGCTCGTCGCCCGCTATCTCGAACCCGGGCCGTCGGTGGCGGTCGCGACGCTCCTGGCCGCGACGCTCGTGCTCGTCTTCGGCGAGATCGTCCCGAAGTCCTACGGACTGGGTCACGCCCGGACGTGGAGTCTCCGGGTCTCCCGCCCCATCGCCCTGGTCGAACGCCTGCTCGGACCGGTCGTCACGCTCTTCGACGTCGTCACGCGCAGGTTCATCCGACTGATCGGTGGCGACGTCGACATCGAGGAAACCTACACCGAGTGACGCCGGTGGCCGACCTGCCGTGAGTGATGCCGACGGGCAACCCGCCACGAGTGGCGCCGGCGAGTCACGACAGCGGCTGGTACACCGGGAGCGGAATCTTCGGGACCGGGAGGCCGGCAAGTCGCAGGCCGTGCGTGAGCGCGACGAGTCCGAGCACGAGAAAGAGCGCCCCGAGGACGCGATGCAGGCGGACCCGCGTGCGGGCCGACACCTCCGTCCAGAGCGTCCCCAGCGCGAACAGCGTCGGGAAGGTTCCGAGGCCGAGCACCCCGAGCGCGAGCGCCCCCTCGACGGGCGACCCGCGGGCGAACGCGTAGAGGTACGCCGGGAAGAGCAGCGGACAGGGCAGAATCGAGTGAACGGCCCCGAGCGCGACGATCCGCGGTCCCCGAACCCACGCGTCGACTCGCGAGAGGAGCGCACCCGAGACCCGGTCGAACAGTCCGGTAGCGCCCGGGATCGACTCGACGCCACCCGGGCCGCCGCCGGCCTCGCCCAGCAGGTACCGGACGCCGGTGGCGAGGATGAACGCACCGACGAGGATACCCGTGACTGCCCGGACGGCGTCGGCGACCGCGACGAGCGCCGCGGCGTCGTACAGGAGCGCCCCGAGACCGCCCAGCAGTGCGCCCATCGTGGCGTACGAAACCGTTCGCCCGAGGTTGAACAGGCCGTGCTGACGGACCTCCCGCCAGTGGAGACGCGACTCGGCTCTCGGGGTTCGGCCGGTGACGCCCGACCCGTCGGTGGCAGCCGCTGGGTCGCTTCTCGCCTCTTCCTCGCGCATCCGCGTCGCGTAGGTGGTCACGAGCGGACCGCACATCCCCAGACAGTGGGCGCCACCGAGGAGGCCGATGGCGAAGAAGACCCCGAGGCCGACCGGCTGTCCACCCAGGGCGTCGAGCGGGCCCGGCATACGAGGTCGTTGCCTCTCCGGGGAGTTACGCGTTCGGATTTCGAGGCCAGCACGGGCGGCGGTCCGGGTGCCGGTCGCGTGTCGGCTTCTGTCGCTCGTGCTCTACCGAGACCTGCCGGGTCGGTATCGGCCGGTGTGAGACAGCGAACGAGTGAGAGCGGTGGACGGTTCCAGGCCGGTGGACGACCGAAGGCCGTCTAGGCGTGTGCGTAGTACGCGACGATCTCGTCGTCGTCCGGGACCGCGTCGAGCCTGGCGAAGCCGACCCGTTCGAACTGGAGCATACTGTCGACGCCGTAGTCGCGGACGCCGGGCTCGGCGACGCCCGTAACGTCGCCATCCATCGTTCGGAGTGTACACACGGGCCCGTCGGCCGGTGCCCAGTGGACGACGTCTACCTCGCCCTCGCGGACGACGCCGATGTCGTCGTCGGTGAATTCGAAGGCGTCACCGGTGTCGCGTACGCACCCGTACCCCTTGAGCCAGACCCGTTCGCCAGCGCCGGGCAGGTCGTCCGGTTCGACGACGACGCTGTCCCCGACCGGTATCTCCCGGCGACCGCGTTCCTCGTGGTCGGGGTGGACCGGCGGCTCCCCTTCGGCCGGCCCGCCGCGAACCGAGCGCTCGACGGGGTCGCGGACGAAAAACGCCCGGTCGGTGTCGTCGTCGACCAGGTCGCGGTTGTTCGCGTACAGGGCCGACATTGCGAGGTCGACGTTCGACGTCGAGGTGCCCAGTTCGACCATCGCGTCGACGATAGCCTCCCCCCTGATACCCCGGCGACGCAGACTCGCCAGCGTCGGCGCGCGCGGGTCGTCCCACCCCGACAGCTCGCCCGTCTCGACCAGTTCCTTGATCGTCGACGTGCTCATCGGGACGTCGTACTCGTCGATCTGGACGCGGCCCCAGTGGACGACCTCGGGGTAGTCCCAGCCGAAGTAGTCGTAGACGAACCGCTGTTTCTTCGCGGAGTCCTGCAGGTCGATCCCCCGGATGATGTGCGTGATACCCGTGAGATGGTCGTCGATGCCCGACTGGAAGTCCAGCATCGGCCAGCACCGATATTCGCTCGCTTCCTCACGGGGGTGGGGCGTGTCGATCATCCGGAACCCCACGAAGTCCCGCAGCGCGGGGTTCTTGTGGTCGATGTCGGTCTTGATCCGGAGGACCATCTCCCCCGAGCTGTGCGCGCCGTCGACCATCGCCTCGAACTCCTCGCGCACGGTCTCGACGTCCTTGTCCCGGTGTGGGCAGGCCTCACCGCTGTTTTTCAGGTCCGAGAACTCCGCCTGGGGGCACGAGCAGGTGTAGGCCCCACCCAGTTCGATCAGTTCGCGGGCGTGGTCGTAGTAGACGTCGAGGCGGTCACTCGCCCGCAGGACGTCGTCGGGTTCGAAACCCAGATAGTCGAGCGAGTCGAGGATGGCGTCGTAGGCCGACAGGTCCGGCCGTTTGGTCTCGGGGTCGGTGTCGTCGAACCGGCAGAGCATCCAGCCGTCGTACATCTCCTTGTACGTGCCGATAACGGCGGGCATCCGCGCGCTCCCGAGGTGCCACGGCCCGTTGGGGTTGGGCGCCAGTCGCATCCGGATCTCGTCGTACTCCTCGGCGTTCGGGAGGTCCGGCAGGGGCTGGTCGTCTTCCTCCTCGTCCTCGCTCTCCAGTTCTTCGAGTTTCCCGGGGGCGATCTCGCCGAGGCGGTCGCGCTGTTCGTCTTCGTCCATCCCGTTGACTCGTTCGACGACCGGCGCGACGACGCCGGCCACCTGGTCGCCGTACTCGCGGAACTCCGGATTCTGTCCCATCAGCGGCCCCATGATGGCACCGACCTGCGCGTCGCTCCCGTGTTTGAGCGCGTTGTAGAGCGCACTCTCCTCTGCGGCGGTCTCGACCCGCTCGCGTACGTCGTCGTCCATTGCCTGGGAGTTCGCCGGCGGGGGTCAAAACGGCGTTGGGTTCGGGTCGGGGGACCACTCCCAGCCGCGTTCACCGGACGGTTTTGCCCGGGCGACTGTCTGCGAGTTCGAACGCCGGCCGACCAGCCATCGTGACGGATGCTGGTGGATCAGCCGCCGTAACACGTGCTGACCGATCAGCCGCCGTGGCGCGTGCTGGTGGATCAGTCACCCTGGCGCGCGCTGTCGAGCGTGCCGAGCATTGCGAGGCCGCGAGACCTATCGTGCGAGGGACGAGCACCGCAGCGAGCGCAGCGAAGCGAGGAGCGCAAGAGGCTGGGGAGGTGTGAGGCCGTCGCGGTGCGGTGCTGTGCGGGGCGGAGTGGGGCGGAGTGGAGCGGAGTGGGGCGGGGCGGTGCTGTCCTGGCGGACTGAAAGGGCGAGGCGCGCTCGCGGTGAGCGAAGCGAACGGAGTCGCCTGAGCGGGCCCTATCCGCGCGGGCGGTGCGGAGAGCGCGGATATCCCGCTCAGCGACCGCGAGCGTGTCGAGGGCTTTCACGCGACGATCACGAGAGCGGTCGATCCAACTCTCACAGCTAGCGAGCGTGCCGAGGGCTTTCACCCGCCGATCACGAGAGCGTTCGAGTCAATTGTTCTCGTCACAGGACTGGAGTCGACCGGAGCGAACCCACATCACCTAACTACCCGGCCCTCCCAGAGGGCAGTGATGACGTCGCGACGAGCGGGGACCGACGAGCGCGCCGGCCTCCAGCGACCGGTGATCTGGCTGGTCGTCCTCGTGGTCGCGGCCGCCGCGGCGGGGTCGGTCGTCCTCTACGCCGACGAGGTCCGTCGCGACACCCCCAACAGCGAGTTCGAGTTCGCGTTCGACTCGGGGACGGCGACCGTGACGGTCGAACACGTCGGCGGGCAGGCGATCACCGACCGGACGACGAAGAATCTCACGCTCGAATTCGTCGACGTGAGTGCGAACACGACCTCGCGAGTCGTCTGGGTCAGCGACGTCGGGGGCCCGATCGAACGCGGCTACGGCTACCCGATCCAGGCGGGCTACTCGCTCTCGGTTGACGACCCGACGATCGACTCGAACGGCGACGAGAACGTCCTCGACGCCCAGGGGAGCGTTGGCTTCGTTTTCGCCCCCGAGGACGAGATTCGCGTGGTCTGGACTGGCTCTCGTTTCGGCGGGTCCGTTCGGACGGTGACGCTCGCGAACGCGACTGTCGGGTGAGTCGGGATCGGTCACAAGCTTCGGTGCATTGTTTCAGCGAGTTCGTCAGCTGTGAGGGTTGTATCGACCGCCACTCACCGTGACGGGTGAAAGCCCTCGACGCGCTCGCTAGCTGTGAGAGGTGGTGTGACCGCTACTCACAGTGACGGGTGAAAGCCCTCGACGCGCTCGCGGTCGCTGAGCGGGATATCCGCGCTCTCCGCACCGCCCGCGCGGATAGTGGCCCGCTCAGGCGACTCCGTTCGCTTCGCTCACCGCGAGCGCGCCTCGCCCTTTCAGTCCGCCAGGACAGCACCGCCCCGCTCCACTCCGCTCCACTCCGCCCCGCACAGCACCGCACCGCGACGGCCTCACACCTCCCCAGCCTCTTGCGCTCCTCGCTTCGCTACGCTCGCTGCGGTGCTCATCCCTCGCACGATACCTCTCGCGGCCTCGCAGTGCTCGGCACGCTCGACGGCGCGCGCCAGAGTGGCTGATCCACCAGCACACACTACGGGGGCTGATCCACCAGCACACACTACAGCGGTTGGTCGATCTAGATTCGCTCAGATACCCTGTCGCATCAGGTGACTGCGGAGGACGTCGTTTTCCTTGTTGCCCGCGACGGGGTTGACGAGCACGACAGTGTCGTCGCTCCCGAACTGGCCGCTCTCGGCGAGGTTCCACGCGGCGGCGGCCCCGACACCACCAGTCGCGCTCATCTCGACGCCCTCGCCGGCGACCGTGACGGCGGCTTCGAGCGCGTCGTCGTCGGAAACACCGACCGCCCAGCCGCCGGTATCGCGGATGGCCCGGAGCGCGAGCGAGCCACCCGCGGGGTCCGGGACTTCCAGCGACCCGACGAGCGTGTCGGGCTGTTCCCACAGGTCGGTGTCGTCGGCACCCTCGTCGTCAGCAGCGACGATGGGTGCACAGGCTTCCGGCTGGGCGACGTGGAGCGCGGGCGATTCGTCGACGAATCCTGCCGCCTGGAGTTGCTCGCTCGCGAGGTGGCTCCCGACGACGCCGAGGCCGTGACCCGTGGGGTGGACGACCGCGTCCGGTACGTCCAAGTAGAGTTGCTCGACGACCTCGAACAGGAGCGTCTTCGCACCCTCGTGGCGATACGGTGTGTCGAACGGCGCGAGCGAAACCGTCTCTGGGTCGGCATCCGACAGGGCCACCATCGCGTCCTCGAAGGCTTCGACGGCGTCGGGGTAGCGACCGCCGACGACGGACATCTCGCCGCCGTGGACGTTCGTCATGGCCTTCGCGACGAACGTCGAGCGCGTCGGAACGAACGCCTCCGAGTCGAGGCCGGCGCGAGCGGCGTAGGCGGCCGCCGACTGCCCGGCGTCGCCCGTCGTCGGCAGCGCGACGTTCTCTGCTCCGTGAGCGCGAGCGGCCGCGACTGCCAGCGCCATACCGCGGTCGGCGGTCGTCCCGGTGGGGTTGGCGCCCTCGTCTTTGACGTACACCTCGCTGACACCCAGTTCGTCGGCCAGGCCGGGACAGGCCACGAGCGGGGTCGTCCCCTCGTTCATCGACGTGGCGGTGTCGAGCTCGAACGGCAGGAGGTCGGCGTAGCGAGCGATCCCGTCGAATCGGCGGCCGGAGAGACTCTCTCGGCCGGTCTCGCCAGCCTGGGCGTCGGCGTCGTACGTGGCGACGAACCTGCCGCCGCAGTCGGGACACCGGCCCGCGACCGCCGCGGGGTCGTGGCGCGCGTCACACTCCGTGCAGGCGAGGCCCTCCAGCGCCGCTGTCGTCTCCATGACGGAGCCTGGGCCAGCAGTGACTAATCCCTGTTCGTTTAGTGAGCGCGCTCCAACGTCCCGGTATGACCGAGGTCGCAATCGCGGGTGGCGGGCTGGCGGGGCTGGTCGCGACCCGTCGCCTCGCCGAGGCGGGACTGGACGTGACACTGTTCGAGCGACGCGAGGAGGTCGGCGGGCGAGTCCGCTCCCGGACCGTCGACGGCTACACGCTCGACCGGGGGTTCCAGGTGCTCTTTACCGCCTACCCCGCCGTCCGCGAGGAACTCGACCTCGCCGCGCTCGACCTGCGAGCGTTCTCTCCCGGCGCGACCATCGCCCGGCCGGACCACCGCTCGACGCTCGCCGACCCCTTCCGGGACCCCGGCTCGCTGCTGGAATCGGCGTTCAACACCGACGTCTCGTTTGGGGACAAACTCCGCACGCTCAGACTCCGCCGCGCGCTCGTCGACGAGGATCCGGATGCCCTGTTCGACGGCCCGAGCGAGACCATCCGCGAATATCTCGAACGCTGGGGCTTCTCTGACCGGTTCGTCGAGAACTTCGCCGCCCCCTTCTACGGCGGGATCACGCTCGACCGCTCGCTCTCGACCGACGCTGGCGTCTTTCGCTACACGTTCGCCATGCTCTCGCGCGGGAAAACCGCCGTCCCCGCTGCCGGGATGGGTGCCATCCCCGAGCAACTCGCCGCTCGCGCTCGCGAGGCAGGCGCGACCATCGAGACGGACACCCGGGTTTCCGGCGTCGAGGGACAGGGCGACGAGGTCACGCTGGAACTGGACGGCGAGACTGTCACCGCCGACGTGGCCGTGGTCGCAACCGACCCCAAGACCGCCCGGGAGTTGACCGGCGTGGAGTCCATCTCGACCGACGCCCGGAGTTGCGTCACCCAGTACTTCGCGATGGACGAGCGAACCCTCGACACCGGGCGGAAACTGGTCCTCAACGCCGCCAACGACCGACCGAACACCGTCGCGCCGCTCTCGGCCGTCGCGCCGGAGTACGCGCCCGACGACCGGACGCTTCTCAGCGCGACCACGCTCGGGTCCCCCGACGACAGCGACGAGGAACTCGCGACGCGCACCCGCGACGCCCTCGCGACGTGGTACCCCGAACACCGCTTCGACGCCATCGACCTCGTCGCCACCGACCGCATCGAGTTCGCCCAGTTCGCCCAGCCGCGAGGGTTTCGTGACAGTCTCCCTGCCGTCGACGCACCCGACGGACCGGTCTTCCTCGCCGGCGACTACACCAACTGGTCGTCGATCCAGGGCGCGATGGAGAGTGGGCAATTGGCGGCCGAGGCGGTTCGCGACGACCTGTGACCGGCACGTCCGGTGACTGCACACTCGTTGCGAGATACTCTAGAATATGTTCTCTCCCGCACAACACTATTGAGTCAGTTCGGCGTAAGGCGGGTATGGTCCCAGACGACGAGTCGACCGACACAGGGCACGATTCGCGCGAACAGGGCGTCGAATTCGGGCGGCTCGACCGGGCGCTGGAGGCCCACGACTACCCCACCACGCGGGACGAACTCGTCGCAGAGTACGGCGACCACGAACTCGAACTGGGCGGTGGGTCGGAAGCGTTCGGGACCGTGCTCGACCGACTCGGCGCGAAAACAGGGAGCGACGAAGTCCGACGCTTCGAGTCCGCCGAGGCAGTCCGCCAGGCCGTCGTCACGCTGGTCGGGTCTGACGCCATCGGCCGGGAGAACTACACCGACCGCGGCGGCACGCTCCAGGACGCACTCGCGGGAGACGAAAGAGACGACCGAGAGTGAGCAGTTCCACCGAAAAGGCAGGACCAGAAGGGGACAGAGCCAAACCGGTAAGGGCTGCAAATCTATTCGATAAGCTCGGCTTTGTTCAGGAACACCGTGCTGAACGACCAGTAACGCCGTCGTTCCCCTCCAAACTATCTGTCCGGTATTTACGAACTCCCGGAGAAACGACGGCGGGCTCGCGCCCGTGAGTTCAGTGTCCCAACAGTACGATATCGTGCACGGACAGCCACAGCAGCACGCACAGACCACGACAGCGAGCGCCAGCAGCCAGTTCGGCGCTATCCGACGGGACGCCGGCCAGCTCCCACAGCAGTACCGCCGGGTGCTGGACGCCGTCGCCCAGTCGGTCGCCGTCTGTGGCTGGTGTGCGGACCAGTGCATCGGGTACGCCGACCCGAACATGGTCGAGTGCATCAGGCGATGTGAGGACGTCGTCGAGATGGGCGAGGCGCTGCTGGCCGTCGCGCCGCGGTCCTCGCACGCCACACCCGACCTCGTCTCGGCGTTCGTACGGGCGGCAAACGCCTGTGCCCGTGAGTGTGGCAGCCACAGTCTCTCCCATTGCCAGGAGTGTGCGACGGTTCTCCCCTGGGCCGCCCAGTCCGTTCAGGAACTCTTCGCGACCGGCGGTCGACAGCCGTCCGGCCAGCAGGGACAGTTCGGCCAGTGGGAGCAACCCGCGGGGCAACCGACCTGGTAAGCGGCCCCACCCCTGGCTACCGAACGGTACCTGAACCACCCCTGGCCCTCGAACGGTACCGGACACAGCAGCGAACGGTGGACCGCGTGGCCGCTACAGCATCCGGCTGAACTGCCCCAGCGGCGGGAACTCGAGGGGTTGCTCGGCGTCTTCGTCCCACACCACCGGTCGGAACTGCGCCACGCGGGTCACGAGCGGCGAGAGTTCCGGTCGCGAGGCGCCCACGCGGCCGTTGACCGAGACGCCAGCGACCATCCGGTTGAACGACGGGACGACGAGCACGTCCGAACGCCGATAGACGCCGCGTCCGTCGAGAAAACAGGGGCGTTTCTGTCCCTCGATGACGATCGCCGGATGGTCGTGACCGATGACGTACCGGTCGGCGTCCAGTTCGGGTTCCTCGTGGCCGTGACAGACGACGACCCGTTCGTCACCCGCTCCGGCCGAGCCCGACAGCTCGTAGGCCTCTCGCACCTCTCCGGCGTAGACGGAGTCGAGCATCGCGTCGTGGTTGCCCTCGACGACGACGAGTTTCCCGCCCGCCTCCCGCACCGCTTCGACCACGTCGTCGAGCGCCTCGCTCGCGGCATCGGGAACGTATTCGAACGTGTGGAAGACGTCACCCGCGAGTACGACTTCCTCGGGTTCGAAGTGGTCGAGAGCGTCGTGAAGTCGGCTGACGGCGTCGTCCTCTGCGCCGAGTGGGACCTCGACGTTCGAGGCCGCACCCTTCCCGAAGTGGAGGTCCGCGACGACGAGCGTCCCGTCTATGTAGACGGCGCGGCCGCGGTAGACGGGGTCCATCGTCCACTGCTCGGCAGCGGGCGGGCAAATGCCTGACGGCCGCCGACGCTGGTCCCCGAGCGGCGGACGGTCAGACGACTCTTTTCGTCATCGCCGGACCGTTATACCGTGGAGGCGGATCCCTGGCCCATGAACCGAAGACGGTTCCTCGCGGCCTCGGCGCTGGGTGCCGTGGCGACGACAGCGGGCTGTTCGACGGTCGGCGGTCGGACCGAACTCGCCGTCGACGAGGAAGAAGCCGACGACGACGGCCTGGAGAAACACCTCTTCTTCCGGGACGGCGACGAGCGGATCGGGGTCGTCTCACTCGACCAGATGTACGAGCAGGCCTCGCCGACCGCCCCGTTTCGCTTTCGCCTCCACATCCAGCACGGCACCGGAGCCGACGGCGGCGAACACGAGAGTGTCGTCGAGCGCTTCCGGTTCGACCTCCGGACGCCGGTCACCTCCGTCGACCCGCCCGCCGAGATCTACCTGCAGGCACCCAGCGGCGGCCTCTGGCCCGACTTCACGTTCGAAGAGGTCGAGAATTTCTGGACACGGATCGAGGCAGATGGGACCCAGGAGGTCGGTAGCGGTACGATGACGCTACCACTGTTCGTCGACCCGCTGAGTCTCCCCGCCGACGAACTCGGCCTCAGAGCGACCGTCGACCTCGCCGAGCGCGGGTTCGGTGGCACGAACTACCGACTCGAAGCACAGACACAGTTCGAGCCGGTAGTCGAGAGCGATTGACGATCGAACGGGGGCGAAGCCTCACTCGCCGGTCGCGTCCTCGTACTCGGCCCGCGTGACGGTGTACCGGTAGACGTCGACCGGCGTGCCGTCCTGGTCGGCGTGGTAGTTGCGCAACAGACCCTCACGGCGACCGCCGTGGGCCTCGACGTAGCGTGAGACCGCCGTCATCGACTTCTCGTTGTCCTCGTGGACGGTGACGACCACAGCCTGGAGGTCCAGTCGCTCGAAGGCCATCTCGATCAGCGCCCCAGCGCGCTCACCCGAGTAGCCACGACCCCAGAAACGCTTGCGGAGCCAGGTCCCGAGCGTCGCCGTCTGTGCGTCCCAGTCGACGCCGATGCCCGTGACGCCCGCGATCTCACCGGCACCGGATTCGCCTGCCCCGGAGTCGCCGGCACCGGAGTCGCCGTCTTTCGGCCGGATCACGTACGTCGCCCCCTCGTCATTTTCGCGCTTCTCGGTGACTGTCTCGACGAACTCACGGGTTTCCTTCGGCGTCTCGTGGGGACTCCAGGTGAGATACTCCGTCACCTCGTCGACGTGGGGTGCGCCGACGCGAACGTGCTCGTACAGTTCGAGTACGTCCACCCTCTCGGTCGTCAGTGGCTCCAGGGCCAGCCGCTCGGTCTCGATGCGCTCGGGGAACAGACCGGTCATAGCCGATCCGGCACGGGCCAGTCGAAAAGCGCTTGTCCTGGAGTGGCAACCCCTCACACAGTCCGTCGCGGACCGACACACGGCGGGGAGATTTATACCGTGGCGGTCCCGAACGGGGTGTATGGTGGACGTCCTCGCGAACAAGCGCGCGGCGATGCGCTTTCGCGTCCTCGTGGAGATCGCCGAGCGCCAGCCCGCGGTCAGCCAGGGCGAGATCGCCGAGGCCGTCGGCGTGACCAGCCAGGCCGTCAGCGAGTACATCCGCGAACTCGTCGAGGAGGGCCTCGTCGAGAAGGAGGGCCGCTCGCGCTACCGCGTCACCACCGAGGGCGTCGACTGGACGCTCGGCGCCGCCACCGACGTCCGCCGCTTCGCCGACCACGTCACCGAGGACGTCCTGGGAAGCGTCCAGGAAGACGCCGCCATCGCTACCGCCGCTATCGAGGAGGGCCAGACTGTCGCTCTCTCGATGCGCGAGGGACTCCAGCACGCCACGCCCGTCGACGACGGACAGGGCGAGGGTGAGAGACGGGGCGAAGGCGAGAGCGAGACCAGAGCGCCGAACGAAGGGTCCGCGACGGGGGTCGCGACGACCGACGCCGGCGCCGGGGAGGTGGTCGGCGTCACCGGCTTCGAGGGCGTCATCGACCTGGAACCCGGTGAAGTCCACGTCCTCCAGGTGCCCTCGATCCGGTCGGGGCTCCCCGACGAGGCCGACCTCGACGACGTCCGCGAAGCCTGCGAGGCGGCCGACGTCGTCGCGGCCGCTGGCGTCGAAGCCGTCGGGGCACTCCGGGCGGTCGACATCGGCTCGGTCGGGCACTTCGCGGCCGGCGAAGTCGCCGCCGACGCCGCTTCCCGGGGACTCGACGCGGTCGTCGTCGCCAGCGTCGACAACGTCGGCCGGGTCACCGACGCACTCCGCGACGCCGGCGCCGCGTACGAAGTCTCTTGACGTTCGGGCTGTCACTCCACTGTATGACCGACGACGGTTCCGACGACAGCGACCGGATAGACCCCGCCACGGTGCGGGCGTTCCTCGACGACGCAGACAGCGCCCTCGCCGAGTACGACCGCGGCTACACCGACGCCGACGCCACGCTCCGTGTGCTCCGCAGACACCTCGACAGCCTGCGCGACGCCGTCGAGGAGTGAGCACGGGATGACGAACGAAGCCGACGCGACGGAACCGGTTCGACTCGGGACCGTCGACGTCACGCCGGCGGGCGGCCGCCCGAAGATCCTGCTCGGCGACCTGACCGGCGACGGCCGGATGGAACTGCTGCTCGTCCAGGGCGACGACATCGACGCCACGTACCACCCCCTCCAGGTCACGTCGCTCACCGCCATCGACCTCGACGGGGAGGTCCGCTGGCAGGTCGGGGACGTCGACCCCGAGGGCGGCGGCCACGGCGCCGACTTCCCCGCGCAGATCTGGGACTTCGACGGCGACGGCGACAACGAGGTCGTCTGCGCCATGGACGACGAGTTCCGCGTGATAGACGGCCGAACGGGCGAGATACGGGAGCGCCACGACTTCCCCGCGCCGGAGGCTCACGACTGCATCGTCCCCGCGAGGCTCTCAGGTGACACGACCGATGGAACCGCGACTGGAGCGGGCGAACGCTCGGAACTGCTCGTGAAAGACCGCTACAGCCAGGTCTGGGCGCTCGACGGGGAGTTCGAGGTCCTGTGGAGCCACGAGGGCAATACCGGCCACTACCCGTGGCCCCACGACGTCGACGGTGACGGCCGCGAAGAGGTGATGGCCGGCTACGATTTCCTCGGTCCCGACGGCGAGGTCCGGTGGTCCTGTAACGACCTGGACGAACACGCCGACTGCATCTGGGTCGCGGACGTCGACGGCGACCGCGAACCCGAGATCGTCATCGGCGAGGGCGGCGTATACGCCTTCGAACCGGACGGGACCGAACTGTGGCGCAACACGGACCCGCGCGAGGTCCAGCACGTCGCACCCGGGAACTTCCTGCCCGACGAGCCCGGCCTCCAGGTCGCGGGGCTGGACCGCATCGTCCGTGGCGGCCGAGAGACAACCGGTCAGGACGGGATCTTCGTCGTCGACAGGGACGGGGAGGTCGTCGCGAAGGAAGACCGCGACCCGGGCGGGTGGCTGACGATCGTCGAACCGATGACGGACTGGGACGACGCCGAGCAGGATTACATCCTCGCGTGGCGCCGCGGTGGGGGGACGAAACCGACGCTGTACGACGGTCACCTCGACCCGGTCGTGACCTTCCCCGTCGACGGCTACGTGGTCCACGGCGACCTCCTCGGCCGGGGTCTCGAGCAGGTGCTCGTCATGGACGACGGGACGGTCCACGTCTTCGGTGCCGGGGAGACGAGTCTCGACGCGCCCGCGGACGGCGACGCGCTCGCACAACCCAAGAACCTCGCCACGTCGACGCTGTACCCCGGCGGCGAACGCCCGATCGGAAACTGACCGGTCACTATCCAGTCGTCGGTCTGCCGACGTCCAGTCGTCGGTCTACCGACGTCCAGTCGTCGGTCTGCCGACGTCCAGCCATCAGTCTGCCCGACGGGCCGAACGGGGGAAAACGGATAGGGACCCCGCTCGTAGGAGGACACATGACAGACGTCGTGATAGTCGAAGGCGCACGGACTGCACACGGGTCGATGCTGGGAGCGCTCTCGGAGGTGCGCGCGCCGGAACTCGGCGCGGCCGCCGTCAACGAACTCGTCGAGCGCTCGGGCGCCGAGGCGTCGGCCGTCGACTGGGTCGGCCTCGGCAACGCCGTCCAGGCCGGCGTCGGTCAGGTGCCCGCGCGCCAGGCTGTCACCGAGGCCGACCTCCCCGACGACACGCCCGCGACGACGGTGAACGAGGCGTCGGGTTCGGGATTGCGCGCCGTCGCGCTCGGCGTCGACCGCATCGCCGCCGGCCGGGCCGACATCGCCGTCGCTGGCGGGATGGAGTCGATGTCCAGCGCCCCGTATCTCGTCCGCGAGCACCGGAAAGGACGGCCCCACGGCAACAGCGAACTGACGGACGCGATGGTCTACGACGCGCTCTGGGACGTCGGCTACGACGCCCACATGGGCGAACTCACCGAGCGACTCGTCGAGGAGCACGGCATCTCCCGGGAGGCCCAGGACGAGTACGCGCTCCGCTCGAATCGCCACGCTGCCGAGTCCGTCGAAGAGGGGGTCTTCGACGAGGAGATCGTCCCCGTCGAGGTCGACTCCCAGCTCGTCACCGAGGACGAGGGCCCCCACGCCGACACCTCGCTCGACCGCCTGGCTCGACTCAGCCCCGCGTTCCGCGAGGACGGTACGATCACCCCGGGCAACGCGTCGAAGCTCGCCGACGGTGCCGGTGCCGTGATGCTCGCCGACGCCGACGTGGCGGCCGAGCGCGGGCTCGGCCCGATGGTCCACGTCGAGGACTACGCCGTCGTCTATCGCGACCCGGCGGAGTTCTCACAGGCTGTCGCCGACGCCATCGAGGAACTGCTCGACCGGAACGACCTCGCGGTCGGCGACGTCGACCACTACGAGATAAACGAGGCCTTCGCCGCCCAGACCGTCTACGTCCGCGACCGACTCGCCATTCCGGAGGAGACGCTGAACCCGCTGGGCGGCGCGGTGGCGCTGGGTCACCCCATCGGGGCCAGCGGCGGCATCCTCGCGACCACGATCGCCCACGAGATGGTCCGCGAGGACCACGACCGCGGCGTCGTCGGGATGAGCGTCGGCGGTGGCGGCGCGATCATGATGCTGTTGAGTCGCTGAATTGGGAACGGGAGGTGACCGGTACGACAACCCACCCCTCACCACGCCATCCCAACTCACCCCGGTCTCTTTGCCCGAGCCGGCCGTACCCCGAACATGGCACGAACGGCTGTCGTCGCCGGCGTCGGCCCTGGACTCGGAGAATCACTCGCACGCAAGTTCGCCACGGAAGGCTGTCAGGTCGCGTTGCTCGCCCGGTCGGGCGACTACCTGGACGACCTCGCAGACGACCTCCCCGACCCCGGTGTGGGGCTGGCCGTCCCGGCGGACATCTCGGATCCGGACGCGGTCGCCGAGGCCTTCGACGCCGTTCGCGACGAGTTCGGCGCCGTCGACGTCCTCGTCAACCACGCCAGCGCGGGCTCGTGGAAGGGGCTGATGGACGCCTCGCTGGAGGAGTTCGAGCGGGGCTGGGCCGTCAACTGCCGCGGCGCCTTCCTCTGCTCACAGGAAGCGGTCGACGACATGCTCGATGGTGACGGCGGGACAGTGATCTTCACCGGCGCGACCTCCGCGATCAGGGGCCGCGGCGGCGCGATCGGCTTCTCGGCGGCGAAGTTCGCGGCCCGTGGGATGGCCGAGGACATGGCCCGCGAACTCGGTCCCGAGGGGATCCACGTCGCTCACGTGGTCGTCGACGGGCAGATCCTCACTCCGAGCGCCCGCGAGGCCGACCCCGACCGCGACGCGGAGACGTACCTCGACCCCGACGAGATCGCCGAGAGCTACTGGCACCTCGTCCAACAGGACCGCTCGGCGTGGACGCTCGAACTCGACCTGCGGCCTCACGTCGAGGAGTTCTGAACGACGCGCTCGGCCGTCCAGACGGTCCTGCCCGCCTCCGCAACTGATAAGTAGGTGTGTAAAGAGCGTTTTACTGTAAAGAGCTCTTTCCGTAAGACGCACTTTACGTCCCCGGGACGACACACGATGCTACAGCCACTCACCGACTTCGAACCCACAGCGGTACAGACACGGATCAGCCACGCGACCGGCAAGTTCGCGCTCGTAGCCGCCCTGTTCGTGACCTCGACGTCGTTCGTCGCGATGTCGCTGGGCGACCCCGAACTGATGGCCTTCGTTGCTCTCACCGGCGTTCTCGTCCTCGCTGTGGGACTGCTCGCGCTTTCCGCAGAACGCACGCGACTCCCCGCCTCTCCTCGCGGGTCGCGTAGCAGCGCCTCCGACTGACGACGGTCCGGAGCGTCCCGAGTCGGCGTCGTTTTGACCTGCGGTACCTAACCAACGTGCGATGGACGCAGACCGTCTCGTCGACCGCGCGTCCGACCTGCGATCGCGTGTCACTGACCGTACAGCCGGCGCTCCCGGGCCTGTCGTCTTCGCCCGCGTCGGCCTCGGCGCGATGGTCTTTCTCGCCGGCGTCCACAAACTCCTCGCGCCGGGTGCGTGGGCGCTGTACGTCACCGACTGGCTGGCGCCGTGGCTCGTCGTCTCACCCGTCGTGTTCATGCTCGTCAACGGCGTGCTGGAGGTGGGCTTCGGAGCGGCGATCGTGTCCGACCGATTCACGGCGTTCGCAGCGGGTGTCGCCGCCGTCTCGCTGTCCGCGACCGTCTGCTATCTCGCGCTCGTCGCCGTCCTCGAAGACGGACTGTTCGTCGACGTGCTCGTCCGTGACGTCGGCCTCGCTGCGCTGGCCTGGACGGTTACCGTGGACGCACTCCGGTGATTCGGCGAACGAACCGAAGTGTCCCTGAACAACTGTCACAGACCGGGTTCGGGATATTCCGCCCGTGAGTGGGTGATAGTTTGCGAAGAGATCGACGACACGCTCCTCAGGTCAATTCGTCTACAGAGTCCGGGCACCGGAAAAACACCGGCACAGAACGGGCCGGGTCAGCGGGTGGGGTGAGTTGCTGAGTGCAAGACGGACCGAATGTGGGTGGGTGGGTGGGTGGGTGGAAGATGGGTGGGTGGGGTCTGCAGATCGGTCGACTCGGTGTGGGTGTCCCGTCGTGACCCGTCGCCGTACCGGTAGTCCGCCAGTTGCCACCTTTCGCCGAACGGCGTATCCGTGTGTGGTGGCATCCCAAACTAATGTGCATAGGTACAAAAAACTTGTTGCCAGAAAATGATGGTGAAAAATAATATAGCGGAATCAATTCGAGTTCGAACGGACGAAATCCCGCTGGACCCACGGGATCAGGGGAGGTGACGCCGAAGCCACACACCAGTGGTACGGTGGGCGCCGAGGGCGACCCAGTCGGACAACAGACAGTATCGGCGCCAGGGTGGGCGGGCGTCGCGGACCGAACCCCACAATTCAAATAGCGTCTACCCACTACCGGCCGGTATGGCCAAGTACTCGACCGGTGGTGGCGGCTCCGGCGACAGCGAGACGTGCGAGCTCTGTGGCGCCGCCGACACCGACCTCCGAACGGCGAAAGTCGCGGGCGCGACCCTTCAGGTCTGCCCCGACTGCGCCGCCCAGCACGACGAGTCCGCGACGGGTTCGACGAGCGGGAGTTCCGACGACGACGGCGACCGCGACCGTGGCCGCCGCGCGGCCCGCAACACCGCCCGGATGCACGACGCCGCCGCCGGCGACAGCGAACACTGGGAGGACGGTGCCGACTACGACGACGACCAGTTGCCCTACCTCGTCGCGGGGTACGGCGAACTCGTCACCGAAGCCCGTCAGGACGCCGGCCTCCAGACCGCCGAACTCGCCGAGGTCGTCGGCGTCGACGAGTCCGACGTCATCGCGATCGAGCAGGGCCGCGCCACCAAGGCCGGTGTCGGCGGGTCGCTCATCGAGACGCTCGAAGCCGAACTCGACGTCGAACTCGTCGACGAGACCTGACAGCGACGTCGACCGCCCTCTCAGGGGAGTCCCGCGTCTATCTTTCTCCCCTTTCCGCCTCACTCCTCGCCGCTCGACGGTCCGCGGCCCGGCAATTTTTGCGGTCACCCCTCCAACGGAGCCCATGGAGTTATCGCCGACGCAGACGGCCATCCAGGAGACGGTCCACGAGTTCGCCGTCGAGGAGATACGGCCGACACTCGGGGAGTGTGACCGGGAGGGCCGGTTTCCCGAGGACGTCTGGGACGGGCTCGCGGAACTGGACCTGACGGGACTGACGACGCCCGAAGCCTACGGGGGATTCGACGCCGACCGGGTCACGTACGCCGTCGTCAACGAGGAGGTCGCCTACGGGTCGCTGGCCGTGGCGACGGCGCTGTCGGTCCACTGTCTGGCGACGTCCTGCATCGCGGAGTTCGGCGACGAGACGCTCCGAGAGACGTGGCTCCCGGAGATGGTCGACGGCCGTCCGGTCGGGGCGTTCGCGCTCTCGGAACCCGACGCCGGGTCGAATCCCGCCGAGATGTCGACGACGGCGACCCGCGAGGGCGACCAGTGGGTCATCGACGGAACGAAACAGTGGATCACCAACGGCGCTCGCGCTGGCGTGTTCGTCGTCTTCGCACAGGCCGAGACAGGAGGGGAGACGTACGAGAGCGACCAGTTCGACCAGGGCACGAACTCCGATGTGGTGACGCAGTTTCTCGTCCCCGCGGACGCCGACGGGCTCACGGTCGGGGACCCGGAGGACAAACTCGGCCTGCGGGCCAGCGACACGGTGTCGTTGACCTTCGACGGCGTTCGCGTCCCCGACGAGAACCGACTGACCGAGGTGGGACGCGGGCTCGCGGCGGCGCTGTCGATCCTCAACGGGGGGCGGGTCGGCATCGCCGCACAGGCCGTGGGACTCGCACAGGCCGCCCTCGACGAGGCAGTCGCGTACGCGGGCGAGCGCGAGCAGTTCGACCAGCCCATCGGCGAGTTCCAGTCCGTCCGCCACACGCTCGCCGAGATGTACACGCAGGTCCAGGCCGGCCGACTGCTCACCCGGGACGCCGCCCGGCGGCTCGACGCCGGCGAGGGAGCCGACGCACGACTGGCCGCGAGCACGGCGAAGTACTTCGCGAGCGAGGCCGCGGTCGACGTGACGGGCGACGCCGTCCAGCTCCACGGTGGTGCCGGCTACACGAGGGCCCACCCGGTCGAGCAGTTCTACCGCGACGCGAAGGTCACGACCATCTACGAGGGGACGACCCAGATCCAGAAAGACGTCGTCGCGCGACACCTGCTGGACTGACTGGTGGGGGAACGGAACGGTGTCGGCCCGTGGAGCGACGGTGTCGGCCCGTGGAGCGACGGTGTCGGCCCGTGGAGCGACGGTGCCAGCCCGGCTGACTCCCGGGACCAGCCGGGCGGACGGTCACGGCCCGAGCAGGGACAAAACCCGGATAAGTGACAGATAATCTGACTAACTGGCGGGTACGTTTATATTCGTGGGGTCGAAACGCGCTCTGTATTCGGTAGATGAGTTACCTGCTCGTGGACCCGACGGCGGTGCTGGTCGTCGGCGGGACCGAGACGGGGCGAAGACGGGTCCAGTCGGTCGTCGCCGGGGGGACGTCGACGGAAGTACTGACAGCACCTGCGATGGACGCTGCGACCTCGCACCTGAACGAGCGCGACGACGTCGGGTGTGTCGTCTTCCTGGTCGGCAGTGACGCGGCAGACGGAACCGAACACTCGACCGCCGCGACCGACCAGGTCACGACCGCCTGCGAGACGGTCCGCGAATACAGAGACGAACTGCCAGTGGTCGTCGTCGCCGCCAGCGACGAGGTCGCGGGGGCAGTCGCCGCCCGCCGGCACTGTCGGTATCTCCCGCGGTCAGCCTCCGACGAGCGCTACCTCGACGCAGTCGACGACGCGCTCGAGACCTTCGCGGAGTCGCGTCGCGTGGCCGCCGAGGGGAGCCTCTTCCGGACGCTACTCGCCGAGTCGAAGGTGCCACTCTACGCGAAAGACGAGCAGGGCAGACATCTCTACAAGTCCGACCTCCGCGACGACCTGCAGGAGCCGACGGAGGCCGTGGGCAAGACCGACATCGACCTGGCCGAGGAGGGGTATCTCGACGCCGCGCGGGACACGTACGCCGACGACGTGGCGGTCCTAGAATCGGGCGAGGGGATCTACGAGCAGATGGAGCGTGCGGGTCGCGGCAACGACGAGTACTGGTCGCTGACGACGAAAGTCCCGTGGCGCGACGACGACGGCGACGTCCAGGGGCTGGTGGGAGTGTCCTTCGACGTCACGCGGTGGAAAGAGCGCGAGCGGCGACTCGAAGCCGAACGCCGGCGTATCGACCGGTTCACGAAGTACCTCGCACACGACCTGCGGACGCCGTTACAGGTCGCCTACGGTGCGTTCGACGCCGCCCGCGAGGGTGACGAGGCAGCCTTCGAGCGAGTCGAAGCGGCCCACGACCGGATGCGGACGATCGTCGACGACCTTCGAGGACTCTCCTCGTCGCCGGCGAACCGGAGTGGCGGCTACGACGCGGTCAGCGTCGGGATCGCCTCCACGCATCTGGTCCCGCTGGTCGAGGAAGTGTGGAACTCGGTGGACGGCGACGGACGGGAGTTGTCGGTCGATCTCCCGGCGGACGCCATCGTCGTCGCCCGCGCCGGGATCGTCCGTCCGCTCGTCCAGACACTCCTGCGAAACGCCGTCGACCACGGTGGCCCCGACGTCTCCGTCACCGTCGGCGCGACCGAGAATCAGGGGTTCTACGTCGCCGACGACGGCCCAGGATTCCCCGACGACGTGCTGGCGTCGCTCCAGGGTGAGAGCGTCGACAACCGTGACGTCCTCGGGCCGGGACTGCTCGCCGTCCAGGATACGGTCGAACAGCAGGGATGGGAGCTCGGGGCCGGCGAGAGCGACGCGGGCGGTGCGTTCGTCGCAGTCACGGAGTGTCCGGTCGTCACGAAGACACTCGCCGACGCCGAGAGCGACGAACCGGTCTCGCTCACCGATAGCGTCGACGTCGGGGACGTCTCCACTCCCGGGAACGCAGAGTACGACGCGGCAAGCGACAGCTGGTGCGTCACCGGCAACGGGCGCGACGTCTGGGGCGACACTCACGAATTCCACTTCGTCTCGGGAACGGCACGGCCACCGGTGCGAATCCAGGGCCGTATCACCAGCCTGGACGCGGTCCACGAGTTCAGCAAGGCCGGGTTCGCTATCAGGGGCGGCCCGGGGTCGGACGCTCCGTTCGGGTACGTCGGTATCACCGGCGACCACGGCTCCGAGACGACCTATCGACTCGCCCGGGACGGCCACACCCACAGCCACCAGTTCGAGGAGCGACCGGAGGCGTTCGACTGGTACCGCGTCGAGTACGGCGACGGAGACTGTACCTGTTATCTCTCGGCCGACGGCGAGGAGTGGCGTCCCGTCGACCAGCGGTCTGTCGACCTCGGGGTGCGAGTCTCGCTCGGTCTCCTCGTCTGTAGCCACAGCGTCGACGAGACCTGTGAGGCGACGTTCCGGTCGGTCTCGGCCTGCCGACTCGACACGTAGCACGACGTGGTACGACTCGAACACGTAGTGCGACGTCGTGCTACTCGATAGTCGGAGCCCGCGGACGAAGGGGATTAGGTGGGGCAGGTGTTACGGGTGAGCGTGTCCGAGTACGACGCTATCGTGTACGACCTGGACGGAACGCTCGTCCGCCTCGACGTCGACTGGGGGGCGGTCAGGGAGCAAACCGCAGCGGTGCTCACCGACCGGGGCGTCGAGGTCGGCGAGGCCGACATCTGGACGATCCGCGAATTCGCGGCCGACCACGACGTGCTCGACAGGGTGGACGAGGTCATCGCCGAGTTCGAGCGCGAGGGTGCCCGCAATGCGACCCGACTCGGACTCGCCGACGACCTGCCACACGGGGTCCCCGTTGGCGTCTGCTCGCTGAACGCCGAGGAGGCCTGCCACATCGCGCTGGAAACCCACGGGATCGACGAGCACGTCGGCACCGTCGTCGGGCGGGGGACGATCGAGACTGTGAAACCCGAACCGGAGCCGCTGTTGCACGCGCTGGAACGCCTCGGTGTCGAACCGGCGGACGCGCTGTTCGTCGGCGACTCCGATACCGACCGCGTCGCCGCCGAGCGCGCGGGTACGGCGTTCCAGTGGGCCGGCGACCGCGACGAGCACTGACAGGTGGCGTCCGGGAAGAACAGTGACCGTGACCCGGGCTACTCGGTCGTCTGCCAGCGCTCGATCCCGTAGACCGTGAGGGCGGTGACGAGCCAGACGACCGCGCCGACGCGGATCGCAAAGCCCGCACGCGCCCCCCAGGTCGGGAGTTCGACCGACGAGGACAGGACCGCCACGAGCGGTGCTCCGAGAGCGATAGTCGCGACGAACGTGATCTGCATGACTCGCCCGTAGTCGACGCCCTCGGGGTCGGTCCGGCCGACGCGCTCTGGCACGTCCGGGCGTTCCACCGGCAGCGTCTTGAGTGGTGCGTTCCCGGTACGGGCAGCCCTCGAACGGCCCCACACCGCGACCGCGGACCGACTCCGGATCCCGGATTCTGACCGGTCTGCGGCGGCTCAGGTTCCGACCAGGCGGTCGCGGACGCGCACGAGACGGGGTGAGAGGTGCCGATACCCCAGTGCGGTGAGAGCCCCGAGCGAGGGACCCCACGCCAGGTGTGCCACCAGGGTAACCGCCGAGAGGCTGGGGATCGCGGCGGGGACGCCCAGCAGTCGGAGCCAGACCGCCGAGACGAACCCGGCGGCGACGAACCAGAGGACGAGTCCCCAGCCCGTGCCCACGAGGACGTACGCCGGCAGGGAGTCGCGATACCGCGGCGGCGCGAGCGTCACGAGGCCGGCGAAGACGAACCCGAACACGACGCTGTGGAACTGGTGGGTAACCCAGCCGACGATCTCGTGTTCGGCGCCGTAGAGAGCGCCGACGATCCCGACCGACCCGCCGACCTGTTCGGCGGCGACGCCGTAGACGACGCCCGCAGCGAGTGCGGCGCCGACGACCACGACGAGGTGGGGCAGGGCGGGGCCGACGGCGGTCGGTTCGGTCCCAGTCTGACCCGGCCCCGGCAGCTCGCTGTCGGACCGCGAGAGGACGACCGTGACTGTCGTGCCGTCCGGTCCGGCGTCGGTGTCGACCGACCCGCCGTAGCTCGCGACCAGGAAGCGCACGAAGTAGAGCCCGAATCCGGAGCGGGGGCCGCTGCCGTCCTCGACGTTCCCCGTCTCCAGGAGTCGTCGCTCGCGCTCGGGAAGCCCCGGTCCGCGGTCACGGACCGCTACGCTGACGGTGTCGGCGGTCGCTGTCACCGAGATCTCGACCGGCGTCCCCGCGGGGGTGTGGACGACCGCGTTCTCGACGAGGTGCGTGAACACGTAGCCGAGGCGCTCGTTGGCCAGCGCCGCGGGGTCCTCGACGGCGCCCTCGACCGCGATAGTCGCGTCGGGGTAGCGCTCGCGGACCGAGTCGACGCTCTCTTCGACGTGACCCCGGACGCCCACCGGACCGAGGGCGGTGTCACCCGGTTCCGCGCTCTCGGTGAGGTAGCCCACCTCTTCGATGGTCTCCTCGATGTCGTCCGAGCGGTCGGCGACGACCTCTTCGGCGTTCCGGCCGCCAGCCTCGCGGAGCGCGGCGTACCCTCTGATGGCCGTCAGCCCGTTCAACACCTCGTGGCGGAGCAACTGGTTCAGGACCTCGAGCCTGGTGGCCTGCCGACGGAGCCTCGTCCGCTGTCGGCGGTTTCGCGACGCGTAGAGTCCGGTGAGCGTCCCGCCGACGCTCCCACCGATGAGGAAATTGGAGAGGTACGTCCGCGACTGCAGCGCCGCGAACCCCGTCTCTCCCTCCGGTGTTGCGCCGAGCAGCGTCAGGACGACCAGCGCAAGCATCCCCGCGGTGCCGACGACACACCAGGCGGCGGTCGTCCGAACGAGTTCCCGGTCGACGTTCGCGACGGTCAGCGCCACCCCGAACGCCGACAGGCCGAGTCCGAGTACCAGCGGCACGACGCCCGAGAGGTAGAACCGAGCAGGCGACTGGTCGACCGCGAGCGCGACGGTGAACCGGGTGAGGAAAAACCCCACTCCTGCGACGACGAGACCGCTGTAGTTCAGACGTGAATCCATCGAAACACCGATGCGGACTAACTGGCAGCAAACCGGATAAAGGTATTCCGGCGTGCGTCCGAAATTCGTCCGGGATATGTCAGTCGACGCCGACACTTTCCCATCATTCGACAGATACTTCGCCGGCAGTCGACGCGGGAACTTCCCCGTCAATCGATATCGACCGATCGTTCGAGAAACGCCCCGACTCGCTCGTTGAACGCCGTGGGTCGTTCGACCATCGCGAGGTGGGCTGCGTCGTCGACTTCGACACAGGTTCCCCCGGTGTGTTCGGCCAGGTACTCGTGGTAGGTCGGCGGCGTCAGCGTATCGTGTTCACCGACCAGCGCGAGCGTCGGCGCATCGACTTCCGGGAGTCGGTCACGGACGTCGAAGCGGTGGCAGGTGAGGAAGTCCCGATGGGTGACCGCCTGGCCGGTCTCGCGCATCGTCTGTTTCGAGCGCTCGATAGTCCGGGCGTCGGCGTCGTGGAAGAACCGGTCGGGGCCGTGAAGGAACTCGACCGCGCGCTCGAAGTCCTCGGCCAGCCACGTCCGGAGGTCCTCGAAGACCGCGAGTTTCGCGCCCGTCCCGGCGAGGACCAGCGCCCCCGGGTCGAAGTCGGTCTCGATCGCGAGGTGGAGACAGACCGCTCCGCCCAGCGAGTTGCCGACGAGGACGTCCGCGCCGGTCGCCTCGGCGACTGCTCTCGCGTCTCGCGCGTACGCGGCGAGCGTGTCCGGGCCGGTGGCCGTCTCGACGTCTTCGGAATCGCCGTGCCCGCTCAGGTCCAGCGCTGCGGCTGGATGCACGGGACCGTCGGGGGCGTACTGTGCACCCCAGACGCGGTGGGTCCCACCGCTCCCGTGGACGTAGAGGATTTCGGCGGTGTCGGTCTCGCGGTCGTGAGATCCGCCGGTAGACCGATAGGCTGTCTCCCGCCCGTCGTGTGTCACCGTCTCCATATCCGGCCCTTCCGGTGCGCGAGTCAAAATAGTCGGGTCGGGTTCGCCACCGAGAGCTATGATACGTTATTTTCAGGGACTCGCGTTAACATCGTTTTCAGCCTGTAGTGGTGTGGAAGAAAGTGGATCCCGCAACCGCACTCCAGTCGACGTCGTGAGATGAAAGCCCTCGGGCCGCTGGCGGTCGC